>Ga0187769_10001279_pt1 | contig 14268 bp, 12 predicted proteins | sample 0116_SJ02_MP02_1_FD_133140 | JGI IMG/M metagenome (GOLD analysis project Ga0187769, IMG submission 133140) | Tropical peat soil microbial communities from peatlands in Department of Meta, Colombia - 0116_SJ02_MP02_10_MG | ecosystem: Environmental > Terrestrial > Soil > Wetlands > Peat | place... | reverse complement strand
TTGCCCCGGTTGACCGTCGTCCGGACCGTCTCCAAGGCGTGGTGGGCCGACAGCCCGGGCCTAAACCCGTAGCTGGACGGGAGGAAGTCGGCTTCGAAGATCGGCTCGAGCACGGCCTTCGCTGCCGCCATCACCACTCTGTCGGCCACGCAGGGGATGCCGAGTGGCCGGACCTGACCTGGTCTGCCCGGCTTCGGGATGTACACCCGCCGGAGCGGCCGCGGCCGGTAGGTTCCGGCGCGCAGCTGCCCGGCGAGCTCATCGAGGAACTCACCCACCCCCGAGGCGACGACATCGCCGATGGCGATGCCATCGACGCCCGGCGCGCCCCGGTTGGCACGGACCTCGCCCCAAGCCTTCCAGAGCACGTCGCTGCGGGCGACCTTGTCATAGACGGCATGGAAGCGGCGATCCCTGTCCTGCTTAGCACAGCGGTACAGCACGCGTTGGAGAGCACGAACCCGGCCCACACCCAGGGTGTGGCTGACGGACCTAGCCGATACGGCACTCATCAGAGTCCTTCTGCTCCTTCCCGTGCACCGATGAAGTACGGGCCCTTCCCCATCTATGTTGCGCGCAGAACTATGTTGCCCTCGGCCGAATGTGGGCGCCGTTGCAAGGGATCGGGGCTCACCAGCGCAACATATTTATGGCTGATTTGACGTCGCGACCGTCGCTCGGCGGTCCGACCATGAGTCGCTCGACTCGGCTGACATATACGCCGAAGCCAGCACGGAACTCAAGCGATGCGTGCTCGCTGGCGTTGGGCAGCCGACTCGCCTAGAGTGGCCGGTGTCGCACTAACCGCGCCATGCGCGTGGCTCAAGTGCAGTCAAGCGGGCCGAAATTATGTTGCGCTGACGACTCAACGATCGGAAACGCCGCCTTCCACACAGGCCGCGGTCAGCACGCAATGCCGCCAGATGGGCCTTCGCGCTCGGCGCGATACGCAACATAGTTCTTCGCGCAACATAGATGGGGATATGTTGCGCGCGACATATCGCCCTGTAGCCGGCTTTCCCGACCTCCGAGTACTACGACCCGCTCCGACTGCCGCTCGACCGCCCACACCACTTCCCGGGTTCGCCGGTTATAGGAGGGGCATCGCTTCCCGCCGATCCCGCAGGGTGGCGGGGCCGAGACGGCTCTCCCGAGTTCCCAGGACGACCATCCGCACGTTCAACGCCCAATACGCCGGAGGGTTCCTCAGCGCCCACTCCTGGAACCAGGACGCCTTCCATGGCCTTCGCCGTCACACAACCGGCTCGGCACCCTCTTTCTCCGCCCGAAGACGGCTGTGGCTAACGACGCTTACTCAGGCTTCACTCGCGTTGCAGACCGCGCGGTCGATCCCGCCCCGCTTCGCACCCAGCCTCTCGACCACGCACGGGGGCATCACTACCGAGGACCCAGGCGTCTCCCCGGACCGGACTCACACCGGCAGGCCGCCCTGAACTTGTCGCTCCTTTACGTCATCTCAACCATCCCTTCTTGATAAGCGCCGGAGCAGTCTCGGCGCACTGTGCTCAGCGCACAACTCGACGATCGCCGGCGCTCAACGACCACGCAGTCGACGCGGCTAGCGCAGTCGTGGCTTTGCAGTCACGCCGATGCTGGCGGGCTCACGATCGCTCTTGGCGAGCGCGCCGTCCAGTGCTTGCGGGGCTTGAGCAAGCACCCGCGCATCCTCTCGCTCTCAATGGTCGGGACGGCCGAGTCCGGCGCGTGGCTGCGTGTGTCCGGAAGGGGTAGTCAGCCCAACGGCTCGGCTGGTGGCTGCTTTGCTGGCCGAGCAGAAGAACGCCGACCCACGCCGGCGCGGGTTTGCGATTCGTCCGGAGCGCAATTAGTAGGTTGCGCTTTCGCGCCAGGATTGGCGAAGCACAACTCCGCCACGTGGACATTTGACGCTCCCCTCGCGCACTCGGTCGGACAGCAGACGACCGCGAGCGTACTCCTGCCGGCATGCAGGTCCGAGGTGTCGCCGTGACGTCGCGATCGATCGCCGATCGAATCGCCGAATGCGTTGTGGTGACTGATCAGCGCGGCGGGCGACGGCGGGGAGTCGTGGACCGTCAGCTCGACGTGGACGGACAGCTGTTGAACGGCGCCGCATAGCCGAACGAGGGAACAGCTGCGGGTTCGCGATGATCATCGCCAGCGCGGGCCGGTCGCGACCCGAGCTCGATGAACTGCCTGCGCACCGCGCCAGCTGGCGATGGCGGCTCATGCTCCCTTTAGGTCGCGGCGCTTGAACGCCCACAGCGACACGAACGCGAGCGCGGCTCCGATTGCGGCCATCGCAAGAGCGGAGATCGGGCGAAACGGCGCTGCAGGCACGAGGCCCACATGCTGGAAAGGGCTGAGATCGACTAGCCACTTGGGCACGCCCAACAGCGCCCCGGTGAGGTACCAAAGGAATGCGACCGCAACGAGCCCGTACGCGATGCCCACGCTCGCCCGTGGCGCGAGGGCATAGGCCAGCGCCCCCAGCCCCAAGAACAACAGCCCGACGGGCAGACAGTTGACGCCTGCCTGGAGCATCCGCGCCAGCGAGACGCTCTCGCCCTGCGAGACGGCCCCAAGCCAGGTGAACACCGAGGCCGTACCCCCCACCGCGAGGATCCCCGCGCTTGCCAGCAGCAGCCGGCCGCCAAGCCAACTGCGACGACTGACGGGTTGCGCCAAGAGCGTCTCGAGCTGCTCGTCGGACTCCTCATGGCGCACGGCCGCGATCTGCGAGCACGCAAACAGGCCGGCTGCCAGCACGAAGAAGATGAACGCGAAGCCGAGGTAACCCGACGGCGTCAGCACCGAGCCCGAGCCAAGCTTTGCGAGCTCGTGGCTCAGGCTCCTGGAGATCCCCGCGGAGGACACGCTCTTGGAGACCACCCCCATCACGATCGCGTATGCGCCGACACCGGCAATCCAGGCGATCAGGCTCGCACGCTCGCGTCGCAGCGCTTGCGCGAGAGGCGAGGACAGCAGCCACAGCCGCGGCTCGGCGCTGTCGCGCGCCCCGAGCAGGCCAGTGCCAACATCTCTGGCGGCGGCGATTCGCGCGGCAGGAACGAGCAGCAACACCACCGCAGCTGACGGCAGCACCAGCACCAGCGGTCGCGCGCCGGTGAACGGGCGTAGCTCCTCCGCCCAGCCGAGCGGTGTAGCCCAGCGCAGCCAGCTGACGCCGGCCGACGTATCGGCCGCGACGCGCAACAGCCAAAAGACTCCGACGGTCGCCATGCCGAGCTCGATCGCAATCCGCCGGGTCGGGGCGAGCTGGCTCGCGAGCGCCCCGATCCCGACGAACACCGCCACGACCGCGATGTCCGACAGCGCGAGGTACATCGCGCCGCCGGCAGGCAGCCCGCCGGCCAGAAGCCCGGCCGTTTCCGCCAGCCACAGCACGAGCATTCCGCCGGCAACTCCCGCAATCGCCGCAGCGAACGCGGTACCACGACCCACGATCCCCGCGAGCACCAGTTCCGCACGGCCGGCATCCTCCTCGGCCCGCAGCGCCCGAACGGCCGCGTACACCCCCAGCACGGCGGCGACGATCGCCAACGTCCCCCCAACGCGCCAGGCGGAATAGCCACCAACGGTCAGGATGTCATACGCCTTGCCGTAGAACACCACCACGGCCTTGTTGTTGGCGAAGCTGTGCGCGAACTGCAGACGGCTGGCGAGCGTCGGGTAGGCGTGGCGAAAGCCAACCGGCTGGATATAGCCGTAGATCGCGAAGAGCCACGCGAAGCAGAGCGTGCGTACGCGCGCATCAAGGAACGTCCGGCGGACCAGCGCCCTAGCTGGGAGCGCGGCCGTCGCCATGGTCGTAGTGGTGCAGGAAGATCTCCTCCAGCGACGGCTCGCGGCTGGTCAACGTCGCGACGGGCTGCCCGGCCAGCGCGGCGATCAGCGGACCCACGGCGCCCGACACTTCGAACCGCAGGCTGGACGGGCCGGCTGATGCGAAGTTCACACCCGGGAGCGGCCCCAGCCTCGGCGCAGGGCCGTCGAACGTAACTTCGACAATCTGGGAACTGAGGTGCCGTAGCTCGTCCAGGGTCCCCTGATCGACGAGCTTGCCAGCCCGAAGGATCCCGACGCGGTCGCAAACAGCCTCGACTTCGCTGAGGATATGCGAGGAGAGAAACACCGTCTGCCCACGCTTCTTAGCCTCGATGACGCAGTCGCGGAACGTCACCTCCATCAGCGGATCCAACCCCGCGGTCGGCTCATCGAGGAGCAGCAGATCTGCGCGTGTCGCAAGCGCAGCGACCAATTGCACCTTCTGCCGGTTGCCCTTCGACAGCGCGCGGATCCGCTTCCGGGTGTCGAGTTGAAAGCGCTGGACCAGTTCATCGCGGTAGGGGACATCCGTGCCGCCATGGACTCGGGCCAGGAACTCAAACGTCTCGGCGCTCGTCAGCGATGGCCACAGGAATGGCTCGCCGGCAACGTACGCCACACGACGATGCGCATCGACCGAGTCGCGCCAAGCGTCGATCCCGAACAGCTCAGCCCGCCCAGCGCTCGGACGGTGGAGTCCGAGCAGCAGCCGGATCGTGGTCGTCTTGCCAGCGCCGTTCGGGCCCAGATAGCCGTACACCTCGCCCTCGCGCACCTCCAGGTCGAGTGCATCGAGCGCCAACGTCGCGCCGTAGCGCTTCGACAACTGCGCCGTCCGGACCGCCGTCATGCGCCTCACCGTAGCGTCGACCTGGATGCCTCTAATCGGTAGTTATCTGTAGCCCTATCACGGAGCGATACGAGGCTTGGCGCGGCGGTCATCGGACTCCTCGTCCCAGGCGTTGCGGAAGCCCAGATGCGCGTTCACCGGCCAGGTGAGGTGCTCGGTCTGGACGAATCGCAGAAGGGCGCCGGCGCGGTCGGCGCTCCTCTGCTCGACCAGCAAAGGAGCCACCCGCGAGACGACGCGCTGACTGCTGCCAAAGGCGTCACGCACCGGCCGCCGCGGTCGACCCCCGCCCTACGGGAGGATGCGCCGGTGCCTGCTCGATCCCCGCAAGGAGTGAAGGGCGCGCTCGCCAGAGCGATCGTGAGCCCGCCAGCATCGGCGTGACTGCAAAGCCACGCGAGCAGCGGTCCTGCGCCGTCAACCCGTCGTAGCCGAGGTTGTGATGGCGGCACACCGCGGCGCCAGCCCACCCGGCTTCCAGCCGTGATCTCGTGTCCGCTGAGGAAAGGATCGCTAATGCTAATCGGACAGTTTCTCGGCTCCCGCGAAGACGCGCTTTCCGCGCAAGGCAGGGCTCTGACCTGAGCGCCCCCGAAGTAGCGCCTTAGCCGCAAAGCGCGTCTCCGGCGTTGCCCTGGCGAAGAGAAGGGATTGCGTCCTTGCCCCGGTCGGCCAGGTAGTCGTGTCCGCCTTGGCTCTCGGCCCTCGCCGGGTCCTTCTCGCGGCAATCGCGATCTGGCGAGGGAAGCATCACACTTCTAGCCGCTCGCGGCTCTAGCGCACCGTGGAAAGCGGAGTCGAAGGACTGATCGTCACGTGCGGGGTGCATCCGCGGATGGGCTAGCCGCGGCCTTTATGATGCGCAGGTGGCCGGCCAGAGGGGCGAACGGGCGGATCCGGAGCGAGCGGCCGCTGTGCGCCTGGCGGAAGCACTGCCCCGGCCGGTGGCGTTTGTGCTCGGAGGTGGTGCGAGCTTCGGCGCGGTGCAGGTCGGCATGTTGCAGGCACTGGGGGAGTTCGGGGTTGCGCCGGACCTGGTCGTGGGGACATCGGTGGGATCGATCAACGGGGCTGTGCTAGCCGAGGATCCGCGCGGGGCGGCCAGCCGGCTCAGTCACCTGTGGATGCAGCTCACCGGTGACATGGTCTTTCCTGGCCGCGCTGTTGAGCGGGTGCGCACGTGGCATCAACACCACACATACCTGGTCTCGTCCGACAGCCTGCGCGAGGTCGTGGCGAAGACCATCTCGACGGAGCGGATCGAGGACCTCGCGCTGCCTTTCGCGGCGACCGCGACGGACCTCTTGGCCGCCGAGGTTGTGCACCTCGAGTCTGGTCCGCTCGTGCCGGCCGTCCTTGCCAGCGCGGCGGTCCCCGGGGTGTATCCGCCGGTCCGCATCGACGGCCGCGACCTTATCGATGGCGGCGTCGTCAGCAACGTCCCGGTGGACCACGTGCTACAGATGGGCGCCCGGAGCGTGGTCGTGCTCGACTGCGGCGTGCTCGGGCTGCATGTCGAGGTGCCCCGCACGCTGCCGGACATGATCGCTCACGCCATCGGGATCATGCTGCGCCAGCAGGCAGCACGGGACGTACCGGAAGTCGCGCGTCAGGTGCCGGTTCTCTACCCGCCCGGCCCGTTCCCGCTGACGAGCTCGCCGCTCGATTTCACCGCCTCAGCGAAGCTCATGCAAGAAGCGTACGAACGCACCCGGCGGTTCCTGCCCGCGGTCCAACCATCCGGCCCCGGCCTATACGGGACGCCCCCGCTCATGAGCCGGACCGCCCCGACCTGACCACGACACCGGCGTTTCATCGTCTCGAGTCGAGGAACGGTCCGGTCCGCCGGACGGAGTTCGGGCGATAACGGGTGCGAGGACCACCGCGTCGTAGTGACCTGCAGGCCGGCCATGCGCAGCAGGAAGCCCGTCGGCGTTCGCTCCGCCGGTCAGACCCGAGTGGAGATCGACACAGTTGGCGCGGCTGTCGATACGGCCCAGGCTCAGGTCGGGCGTTGCTCGTTCTGCTTGTTGGCGCCCAGCGCTTCGTTACGGTCGAGGAACACCCGCATTCGCACGATCTGGTCCTGGTCGACCTCAACGAGGGCAGCGAACGCCTGCGGTTCGGTGGGCGCTCCGGATCCGCCGCGCAGCTCGAAGACAGCCAGCACCTGGTCGCCGACGGTGTGGGCGTCGGTTACTTCGACCGAGCTGGCGCCGAGCTCGGCGGCGACCTGGTCCAGACGCGCGAGAACGCGGTCGCGTCCGCGCCAGGTGCTCGCGCCGGGCTGTTCGGGTGGGTCGGTCAGTTGCGCCCACCGCGACACCCAGGCCGCGGCGCCCGCCGCCCCATGCTCGTTCCAATCCTCGAATGCGCGCGTCACCAGCCACGCGTCGGGGTCGGCGGTGGCAAGTTCCGGGAGCTCGTGCTCCTCGTGCCGAAGTCTGGGCAGCAGCCCCCGGTGGGGGTCATGCTCGCGCTCGAAGCGCAACGTACGGATCCCTTCCTCCACCGCGGCTCTTACCTCGTCGCGGACCGTCCGCGCTGCGGCATCGTCGTTCCCGGCGCCGCCGTAGCTGCTGGTGTCGACCGGATCGCCGAACCAGAAGTACAGCCGCTCGGGCCTGGGCAACAGCGTCGGGCCGACGCCGCGCACCATGGGCGGTAGCTGAAGCCCGACAAGACGCCGCATCAGCGCGGAGACCTGCGCCGCGCCCGGCGTCCTGCTATCGACCAGCACTTGGTACATCTCCTCGGCCCCGACGGCGGCGAACGGGACGATCGGGTATGCGAACTCGATCGCGAGCCGGGCGAACCCCAGCCGCTCCTTCCACAGCAGGCGGTACTCCTGCCCGCGTGCTTTGAATACCTCGTCGGCCCCGCCCGGGAACACCAGGGTGCTCTGCCCCGCGCGCATCAGCGCGCGCACGTTCTCGCGCGTGCCGCGCACCATCCCTCCCATCGTCAGCAGGTCGCGCCACACCGGGATTGCGTAGTGGGCGTGGTCGCCGAGCCCGCGGACGATGATCCGCCGGCGCGTCCACAGCTCGCTCATCATCAACGGCAGATCGAGGAAGCCGTAACGGGTGTGGTTGCCCACGAACAGAACCGGCCGGTGCGGGACCCGCTCGATCCCCAACACCTTCGGTTGGGTGACCCGTCTTACCGGCGCCAGGATCGACGTCATCCGGTCCATCTGGCGCCGGTCGGGCGCCTGGGGCAGAGATACGGCCTGCTGCTTGCGCACCTCGGTCGTGCCCGAGCCGGCCCCGGCCCGGTCGAGACCGGGGCGAGCTCCGGGACTGCGGGAGCCGCCGCGACGGCGTGTTGGTTCTTCCGGTTGCACGCGAGGCATCTGTGGTTCGGTGATGCTGATGGGCTAAATCTGATTTGTCTGGCTACTAGCTGCGAGCGCCGCGATCGCGTCGCCGAGCAGCTTTGCGCCGATGATCAGGCATAGCACGGCCATGATGGTCGCTTTCTCACGCGCCATCCAGTCGTGCGCGCTGCTCAGGATCTTCGCCGCTCGCTCCCCCTTCAGGTGATAGATCGCAACCGGTGCGCCAACGCCGATCGTTCCGACCGCGATGAACACCGGCAACGCGACGCCCTGGTCCACGGCGCTCGTGCCCGTCTGGGCGATCGCGTTGGCGGCAGCGACGGTGAGCAGCAGGGTCTTACCCGCTTGGCCCGAACCTCCGGGGCGCGGCCTCGAAGCTTGTTCGGGGAGTGGCCGATCCATTCGGGTGGCATGGGCGGGAGCGGACCGAGCCTAGCGATCAGCAGCTTCCACTGACATCAGGGGGGAAGATCCACGATCTCAGCGAGCTGGTTTCAGAGTAGCTTGAGCCCGTGTCTACTGCGGTCGAGCCGCGCGCTGACGAGCTGATGATCCGGCCGATCTCCCCCGATGACAAGGAGGGGCTCAGCCGGAGCTTCGATCGACTCAGCGAGCAGTCGCGCTACCGCCGGTTTCTTTCACCCCACGACCGCCTGTCCGCGGCCGAGCTTCGCTACTTCACGGAGGTCGACCACCACGACCACGAGGCGCTGGTGGCAGTCGATCCGCGCATCCCCGCCGGCGTGGGGCTCGCGCGCTACGTCCGTTGGAAGGGAGATCCGCAGTCGGCGGAGCTTGCCGTTGCCGTGGTCGACGACTGGCAGGGCAAGGGGGTGGGGACTCGCCTCGCATCGGCGCTCGCTAAACGGGCGCGTGAGGAGGGCATCAGCGTCTTCACCGCGATCGTCCTGGCTGATAACGACCCGATGCTCAGCCTGGCCAGAGAACTGGGGGACGTTCGCGTCCTGAACCGCGACCGGGGCACGGTCGAGCTGGCGATCGAGCTGCCCGAGACCGGATCGGCGCGCCTCATCCCTCTGCTCCGGGCTGTGGCAAGCGGGAAGCTACTCCCACGCCGGCCGCGCGGGCTACCCCCCGCTTCGGCGCCCGTTCCCGCCTCGCCCGCTGACGAGCAACAGCAAGTGACCGCATGGGGGACGCTGTTTCAATGAATTCCTCCACTCCCCCGTGGTTAGAACCGGTCAGGGGTGGTCATCTCAACCCGGCGCTGCTGGCCCTTCCGGGCATCGAGCAGTTGCGGGCGAGGCTGGCGGGTTACCAGCCACGGTCACCGATTGCGCATCTGACCGGGGTGCAGCTGATCGAGGCCGGCATCGGTAGCGCGGTCTTCGAGATGCCGCTTTCAGATTGGTTGTGCGCGCTGCAGGGCGCGATCTCGATCGGGCCGCTGGCGATCGTGGCCGACGCTGCCCTCGGCGCCGCCGTGGAGAGCGGCTTGCCGGCCGCGACGCCGTTCGTCACTTCTGAATTGTCGATCCGGAAGCTCGGGCCGGTGCAGCCCCGCGGGTCGGTCATCGCGAGGGGAAGCTTGCTGACCGCACGCCGCGCCATCGCGCTCTCCGAGGCGTCGCTCACGGACGCCCACGGCCGCCTGCTGGCGCACGGCAGCTCGCTGTGTTTCGTGCTGCCGCAGCTATCCGGCCTACCGGAGCCGCCGGCTCAGCTCGAGCCCATTGAGCCAACCGTGTACGACACTCCTGACCCGTGGCAGCGCGCGCCCCTAGGCGCTGTCGTCAGCCAAGACGTCTGGGATCGGCTGAGCGGGCTTGAGGTCATGCGCGCCCGCCTCGCCGACGAGGTACCCCCATCTCCGATTGCACAGCTCACCGGCCTTGACTTGGAAGCGGTCAGCGAGGGCGAGGCGACGTTCGTCCTGCCGGCCAGCGACTGGCTGACCTTCGCACCCCCCGGGCGGATTCAAGGCGGCGCCATTGCCCTACTGGCCGAAGCAGCACTGAGCACGGCGATCCAAACCACTCTGCCAGCAAGGACCGCGCTCTCACCGATCGACCTCAAGGTGAGCTACCTACGACCCCTCGCCTCAGACGGCCGTCAAGCGACCGCGCGTGGCACGGTGCAACATGCCGGGCGTCGGATCGCGGTTGCGCACTCCGAGGTCCACGATGCCGACGGCAAACGGGTCGCGCTCGCTACCGGCTCAGCGCTGATCCTGCCAGGCCGCACAGCATCAGGCGCCTCGCTCGATGACGCGACACCCGACGAGGACTGACCAGGCCCGCAACGCCCCTCACGCATCCCGCCACAATCGGGGCACTCGACGTCTCACACCCGGCGACCTGCGCGGCCCACGATGATCGTGGGATCACAACAATCGGCAGGATCGCAACGATGATCGAGGCTCCCATCCTCCAAGTCGTCGACGTGGCGGCTACTGGCTACTGGCTGCGAGCAGCGGTGCCACGTCGTGGTCCGACGTGACCCCCTTCACCCAGGACCAGCAGCCTCAACCTGGCATCAGCCCCCCGCCCTCGCTGCTGCTCCCGGACAAAGGCAGCCATCCGGACCGTCAGCGCCGGATACACGCGCGAGCACGAAGGCGGTTATGCACAGCTGCGCATAACTGCCTCTATGCGCGGCGTCCGATTATGGTGAGCAATGACGTGCCGGTATTGCGTTTCCTCTGCTGAGAGTCGGATTTGAGGGCTGGCGGCTGAACATAATCGATGCCGCTGATTGACGCTTCCCGTTTCGGTTTCTTCGATCCGACGGGAGGCAGCGATGGGCGTTGGTCATGTGTCGTGGTGCAGGGTTCGGGGGCCGTTGGCGCCGTGGGCGGCTGGGTATGAGCTGTGGTTGGCGGCTCGCGGGTACGCGAGGTGGTCGGTGCGCAAGCGGGTGTGCCAGCTTGCGCGGCTGAGCAGCTGGCTTGAGCGCGAGGGGCTGGCTGTTGGGGAGTTGAACGAGCAGCGCGCCGAGTTGTTCGTGGCGTCGCGGCGGGAGGCTGGCTGCGTGACGTGGGTGACGTCGCGGTGCATGGAGCTGCCGCTGGTGTATCTGCGCGAGGTAGGGGCGGCGCCGCCAGCGGCGGTTGTCGTGAGCGAGGGACCGTGGACGGGGCTGCTCGCGAGCTATCGCGACTACCTGGTGCAGGAGCGTGGGTTGGCGTCGTCGACGGTCGCTGGCTATGAGCGGGTCGCGCGCTTGTTCTTGGAGCAGCAGCCGGGTCGGCTTGAGTCGCTGACAGCTGCGGAAGTGAGCGGGTTCTTGGCGCAGGAGTGCCCGCGGCGGAGCGTGGCGGGTGCCAGGGAGCTGGTGGCGGGGTTGCGGCCGTTGCTGCGGTATCTGCACGTCACGGGACTGATCGAGACGCCGCTGGTGTGGGCGGTGCCGGGTGTCGCGGATCTGCGGGACCGGTCGCTGCCGCGCGGGGTCGAGCCGCAGGCCGTGGCCCGCCTGCTGGCCAGTTGCGATCGGCGGCGGACGGTCGGACGGCGGGATTACGCGCTGTTGCTGCTGCTGGTCCGGCTCGGGTTGCGCGCCGGGGAGGTCACCGCGATGCAGCTTGAGGATCTCGACTGGCGCGCGGGCGAGATCTTGGTGCGCGGGAAGCGCGACCGGCAGGACAGGCTGCCGTTGCCGGTCGACGTCGGCCAGGCGCTGGTGTCGTATCTGCAGCGTCGCGGCCCGAGTGAGTTCCGGGCGGTGTTCTTGCGGATGCACGCCCCGGCGGGCGCGCTCACCCGTGTCGGGGTGTGCGGCGTGGTTCACGACGCGTGCGTTCGGGCTGGGGTAGCGCCGATCGGCGCGCACCAGCTTCGGCACACTGCGGCGACCGCGATGCTCCGGGAGGGCGCGTCGCTGAGCGAGATCGCGCAGGTGCTGCGCCACCGGGAGATCAAGACCACCGCTCAGTACGCGAAGGTCGACAGGGCGAGACTCACGCCGCTCGCGATGGCGTGGCCGGGAGGTGAGTCATGACCGATCTGCGCGCAGCCGCGCACGACTACCTGACCGTTCGCCGCCAGCTCGGGTTCGAGCTCAAGCAGCCTGGTCGAACGCTCGAGGATTTCGTCGAGTTCATGGGGCGCGCCGGCGCGGAGCGCGTCACAACCGAGCTCGCATTGATGTGGGCGACATCGGTGCAGGCGCACCCGCACCGCTGGCGCCGGCGCCTGGGCGTGGTGCGTGGCTTCGCTCGCTATCTGAGCACGATCGAGCCCGCGACCGAGATCCCGCCCGAGGACCTGCTACCCGCGGCGCTACCGCGCGTCGCTCCGTACCTGTACTCGCCAGCCGAGATCCAGGCGCTAATGGCCGCGGCACGGGCACTGTCGCCGCGGATACGGGCGGCGACGATCGAGACAGTGATCGGGCTGCTGGCCGTCACCGGCCTGCGCCCCGGCGAGGCGCTCGGGCTTGACCGAGCGGACGTCGACCTCTCTGACGGCGCGCTGCACGTGCGTGCCGCCAAGCAGAACAAGCATCGCGAGGTGCCGCTGCACGACACCACCACGATCGCGCTGCGCAAATACGGACGGCTGCGCGACCGCCAGCTACCCACGCCCAGCTCGCCGGCGTTCTTCGTCTCGCCGCAGGGGTCGCGGCTGACCGCCGGCGCGTTCAACAAAGCGTTCGCGAAGCTGATCGGCCAGATCGGGCTGGAAGGCGCCGGCGAGCGGACCCGCCCCCGGGCTCACGATCTCAGGCACTCGTTCGCTGTCCGCACGCTGATCGGCTGGTATCAGGCCGGCGAGAACGTCGACGCCAAGCTGCCGCTGCTCTCGACGTTCCTGGGACATGTCGACCCCGCTTCGAGCTATTGGTATCTGCAGGCCTCACCAGAGCTGCTCGCGCTCGTGCGCGACCGGCTCGAACGGGCCGTGGGAGAGCGGTCATGAGCCTGCTCGCGCCGACCCTCCAAGCGTTCTTCACCGACCGACTGATCACCCAACGGGACGCCAGTCCGAGCACCGTCGCCGCCTACCGCGACACGTTCCGGCTGCTGCTCGCGTTCGTCGAGCAACACACCCGCAAGCAGCCATACCAACTCGACCTCGCCGACCTCGACGCGCCGCTGATCGGCGCGTTCCTGACCCACCTCGAGCACGACCGCCACAACACGCCCCGGACCCGCAACGCCCGCCTCGCGGCGATCCACTCGTTCTACCGCTACGCGGCTCTGCGCCACCCCGAGCATCTCGACACGATCGCCAGGATCATGGCAATCCCGACCAAACGCCACGAACGCAACGACCTCACCTACCTCACCCAGCCAGAGATCGAAGCGCTCATCAACACGCCCGACCAGGCCACCTGGCTCGGCCGACGCGACCACACCCTGCTGCTGACGATGATCACGACCGGCGTCCGCGTCTCCGAGCTCGTCGCGATCAAGATCAGCGACGTCACCCTCGTGAACGGCGCACAGCACCTCCGAGTCCACGGCAAAGGCCGCAAGAACCGCACCACGCCGCTGAAGGCCGAGACCACCACCGCGCTCCGCGCATGGCTACGGGAACGCGCCGGCGCGCCCGAGAACCCGTTGTTCCCCACCAGGCAAGGACACCCGCTGCATCGACAAACCGTCGCGCTGCTGGTGACCAAACATGCCCGCGCCGCAGCAGCCCGCTGCCCATCGCTCGCGACCAAACACGTCGGCCCCCACACCCTCCGTCACACCAACGCGATGCTCCTCCAAGCCGAACGGATCGACATCGCCACGATCGCCCTCTGGCTCGGCCACGAGAGCATCAAGACCACCTACATCTACCAGCACGCCGACAACCAGCTCAAACAAGAAGCGATCGACCGCACCGCCACGATCGGCACCCCACCCGGCCGATACCAGCCACCCGACAGCCTCATCGCCTTCCTCGAAGGACTCTGATTATGCGCAGCAGCCCGCTGTCGCAGACCCACTCTCAGCAGGGAAAACGCGAGCCAACGAGCCGTCGCTCACCATAATCGGACGCCGCGCATAGAGGGAGTTATGCACAGCTGCGCATAACTGCCTTGGTGTCAACGCGAGGGCGTCCCGAATTCTGTGTAGGCGGCCTAGGTCTTAACTCTAAAGTATGGGTTGAGGGTTGTCTAGGTGTGGGTGTCAGCTTGCGGTGTCGGGAACTCGGTCACCGAAGTGGATCTTGAACGCCAGCAGTGCCGTGGTCCAGTTCCGAGTCCTGGTCCATTGTGGGACTGCGTTCTGTAGGGCGAGGTAGACGAGCTTGCGGGCGGCGTCCTCGTTGGG
>Ga0187769_10001278_pt1 | contig 14285 bp, 10 predicted proteins | sample 0116_SJ02_MP02_1_FD_133140 | JGI IMG/M metagenome (GOLD analysis project Ga0187769, IMG submission 133140) | Tropical peat soil microbial communities from peatlands in Department of Meta, Colombia - 0116_SJ02_MP02_10_MG | ecosystem: Environmental > Terrestrial > Soil > Wetlands > Peat | place... | reverse complement strand
CGTCCGCAATGCACTGCGCGAAGTTTTCAAGCTGGAGGAATCGGCGTTTTTGGTGCCCGAGCTCCACGCCTGGATGGGAGCGGTGGGTGCGGCGCTGTTCGAAGCCGAGGAGACGCGCAAGCGCTCCTTCAAACGCATCCATCAGTTGCAGCGGCATGCCGCCGCCAAGCGCAGCTTCGCCGGCACCGATCCGCTCTCGATGCAACAGGTCGTACTGCTGCGCGATCGCGTGGATGACACGCGCCAGCTTGCGCCGGGCGAAATCGTAGACGCCTATCTGGGGATTGATATCGGCTCGGTGAGCACCAACCTGGTGGCCATTGATGCCTCCGGCAACGTGCTGCACGAAATCTACCTGCGTACTCAGGGCCGGCCCATTGAAGTTGTGAATCAGGGACTGGCGGAGATCGCAGCCGTGCTGGGACCGCAGCTTCAGATCCGCGGCGTGGGGACAACGGGTTCCGGCCGGGAATTGATCGGCGAACTGGTGGGAGCCGATACTGTCAACGACGAAATTACCGCTCATAAAACCGGTTCCATGCACGTTTGCCGGCGGCTGGACATGGAGCCGGTGGACACCATTTTCGAGATCGGCGGGCAGGACTCGAAATTCATCAGCATTGACCGCGGCGTGGTGGTGGACTTCACCATGAACGAAGCCTGCGCCGCCGGCACCGGCTCCTTCCTGGAAGAACAGGCGGAAAAGTTGGGGGTGCAGATCAAAGGTGAGTTCGCGCGGCTGGCGCTCGCGTCTCGCAGTCCGGCACGGCTGGGTGAGCGCTGCACCGTGTTCATGGAGCGCGACGTCACTGGGCTGATGCTGAAGGGTGCGGAAGTCGGCGACCTCTGCGCCGGCCTGGCGTATTCGGTAGCGCTAAACTACTTGAACCGGGTGGTGCGCGGCCGCCGGATCGGCGACGTCATCTACTTCCAGGGCGGCACGGCGTACAACGACGCGGTGGCGGCGGCGTTCTCGCAGATCCTGGGCAAGCGCATCATCGTCCCGCCGCACAATGGCGTGATCGGCGCCATCGGCATGGCGTTGATCGCGCGCGATCTCATGCAAGAGGCCGACCGGCCCAGCAACTTCCGCGGTTACGACCTGAATAAGGTGGATTACGCGACGCGCGAGTTCGTCTGCCACGCCTGCTCCAATTACTGCGACATGAAGGAATTCGTCATCGAAGGCCAGCGCAGCTACTGGGGCGATAAGTGCTCGGACAAATTCCGCAAGCGAGCCCGCACCGACCGCAAGCCGGTGATCGACGATCTGATCGAGTACCGCGACAAGCTGCTGCAAGAAGTACTCCGTCCACCGCTCGGACGCGGCAAAAAGATCGGCGTGCCCCGCACCATGTACTTCTACGACCGCTTCCCCTTCTGGTGCGCCTACTTCCAGGAGCTGGGATTCGAAGTGGTGGTTTCGCCGCGCACCGATGGCAAAATCGCGACTGCGGGCGACGAGTTGGCCATCGCCCAGCCCTGCTTCCCCATCATCGTTGCCCACGGACACGTGCAGGAACTGGCGCGCCAGGGAGTGGATTACATCCTGCTCCCCAACATGATGGACTACGAGGCGCCGGAGTGGACCTCGGCCTCGCATCTCTGCCCGTGGAACCAGACGCTGCCCTTCGTCATCCGCGCCGTACCGCAACTGGAGGCGATGCGCCACCGCATCCTGGCTCCTACCGTACATTTCCGCCTGGGGCGCAGGAAGGTGGAACAGGAGCTGACGGCTTTCGCCAAGGAGACGCTGGACGTCCCGCGCCGCGCCAGCAACCGCGCGGTGCTGGCGGCTTATGCGGCCCAGGGAGCGTTCACCGAGGCGCTCCTCGAAACCGGCCGCCGGGCGCTCGAGCGCCTGGAGCAGAGCGGCGAGCCGGCATTGGTGCTGGTGGGACGCCCCTACAACATGTACGACCGCGGCACCAATTGCGACATCCCGCGCAAGCTGCGCGCGCTCTACGGCGCCAATGTCCTGCCCATGGATTTTCTTCCGCTCGACGACGAGGAAATCCTGGATGTGAACCCCAACATGTACTGGAATTCGGGGAGGCGCATCCTGGCGGCGGCGCGCCTGACGCGGCGCTATCCCAACCTGCATGTGGTCTATATTTCCAACTTCAAGTGCGGGCCTGATTCCTACATCAAGTCCTTCATGAACGAGGCCGGCCGCAAGCCCGGGCTGGTGCTCCAGTTCGACGGCCATTCCAACGACGCCGGCTTCATCACCCGTTGCGAAGCCTATCTCGACAGCAAAGGATTCCTGCGATGTGCGCCCTCCGCCACCAGCATGTAAGCCGCAAAGTCGGCGCTGACAACCCACTGTACGGAAAAGTGGTTCACGTGCCAGCCATGTCCGAGGGACATCCGGAAGCCTTCGCGGCGGTGTTCCGCTGGTTGGGCGTGGAAGCCCATCCCACCCCGCCCTCGGACGCACGCACCCGCGAACTCGGCGGCAAGTTCACCGCTGGCGATGAGTGCTATCCCGCTAAGGTCACGGTGGGGGACTTCCTGCGCATCATCGAGCAGCCGGGATTCGACCCCCAGCGCGCGGTCTTCTTCATGGCCGCCGCCGATGGTCCCTGCCGCTTCGGCCAATATGTGCCGTTTCTGGAGAGATTGCTTTCAGAAGTGGGCCACGGCGAAGTGCAGATCCTATCCCCCAGCAGTAAGAACGGCTATGCCGATCTCGGAGACATCGCCACACCGTTCATGCGGGCGGCGTGGCGGGCACTGGTCTGCGGCGACCTGCTGCACAAGGCGCTGCTCGAAACCCGTCCTTACGAAGACATCAGCGGCGCCGCCGACCAGGTTTTCCAGGAAAGCCTCCGCGATCTGTGCCAGACCATTGAAGCGAGTTGCGCCGAGCCCGACTGCCAACTGCGCGACCTGGTGGACTCGATGCGACGCGCGCGCGAGCGCTTTCGGCGCGTACCCGCACACTACGATCCCGAGACGCCGCTGATCGGCATAGTGGGCGAGATCTTCTGCCGTCTGAACACCTTCAGCAATGAAGACCTGGTGCGCAAGCTGGAGGGCTACGGCGCCGAGGCCTGGCTGAGTGACATCGCCGAGTGGATCGGCTACAGCAACCAGGAGGTCCGCCGCAAACTCCGGCTCTGTGGCCGGGGATGGTCACTGGAGAGGGTGAAAGCTGAACTCCGCGAGCACGTGCAGCATAGCGACGAGCACGCGCTGCGTGCTCCCTTTCAAGAGGACTGGATCGGGTACGAGGAGCCGGAGATCGAGCAACTCCTGGAATTGGGCGCGCCCTACTTGCCGCACACCGGCGTCGAAGGAGAGATGGTTCTCAGTGCCGGCAAGGCCGTGTACCTGGCGCAGCACGGAGCCGACGGCATCATCGACATCAGCCCCTTCACTTGCATGAACGGCATCGTGAGCGAGTCGGTCTATCCCAAACTAAGCAAGGATTACGGCGGAATTCCCATTCGCAACTTCTATTTTGACGGCACCCAGTCCGACCTCGACCGCGATCTCGGGATCTATATGGAGCTGGCTCGTTCTTATCGGGCGAAGAAGCAGTACGCGCGTCGCTATCCCGCATATTTCGGGCTCCCAGTCGTAGCATAGCCAATGCGGCGATGTTTAGCGGGTTCCCGGCCGCCGCCTCATGCGTACTTCCACAAGCTCGCTTTACACCGGGTCTATTATTGCCCACTCGTTCATCCCGACGTTGCTCACCCGCAGAACCGTCCCATCGTCAGCGTACAGGTCATAATCACCTTCGAGAGGAAGATCGCCCGCCAAGTTCTCAACCCGCCGGGTGGTCTCGCCGGGACCCGCAGCCTGTGAGGGCAGATGCGAACGAGCGCGAGTGTAGCAAGATTCTTGGCTCGACGGGTTTCGCGTCGAGCGGCAAACCGGATGTAAAATGCTCACCGTTTTCGAAGTCAATGAAGAAATCCGTATTGGCCACTTCCTGAGGAGTTGTCCTATGCCCTTCGAATTTGTCATTAACGGGCATCCCACCAAGGTAGATGTTTCCGCCAACATGCCCCTGTTGTGGGTGATCCGCGACGTTCTGAATCTGCGCGGCACGAAATACGGGTGCGGCATCGCCCTTTGCGGCGCCTGTACCGTTCACATCGACGGGGAAGCCACGCGATCCTGCGTAACCGAAATTTCGAGTGTAGCGGGCAAGAGAATCACGACCATCGAAGGGCTCTCGCCGGACGGGTCCCATCCCCTGCAGGTGGCGTGGCAGGAGGTTGACGTTCCCCAGTGCGGTTACTGTCAGGCGGGGCAGATCATGTCGGCGGCCGCGCTGCTGGCAAGAAATGCGCAGCCCACAGATGCCCAGATCAATGAAGCCTTGGAGGGCAATCTTTGCCGTTGCGGCACCTATCTCCGCATCCGCGAGGCGATTCGTCGGGCAGCGCTTTCCGCGAGCGGGGCAAGGGGCGGCAAGAAAAACGAACCCGGTACGAGGAAGGAGTGAGGAGCGGCCATGGAAGCCATTCAGATCAGTCGTCGCTCATTTCTGAAGGTGAGTGCCCTGGCGGGAGGTGGCTTCGTCATGGCTCTCTACCTGGAACCGTTCTCGCTGGGACAGGAGCCGTCGGCTCCGCCGCTGTCCCCTGCGGCCTTCGTTCGTATTGCCGCCGATGGAACCGTCACCATCATGGCGAAAAATCCTGAGATCGGCCAGGGCGTCAAGACGATGTTACCCATGCTGATCGCGGAAGAATTGGATGTTGCCTGGAAGGACGTAAGGATCGAGCAGGCCATCGTGGACGAGTCGAAGTACGGGCTGCAGTTTGCCGGAGGCAGCCGCGCCACCCCGCTCCACTGGGATTCTCTGCGGCGCGTGGGGGCCGCGGCGCGGCAGATGATGGTTACAGCCGCCGCGCAGACCTTCCATGTTGAGGAAACGTCGTGTACCACTTCTTCAGGCCTCGTCTACTCGGGCCAACGCTCGCTCGGCTACGGCGAACTGGCCGTCCAGGCCGCCAGCCTTCCGGTACCCGATTTGAAAACCGTCCGGCTGAAAGATCCCAAAGATTACAAAATCATTGGCCAGCCGTTGCCGGGAGTGGACAACCACGCCATCGTCACTGGGAAGCCGCTATACGGAATCGATTTCATCCTGCCGGGGATGCTGTGGGCGGTTTTTGAGCAGTGTCCGGTCTTCGGCGGAAAAGTCGAGAGCGCCAATCTCGACGAACTCAAGAAATTCCCAGGAGTGCGCCATGCCTTTGTGGTCGCAGGCGACAACAATTTCGCCAGCCTGAGCAGCGGAGTTGCCATCGTTGCCGATAATTGGTGGGCAGCACGAAGCGCACGGGAAAAACTCCAGGTCAAGTGGAATGAGGGACCAACCGCTGCGCAAAGCAGCGACGGTTTCGCACGCCAGGCGGAGCAGTTGGCGACGCGGCCTCCTGCGCGCACACTGCGCCAGGACGGCGACGTGGATACTGCTCTGAAGCAAGCGGCTAAAGTCGTGGAAGCCTCGTACTTCTTCCCGTTCCTGGCTCACGCGCCTTTGGAGCCGCAAAACTGCACAGCACAGTATACGGACGGCAAACTGGAGATTTGGGCCCCCACTCAGACGCCACAGCGCGGGCTGCCTATCATTGCGAAGGCGCTGGGGATCTCGACCAAGGACATCACCATCCATCTGACTCGCATCGGTGGCGGATTCGGGCGACGGTTGAATAACGATTACGTGGTCCAGGCCGCATGGATTGCCAGAGTGGCGGGCGTCCCGGTGAAACTGCTTTGGACGCGCGAAGACGATATGGCCCATGATTTCTATCGTCCGGCCGGATTTCATTTCTTAAAGGGTGGCACGGATGCTTCCGGCAAGCTGGTGGCGTGGCGCAATCATTTCGTGAGCTTTGGCGAAGGCGACCACTTTGCGCCGGCTGCCGGCATCGGTGGCGACGAGTTTCCAGCGCGTTTTGTTCCGAATTATGCGCTGCACGCCTCAGTAATGCCGTTGGGTGTTCCGACCGGAGCGCTACGTGCGCCGGGCAGCAACGGGATCGCCTTTGTTATGCAGTCGTTCCTTGACGAGCTTGCGCACGCCGCAGGAAAGGACCCGCTGCAATTCCGGCTCACGCTGCTCAAGTCGTCGACGCTCGCTTTCTCTGCGGAAAGCTTGTCACAGCCGACCGCCGCTCAGTTCAATCCCCAGCGCATGATCGGAGTTCTCGAATTAGTACGCGACAAGTCTGGCTGGGAGTCGCACAAACCAGCAAACGGAACCGGCATGGGCGTGGCTTTCCACTTCTGCCATCTGGGTTATTTTGCCGAGGTAGCGCAGGTGCATGTTGACGAGAAAAACAGGCTGAGAGTCAACAAGGTGTGGGTGGCAGGGGACATTGGCAGTCAAATCATCAATTCGAGTAACGCGGTGAACCAGGCGCAAGGCGCGGTAATAGATGGCCTGAGTCACATGATGGGATACGAGATCACGATTGATCGCGGCCGCGTTCAGCAGAGCAACTTCGATGCTTATCCGCCCATGCGGATATCGCAAGCCCCGCCGCAGATCGAAGTGCATTTCCGCAGAGCCGAGTTTTCACCCACCGGGCTCGGAGAGCCTGCGCTGCCGCCGGTCTTGCCGGCGGTGTGCAACGCAATCTTTGCTGCTACTGGAAAGCGCGTTCGCAGATTGCCACTGACCCGGAGCGGTTTTAGCTGGGCCTAGGCTCGCCCTGCAAACCCGATTCTTGCCGTTGCACTTCACCGCACGTTTGACCGCCCCTCTTCGCCGTCTGGACGGGCGTTTCAGTCATGGGACTTTCCCCAATCCGTAGCCCCTTACGTACCAAGGTCTCTGAATCACGGACGAAAGGGGCCAGAGCTGTTTATCAGCCGTTATCTGGCCCAGTAGTGGTCTGGACGGGCCGCGTGGCATTTGAAGAATGGCGCGTGAACGTTCGTACGATAGCTTCATGACGAATGACGCGGTCTTCACGCACGTTGCTCCCGATCTATTCTCAGTGCTCGAAGAGCTCCACCGCCGCGAGCCCATCTTTCACACATCGGAATGCGGCACCACGCTTGCCGACTTCAAAAGGACCACAGCACCCGACTACTGGGAGGTTGGCGCATCTGGCCGTCGCTACAGCCGTGAGTTCATCCTCCGCACTTTGGACCAGAATCCGCCCGTCGACGCAGCTTCTGCTGGCTGGCAAAGCTACGACCACGGCCTTCGCCGCCTTGGCCCTGACACTTTCCTGTTTACGTACACACTTCGCCAGGCCGAGCGTCTCACTCGTCGTGCCACCATTTGGCAGACTACGTCTGAGGGTTGGCGCGCTCTCTATCATCAGGGCACAACCGTCTCCGCCGAAGAGGACGACGTCGTTCCCGCGTAGTCCGCTTAAGGACAAACCGAAGGGAGTGCTTGTTCAGCCCCTTCGCCGTAATTGGCGAGAAACCGCTTAGCACTAATTGGTTTCTTTCTGGTGCAATTTTGCCTCCAGCGCCCTGTCGTTAGCGATAGAGCCCCGTTCTCGCCAATTGACATCGTTCACACCGCGACCTAGTTTTGCTAGGCTTACGTAAACCTATATGGCGGGCGGTTTGCGGGCCTGGTGTGTGGGGGGGAGCCCCGATTGCACGCTCTGAGACGTCGCCTCTGGCATGGTGGCCAACCGATCCGTCTCTGGTCGGTGATTACCGCGTGAAATGAACTCGGCACTACACCGGACGATGAACCTGGAAATCGATTCCGCGCGCCTGCTGTCCGAAATTGAAGCGTTGGCGTTGATTTCGGAGGCGGAACCACCTGTGGTGACGCGAATTGTTTTCACACCGGCGGACATGCGGGCCCGCGCCTGGTTCGTAGATCACTCCCGAGCTGCTGGTCTTGCGGTGCACCAGGATGCAGTGGGAAACACCTTCGCGCGTTGGCAAGGCTCCAATCCTGCAGCACCGCCCGTCGGCACAGGCTCACATCTGGACGCGATCCCCAATGCGGGGAAGTACGATGGCGTGGTGGGAGTGCTGGGAGGACTTGAGGCCATACGCGCGTTGCAAAGGGCTGGATTCCACCCGAAGAATTCCATCGAACTGCTTTTGTTTACGTCGGAGGAGCCGACGCGTTTTGGGATCGGATGCCTCGGCAGCCGGCTGCTCTCCGGCGCTCTTTCCGGGAACGCCGCCAGAAAGCTGAGCGACAGGAATGCCGAATCGCTCGATGAAGTGCTCCGCAAGGCGGGACTGAGCGGGGAACTCGAAGAAGTCCAACTGGCCAGCGGACATTACAAGGCATTCCTGGAGTTGCACATCGAGCAGGGGCCGGTGCTTGAACGTGAGCGGGTGCCGCTCGGCATTGTCACCAAAATTGCGGCCCCGGCGAGTGCGCGCCTTTCGATCGAAGGTGCGGGTGGACATGCGGGCACGGTGCTCATGGCGGACCGGCGCGACGCGCTGTGCGCGGCGTCGGAACTGATTCTGGCCATCGAGAATGCGGCGCGGACGAGCGGTTCGATCGATACGGTGGCGACCGTTGGTATGTGCGAAGTTTTTCCCGGTGCAATCAACAGTATTCCGAGCCAGGTGCGCATCAGCGTCGATATACGCGATACGGATCTCGCCCGGCGGAGCGGGGTGATGTGCGCCATGGAAACAGCGGTGAAGCAAGTCCGCGAGCGGCGGAGTGTGTCAATAAGGATCGAACTGCTGAACGCCGATCCGCCCGCCGAGTGCGCGCCCGAGGTCATTGATGCTCTTGCAGCATCTTGCCGGAAACTTGGACAGCAATTCTTGCCCATGGTCAGTCGTGCCTACCACGATTCGCTTTTCATGGCGCGGATCGCGCCGGTTGCGATGCTCTTCATTCCATGCCGCAACGGATATAGCCACCGTCCGGACGAGTACGCGTCCATCGAAGATATCGCTCGAGGGGCGCTGGTCCTTGCGGAAACCTTGGCCGGTCTGTCCGCGTAGCCGAACCAGTTTGCCCAAGCTCAAAATGTCAGTCTGGCGGATAAAACAGGGTGTACAATCGCCGCCACTCCAAGGCAAAAGGAATCCCGGTTGACGCACGCCGTGCGAATGCCGCGGTCTACGTATACGAAGGAGGAGCGAATGACCAACGCACTAAGGGCCGCAGCGGCCATTCTGGCAGCGGTATGGTTGGTGGCTGCTGTGCCCGCGGAGGCAAAGGACAAGGTCAAGGTCGGCTTCATCGGACCGCTCACCGGCGGGGTCTCGGCCAACGGGCTTGGAGGGCGCAATTCGGCAGATCTTGCGGTGCGGCTGCGCAACGCCGACGCGAAAGCGAAATACGAATACGAACTGGTGGTACTCGATGACGAGTGCAAGCCGAACGTAGCGGTGCAGGTGGCGACCAAGATGGCGGCGGAGAAGGACATTATCGCCGCTGCGACGCACTACTGCTCCTCGACCGCAATCGCAACGGTCGACGTCTATCACAAGTTCGGGCTGCCGGTGGTGGTCTGGGGCGCCGTACTTCCCGACATCACCTATCGCAACAAATATCCAGAGGTGCATCGTGTCAATGGCACGATGATCAACCAGAACGAAACCAACGCGGAGCTCCTCACCAAGCTCGGATACAGGACCTTCGCCGTGATCCACGACACCACCGACTACGGCAAAGGCCACAACGAGTATTTCAGCGCGGCGCTCGCCCAGCGGGGCGGCAAGATCGTCGGCACATTCGGTGTCGGCGCTGACCAGCAGGACTTCACCGCCGAGCTCACGCAGATCAAGGCGCTCAATCCCGAGGTGATCTATTTCGGCGGGCTCACACCGATCGGGGTTCGCATCCGTGCGCAAATGGACAAGCTGGGAATCAAAGCGGTGTTTGACGGCACCTCGGGCATCGTGTCCGATGCTTATATCCAGGGTCTCGGCCCCCTGGCCGAGGGCACACTCGCGTTCCGCGAAGGCGCGCCGGTCGAGAAGCTGCCGGGCGGCAAGTTCTTCATGGAAAAGTACACTGCCCAGAAATACGACAATCCCCCGGAGGCCTATGGCGCCTTCGCCTTTGCCGCGATGGACCTGATCCTCGACTCGATCGAAAAGGTGGGGCCGGACCGCAGGAAGGTCATCGACGATCTGGCCAATGTGAAGAACCGTGACTCCATCATCGGCAAGATCACCTTTGACGATCACGGTCAGAATACCGTTTCGGTCATCACGAAGTATGTGGTCCAAGACGGCAAATGGGTGGTGTGGGAGGACAGCGAATATGCCTCCGGCAGGCGCAAGCTGCCTCGACAGAAATAGCATCGCCATCGACCGCGGCGCGTAGTTGGCCCGCTCGCTCCTCCGGTCTGATCACGCGTAGGACTCTAGGTCATGGATATAGGACTGCTTGCGCAATACATCATGAACGGGCTGATGGCCGGCATGATGTATGCGCTGGTCGCGGTTGGCTTCACCCTGTTCTTCGGCGTGCTCGACGTCATCCAGTTTGCTCATGGCGACGTCCTCACCGTCGGTGCCTTTACCGCGCTGATTACCTTCGTAGGAGTACATGCCGCGGGCGTGCATTCCGGCTCGATCGCGCTGCTGGCCATGCTCATCGTTGCGATCTTCGCCACGGCAGGGCTCGGTATGCTGATCGCCCGCTATCTGGTACTGCCGCTGCGCGCGGCTCCGGCGCTCAACACCCTACTGATCACGTTAATGCTGGGCACGGTTCTGCGGGAATCGGTGCGGCTTTTCTACCCGCAGGGCGCCAACCCTAAGCCCTTTCCTGCACTGCTGCCTGCGAACTCGATCAACTTCGGAAACTTCAACCTGCGGCTTGACAACGCAATCATGCTTGCCGCCGGCACCGCGGTTATTGTCGGAGTGGAGTTCTTGCTCAACCGTACGAAACTCGGCCTTGCCATCCGCGCTGTGGCGCAGGATGAAGAAACTGCGCGCACCATGGGCATCAATTTTGTCGCGATCGTGCTCGTCGCGTTTGCGATCGGCTCGGGCTTGGCGGCTTTCGCCGGGGTCATGGACGGGTTCTACTACAACGAGATCAACTTCGGCATGGGTCTTTATTTAGGGATCATCGGCTTTGCCGCAGCCATCATCGGCGGGCTCGGCAGCATATATGGCGCAATCCTCGGGGGCTTTCTGTTCGCGGCCTTGCAGACCATCGGAACGGTCGCACTGCCTTTCGCGAGCGCCTACAAGGACGTTTTTGCCTTCGCCGTCATCATCATCTTCATGGCCTGGCGCCCAACCGGCCTCATCCGGGAAAAGATCAGCGAGCGGGTCTGAAAACGTGAGCGAAGGAAGAGAGACATCTCGGGCTCCTTTGCTGCCGGGAGTCATCGCCCTAGCGCTGGCCAGCCTCTATCTGAGCGCCCTGCTGGCCGTCGAAAAGCAACCTCTCATCATTGGCCTGCTGGCGCTTGCCGTCATCGTTGCGCTCGGAGCCTATTGGATGGGATGGCTCGCCTCGGTGAGCCGGAGCTTCGCTGACCGCGAGAACGTTCTCGGTACCATGGCGATCGTCGCTGCCTTTGCGATGGCGGCATACTTCCATGACGATCATTTCGTCCTGCTGCTGATCGTCACGGTCCTGCTCTATACGGTCGCGACGCTCGGGCTCAACATCCAATTCGGCTATTCCGGCGTGCTCAATTTCGCCGGTGCGTCATTCTTCGGCATTGGCGCTTATACATCGGCGGTACTCAACGCCCGCACCACTGTGCCGACTCTGGTGGTATTGCCGATCGGCGGGATCATTGCAGCCCTCATCGGATCGCTGCTGCTTTTGCCGGTCCTCCGCACCCGCGGCCACTATGCCGCCCTGGTCACGATCGCCTTCGCTCTCCTGCTGAAGGCGTTTCTCGAGGTCAATGACGTTCTCGGCGGCCCGCAGGGCCTGCAGGTCAAGGGCATGACGGTTGGCGGCTGGTCGTTCAACGACAGTATCGAGCTCGGCAAAATCGAGCTGTCGTTCTATATGAGCTACTTCGTGCTGAGCCTGGCGCTTCTCGTTGCTGCCTTCATCCTGGTACGCCGGCTGGAGCGCTCCTGGATTGGACTCAATCTCGACGCACTCCGGCTCGACGAGACTGCCGCCAGTTGCTTCGGGCTCGACGTGGCGCGGTGGAAGATCACCGCCTTTACGCTTGGCAATTTCCTCATTGGCATCGCCGGTGCGCTGTTCGGAATGGTCGGAGGATTCGTCGCCCCCAACAACTATACTTTCGCCGATTCACTCATCCTGGTTTCGATCCTTCTCCTCGGCGGCATCGGCAATCCCTGGGGCTTGGCGGTGGCCACGGTCATTGTGATCGTGGTTCCTGAAAAACTGCAAACCATCCAGGAGTATCGCTTCCTGCTCTACGCCGTGATGGTAATTGCTGTTCTGTTGTTTCGGCCGGAAGGTTTACTGCCGCGCCCGCTGCGCAGCTACTTCCCCGGATGGCGACCATGACACCCTTGCTGGAAGCGCGCAGCCTCACCCGGAGGTTCGGCGGAGTGGTCGCGTTGGGCCAGCTCGATCTCGAGGTCGCGCCCAACGAAATCCTCGGTCTGATTGGACCCAACGGTTCGGGTAAGACCACGTTTTTCAACGTCGTCACCGGAATTTACCGTGCCGAAGCGGGCACTTTGAGCTTCGAAGGAAACGACATCACGCGCGCGTCACCGCGGGCCATCTACCACGCCGGTATATCGCGCACATTCCAGCGCTCGCGCCTGGCGTTGCCGCTATCCGTGTTCGACAACATCATGATCGGTAACCACAAGCGGCTGAATCAGGGACTTTGGTTCAACCTAATGAAGCGCAACGCCTTCAAGCGCGAGTTCGAGGCGAGTTATAGGGCGGCTCGAGCGTTGATCGAGGTGTTCGAGCCTTGGCTTGCCGAGCGGATGTTCGAGCCCGTCACCGGCATGACGATGATCGACCGCCGCCGCATCGAAATTTGCCGTGCGCTCATCAGCCAACCCAAGCTGTTGCTGCTCGACGAGCCCTCCGCTGGGATGACGCATGACGAAACCACGACACTGATGGATGAAATCCTGCAGGTCCGCGAACACAGTCCGAATCTCACCATCATCATCGTCGAGCATGAGATGGGCGTGATTGAGCGCATCACCGACTGCTGTGTCGTCCTCAACTTCGGCCTCAAGATCGCGGAAGGACCGTACCGGCAGATTGCCGCCGATCCTCAGGTACAGGAAGCTTATCTCGGGGTCGCCTGATGAGCGCACGCTTGGAGATCGCCGACGTCACGACCGCTTATGACAAGGCTGACGTGCTGGAAGGCGTATCGCTTACCATCGAGCCCGGACACATCACGTGCCTCCTCGGATCAAACGGCTCCGGCAAAACCACGCTGATCCGCTCCATCCTTGGCTTGACGCCGCCACGCAGCGGACGGATTGTGTTCGACGGCGCCGAGATCACTGGTTTGCCAACCCATCAGATCGTCGCTCGAGGCATCGCCTGCATCCCGGAGGGGCGCAAGGTTTTTCCCAAGCTCACGGTCGAAGAGAATTTGCGTCTGGGCGCGTATCAGGAGTCCTCGGATGTCGTCGCGAACGAGCGTCTCGCGGAAATCTATCGCCTGTTCCCTCGCTTGGCCGAGCGGCGTCTTCAGCTCGCGGGCACCATGTCAGGCGGCGAGCAGGCGATGGTGTCGATCGGACGCGGACTGATGCGGGCGCCCAAGCTGCTCCTGATCGACGAGCCTTCGCTTGGTCTTTCGCCGCTCCTGGTCAAGGAGAACTTCAATACCATTCGCCAGATCAACCAGCGCGGAATCACAGTATTTCTGGTCGAGCAGAACGTGCACCAGACGCTCGCGATTTCGCATTATGGATATGTGCTTTCCAAGGGCCGTGTGGTCGCGTCGGGTAGCTCATCTGATCTCGCCGGTCGGCAAAAGGTACACGATGCATATTTCGGCTAGTTTATATCGAATGCCGGTCGGGGCAGCAAGCCGTCGCAGGCGCGCGGCTAGGCTACTTGGCGGGCGGCTCGCCGGTTGCGGATTGAGATTGCAGCTCAGCGATTTGTTTCTGCAAGCGTTGTGCGGCTAGCCCCTTCTCCATCCACGAACGGGCGAACATCCGATCCGTCTCCGACATCGAGGCGTAGGGCTCCGGGACCTCGTCTCCTGACAGCGTCTCTGACTCGAAGTCGCCAAGGCCGAGGTCGGCCTCAATCTTGCGCCGTTCGAGATCGCTCAACTCCTGCTTACGCAGCTCGGCGCAGGCTGCGATGATTTTGGCACTGATTTGCGCTCTCGCGGCGGCTAAGGGCTGCGTCGGCAAGTCGCGGTCGCTGTACTGCTCTTCCAGCTTGCGATAGCGTTCAAGCG
>Ga0187769_10001276_pt1 | contig 14319 bp, 15 predicted proteins | sample 0116_SJ02_MP02_1_FD_133140 | JGI IMG/M metagenome (GOLD analysis project Ga0187769, IMG submission 133140) | Tropical peat soil microbial communities from peatlands in Department of Meta, Colombia - 0116_SJ02_MP02_10_MG | ecosystem: Environmental > Terrestrial > Soil > Wetlands > Peat | place... | reverse complement strand
GATGTACACGCAGCCGGTTTCCAGAACGGCGCCATTGCTGAGTCCGAATTCGTGCAGCTTCAGTTCGGCGATGCGGCGCACCACCGGAGTGCCGGGGCCGGGCAAAAAGCTCGCGCGCACGCGGTAGGCGACGGCGCCAAGCCGCAGGTCGAGACTTGCCGGCTGGATCTGGCCGGGCGCGAATGGCTGCGCGGCGCGAACCTGGCCTTGCTCCGCCAGCGCCGCAATCATGCGGTCGGGCAGGATTCCATGATCTGAAGCGGCAAAAGCGGGCGGCACGGAGCGCGATCTAACCTCATGCCCGGCTTGACGCAAAGATAGGCGCAGCGTAAAGAGCTAGCTTATCCCGTGGTCATTTGAGCCGGCCGGCTTGCAGCCACGTAAAACAACTTGCTAAAAGGCCGGGGACGCGTGAGCCCGGCCTGAGGATTTTCCTCCCGGCCGGGTTTTGTTTTGTTCGGCCAGGAGGGCCACATGTCCGCGTCCGCGCCTCGCTGCTACCGCCCCGAGACTCGTCTGGTCCATTCCGGCACGCTGCGCTCGCAATTCGGCGAAACCTCCGAATCGCTGTTCCTGACCCAGGGCTACGTCTACGACAATTCGGCGCAGGCCGAACGGCGCTTCAAGAACGAGGAGCCGGGCTTCCAATATTCGCGCTTCGCCAATCCGACGGTGGCGATGTTCGAGGAGCGCATGGCGGCGTTCGAGGACGCGGAAGCGGCGCGCGCGACGGCGACCGGCATGGCGGCGGTGACGCTCGCGCTGGTCGGTCAGCTCAAGGCCGGCGACCACGTGGTCGCGTCGAAGGCGCTGTTCGGCTCCTGCCGCTACATCGTCGAGGATTACCTGCCGCGCTATGGCGTGCCCTCGACGCTGGTCGACGGCACCGACCTCGATCAATGGCGCGCCGCGGTGCGGCCCAACACCAAGACGTTCTTCCTGGAGACACCGACCAATCCGACGCTCGAGGTGATCGACATCGCCGCGGTGGCGCAGGTCGCGCATAAAGCCGGCGCCACGCTCGTCGTCGACAATGTCTTTGCCACGCCGCTCTACCAGAGCCCGCTCGCACTCGGCGCCGACTGCGTGGTCTATTCGGCGACCAAGCACATCGACGGCCAGGGCCGCTGCCTCGGCGGCATCATCCTGGCTTCGCGGGAGTTCATCGACAAGCACGTGCACGTGCTGCTGCGGCAGACCGGCCCGTCGCTGTCGCCGTTCAACGCCTGGGTGCTGCTCAAGGGGCTGGAAACGCTGCCGGTGCGCGTGCGCCGGCAGACCGACAGCGCCGCGACCCTGGCGGTGGCGCTCGCCGAGCATCCCAAGATCGCGCGACTGATCTACCCGGGCCGGCCCGACCATCCGCAGGCCAAGGTGGCGCAGAAGCAGATGCGCGGCGGCTCGACGCTCCTCGCCTTCGATATCCATGGCGGCAAGAAGGCCGCGTTCCGCTTCCAGGATGCGCTCAAGCTCATTCGCATCAGCAACAATCTCGGCGACGCCAAGAGTCTCATCACGCATCCGGCGACGACGACCCACCAGCGGCTGAGCCCAGCGCAGCGCGCCGAGCTCGGCATCGGCGACGGCTTGGTGCGCGTGTCAGTCGGGCTCGAGCATCCCGACGATATCGTCGAGGACGTGCTTGCAGCGCTGGAAGCGGTGTAGCCGAGAATGCCTCAGCGTGAGGACCGGACCGCGGCCGAGGCGGTCGGCCGCGCTGCCGCCTCGGTTATGGCGGCGGCAAGGAGCTTGGCGACGCAGGCGTAGCTCCAATCGTTCATGTGCAGTTCGTCCGGGGCGACAAAGGCGTCGAACGGAATGTGCTGGACGTCGTGCCAGTTGCGCATCAGCTCGAAACGGCGAAACAGATCGACGCTCTCCTCCTTGGCGGCAAGCGCAATCTGATCCTCCATGCCCTGGGTCTCCGGCTGGGCAATCACCCGCGGCGCAAACTGCAAGTCGATGATCACCACGTCGGCGCCGGCGGCCTTAAGCTGTTCGATGCCTTCGTGCAGCAACACCGAGTGCGGCTTAAGCGGATTATTGCGCAGCACCGAATTGGTGCCGACCTGCCAGAGGACGAGATCGGGGTGCGCGGCGATGACATCGGTTGCAAACCGCGCCAGCATGTTCTCGGTGTCGTCGCCGTTGACGCCGCGGTTGAGCACGGTGATGTCGGGTTTCGGGAGCCGCTGCCTCAGTTCGACCGCCAGCCGGCTCGGGTAACTCGCAGCAAGCGAGCTTGCGCCGGCCCCCGCCGTCGACGACGAACCGATGGCGACGATGGTGAGCGGCTTCTCGCTTGCCAAGCGCCGCGCGGTGTGCCGCAGCGGATAGTTGAGGCGCGCGACGTCGGCGGGTGCGCTGCAAGCGAGCGGCGCGCTTTGTTGCGGCGCGGCGATGAGCGCCGGCGCGGTCGGTGCCAGGATACGCGCCGCCGGCACTTCGACCCGCGCGGGAGCGAACATGGCGGATGCGGCGGCGGCCGCGGCCGCACATACGAAAGCTCCGAGCACTGTTTTACGGATTGACGGCATCAACGGGTTGTCTGCATATTTCCGGCGTCGAGATGAGCGGCGTTGATGATCTGCGACGCCAGTGCGCGGCCAATACATTCATGAACACGGCGGGCCATAGCATAATCTTTGGTCGCCGCATAGAGGTCGAACGTTCCCGAATCGGTCCAGGATCGCATGATCGCCAGCCGATCAAACAGCACAACGCTGCGCTGCTGGGCCAGCCAGTGCATGACGTCGGCATAAGCCTCGACGCCGAGCATGGATTCAGTGCGCGGGCTGTACTGCATGTTCATCATGATGGCGTCGGCGTTGGCGGCCCCAATCGCGTCGATTCCGGTTTCCAGGCTGGTGCGGAATTCCTCCGGCTCGATGCCGCGCAAGGCATCGACGGTGCCGGCCTGCCAGATCACCAGCGCCGGCTTATCTTGCGCCAGAATCGCCGGCATTTCCGCGGCCATTTCCGCCGTGGTCTGCCGCAGCTGGACGTGCGCGGTAACCTTGATTTCATTTCCCGGCAGCCGGTCGCGCAGCACCGCCTCGAGGCGCGCCGGGTAGGCGAAGCGCGTGCCATCGGGCCCGGGCAGCGCCGAGGAGCCCGAGCCGACCACGCTGATATCCAAACGGTGGCGGTCTTTGATCTCGTTGGTAACGCGGGTGAGATCGATTTCGCTGGCAATCAGCGATTCCGAAACGTCGCAATCCGGCGTTGCCGGCGCCGGCTCGGCGGCTGCGGCGCCGTTTATCAGCGCAATAGCCATCGCCAGGGGAAAAATGAACGTCATGCCTCGCCTCCCGCGAGGTCGGCATCACGGGGTTTGACGCGCGCCGGCGCTCCCCGTCCTTCTATCGCCTTGTACCACGAGATCAGTTTCGCTGTCGCAATCATGATGAGGATACCTAACAGGCTGATCGCCGCCTGCAGCAGCGGACCGCCCGAGGATTCAACAATGATGAATTGCCCGGCAAAGGCGAGAAATACGCCGAGGCAGAAGATTTCCAGCGAATGCTGACCGCAGCTGATAGCCGGCTGCAGGATCGGCGATTTCAGCCCCGGCCAGTTGCTCGGCACGAAGTAGATCGCGACCGCGGCGAGCGCGAGAAAATGGGCGAAGCGCAGTACGTCGAGATTGGTCTTGTCGATCGGATACATCCAATCCGCCAGCCAGGTCGGCACGAAGCGCTCAAGCGATTCGAAATGCCAGGTCAGCGTGACGGCGAAGGCGAAGACCAAATAGGCGATGGCGACTGCCAGCACGATCCGCGAGCGCAGCACCTCACCGAGCCGCTGCGCGCCGCCAAGCGCGCACCAGGCGCCGAACACGAACAGCAACTGCCAGGCAAAGGGGTTGAAGAACCAGACCCCGTTCGGATAGGCGGGCAGGTTGAAGTCGAGCTTCCAGACCAGCGCATAGAGCAGGGCCGAGCCGGCCAGCGCCAAGTTCGGCCGCCACAGCAGCACATAGAGCATCGGCGGGAACAGCAGCAGCAGGATGATGTAGAGCGGCAGCACGTCCATGTTCACCGGCTTGAACTTCAGCAGCAGCGCCTGAAAGATGGTGATGTCCGGCTGCTTAAGAAAATCAAGAATCTTCATCTCCTCGGCGTAAAGCGGATTGTCGAAGGTCGCCGCGACATAGGCGATCTCGGCCATGAAGATCGTGAACAGAAAGATGTGCGCGACGTAGATCTGCCAAGCGCGCCGCAGGATGCGGGCGCTGGAAAGCACGAAGCCGCGCTCGCGCATGGTCCGGCCGTAGACGAAGGCGCCGGTGTAGCCGGAGATAAAGATGAAGATTTCGGTCGCGTCGCTGAAGCCGTAGTTGCGGATGGTGAGCCAGCTCACGATGTTCTGCGGAATGTGGTCGAGGAAGATCAGCCACAGCGCCAGGCCGCGGAACAGGTCAAGCCGCAGATCGCGTTCGCTTGAGGCCGCCAAGGGCGGAGGGGCCGTCGCCATGACGTTGCGTAACCATTTGTCTGCTGCCGCCGCGCGCGCAGGCGCAACAATCGGCACGGATCCCGGACGCCGCCCCCGTCAGTCTAGTCCGTCGGCCGTGGCTTGAGAAAGCGCATCCACACGCTTATTGCAACAACGGCCTCGACACTATTCACTTATGCCGCGGAACCGGATGAGCCTGCTGCTCGGCACAGACCCGCGGGCTCCACGAGCAGCCGGCGCCGATGCGGTCGCATCGGGATCAGCAGAGCGAGCGACAGGATAGCGCCATGTATCGTGCCGTCACCCGCAATATCGAGGTCGTGGTCACGCCGCGCTTCATCGCCGACAGATCCTCGCCGGAAAATAACTACTTCTTCTGGGCCTACACCATCGCCATCACCAACAAGGGCAAAGACACGGTGCAATTGAAGACCCGGCACTGGCGCATCACCGACGCCGGCGGCCGTCGCCAGGAGGTACGCGGTCCCGGCGTCGTCGGTGAGGAACCAGTGCTCAAATCAGGCGAGACGTTCGAATATACCAGTGGGGTGCCGCTGCAGACGCCGTCGGGCTTCATGGCTGGCACCTATGGCATGGTCAGCTCAAGCGGCGAGCATTTCGATATCGAGATTCCCGCCTTTTCGCTCGACAGCGGCAACGCCAAGCCGACGATCAATTAGCGCACGAGCCGGAAGAAGCCAGGAACCAGCTTTCCGAAAAGATCATGCTTGCGCCGAGGAGTGGGAGCGTCTTGAGCGCGGCGACCTTGAGGCCGCGCGTTCGACGTGTGGCAGCGGCCTTCGCCGCGATGTTTGTTTGACCGCTCAAATTTTCCGGCGGCCGAGAACGGTCATTGCACGACCAGGGTGCCCCGGGTCTGCTGATGGAAATCGTCGAAGAACTCGTAGCGGCCCGGCGCGAGCGGGCGAACGTTGACGACGCCCTCGCTGCCGGGCGCGACCACCTTTTCCACCCGCAGCGATACGCTTTCAAATTCGATCGCCGCGGCATCGAGATTCTTGACCCTTATGGCCAGCGGCCGATTGGCCGGCGCGTGGATTTCGGCCGGCTCAAAATGATGACCCTTGATCGCGATCGAGACCGTAGCGGATTGTTCGGCGCGGGCGGGAGCGCCGGCGGCCAAGATCGCGGCGCCGGTCAAGATCGTCATCGCCAGCACCAGCCGACTCGCGTTTGTTTTGACAACCGCCAGTCTGACGAGCGCCAATTTGACGAGCGCCGATGTCGTTCGCATTTGCATCCTCCTTCGAGCCGGCGGTTCGCCGATTGCGGGTCGCGGTGGTCTAAAATTCAAACTCCAGCAGCAACATTGCCCGCTGCCGGGAAAAATCGGTCAGGTCGAGGGCGGGCATGACCCCGACCTCATGGCCGGCGATCTGCGCCTGCCAGCTCGCGCTCATCAGCACCTTGGGGGCGAGCTGCCAGTAAAATGTCGGGCCGAGATAGAGAGCATCGCCAGTGAACGAGTTGAAAGCCACGCCTTCGTAGTGGCGCAGGTACCAGAGGTCGGCGCCGACGACGACGTAGGGAATGATCTGAAAGGCGAGCGCCGACGAAACTCCGAGCGTCGACTCCCGGTCCCAGCTGCCATCGACCGACTGCGTGGTCTCCGGCTCGTAGAGAACATTGAAGCCGTAGAACAGCCGGTTTTTGACCAACTCGGCGTCGCCTTCGAGCCGGGTTTCCAAGCCAAAGTTCGAAACCTTGGCGCCGCTGGTCTCGTCGAGGCGGTGGAACTCCGGCTCGACGGACAGCGTGACTGCGAATGGCGACGGCCCCCGCTCGAGCATGAGGAATCGGAAATCGCTCTCAAATCCGTTGACGCCCGCCATGTTGAGGTTATTGAGACCCGGCACATCGTGGATGTTGTAGCCGGAGACCGTCGGCCCGGCCTCGATTTGCATGAACTGGGTTGGCGTGTACTCGAATTCCAACTCGCTTGTCGCCGCCCTATAGCGTCCAAAGCGCTTGCCGAAATCGGCGTTGGTCTCCGACTCGAATGCCTTCTCGCCCTCGATGCCGGTCGCCGAGCCGACGGTAAAATTGCCGAAGATGTATTTGGTTTCGATTTCGTGGAAGGCGCTATCGTCCTCCGCTTCGGCCGCAGCGCCTCCCACGGCGATCAGCGCCGTCGCGCCGAGGCAGATCAGCAGGCGGCGAGATTTGCGAAGAATCGACATCACGTTTTTGCGGATCGCAGGCCACCGCACGTGCGACGGTCTCAACACCAACGGAGTCGACATTCGCGGCCCTCTTTTAGAAAAGTTTTGAAGTATTTCTGTCGCCTCAACTATCTCCGTATAAGTTCGGTACGGTCCGCCAACAATATCTTTTGTGCAACACCTGCCGATATTTTTTGTTCGCTCGATTTAAATTAGTGGAATTCAAATCTGCGAACAGGCGCCCACGAAACAGTACCGAGCGCCTTATCGGCGTCTTGCAAGGCGCAAGCCGGCCGCGAGCTTAATCAGCCGTTCTGGCCGTCGGCGTACAATTTCAAAGCGGCGTAGATGAAGTGGTGCGTCGGCGTCGGCACGCCGGCTTCGTCGCCCAATCGCGCGACCGCGCCGGAGAGCCATTCGAGCTCAAGGCGGCGGCGATGCTCGAGATCGATTTGCATCGAGGATTTGGTCTCGGGCAACATCTTGTCGATGACTATGGCGACTTGCCGCGCCACGTAGTCGGCGCCGAGATCTACTCCGTTCGCCCTGGCGACGGCCGCAGTCTCGGCGATCGCGCCCTCGAGCAGCCCGCGCGTATCCCGGTCGCCGACGATGGCGCCGATCGGTTTGCGCAATACGCTGCTGACGCCGCTGAACGCCGACAGCAGCGCGAATTTCGCCCACATCTCCTTGGCGACATCGGTCGACAGTGCGGCGTCGATTCCGGCCTGCTTGCAGGCGGCGAGGAAGCGCTCGGCGCGCGGGCTGATGCTGCCGTCGCGCTCACCAAAGATGAGCCGCGCCACCGGGCCGACATGGGTGATGACGCCGGGAGCCGCGATCTCCGCGCCGGTGATGTAGGCGACCCCGCCCATGACTTGGGCGCCGCCGAGGGTGGCGCCCAACGGGTCGTGCCGATCGATCCCGTTCTGCAGCGAGATCACGCCGGTCGCGGCACCGATCAGCGGCGCGATCGCCTTTGCCGCGGTCACGGTATCGTATTGCTTGACGGCGAACAGCACGATGTCGACGGCGCCGATCGTTGCCGGATCGTCGGTCACGGCAACCGGGCGCAGCCGGAGGTCGCCATTGGCGCTGTGGAGCTCAAGGCCGTTCGCCCGCAGCGCCGCCAGATGCGCGCCGCGGGCGATAAAATGAACATCCTCACCGGCGGCGGCGAGCCGCGCACCAAAATAGCCGCCGACCCCGCCCGTCGCCATGATCGCGATCTTCATCGGGTGCCTACCGTGAGCGCGTGCCGTGGTGCGCGTTACGTATCGGCGCGCTGCGACGGTGTCTTCGCTGCGACGTCCTCTGGGGCGAACTCGTAGCTCGAGCTGCAGAACTCGCAGGTCACCGTGATCCTGCCGTCTTCGACCATGTCGTCGCGGTCTTCCTGCGAGAAGCTTCGCAGCATGGCCTCGACGTTTTGCCGCGAGCAGGAGCACTGCGCCTCGATCGGGGCGGCACGGAACACGCGCACGCCGTGCTCGTGGAACAAATTATAGGCCAGACGCTCGCTCGACAGCTCCGGATCGATCAGCTCGACGTCGCCGACGGTGGCGACGAGGGAGCGGCCCTCGACCCAGGCGTCGTCTTCTGGCAGTGCATGCGGCTCGGCGCCGGGCGGCGCATCGCCGGGATCGAGGTCGGCTTGCCGCGCCCGCTCAAACGATTTCGGCAGGAACTGCAGCAGGATGCCGCCGGCCCGCCAGCGCCGGCGCGAGCCGTTTTCGCCGCCGCGAAACTCCTCAGCGACCGCCAGCCGCACCCGGGTCGGGATCTGCTCCGAGCGCGAAAAATACTCGTGCGCCGCCTGCTCCAGGTCGCCGCCTTCGAGCGGGACAAGGCCCTGGTAGCGGCTCATGTCCGGTCCCTGGTCGATGGTCATCGCCAGATGACCGTGGCCGAGAAGCTCGCCGGGCGCAGCCGCCTTCGCGGCTATGGCTGCGGCAACGCGCTCGGCGTCGAACCGCGCGCAGGCCCTCACCTTGCTGGGCGAGATGAAGTCCACGACCAGCATGCGCACCGGCCCGTCGCTCTGCGTCTGCAGAATGAAGCGGCCGTCGAATTTGAGCGCGGAGCCGAGCATGACGGTGAGCACGATCGCCTCGCCGAGCAGCTTGGCGACCGGCAGCGGGTAGTCGTGGCTGGTCAGGATGGTGTCGACCGCGGGCCCGAGCCGCACGATGCGCCCGCGCAGATCGAGCGCGTTGACTTCGAACGGCAGGATCGTGTCGTCGCAGCCGGTTTGCGCCGGCTCGCGAACCGGGATGACGATGTCGGGATTCATCACGTCAATATAGGCGATCAGGCTTAAATTGTGAGGCCCTCGCCCCTCATCCGGCCGGATCACTGTCCGCCCGGTGCCAAGCACCAGGCGAGGATGCCCTTTTGTGCATGCAGCCGGTTTTCCGCCTCGTCCAACACCACGGAATGCGGGCCGTCCATGACCTCGTCGGTGACCTCGTCGCCGCGGTGGGCGGGCAGGCAGTGCATGAAGATGGCGTCGGGCTTCGCCCGCGTCATCAGCCGGCCGTTGACCTGATAGCGCCGCAGCAAGTTGTGGCGGCGCGCGCCATTGCGGTCGCCCATGGAGACCCACGTGTCGGTCACGACACAATCGGCGCCCTTGACCGCCTCCTCCGGGTCGGTGCCGACGCTGATCGCGGCGCCCGAGGATTTGATCCAGTCGGTCAGCGGTTTCTTCGGCGCCAGCTCGGGCGGTGTCGCGACGCGCAGCCGGAACTCGAAGCGGTCGGCGGCTTGCATCCAAGAGGTCAGCACGTTGTTGGCATCGCCGCTCCAGGCCACGGTGCGGCCGCGGATCGAGCCGCGATGCTCCTCGAAGGTCATCACGTCGGCCAGGACCTGGCACGGATGCGAGCGCCGCGTCAGGCCGTTGATCACCGGCACGGTGGCGTGGCGCGCCAGCTCAGCGAGCGCCTCGGGATCGAGCATCCGGATCAGGATCGCGTCGACGTAGCGCGAGAGCACGCGCGCGGTGTCGGCGAGCGTCTCGCCGCGGCCAAGCTGCATCTCCTCCGCGGTCAGCATAATGGCGTCGCCGCCGAGCTGGCGCATGCCGACCTCGAAGGAAACCCGGGTACGCGTTGAGGGCCGCTCGAAGATCATCGCCAGGGTCTTGCCGGCGAGCGGCCGCGCCCCGTGCGGCCCCTTGGCCTTCATCGCACGCGCGGCCTCGATCATCTGCCGCAGATCCGCGGCCGGAACGTCGATCAAGTCGAGAAAGTGGCGGGCCGCGTTCATCCGGCCGCCTCCTGCTTGGCGCCTTCCTTTCCTCCGTTGGCGGCGGGAGCAGGCACGCTGAGCGCCTCACGGCTGAGCCGCGCACAGGCCCGATCGAGCCGCGCCACGCCCTCGGCAATCTCGGCTTCGCTGATGATCAATGGCGGCAACAGCCGCACCACATTGTCGCCGGCAGCAACCGTGACCATCTTCTCAGCGCGCAGCGCGTTGACGAGTTCGCCGGCCGGAACCAGCGCGCGCAGTCCGACCAGCAGGCCCTCGCCACGCACCTCGGCGATCAGGGACGGATAGCGATCCTTGATCTCGGCGAGCCGCTGCTTGAGCAGCAGCGCCACCCTCTTGACGTGATCGAAGAAGCCGGGCGCCAGCATGACGTCGAGCGTCGCATTGGCGACGCTCATGGCGAGCGGATTGAAGCCGAAGGTCGAGCCGTGGGTACCGACGGTCATGCCCTTCGCCGCCTCGTGCGTCGCCAGGCACGCGCCGACCGGAAAGCCGCCGCCGAGCGCCTTCGCCACCGTCATGGCATCGGGCGCAACGCCGGTGCGCTGATAGCAGAACAATTCGCCGGTACGCCCCATGCCGGTCTGGATCTCGTCGTAGACGAGGAGCAGGCCGTGCTGGTCGCACAATTCGCGCAGCGCCTTGAGGAACGCCGGCTCAACCACGCGCACGCCACCCTCGCCCATGATCGGCTCGATCATGATCGCCGCGGTCTGCGGTCCAATGGCGCGTTTGACGGCCTCGACATCGCCGAGCGGCATTTGGTCGAAGCCGTCGACAGGCGGACCGAAGCCGTCGAGGTATTTCTTGTTCCCGGTGGCGGCGAGCGCGGCGAGTGTGCGGCCGTGGAAGGCGCCTTCGAAGGTGATGATGCGATAGCGTTCCGGCCGGCCGGTGGCGGACTGGTATTTCCGCACGGTCTTGATGGCGCACTCGATCGCCTCGGCGCCGGAATTCTGGAAGAACACGACGTCGGCGAAGGTGGCCTCGCACAGCCGCCGCGCGACGCGCTCGGCCTCCGGAATTTCGTAGAGGTTGGAGACATGCCAGACCTTGTCGGCCTGCTCGGCGAGGGCGGCGAGGAGATGCGGATGATGGTGGCCGAGCGCGGTGACGGCGACGCCGGAACAAAAATCGAGATAGCGCTCGCCGGTGGTCGCCGTGAGCCAGGCGCCTTCGCCCCGCTCGAAGGCGAGATCGACGCGCGAATAGGTCGGCATCAGATGCGAGGTCACGGCCCGCTCGCTTAAGCCGCGCAGCAATATCGGCGCGGTTGAAACAAAATGTGCCGCCTCTCCGGGCGGCACGATGACACTATTTTAGTTCCGCGTCGCCGGCTGTCAACACGCCAGACCGGCTCGATTGATCGGGTTGCCCCCAACTCATCCACATCGGCGCCGGGAATGTGTGGACGCGTTCGGGGCGACTCTTGCGCCGGACTCCCGCCATATTGTAGCCTTTTGCTCGTCGAGTACGACATTTCGTTGCGGCGGACAGTCATCTACAGCGTTGGTCAAGCGTTGCGTGTTGGGCGGCTGCGCGCTTCCTGGCCCGATAGGGGATTCGGTCACGACCGGCGCGCATCTTTGAGGAGGATTGGGCATGTCGTGGACTGACGAGCGGGTCGAGCTGTTGAAGAAGCTGTGGTCCGACGGTCTGTCGGCGAGTCAGATCGCGGCCGAACTCGGCGGCATCACCCGCAACGCGGTGATCGGCAAGGTGCACCGGCTCGGGCTTTCCGGGCGCGCCAAGAGCGCCTCCTCGGCCGCGCCGCGCCAGCGCAAGGCGCGTTCGTCTTCACATATGCTGCGCCTGGCGCGCGCCTCGATCCGCGGCAACACCGCGCTCGCCCACGCCTACGAGATCGAAGCGGAGGCGGCGCCGGAGCTGATCGAGAACATTATTCCGATCGGGCAACGGCGCACCATTCTCGAGCTGACCGAGCAGACCTGCCGGTGGCCGATCGGCGATCCAGGCAGCAGCGAGTTTTTCTTCTGCGGCGGCAATACGATCGTCGGCCTGCCCTATTGCGCCTACCATTCGCGGGTCGCCTACCAGGCGGCCGGCGACCGCCGGCGCGAGCGCCGCCCGCTGCGCTGAGCTTCAGCTCGCTTTGCCGAACCGATCGTCGAGCGCGTAACCGGCGCCGCGTACGGTGCGGATTGGATCGGTACCCTGGCCGCGGTTGAGCGCCTTGCGCAGCCGCCCGACATGGACGTCGACGGTGCGCTCGTCGATATAGACGTCGCTGCCCCAGACGCCGTCGAGCAATTGCTCGCGCGAGAACACGCGGCCCGGGCGCTCCATGAGGAATTCGAGCAGGCGGAACTCGGTCGGTCCGAGGTCGAGCGGACGGGCGCCGCGCGACACCCGCTTCTTCTCGCGATCGAGCTCGAGGTCGCCGATCGTCAGCACCATGGCGACGCGCTCGGGACTGGCCCGGCGCAGCAGCGCCCGGATCCGCGCCAGCAGTTCAGGCACCGAAAACGGCTTGACGATGTAGTCGTCGGCGCCGGTCGCCAGCCCGCGCACGCGCTCGCTCTCCTCGCCGCGCGCTGTGAGCATGATGATCGGCAGACCCTGCGTCTGCGGCCGCGCCCGAAGCCGCCGGCACAATTCGATGCCCGATAGCCCGGGCAGCATCCAGTCCAGCACCACGAGGTCGGGCGCGGTCTCGCGCAACCGCGTATCGGCGTCGTCGCCGCGGGCGACGGCGTCAACCTCGTAGCCCTCAGCCTCGAGGTTGTAGCGCAACAGCGTCGTCAGCGGCTCCTCATCTTCCACAATCAGGATATTGGCTCCCATCCGGCCCCTCCTCGATCATCCCTTAGGCAGTTGCGTCGCACCAAAGTTCGTGGAGTCGCCCTTCGGCCGCTGGTCGGTGATCAGGCGGCCCTCGATCATGAAATAGACGGTCTCGGCGATGTTGGTCGCGTGATCGCCGATGCGCTCGATATCCTTGGCGCAAAACATCAGGTGCATGCAGAACGTGATGTTGCGCGGGTCTTCCATCATGTAGGTGATAAGCTCGCGATAAAGCGAGGTGCACAGCGCGTCGACCTCTTCGTCGCCGTTCCACACCGCCAGCGCGCCCTGCAGGTCGCGGCTGGCGTAGGCGTCCAGCACCTGCTTGAGCAGCGCAGCGACCAGCGTCGCCATGTGGGCGACGCCGCGAATGAGCTTCGGCGGATAGGAGTCGTCCTCGAGCGCTACCACCCGCTTGCCGATGTGCTTGGCATGGTCACCGATCCGCTCGAGATCGTTGCAAACCCGCATCGCGCCGACGATCTCGCGCAGATCAACGGCCATCGGCTGGCGTCGGGCGATGGTGAGAATCGCCTTTTCCTCGATCTCGTGCTGCAGCGCGTCGATCGTCGGATCGGTGGAGATCACGCGTTCGGCCAGTTCGGTGTCGCGATCGACCAGCGCTTGCGTGGCATCGCCGATCTGGCGCTCGGCGAGGCCGCCCATTTCAGCCACCTTGCGGGTGATTTCCTGCAGGTCGGCGTCAAACGCCCGGGCGGTGTGGTCCACTCTTGTTGTAATGTCGGTCATGGCGATCATCCGAAGCGGCCGGTGATGTAGTCTTGCGTGCGCTGATCGTGCGGGGCGGTGAAGATCTGCTTGGTCGAGTCGAACTCGATCAGCTCGCCGAGAAACATGAAAGCGGTGAACTCGGACACCCGCGCGGCCTGCTGCATGTTGTGGGTCACGATCACGATCGTGTAGTCGTCGGTCAACTCGTCGATCAGCTCCTCGATCTTGGCAGTCGAGATCGGATCGAGCGCCGAGCAGGGCTCGTCGAACAGGATCACCTCGGGCCGCACCGCGACGGTGCGCGCGATGCACAGGCGTTGCTGCTGGCCGCCGGACAGGCTCTGACCGTTGGCGCCGAGCTTGTCCTTGACCTCTTCCCATAGCGCCGCGCGGCGCAGCGACGTCTCGACGCGTCCGTCGAGCTCAGATTTCGGCAGCCGCTCGTACAGCCTGATGCCGAAGGCGATGTTTTCGTAGATCGACATCGGGAACGGCGTCGGCTTCTGGAACACCATGCCGATGCGCGCCCGCAACAGATTGAGGTCCTGTTTCGGCGACAGGATATTGGTGCCGTCGAACATGACTTCGCCGGTCGCGCGCTGGTTCGGGTAAAGGTCGTACATGCGGTTGAGCACGCGCAGCAAGGTCGACTTGCCGCAGCCCGAGGGGCCGATGAAGGCGGTGACCTTGTGCTCGTAGAGCGGCAGGCTGATGGCTTTGAGCGCCCTGGCCTCGCCGTAGTAGAAATCAAGGCTGCTGATCGTAACCTTCTCGGCGAGGCCGGATCGATCGCTGGGCGACTGGGTGACGGAAGGAACGACCACGGAGGCGACGCTCATGACTGTCTTCCCGATGCAACGAGGGCGCG
>Ga0187769_10001275_pt1 | contig 14324 bp, 16 predicted proteins | sample 0116_SJ02_MP02_1_FD_133140 | JGI IMG/M metagenome (GOLD analysis project Ga0187769, IMG submission 133140) | Tropical peat soil microbial communities from peatlands in Department of Meta, Colombia - 0116_SJ02_MP02_10_MG | ecosystem: Environmental > Terrestrial > Soil > Wetlands > Peat | place... | reverse complement strand
GCGTCAGCCGTGTCGCCAACCAGGTTGGCGTAGCCCGGAAACGGGCCGATCAGAAAGCACGTCGACCCCAGGGCAAAGCAGAGCGCCATCCAGCGCCGGCGAGTCACGTCTCAGCACTTGCGTCCGGCCACGACGGCGATGCGGCGCCAGCGCGCAGAGCGAGCCGCCATTGCCTTGGTCATGGGGCAAGTTCAGCGACCTGCCTGCGGCGTCGCATCACCCAAACCGGGCGAAGCAAAGCGCATCGCGGCACCTGCGTGGTCGACGCTCAAACTGGCATCGATGAAGCTCGCTCCAACGAGCGAGGCGGAGCCCCGCCGTGACCGAAGCGCCCCCGCCGCAGCGTGCCAGGCACCAGCGGGTTCAGCGTCCGAAGAGGCAATCTCGGCGGGGGATCAGGCCGTCGCAACGCCAGGCGTTCCGAGCAATCTGAGGCCGATTCTCCGCGCGCATGCAGAGACGAAGCGGCAGAGCCACTGTCCGGGCTGTCGGCAATGGTCAAAGCAGGAGAGCCGGGGTTCTGCGCATTTCGCGATCCCTGAGTCCCCCAACACCCCTTCCGCGCTCGCGCCCGATAGCTCCTCATTCGTTGGCGGCCACCTCGCAGGTGGGCCGTTCGGGTGTTCCACGTAGAACACCCGACAAGCGACCCCTCGTTACGCGGGATCACAGTTTCCGGATGCCGCAACCCAGGATGCGGAGAAGGGTCGTCGCGCCGGCCTGGTCCAGAATGATCTGGAACCCGCCTCGGTGCGGCGTGACGCGGGCTTCGCATCCCGTTGGCGCTGACGAGCGCGTTCCTGGAGTCGCGTGGCTGCGGCGCGGTGGTCAGGCTCGGGCTCAGGACGCCGCGGCATGGGGTTCATCGGTCTCTCAATCTCGGTCTCAAGTTGGCGGACAGACCAGCGTCGATCGACCGCCAGCCGCAATCCGCGTGCGAGGCGGAGCGCCGACGGCTTGGCTGTCGCTCAACTGCTCCACGGCTGTCGGCATCTCGCACTCGGGGCCGCACAACATGTCGGGCACCACTCCTCGAGCCACTCAGCGCGATGGCTCACCGTGGCCTCCTCGCGGAGCACCGCGCCCTCGCTGGTGATGCGATGCACCCGCACTTAGCTGGCATCGGACGGACCCTGAGGTCCGCCGCCGGAGGGCCGGCGGCGGCCCGTGTCAGCCCTGGAGATATGGAAGCGGGACGGGCACGCGGAGCGCGTCCACTCCGCGTCCACTAGATCCACAACGACCCTAAATCGGCCACAACAGCTGCACACTCCGGATTGTGGCTGTTTGCAGGGATTTCGTGCCCGTCCGAGAGCGTCCGTGAACGCTCGAAACACCCTCACCCTTCCATGGTAAGGAAGGGGTCGTCGGTTCGAGTCCGACACAGGGCTTTCCACCTGTTTCCAGGGGTTTTGCATTAGGCGGAGGAGTCTTGGAATTGGCCGACCGTCAGCGTTCCGTCCGTAGGGCCGAGCGAATACGTTCCGGGAGCGATCGGGATGACGGCGGGAGGGACAAGGCCGCGGCAACCTAGAGCCTGTCGCGAGCGCGCGCACAATCACCTAAGTAAGCAATCGCTCAGGTCGCTCGCGCCGCTTGGCCACGATCGGAGTCTCTGTGAGCCGCCGTGACGCGCTTTGGCGAGTTTCGCTTCAGGGCCGTCGTGCGACCAGGCTTGCGATCGCTCGGGCCCCGCCGGAGCGTGCGTGCACTCCCTCTTGGTAGCGGAGCAGATCGAGTTCGGCGAACGCATCGCGCAGCTCGCCCGGCTCGAGCAGAAACCGTTTATCGAAGTTCTTGCCGAGCTGGTCGACATGCGCGGTCGTGACGGTCTCCGCGAGCACCAGGCCACCGGGAGCGAGCGCCGCAGCGAGCCTGGCGAACAGGCTTCGCTGCACGTAGTTGAGCTGCACGATCACGTCGTACGTGCCGTCCGGCAGCGGGTCGGTCTCGAGGTTGAGGCGCAGGGCCCTAACGGGAAGCTGCCGTTCGGTGGCGGCAGCCGCCAGTGCGTCGATCGCGACGTCGGAGATGTCGAGCGCGTCGACCGTGAACCCGCGCCGGGCGAGGTAGACGGCGTTGCGTCCGTCCCCGCACCCGACATCGAGTGCGCGCCGGCCACGCACGCTCGAGAGCAGCCCGCGGTTCTCCACCAGCCATGGCGCGGGCGCGGACGCGAACGGGAGCACCCCGCGTTCGGCATAGCGGCGGTTCCAACGCTCGCGTGCGCCCGCCCCGTCCCCCCGGGCAGGTGGTGATTGGCCTCCGCTTCGGCCCGCCGGCGGCATGCTCAGCGCTCGTCGAAGCGCCGGTCGGCCCGAACCTCGTGCACCCGCCTGGCGGCGTGCTCGAGCCATGCGGTGCGCTCGGCGGCGAAGGAGTCGAAGGCCGGCACGTACGGCTTTATGTCCAGGACCGGTGTGCCGTCGAGCAGATCGACGCCGGTGATCTCCAGCACCGACCCCGCGATCCCCTCGAGTCGCACGACCGAGATCCCGATCGGGTTGGGGTGCCGCGGCGAGCGCGTCGCGAAGATGCCGCGCATCGTGTCGTCGAGGAACGGCAGCACCTCAAGGCCACCCGGCGCTCCGCGGTGCAGGTGCGTGATTAGGTGAAGATGCGAGAACCCATCGAGATCCCGCAGCCCTGCGACAAGCTCCTCGCGGATCTCAACCCGCGCCCGCACCTCGCCGGCGGCGACGGACTGCAGCGGCATTCCCTCAAGCCCCGCGAACGGTGACCGTACGACGCCCACCGCGCGGTACCTGATCGTTAGGAAAGGATCGGCGAATGGCACCGACCACGACCCTAGCGGTCCTGTCGGCTCGAGGGGCGGCCAGGAATGCCGGGTTGTGCGGGTCGTTCTCCCACGCCACCCCCCGGGGCATTCCGAAGCCGGTAGCGTTGATTTCGACGTGTTCAAGTGCGACGACGGCGCGCTGGCGGTCACGTACGCTGATGGCAGTGCAGCCTCCTGGCCTTCTGACCCTTGCCGGCGATCACGTTCGTCTGGAACCTTTGACTCTCGGGCACGTTCCGGCGCTCGTTGCTGCCGTCAACGAGGAACCAGCGTCGTTCCGTTTCAGCACGGCACCAGATACCGAGGCCGCGATGTCGGCGTGGGTCCGGGACGCGTTGGCCGCGCGCGAAGCTGGGCGCGAGCTCCCCTTTGCAACGTACTCGTTCGCTCACGAGCGGATCGTCGGCTCGACCCGCTTTTACGAGCTGGAATGCTGGCGCTCGCCGCTGGAGAGTTCACAGCGCGATCCGGGCCCCGACGCTTGCCTGATCGGCTACACATGGCTGGGAGCGTCCGCGCAGCGAACGGCGTGCAACGCCGAGGCCAAGCTATTGATGCTGTCCCACGCCTTCGAGACCTGGCGGGTGCATCGGGTCGCGTTCCGAATCGACGCGCGTAACGTTCGCTCGCGGTTGGCGGTCGAACGTCTCGGCGCCAAGTTCGAGGGGGTCCGGCGTGCTGAGCGGCTTGGCGCTGACGGCGCAGTCCGAGACTCCGCGTTCTATTCGATCCTCGCCGCAGAGTGGCCGGCAGTCAAGAAGGGTCTGATCGGTCGCCTCGCGCCGTCACGAGGGGAGCCGGGCGGTACGAACCGGCCGACTGACCGCGATGAGGCATGACACTATCCGGAGCGGCCGGCACGGACGATCGGATTCGCTCTCTCCGTAACGAGAGCTGCGCGACCGCAAGGTGGACCCCAGGATGCGTCCGCTGGCGCGAACGCCGGACCGGCGCTTGGCCGCACGCAAGTCGTCGTCCCGGCCCGGACCGGATTTCATGTTCGATCGCACGACTTCGCACCGCCCCCCGCGCTCTCGCTCCGCGCGGGTCACGCCGCTAGATCCGGCGGGCCGTTAGCGAACAGCCCGGAAAGACAGTGACCGTCAAAAAGGCACATAGGCGAGCGACACCCGTCACATACTGTCGGCGGGGAGTGGGTTGATGCCGTCGACGCAAGCACGCTTGACAGCCTTGATCCGGCGACGGGTCGCGTTCTCGGCTCGGTCCCTGTGGGCGGCAGCCCCAACATCGATCGCGCGGTTACAGCGGCGCGCCGGGCGCTGAGTGACCCGGCCTGGCGGCATATGGGGCCGTCCGAGCGGGTCGTTTGGTGTGGCCTCTGGCGGATCTCATCGAGGAGCACACCCAGGAGTTCGCGCCTCGACCCACTCGACAAGGGCAAGCCGGTTTCTGCGGCGCGGGCAGCGGACGTCCCGCTGTCGGTCGATCTGTTCCGCTACATGGCTGGGTAGTCGACGAAGGTCGAGGGGAACACGATCCCGGTTCGGATCCCCTACAAGGCTGACGCCCGATTCTTCACGTACACGTGCGTCAACCGGTTGGTGTCGTCGTGCAGATCATCCCCTGGAACTATGCGCTAATGATGGCCGCCTGCAAGCTGGAGCCCGCGCTTGCGGTCGGATCCAGCATCGTCCTCAAGCCGGCTGAAGAGACGCCGCTGTCGATGGCGCTCCTGGGTGGGCTCAGTCAAGAGACGGGCTTCCCCGACGGCGTTTTCAACTTTGTGACCGGGTACGGCGAGGCCGCCGGTGCGGCGCTCGTTGCCCATCCGGGTGTCGACGAGATCTCGTTCACCGGTTCGACGGAGGTTGGCAAGCTGATCGTCGGGCAGGCGGCGGCAATCTCAAGCGCGTATCAATCGAGCTCGGCGGCAGGTCGCCGAGTGTCGAGGAGGTGATCGATGGTCTCGTCAGCCGGGCGAACGAGATCCGCCTGGGCCTCGACTCGACGACCGACATGGGGCCGCTGATCTCCGAAGTCCGGCGCGACCGTGTTAGCGGTTACGTCCATAGTGGCGTCGAGGATGGCGCGACCCGTCGCCGCCGGCGGTGCCGCACATGGTGACGCCGGCTACTTCCACCGGCCGACCGTCTTGGTCGACCTGCCGCCTACGGCGCGCGCGATGCGTGAGGAGAGCTTCGGTCCGGTCGTGGCGGTGACTCCCGTGGACAAGCAAGACGAGATCGTCGCTGCCGCGAACGGCAGCCCCCACGGACTCGCGGCCGCGGTGTGGACGCGCGACATCTCCCGGGCGCACCGCGTCGCCGAGGCGCTACAGGCCGGCACGGTGTGCGTCAACACGCACCACATCTACGACGCTGCGATGCCCTTCGGAGGCTTCGAGCAGTCCGGTTGGGGACGCGAGATGGGTCACGCTGTGCTCGACATCTACACCGAGACCGAGACGGTCTGGGTCGAGTTGTAGCTCGACGCAGACCTGGCGATCTCGGTCAGAGTGAGATAACCACCGACTTGGTCTGCAGGTATTCGTCGAGGCCCTCGGGCCCGTTCTCGCGTCCGTAGCCGGACTGGTCATAGCCGCCGAACGGCATGGAGACGTCCATCTTGGCCCACCCATTGACCCAGACGATTCCCGCCCGGAGCGCGTCCGCGACGCGGTGCGCCCGAGCCATGTCGGAGGTCTGGAGGCCCGCGGCGAGGCCGTACGGTGTCCCGTTGGCCATCGAGATCGCCTCGGCCTCGGTGTCGAACGCCTGCACCATGAGCACCGGGCCGAAGATCTCCTCCTGGACGTATCGCGAGTCCTGACCGACACCCGCGAGGACCGCGGGCCAGACGTAGAACCCGTCCGCGGGGACGGGCGCGCGGTCGTTCCCTAGCACCTGTATGTCGTCGCCGTACGCGCTGTTCAGGGAGGAGCGGACCTTCTCGACATGCTTGGCGCCCACCATCGGGCCGACGACGGTCGCCTCGTCGAACGGGTCGCCGACCGGTACATACGGGCACGCGGCGGCGACGGCGCCGAGCACCTCGTCGAACACCGGACGCTCTACCAGAAGTCGACTGCCAGCCATGCAGAACTGACCGGTGTTGAACACGAACGCCTGCAACGCGGTCTGTATGGCGGCATCGAGGTCGGCGCCGGCGAAGATGATGTTCGCGCCCTTGCCGCCCAACTCCACCGTCACCTTCTTCAGTGTGTCGCTCGCGAGCCGAGCCACGTGGCCCCGGTCTGGGTCGAGCCGATGAACGCGACCTTGTCGACCCCGGAGCTACGCACGAGCGCCTCGCCTGTGGCGGCGCCTCCGGTGAGGACGTTGACCACACCGTCGGGGACGCCGGCCTCCTGGAGGATCTCAGCGACGCGGAGCGCGGTCAGCGGGGTCTCCTCGGCGGGTTTGTGGACGATCGTGTTGCCTGCGGCCAGGGCGGGCGCGAGCTTGGAGGCCGAGAGGATCATTGGGAAGTTGAACGGCGTGATGGCCGCCACCGCGCCGACTGGCTCCCGGCGCGTGTAAGAAAACGTCTCATTGGCCGTCGGGCGCGCGGCGCCTTCCAACCCGGCCGCGAGGCTGCCGTGGTACTCGAAGGTCTCGATCGCGGTCGGCACGTCGATCATCCGGGTGAAGCCGAGTGGTTTGCCCGCGTCGAGCGTCTCCAGCTCGTGTGCGACAGGGCCAGGACCCTACTGTCACACCAGGGACGAGCCGCGCCTGAGCGGACTGCAGCCGCTCCGCTGCGGTAAGACCAGAAGACCGACCAGGAGGTCTTCGTTGGCGAGAAGCATGTTCTCGTGGATTGACGTGAGAGCGCCGAGTTGGGCGCCGAATGCGGACAGACCCGCGGTGCCGCGCGCGCCTTGCAGAACGCCGGAAGCGGATCCGTACCCAGGCGGCCCGAGCGTCCTTTGGGGCCGTGGAGCGAGGCGTTCGGTGTCTTCAACAGTTCGCTGCCAGAATCACGTCAAGCGTGTGATCCGGCCTCCCCGTAGACGCTGTGATGCTTCAAGTGTCCGATGCTCCCTCAACGGTGAAATGGAGATGCAGAGTGGCTGAACAGACAACATCAGGTGTTACCGGGGGAGGGGCTGATGGTGTTCCGGAGCCGATTCGTAACGGCGAGGGCGCTTCGATCATGGGGCCGCGGAACGTTGCGCTGGAGCGCGAGAACCCCGACCTGCTGGTCTCGCCTAGAACCGACAACGGAACGATCCCGAACCTCAAGTTCTCCTTCGCGACTGCGCGGAACCGCGTGCTGAGTGGCGGGTGGGCGCGCGAGGTCACGATTCGCGAGTTGCCTTCGGCAACCGAGCTGGCGGGCGTCAACATGCGGCTGACGCCGGGCGGGATTCGCGAGATGCATTGGCACAAGGAGGCCGAGTGGTCCTACATGTTGGCCGGCAGGGCGCGGATCACTGCCGTTGACCCCGACGGGCGGAACTTCATCGACGATGTCGGGGAGGGGGATCTGTGGTACTTCCCGGGGGGAACGCCGCACTCGATCCAGGGGCTCGAGGAGGGCTGCGAGTTCCTGCTGGTGTTCGACGACGGCCACTTCTCCGAGAACGAGACGTTCCTGATCACCGACCTGTTCAAGCACCTGCCCCTCGAGGTGCTGGCCCACAACTTCGGGGTGCCGCAGGCCGCCTTCAAGGACATCCCGGTTGACATCGTGCACGACCGCTACGTGTTCGCGGGTCAGGTGCCGCCCCCGATCGAGCAAGACGCGGTGCGGTCGCCCGCGGGGTCGGTGGTCCAGACGTTCAGTCATCGTCTGCTCGAGCAGGAGCCGATCAAGTGCCCCGGAGGGCAGGTCCGGATCGCCGATTCCATCACGACCTTCCCGGCGTCAAAGACCGTCACGTGCGCCCGGGTGGAGATCGAACCCGGCGCGATGCGCGAGATCCACTGGCATCCCACGACCGATGAGTGGCAGTACTACCTCTCGGGCCAGGGGCGCATGACCGTGTTCGCCTCGAGCGAGAAGGCGCGGACGTTCGACTACCGCGCCGGTGACGTGGGCGTGGTTCCGTTTGCGATGGCCCACTACGTCGAGAACACGGGCGAGGACACGCTGTGCTTCCTGGAGATGTTCCGCAGTGATCATTTCGCCGACGTCTCGCTCAACCAGTGGATGGCCCTGACGCCACCCGAGCTCGTCAAAGCCCACCTCAACCTAAGCCACGAGACGATGGCCGCCCTCCACAAGGACAAGCAGATCATCGTCTAATAAGCGAACGCCTGACCGACAGCAGGGCATGGACAGCGGCGACGCCGGCCCCAGCGGCCGACCCAGCGCCGCTCTGCCGGCTGGCGAAACTCAGGAAAGTGTCGAGGCACCTGCTCTCGAGCGAAAAGCACAAGCGATGGATCGGGTGCGGATGTGGGCGTATGAGGGTGACGGAGGTGCGTTGATCGGCGCGCGGCTCGTTGCTAGGTTTGGCCCGGGAGTTACTGCACGACCCGAGGTCGCGGTTTGTTTGGACGGGCGCCTGTCCGCCGCGCAGGTGTTCACCGCGCTGAACGACGTTCGGCCCGCCCACGCCGTCCTGGTCGAGGAGAGCGCGTCCAACCTCAGCGACCTGCACAAAGCGTGGCCGATCACCGAGCGCGATACCGGCCGCAACCGTCCGGTCATCGCGATCATCGGCGACGGGTCCTTCCATACTCGCTTCAGTCAATCTGGAACGCCGCGAAACTGCACCTCCCGATCCTGATCGTGATCCTTCGCAACGACGAGTGCAGGATCCTCAAATCCTTCGCCGTCGTCGAGCAGACCCCGGCGTTCCCGGCCTCGAGCTTCCCGCCTGAACTACGTCTCGATCGCCGGGGGTATGGCTGCGACGCGGCTCGCGTCGACGACATCGACGCGATCAAACGGGCCGCGGCCGCGGCATGGTCTAAGAACGTCCCCACCGTCCTCGAGAGCCCGATCTTTCCCCAGGTGCCGCTGCTGATCTGAAACAAGGATCAGATGCTCGTGAGGATCACTGATGCTACAACGCTCCGTCCATCGAGCCTGGAGGCCGTGACCGTCGCGAGTGCCCTGCTCTGCACCTCTCATTTCGTTGCCCCGCACTGAGATTGAACTGTCGGGTCCTCCCGGTCATAGAAGCCCGCATGTGTCGCCTTTCTGCACCCTCCGAGCCTTTGCAACCTCTCCCTGGTCCATGATTATGGAAGGGGTCCTCGGTTCGAGTCCGGCAGCGGGCTCGCTCCGTCCCCACCCGCGGTGACTGCCCCTTCGGCGTGGATCCGAGCGTCTGGTTCGTCCAGGCCGCGTGAGCATGCCGCAACGTCCGCGGTCTGCTCGGGCAAAAGCGCAAAGCTCCTTTGCGCGCTCCAGGAAGCGCCACGGTCCCGACGGAGCCGCGCCGGCCGCAGCTACACGGGAACATCATGCCCCCGTGCGCCGCACTCTTCAACTACTCCGGTCAACCCTCAGCTGGCCACCGGCTGATCCACCCGGCGGCGGACTACGACCACCGCGCCCACGCCGATGCCGAGCAGCGCTAGTACCACAGCCGCACCGATGCCGGCGTCGCGCCAATGGAACCCATCCTGAGACAACGGCGCCGCCGGGTGACCCGCAGACGCGGCCGAAGCACGGTTTGCGGTCGTAGGCCAGCCGCCCTCCGAAGCAAACCGCCGCTCGACGCTCGCCTGTACAGCATCAAGCCGGCGCTGCTGCGCGGCTGCCCGCAGCTGGGCGATCGAAGCTCGCACATGGGAACTCGGAGCCGACCCCGTGGACGGGCCGTACTCGAAGAACCTCGCATAGGCGACCGACGGGGCGCTGGCCGCGAGGATCAGCGTCGCCACGACCACCAGCCCCTTGATCGATTTGACCATACTTCCTCCTCTACTTGTTGGTTGACATTCAGTGGTAGAAGTACGGGTCCGGGGCCCGCACCTCGGTGATCCGATCGACGGCAGCTCGTCGCGCGCTGCCGTCTTGCGAACCGCCTCGGGGATTGGCGCGTAATAGACGCAGAACGTGCAGCGCTTATCCGCGCACATCGGAATGCACCCAGGTCACGCACTCCTCCTCGTTTCGCTCACTCACGCCAAGACAAACCTCCGCGCCACCGTTCGCGAGTGGGATCTCAAGCCACTCGACGTTTGCCAGCTTTCGCTGGGGGTACGGACTCGCGAATGGTTAGGGATCGTCCTCTTTGAATAGAGAAGAGGAGTTAGCAAGCGCTGCTGATACGTAGAACGGCCAGATCCAACAGCGGCAACCGGGGACACCCACGAACGCCCGCCCGTCGGAGGCTGCGAGGACACCCACGGCCCATTGCTGGCGCGCGATACTGCCCACGATTCCGTTCGTGGCCAACAACTCGGCCGCCACCCCCGGGGCGTGTGATCGCCTGGTCGCCGAAGCGCTCCTAGACCTCGAACCGTTGCCACGGTGAAAGCAATTGCCGGCGGGGCCAACCCCCAGCGCCTTGACGCCGCGCCTCCGCGGGTGTTCTGCGGAGTCCTGGCGCTTGGTCCCTGTACCTGTTGCGCTCGCCCCAGGCATGGCGGTGGTGGTGATCATCAGGGGGAGGTGGCGGAGCCGGGCCGCGCTCTTGGGCAGACGCCTGGGCGGCGACGGCTCACGCCACTCTTTCCAGCTCCGCCTACGAGTTCTGCGCCCCCGCACCGTCCCCCTTAGTGAAGCGTGGCGACGAACCCGTGAGTCACACCGTTCGCGTCGTTGTACGAGCCCATTGCATAGCGCCCGTTCGAGCTGAGGTTGGCCAGGAATGATGTGCCTGGGACCGCGTTTGGGTCGTTCAGCGACGAGAACTCGTGCCCGTGAAGCAGCCAGCCGAAGGTGCCAGAGTCGTTGACGATGTAGCCATCGATCAGGCCGTTGGAGCTGATCGACTGTGCGGCCGTCCCTGCACCGGACGTGGTGCCGGCGCCCGGGGCATCGATCGTCGTGAACCTCCCGTGGTTGTACAGGAACCCGTGATTCACCCCAGCGGCGTCGGTATAGCCGCCGACGATCGCACCCGTGTTGTTGACGTTTGAAGCCCATGTCCCTGAGGCGCCGGGATAGTCAAGGGTCCTAAACGTTCCGTGGTCGTCGATGAACCCGTGGTAAGCGCCCGAGGGGTCGTAGTACTGCCCGACGATGAGCCCGTAGTCGTTGATCCCAAATGCGAGCGTGCCGGCACCAGCTGCCGCGGGATCGTCGAGCTGGGTGAAGACGCGTCCGGGCGAACCAGACCCATCCGTGCGGGACACTATTGCTGTCCAGGTAGTAGCCGACGACCGTGCCCCCGTCGTTGATGGTCTGCGGGAGCGTCGGGACGTAGGCGCCCGGATAGTTGAGCGGGAGGGTTGCCTCCGGGTGCCTCGATGTACCCGAACAAGTTGCCGCTGAACGCGATCTGATCGGACCACACGCCTGTCAAGATGCCCCAATCGCTCACGCTGTTGACGCCGTTGGAAGCCGCGCCGGGCACGTCAACGGTTCGGAACTGAGCCCAGGCGGCAGGCAGGGACGGATCAGCAGCCGTCGCGCTCGCGACCGGCGCGACAGCGAGTCGGGAGTGAAGCAGCGACGCCGCGCTGGCGGACGCCACTGGGCTTGGTGTTGGGGTTGCCGGTAGCACTGGCCGCGTTCGCCGTCGCGGGGCCTTCTACTAGCCTGGGGGCCGCTCGCACGCCGAGATGCGCCGCGGGCAACCTCCGGCTCGACCTCGTCTCAAGCTCGGCCGCGACGAGTGATCAGTTCTGGGATATGGGATTGCGTAATGTCGGGCCCAAGACCTGTCACCTGCGGGGCTATCCGGGTGTCGGATTGCTCGACGTGAACGCGAATCTGATCAATGTGACTGTCGCGCGAGCCACAGGACGTACGGTCAAGACAGTCGTCCTGCGGCCATGGCAGCGGACTACGTTCACCTTCGAGTACGTCACGAGTGGACCGTACCTCCCGAATGACTTCTCGGCCTATGGGTTGCGTGTCATTCCCCCCAACGACATCCGTGGTCTGGTGTGGTATGCGGGCAGGTTTGACGTGTGCGATGTGTCGCTGGGTGGTCATCCACAGGTGACGCCGGTCTCATGATGCTCCGGGCGAGGAGACCACGTGTGGCGCGTACGCGCACAGGAGCGCAGAAGTAGCTTTCAATGAGCGACCTCTGTAGAGGTGGCCGGTCAAACCCCAGCGACCCAGCTGATCCACGTTTCCGCGCTGGAGTAACCGAATGCTCGCATTGGCTGATAGCGCGCGCCTCGCCCAGAGATCGTCTGCGGCAGCATCCGGCGGACCGTCCCTTTAAAGATGCGACATTAGAGACCGTCTCAGCCCGCTCCAGGTCGAACGCCGGCTAATTAAATAGTTCGTTGGGGTCGCGGTTCCGGAACACGTCCAGCTCGGATCCCACGGCCGCTTTTCTCGACTCGAGGTGGTTCCGCGGACGATCGAGTTCGCGACCAAACGCATGCTCGGCCGCCGGTGGTGCTAGCCGCCACGTCGGCGGCCTGCTCTAACGCCTGCGCTACTGCTCGGCCAAGAACGCAGGCACGGGGCTCGAGCGCCGCACGCGGAAGCGCGCCGATGATCCGGTCGACCTCGCGCGCGTCGCGGATCACGACCAGGAGCGGGATCGACTGAGCCCCGAAGCGCGCAGCAAGCCCGGGGTCGCGTCGACGTCGACCTTGACAAACTTCAGCCGTCCGGCGTGCCGGCGGGCAAGGTCCTCGAGCACTGGCGAGATCATTCGGCACGGTCCGCACCACGCGGCCCAGAAGTCAACGATGACGGGCACCGAGGCGATCGTCTCGGCATCGAACGTCTCCGCGTCGGCCTCCACCAGCCAGGGAGCTCCGCTTTGCATCTCGGGCGGCGAGGGAATCCTGAAGCGATCGGCCGGACGCGGTTGCGCGCTCCACAACTCGGACACACGATGATGCCCATGTCCCGAGGGTAGATCGTCCCGCCTGTTCGCAAGAGGGGATCCGCGTTGGGCAGATCGCGTGAGGTCGCAAGAGGTACGCGCGACCGAGGAGGTGGCGACTAGGCGCAACACCCTAGGAAGGCTCTGCTGACAGCCGGCCAGCAAGCAGAAGCGGCCCGACGCCGCCGCGGTAAGCGAGGGGCCGACTCCGCGGTGATGCGGGCATCGAAGAGCGATCGTCCCACTCGCGGTCGCGGCGCGATCGGATCCGGCGCGAACGAGTGGTCCGAGGCCTACGGACACGGTAGCCCGACGGGTGACGTCGGCCTCGTGCGGCAACGGCTTGTTGCGGATCCTCGGGGGGAGGCAGTCGTCCGCCGCCCGCGGGGAAGACAACTGAGTGCGTGGCCAAACGCTCGCGCGGCCTCGATGCCGGCCGACGACTGGCTTGTCGCCGAAGACCGAGAGCACGCCTCCGCCACCGTCTGGACATGAAGGGAGTCGTCAGCGCGAGCGACCTCCGGCGCGTGCTCCTGTCCGCAAGGATCCCGATGATGGGTCGGACCGATGTCGCGTGGTAGCGGGTTTGCTAGCGAGCGGTCATCTCAGGGCTGTACTCGAACCACCACGTGCTGTGAGCGCGCCGCGAGGAATGCTCTTCCGAGGGTCAGCCCAGGTCGTTCCTAGGGTGGCGCGGGCAGGCCTGCCAGCTGGATGATCGAGAATGCGAGCAGGGCCACGCCGATGCCCACGAGGGCGTAGCGTGCCTGGCGGATCCGGAAGTGGCCGCTGATGCCGACGAGGAACAACACCGTGGCGAGGAAGACCGTGTCTCGCACGTACTTGTCAGCCGCACCACCGGCGCTTTCGCCCTCCGCGAAGGTCTTATCGGCTTCGGTGTCGTCGGCGTTCGCCACCGCCTGCTGGGGGATCACGTACTGCGGCATGTACGCGGGGCCGGGCGGGGCGTTCGGGTTGTGCAACGGGTCGGTGGCGAGCCAGGCGTCGAATGCCACGCGGTAACCGGGCCGAAGGCGTCTCTCGGCCAGGCGTTCCGCAACGACGTTGTGGGCCACGAAGGCCGTGAACCACGCATTGAACGACGCCGAGTCAAGCGTCCGGGTGACGATTGCCTCGAGGTCGGCCCGGCTTGCTTTCGTCCGCAGCGTGGACGCCTTGGCCAGCGAGATCGAGGACTCGGTTCCCCACTTGGCCGCCGCGTAGCCCGAGTAGGCTGCAAGCACCGCGACGAACGAGAGCATGACCGCCTCGAGGATCGATATCCAGCGGTCGCGCCGCTCGGCCTCGGCCTCGGCGTCGCCCCCCTCGGCAGCGTGCGCCTTGTGCTCGGCGATCTCTTTGCCGACTTCGGCGGCTGAGAGTCCCTCCGGCAAGCCTGATGTCCTTCTACGCGAGCTCGGCTCGAGCGCTCGATGCGCGATCGGCTATCGGCCGGTTCTGGAGCCGGCGGTACGGGTGCGCCAGCGGCCAGCGGTTGTCCGCCAGTACCTCCGCGGACGTGAACTGGGCGAGGCTCTGAATCAGCTTGGCCACGAGGCCCGTCCACCCGGTCTGGTGCGAGGCGCCCAGGCCTGCCCCGTTATCGCCGTGGAAGTACTCGTAGAAGAGCACGAGGTCGCG
>Ga0187769_10001273_pt1 | contig 14345 bp, 10 predicted proteins | sample 0116_SJ02_MP02_1_FD_133140 | JGI IMG/M metagenome (GOLD analysis project Ga0187769, IMG submission 133140) | Tropical peat soil microbial communities from peatlands in Department of Meta, Colombia - 0116_SJ02_MP02_10_MG | ecosystem: Environmental > Terrestrial > Soil > Wetlands > Peat | place... | reverse complement strand
GAAACAGAAAAAACAGTTTTCAACCAAAGCTCTTCTTCAAACGTTGGGTCTCCGTGTGATGCAGATCGGACACAATCGTAAAATGACCGGCGCGCAGTGCCTCGCCGACATGCTCAAAGGCTACGGCGTCACGCATGTGTTCCACGTGCCGGCGGTGCTGCGTACGACCTTTGCCGAGCTGGAGCGGCGCGACGCCGGCATTAAGCGGCTGCATGTGCATGGCGAGAAGGCCGCCGCCTATATGGCGGACGGTTACGCCCGCGCCTCGGGCAAGCCCGGCATCTGCATGGCGCAGGTGATCGGCGCGCTCAATCTCGCCGCCGGCCTGCGCGACGCTTACCTCGCCCATGCGCCGGTCATCGCCATGACCGGCGGCCGCGAGCCGAAGAACAAATTTCGAAAAGTTTATCAGGAGGTCGACGATGTGCCGGCGTTCGAGCCGGTGACCAAGTTCAACGCCACCATCGACGACGTGGCGCGCTTTCCCGACATGGTGCGCCAGGCGTTTCGTGTCGCCACCACCGGGACGCCGGGGCCGGTGCATCTGCAATTCCGCGGCAACGAGGGGCAGATCGACGCGGAGGAAGCCGACCTGGAGCCGCTGGTCGAGCCGCAATTTAACCGCGTCCCTGCATTCCGCCCGGCGCCAGAAGAAACGAGCGTGCGCGCGGCGCTGCAGATCCTGCAGGACGCGGCGCGGCCGGTGATCGTCGCCGGCGGCGGCGTGCGCGCCTCCGGCGCGGGCGCCGAACTCGTCGCGCTGGCCGAGGCACTGCAAATTCCGGTCGCCACCTCGCTCAACGGCAAGGATTCGATCCCCGGCAATCATCCGTTGGCGGTCGGCGTTTGCGGCACCTATTCGCGGGAAAGCGCCAACCGCGTGGCCAATGCCGCCGATCTCGTCTGTTTCGTCGGCACCGAAACCGGGGGCATGACCACGCATTTCTGGGCGGTGCCGAAAATCGGCACGCCGGCCGTTCAGATTGACATCGAGCCGCAGGCGCTCGGCCGCAATTACCCGCTTGCCGCGGCGGTCAACGGCGACGCCAAGGTGACGCTTGCGCGCATGCTCGCGGCCGCCGACCGGTCGAGCGCGGCCAAACGCCAGGCCTGGGTCGCCGAGGCGCAGAAAATCGGCGGCGAATGGCGCGCCAAATACAAATCTGCTCTGGAGTCCGACGCGGTGCCGATCCGCCCGGAGCGGCTGTGCGCGGAGCTGACGCGGCACCTGCCGGACGACGCCATCGTTGTCGTCGACACCGGCCATGCCGGCATGTGGATGGGCGGCATGTTCGATCTGACTTCGCCGCGGCAGAGTTATATGCGCAGCGCCGGCCATCTCGGTTGGGCGTTCCCCGCCGGCCTTGGCGCTAAATGCGCCATGCCCGAGCGGCCGGTCGTCACCTTCACCGGCGACGCCGGGTTCTGGTACCACATTGCCGAAATCGAGACCGCGGCGCGCTGGCGCATCAACGCGGTGACGGTGGTCAACAACAACGGCGGCGGCAATCAGAGCAAACGCGGCTTCGACCGCGTCTATGGCGGCAAGCAGACCGAGCAGGCGCTCGAACTCTGGCATTTCAACAAGGTCAATTTCGCCCGCATCGCCGAGGACATGGGTGCGCTCGGCATCCGAGTCGAACAGGCGTCCGCGTTTCCGGCGGCGCTGCATCAAGCACTCGCCGCGGGCCGCCCCGCGGTCATCGACGTGGTCACCGATATTGATGCGCTGGCGCCAGTCGCCGTAAGCGGATGACAGACGACGGACGACAGACGACAGACGACAGACGACGGACGACATGTGAGAAATAAGAAATGCAGACGGTAACCCGATCCGTCGTCCGTCCTCTCTCGACCGTCTGCTGAATTGCGGCAATTTCATGCAGTCAAGCTTGCAACGCTGTCGTTTTGGTCACGAAATTGCAACCAACCGCGCTGTTTGATCGCCTCGCTGGCGCCCCACAATTGTGACAGATCTTGACGCGTATGCGTCGTTTGCGTGGTCGGCGTCACTACCGCGGCGCTGTATTGCCGCTGTTACGTGCTCGCCCGCAACACTCGGACCTCGATGCGCACCGAACGGGAACCGGCAATCCGTCTCTTGCTGCTGTTGATGGTCGCGTCGCTGGCCGTGCCGGCAGCGCTGTTCGCATATGCGGGGTGGGACAATTATCGCGAAGTTAGCAACGTCGCCGACGAGCGCATCAATCGTTCGCTCGATGTGTTGCAGGAGGAAGCGCTCAAGGTCTTCGAGACGGTCGACCGCACCTTTGCGGAAGTCAACGAAGTCGTGCGCGGCATGTCCGACGAACAGATCCGCGCCGCCGAGCCGCACTTGCACGCGCGCCTGCAACGCATCGTCGAGGCCATGCCGCAGCTGCAAGCGATCGTGCTTATAGGTCGCGACGGCCGTCCGCTGGTCTCGAGCGCGCTGGACAGCGTGCCCGACGCTGCCAGCTTCAACGACCGCGACTACTTCACGGCACAGCTCAAAGGCGATGTCGGTACCTATGTCAGCGCGGTGCGCACACCGCAGCTGCCCGGGGTCGGCAAGGATTTCTTCGACCTTTCCCGCCGTTTGGCATCGGCCGACGGCTCGTTCAACGGCGTGATCGCCGTGGCGGTGCGGCCGACCTATTTTGAGAATTTCTACGCGCTGATCGAGCCGACGCCCGGCGGCTTTTATGCGCTGATCCGCTCCGACGGCGCTTATCTGGCGCGCTATCCCGTCAACCAAGGCCGGGCTCACGTCCTGTCGCCGCACAGCCTATTGCGCAGCGCCATCGCCCACGGCCTGGACCGCGGCGTGTTCTCCGTTAACGACTCGGTGATCGACGGAATTCCTCGACGTATGGGTTTTCGCAAGCTGGCAGGTTATCCGGTCTATGCACTGGCCGGCACCGACAGGAATGCGATTTGGACGGCGTGGCTCTCGGCCATGGAAGCGCATCTCGTGTTCGGCCTGCCGGCCACGCTCTTCTTGTTCTTCACGCTGTGGGTGGCGCTGCGGCGGACCAAGCGCCTGCACGACGAGGCGGAGCGCCGCGAGCTCGCCGAGGATGCGCTGCGCCAGGCGCAGCGGCTCGAGGCCATCGGCCAATTGACCGGCGGCGTGGCGCACGATTTCAACAATCTCTTGATGATCGTCAGCGGCACGGCGCAGCGCCTGCGCCGCCACTTGGTCGACAAGAAAGAATTGGCCGGCGACGACGCGGCGCATCTGCTCGATACCATCGCCAATGCGACGCAGCGCGGCGAGAGCCTGACCCGCCAATTGCTGGCGTTTTCGCGTCGGCAGATGCACCAGCCGAGCGTCATCGACCTCGCCGAGCGGCTGCCCGAGATCAAGGACATGCTCAGCCGCTCGCTGCGTGGCGATATCGACATCCGCATTGGCGTGCCACGCCGTCCCTGCGCGGTCAAGGTCGATCAAAGCGAGTTCGAGCTCGCCTTGCTCAATCTCGCCTTCAACGCGCGCGACGCCATGCCGACCGGCGGCACGTTGACCATCACCGTCAAGCCGGTTCTCTTACGCGGCAAGAGTTCGGAGGAAGGCTTGAGCGGCGAATTCGTCGCCATCCGGGTCTCCGATACCGGAACCGGCATTCCGTCCGACGTGCTGCCGCGAGTGTTCGAGCCGTTCTTCACCACCAAGGAAATCGGCAAGGGCACCGGACTGGGTTTGAGCCAGGTCTACGGCTTTGCCCGGCAATCCGGCGGCGCCGCCACGATTGCCAGCGCGCCGCGACGCGGCACCGCGGTGACGCTGTTCCTGCCGCGGACATGGGAGACGCCGGAGGAGTCGCGCCGAGAGGTTGCCCCCGCCGCGGCGGCGCGCGCCGCCGGCACCGTGCTGGTGGTGGAGGACAATACCGAGGTCGCCGAGGTGGCGCGGTCGTATTTCGAGCAACTCGGCTATCGCGTGCGCCACGTGGCGAGCGCGCAGGCCGGGCTCGATCTCATCGCCGACGAAGGCGGCGTCGATCTCATGTTCTCCGACATTTTGATGCCCGGCGGCATGAACGGGCTGCAATTGGCCGACGCAGTGCGCGCCCGGTTTCCGGCCATCGCCGTGCTGCTCACCACCGGCTACAGTTCGAGCGCGCAGGACGCGGTGCGCCGCGGCTTCGAAGTGTTGCAGAAGCCCTACGATCTCGCCGCGTTGCAACGTGCCTTGCGCCAGGCGCACGCCCGCGGCGCGCGCGTTGTGCCGCAACGGGCGGTGGTCGGCTGAGCCAAACGGGTCAAACGGACGCTAGCCGTGCCTGCTCGAAGCACTCGCTTCGGCCGCGGCGCGCGGCTCTTCAAGGACTAGCCGCCGCGGCGTCGTTTTGGCCCGGCGATGACGCGATGACGATCCCGGCTTGGGCTGCTCGCGCAACGCGTCGGCCGAGTGAATAACCATTTTGGACAGCTGCAGCAGCTGTCCGGCCAGAGGGCTGGTCTTGCGCCAGATCATGCCGATGGTTCGCGACGGCTGGGGATCCTTGAATCGGGCGACCGACACCGACGCCGAGCGTGTCTCCACCGTCACGGCCATTTCCGGGATCAAGGTTACGCCCATGCCGGCGTCGACCATTTGCACCAGCGTCGACAGCGAACTCGCGTCCAGCCCCTCGCGCGGCAGCGACGATTGCATATTGCAGAACGCCAGCGCCTGCTCGCGAAAACAGTGTCCCTCCTCCAACAGAAGGAGCCTCATGCCGCGCAAGCTTTCGCTGGTTGGCACGGGCGTCCCCGCAGCCTCGGCCGGCCGAACCAGCAGGAAATTTTCCGCAAACAGGGCGACCTCGGTCAGCGACGGTTCGGACACCGGCAGCGCCACGATGGCCGCGTCGAGCCGGCCTTCCGCAAGCTCCTGGATCAGTTTCGACGTCACCGCCTCACGGACGTGAACGTCGAGTTCGGGACGCATGCGCGTGAGATTGCCGATGACGGTCGGCAAGAGATAAGGCGCAATCGTCGGGATCATGCCGATGCGCAGCCGGCCCGCCAACCGGTCCCGCGACGCGCGCGCGAAATCGCCCAGCTCGTCGACCGAGCGCAAAATGTCATGGACGCGCGAGGCGGCCTCTTCGCCGAATTTCGTGAGCCGCACTTGTCGAGCGCCGCGCTCGATGAGCACCGCTCCCAGCGTCTCCTCCAGTTCCTTGATCTGCATCGACAGAGCCGGCTGCGAGATGGCGCAAGCAGCGGCCGCGCGCCCGAAGTGGCTGCGCGAAGCCAGTGCGTCGAAGTAGCGAAGCTGCCTGAGCGATATTTCGATCATCAGAATATCTTATCAGAGTAATCATTAATGTCAATTTTACCTGATGGATGCGCTGCGATAAACTTGTGCCACAGACGGCGCGCTAAATTCGCGCATCGCGTTGTCCTGGAAAAACACGAACCCGGGAGGCCAACATGGATGACCTGACCAAGACCAAGTGTCCGTTTCTCCACGCCCAGACCAACCGTGACTGGTGGCCGGAGCAGCTGAACCTGCAAGCCCTCCACAAGAACTCTGCCCTGTCCGATCCGATGGGCAAGGCGTTCGACTACGCCAAGGAATTCAAGAGCCTCAACCTCAAAGCCATGATGAAAGAACTGCGCGGCTTGATGACGGATTCGCAGGACTGGTGGCCGGCCGACTTCGGCCATTACGGCGGACTGATGATTCGCATGGCTTGGCATGCCGCCGGCACCTACCGCATTGCCGACGGCCGCGGCGGTGCCGGCTCGGGCCAGCAGCGCTTTGCGCCGCTCAACTCCTGGCCGGACAATGCCAACCTCGACAAAGCACGCCGGCTGCTTTGGCCGATCAAGCAAAAATACGGCCGCAAGATCTCCTGGGCCGACCTGATGATCCTCGCCGGCAACGTCGCGCTCGAGTCGATGGGATTTAAGACCTTCGGTTTCGGCGGCGGCCGCAAGGACGTCTGGGAGCCGGAAGAGCTTTACTGGGGCCCGGAAGGAACGTGGCTCGGCGACGAACGCTACAGCGGCGAGCGCCAACTGCAGAATCCGCTCGCCGCCGTGCAGATGGGCCTGATCTACGTCAATCCGGAAGGCCCCAACGGTAAGCCGGACCCGGTCGCTGCGGCGAAAGATATCCGCGAGACGTTCTTGCGCATGGCGATGAACGATGAGGAAACCGTCGCGCTCATTGCCGGCGGCCATACCTTCGGCAAAACCCACGGTGCCGGCGATCCGTCGCTGATCGGACCGGCACCCGAAGGCGGGGCCATCGAGGAACAGGGGCTGGGCTGGAAGAGCAGGCATGGCACCGGCATCGGAGCTGACGCCATCACCGGCGGCCCGGAAGTCACCTGGTCGCAGACGCCGACCAAGTGGAGCAACCATTTCTTCGACAACCTGTTCAACAACGAATGGGAGCTCACGAAGAGTCCGGCCGGCGCCTACCAGTGGACGGCGAAAAATGCCGCTGCGACGGTTCCGGACGCCTTCGACAAGTCGAAGAAACATGTGCCGACCATGTTGACCACGGACTTGTCGCTGCGGATGGACCCGGCCTACGCGAAGATCTCGCGGCGCTTCTACGAGCGTCCGAAAGAGTTTGCTGACGCGTTTGCGCGGGCGTGGTTCAAGCTCACGCACCGCGACATGGGCCCGATCCATCGTTATCTCGGTCCGCTGGTCCCGAAGGAGATCCTGATCTGGCAGGATCCGATCCCCGCGGTGAAGCATCCACTGATCGGGCCAGCCGACATCGCCGCTGTGAAGGCGAAAATCCTCGCTTCGGGGCTGTCGGTTTCCGAGCTGGTCGCGACCGCCTGGGCGTCGGCGGCAACCTTCCGCGGTTCCGACAAGCGCGGTGGGGCGAACGGAGCGCGCATCCGGCTCAGCCCGCAGAAGGATTGGGCCGTCAACCAGCCGGCGCAGCTGGCAAAGGTCCTGCAGAAACTCGCAGCGATCCAGAAGGCTTTCAATGCCAAGCCCGGCAAGAAGAAAGTCTCGCTCGCCGATCTGATCGTGCTCGGCGGCTGCGCGGCCGTAGAGAAAGCCGCGAAAAAGGCCGGGCACGCCGTGAAGGTGCCCTTCACGCCGGGGCGCGCCGACGCCTCGCAGGAAGACACCGACGTCGCCTCCTTCGCGCCGCTTGAGCCGCTGGCTGACGGTTTCCGCAACTACTACCGCGACGGCCACATCATGTCGCCGGAAGAAGCGTTGGTAGACAAGGCGGAACTGCTGACGCTGACGGCGCCTGAGATGACGGTTCTTCTCGGCGGCCTGCGCGTTCTGGGCGCCAATGCCGTCGGGTCCAAGCACGGCGTCTTCACCAAGCGGCCCGAAACGCTGACGAACGACTTCTTCGTCAACCTTCTGGACATGAGGACGGAGTGGCAGCCCGCAGGCGACAACGTCTACGAGGGGCGCGACCGTAAGACCAAGGAGGTCAAGTGGACCGGTACCCGTGTCGACCTGATCTTCGGGTCGCACTCGCAGCTGCGGGCTTACGCCGAAGTCTATGGCTGCGCCGACGCCAAGGAGAAGTTCGTGCGTGACTTCGTGGCGGCCTGGACCAAGGTGATGAACGCCGACCGCTTCGACCTAGTGGAGCGGATTTGACATTCGCGACCTACCGTGTCGCGATCTCCTGAGGCGAATGTCAAATCCAAAGCTCCACTAGAAACTTAGACTTGCCAGTGGTCCTTTGATTCAAACATTCGCACAGGGCGCATCCGAAAGGAGATGCGAATGTTTGAATCGGACCACTGGCTTGATCGCCTCGGCGAGGTCCGTTGCGGTTGGTCAGACGCAAAGACGGACGTGAAAGCGGGGGCGGCGTTTGCCAAACGCCGCCCTTCGTTTTCGACCTCGCCTGCAGCAACGAACGCTGCTAACAACCGCCGCATGACGATTTTGCTGGTGCGCCACGGCGAGACCGACGGCAACGCCGCCCGCGTTCTGCAGCGCCCCGAGGTGCCGCTCAACGAGCGCGGCAGGCATCAGGCGGAACGGCTGGCACGGCGCCTGCACGCTTACGGCTTCGTCCGCATTCTGTGCAGCGACTTGTTGCGCGCGCGCATGACGGCGGCGCCGCTCGCCGCCCGCTCCGGAATCGAAATCGAAGAAAGTCCGTTGTTGCAGGAGCGCAACTTCGGCGATTTACGCGGCCTGCCCTATGCCGCGTTGGACGAAGATCCGTTCGGGCCCGACGTCGCGCCGCCCAACGGCGAGGATTGGCCGACATTTCACGCGCGCGTCGAGGCTGCGTTCGCCTTCATCGTGGACAGTCGCCGCCGCGTGGACGGCGCGGTGGTCGTAGTCACGCATGGTTTGGTCTGCCGCGCCGTGGTCGAGCGGCATGCGCTCCTTCCCCAAGGCACCGTCGTTCCGGAGCGCTTCGACAACGCCGGCCTGACCGTACTGCACGAACACGTGCCCCATGGGGTGAGTGTGGTTAATTGCACCCGGCATCTCGTGGCGTCGTCCGACCCGGACCCGACTGCCGGCTTGGCCTAGGCCTGCGGAACCGCCGCGCAAGCAACCGACCAAATAAGGTTGCAAAATAGTCTTTCCCGCCGCAGTGGCGGAATAGGTTTTCATTTGCTGTTGATCGTGTCCATCAAACAAAACTCTCTTATTTTTCCTGGTCGCATTGACTTTCCATTCGCGGGTGCGGAAATCAATCATCCGATCCTCTCAGACCGGGTCGCGGGATTTGAGGAGCAGCTTGCGCCGCGAAAAAACGCTAAAGCGCCACGGATGCATAAAACGGCATCTTCGTGGGCTCCCAACCATGGAGATGGACTCAATGACGCGAGCATTCCGCGTCCCTGATCGCTGACGGCGCATCGCGCCCGATCGTCACCGTTCGACACCTCACGTCGTTTGCAATTGGAGCGCCGGCTTGTTCCGGCGAGAGGATCGCTATGTCCAACGCATCACTTGCGGAGATCGCACCGCGCAGCGCCGCCGCGCCCGCCCGCATCAGCGAAGACTGGCTCGCCGTCATCCTCGGCCTTGCAATCTTCGTGCTTGGCCTCGCCGTTCTCGTCCACGTCGACTTGATCGGCTGGGTGGTCAACACGTCGGTGTGGTCGAGCATCGGCCAGGCGCTCGGGCCGGCCTCGAAAAGCTATGCGCCGCTCGGCGGCATCGGCGCGCTAGTTGCGACCTATGTGGCGCTCACCGCCGTGCTTACGGCCGGCGCCGCCGCGCTCGGCAGCGACGCCAAGAAATTCGCTTTGGCGTTCACCGCGATATTCTGGATCGCCTATGCCAGCTGGATCGCCGGCAATTACGCCAATTTCGCCGCGGTCACGCCGGCCGACCAGCAGAAATTCGGTGTCTCCTGGTCGCTGCGGCTGACCAATGAAGGCGCCTACATCTTCGCGCTGCTCGCCGGGCTGATTATCGCCAATGTCCTGCCCCGCTTCGCCGAAGCGATCAAGGACGCGGTGCGGCCGGAACTCTACATCAAGACTGCCATCGTCATTCTCGGCGGCTTCTTTGCGGTCACCGCGGCGGGCAAGCTCGGCTTTGCCTCTTCGCTGTTGCTGCGCGGCGTCGCCGCCATCGTCGAGGCCTATCTGATCTACTGGGCGGTGGTCTATTTCATCGCCCGCAAATGGTTCGGCTTCTCGCGCGAATGGTCGGCGCCGCTCGCCGCCGGCATCTCGATCTGCGGCGTCTCGGCGTCGATCGCGATCGGCGGCGCCATCCGCGCGCGGCCGATCGTGCCGGCGCTGGTGTCGTCGCTGGTGCTGGTCTTTGCGGTGGTCGAGGTGCTGATCCTCCCCTTCGCCGCGCAGCTCTGGCTGGCGCACGAGCCGCTGGTGGCCGGCGCCTGGATGGGGCTGGCGGTGAAAACCGACGGCGCCGCGGTAGCCTCGGGCGCGATCACCGAATCGCTCATTCTCGCCAAAAACGCCGCCGCAGGCGTGCATTATCAGCCGGGCTGGATTCTCGGCACCGCGGCGACGGTGAAGGTGTTCATCGATATCTTCATCGGGGTGTGGGCCTTCGTCCTCGGCTATATCTGGACCAACCACATCAACGTCGCGCCTGACGCGGAGAAGGCGAAGCTCAGGGAAATCTGGGAGCGCTTTCCGAAATTCATCATCGGCTTCCTGATCACGTTCGTCGCCGGGCTTTATCTGGCGCTCGGCACGCCGGCCGACATCGCCCGGAACGTCCCGGCAGCGATCGGCGAGGCCAATACGTTCCGCGTCATCTTCTTCATTCTCACCTTCTTCTCGATCGGCGTGCTCTCCAACTTCAAGGCGCTGTGGCAGGAGGGCTTCGGCAAGCTGGCCGCGGTCTACGCGGTGAGCCTGTTCGGCTTCGTCATCTGGGTCGGTCTCTTGATCTCGTGGATCTTCTTCCACGGCGTCACGCCGCCGCTCGCGAGCTGACGGAGCGCGCCATGGTCCATCAGGACTTCTTCTTCGCCGAATTCATCTCGGAGCTGCAAAAGGAAACCGCCATGTCGAGCCCCTATAGCCAGGACGATTATCGCAACGAATTGCGCAACGCGCGCGCCGAGCCGTTGCTGCCGGTCGAGAAGAAGCTGATTTCGTTCAGCCTCGGCATCGGGCTTGTGCTGCTGATCGTGCTGGCAATCGTCAATCACGTTTACTCGGGCTGATCGCGCGCACGACAAGCGCGTGAGACGGCGGCGTTGCCCGCCGCGCTGCGCTTTCTCGTCATCGCCTATTGAGGTTTTCCGGTTTTCCCGGTCGACCGCGAGGGAGCAGGACCTTTGGCCTTGCCGCACAGGCTGATGTTATGAACATGCGTGCCGTCGAGGCAGTAGCCCGAATTGGGATCGCGCTGGCTCTGGAACGATTGGAAATGCGATTTGGTGCCGATCAGATACTGCTGCGCCGAAGCCGCGTCGGCGTCCGATAGCGCCGCACCCGCAATGATGACGAAGCCGATTGCGCGTTTGATCATCGTGTCCGCCGTTCTAGACCGATCAGATTATTTTATGCGGCTCGGGACGTCCGATCATGGTGCCGTGATCGGTCGAGGCCAGAATAAAGGCAAGTTTGCGCGGCGGCTTCACCATGGGCGGTTGCGCGCGACACCGGACGCGCCAACCAAGGGTCGCGAATCAGCGCGCGACGATGCTCTTTGGTTCGCCAATCGCAGTCAATGAGCGCCGCTGAAGGATGTGCGCTCGCGCAGGCCTGAAAGTTCACAGCAGCACGACATCCGCGTGACTTGCGAAGTCGGACAACGGCGCACGACGTTAACGTGCGCGATCCTGGCTTGCCTCGCCCGGCGGCGTGGAATGTCCCTTGCCGGTCGTCGCCGGCAAGTCGTCGTTGAGCCGCCACGGATCGCCGTGCTGCTGCAGGCGATGCACGACGTCGTCGGCGACGCGGTAGCGCTCCTCTTCGCTCAAGCCCTGGCGCAGCCCGCGCACCAGCTTGCGTGCCCCGCGCAGCGCAAAGGCAACGGCAAAGCGCAACATGTCGCCCCGAGTCCGCATATCACTCATCGGAACATAACAGGAACAAAAGTCAATTCATACGCCTATCGTCTCGGTAAACGTGACATAATGCAGATTTAATCACATCTCTGTTGACGTGGTCACCGATTTGGATACAAAACGCACGAATCATTCTCGCCCGTAAGGACGCCGGCCCGAGGCACACCGGACGGTTGGGGCGAGGGCGGTGCCCGCGGGCGGGCTTGCACCCCGCTCCCGGGCGGCTTGGGCATCATGTCCCCCGGCATTATGACCGGGGCGGGGAGTGTCCCCTGGACTGGGACAGGTACGGCGGGTAACGCCTGCTCTGGCCGCGTCCCAGGAAGCATGGCCTGACGCCGGGCCTTTGGCGACGTGAGTCCCTTGGGCCGGAGCCGTGGTGGAACGCCGGCAGGCGAGCGCGCCCGAGAGCGGTGAGGGCGGCGCAAGCCGCTCTTCTCCGTGGCGCGAGCCGCACCCGGTTTCGGTGCGGTGGTTGTTAAACAGCGTTTGCCGGCGTTCCGCTTCCTTCTCTTATTTCCCTCCCCCCGCGAGCGAAGCGAGTGGCGGGGAGGGGCATAGGCGGCCTTCGGCCGCCGTTGTTTAGATAACGAACGCTATGCGAAGCATCGCTATCGGTGGGGGGCACTTTACTTCCGCTCCCCCCACCCCGCTCGCTTCGCTCGCGACCCTCCCCGCCCGCTTCGCGGGGGGAGGGGAAAATTAGATCGCTGTTTGACATCGCTCGCGCGCGAAAAACGCGCCGCGGGAACGGGATGGTTGTTACCTCGCCCCGCTTGCGGGGAGCGCGGCTTGCTCGCAATAACGACTGGGATCGTGATAGAAATTGCCTGCGGCGTGCCGCAAAAAAAGCAAGCCACCAGGAGTCACTAATGTCACGGATGAAGGGTGCCGAGCTGATCACCGAATACCTGATCGACAACGGTATTCCCTATGTGTTCGGCATTTGCGGGCATGGCAATGTCGGCATGCTCGATCCGCTCTATGCCGCGCGCGACCGCATCAAGCTCGTCTCGCCGCGCCACGAGCAGGTCGCCGCCCACATGGCGGACGCCTATTTCCGCGTCCGCCACGAGGCGGTGGCGACACTGACCTCATGCGGGCCGGGCTCCGCCAATATCGTCATGCCGCTCGCTTGCGCGCTGACCGATTCTTCGGCGGTGTTCGCCATCACCGCCAATGTGCCGACCTCGCAGTTCAACCGCAGCCCGTTCCAGGAGATCAACCGCCATTATCAGGCCGACTTCGTCAACGTGCTGCGCCCGGTGGTCAAGCGCAGCTTTCAGCCGACCCGCGTCGACATGCTGCCGCTCGCCTTGCGCCAGGCGATGACGACCATGCTGTCCGGCCGGCCGGGGCCGGTGAACGTCGACGTGCCGTTCAACGTGTTTCAGGAAGACGACGAGGTCGAGCTGCCGCCGCCTTCGCCGCGGCTCAACGCGCAGCGCTCCGGCGCTTCGCCCGAGGAGATTGCCGAGGCGCTCGACATGATTGTCGCCGCGCAGCGCCCGGTGTTGTTCATCGGCCACGGCGTCACGCTGTCGGAGGCAAGCCGCGAGCTGACCGAATTTGCTAAAAAATTTGGCATCCCCGTGATCTCGTCGCCGAACGGCATGGGCTGCCTCGACATGACGGACGCGCTGTCCCTCGGTTTCATCGGGCGCAACGGCGCCTTCCCGGCCAACGAAGCCGGCCGCCGCGCCGATCTCGTCGTCGCCATCGGCGCGCGCTTCGACGACCGCTCAGCCTCGTCCTGGCTGCCGGGTTATTCGTGGAATTTTCCGAACACAAAGCTCATTCATGTAGACGTTGATCCCTCGGAGCTCGGCCGCAATTATCCGCCCGACCTCGGCATACTCGCCGACGCGCGCACGTTTCTGCGGCAACTTCTTGCCGAAGCGGAACGGCGCGGCGCCAAAGCAGGCGCCACCAAAGCCTGGCTCGCCGACATCGCCAAGTGGCGCGCCGAATGGGACAAATTTGTCCGGCCGAATTTCGAGATGCATGCGACGCCGATGCGGCCGGAGCGCGTGGTCGCCGACTGCCAGGAGGTGCTGCCGGGGGACGGCATCATCTGCTGCGACGTCGGCGTCAGCCACAACTGGTACATGCAGTTCTGGAAGGCGCGGCGGCCGCAGACCATGCTCAATTCCTGGGGCTTTTCCGGCATGGGATTCGGCGCCGCCGGTGCACTCGGCGCGAAACTTGCAGCGCCGGATCGGCCGGTCGTTGCCGTCACCGGCGACGGCTGCTTTACCATGGTGCCGCATGTGCTTTGCACCGCGGTCGAATACGACATTCCGGTGGTCTGGGTGATCTGGAATAATTTCGGCTGGGTGTCGATCCGCGACATTCAGCTCGGCATGTTCGGGGGGCGCGAATACGGCACCATGTTCCATCAGGGCGCCAACAAGAAACCGTACAATCCCGATCTCGCTGCCTGGGCCAAGGCTGCCGGCGTCGATGCGCTTACCGTGACGAAGTCGCAGGATTTCCGCGGCGCGCTCGAGCACGCGGTGAAAGCGAACAGGCCGTTCCTCCTCGACGTGCATGTCGACGCCGAAGTGCGCCCACCCTCGACCGGCGCCTGGGAATTGCCGCCGACCCCGTACAAGGAGCCGGTGTTCGGCGGCCGTTTCATTCCCGACGCCGCGCCGGTGAAATGAGCGCGCAGTGACGGAGACGGTCGCCGAGATCCTGAACGCCTATAAGAGCGGCGCGGCGACGCCGGCCGACATCGTCGAGCGCAGCTTTGCCCGCATCCGCGCCCATGACGATCCGGCGATTTTCATCACGCTGCGCGACGAAAAAGACGTCGCCGCCGATGCGCTGGCGCTGATGCGCTCGGGCGACACGGCATTGCCGCTTTACGGCATTCCGGTCGCGATCAAAGACAATATCG
>Ga0187769_10001270_pt1 | contig 14355 bp, 25 predicted proteins | sample 0116_SJ02_MP02_1_FD_133140 | JGI IMG/M metagenome (GOLD analysis project Ga0187769, IMG submission 133140) | Tropical peat soil microbial communities from peatlands in Department of Meta, Colombia - 0116_SJ02_MP02_10_MG | ecosystem: Environmental > Terrestrial > Soil > Wetlands > Peat | place... | reverse complement strand
GGCGGCGGCGTGTCGGGTCTTTCGACAGGGGGGGGGGGTGAAGCGAACAAAAAACTGCGATCGCAGATCGTGTACACAAAACGGCTGGTACGATTCTACCTGTTCTTGCCTGGACCCCCCTAGAATCGAATCCTAGAGCCAAATCTATGGGGATATGGACACAGTTCAGGAGGTCGCGCCAAATTTTGACATTTAGCCTGTGGGATTACACTTGGCGTCAAAGCCGGGGGTGGCCGGGTAGCCTGCTTTTATGGCTTTTAGACACTGAATGCGGAGCTTCCACTGGTTGATTTCTTCGGTGGTCTTTAGTTCTCCCTGCTTCAAAAGGAAGAGCGCTTGTAGGATTGCCTGGTCGTTCGGGGCATAGCCCCAGCGAGTCATCCAGTCCGTGTAGTAGTCCTGGTCAATCAACCCCGCCTGATACGCATCCGTGATCTCAGTTGAGGTGAGTTCCTTGGTTTGGTAGTTCAAAAGTGGGAAGACTTCCTGCTCTGCCCACTTTATCTCCAGGTCCGAAATCCCGAGGGCCGTGAGTTGATCTCTAAATTGAGGCTCCGTTATCCAGCGGTTTTTCAAGAGCAGGATGTAATTGGCTATGGCCGTGTTCAGGTGAGCCTCTGAGCGTGCGAATGTGGCATAGAGGTTAAAGAGCTGCAAGTCTTGCGGATCAACGTCGCGGGCCACCAGTTGAGTGTTGTAGTCCGCAACCGCAAGCTCCCCCAGCCTCCACCCAGCGACCACCGCAGTGTCAGAGGGAATCCACTTGCTGATCGCTTTGAGAAACGCGGTCAGGTCAGGATCGTACCCGAGCCACGATAACCACTGAGCCTGTGTGGAATCATTGATGGCACCGCGCCGCCACGCCTTGAGTATCTCATCGCGACCGAGCAGAGTGGGGTGAAACTTGTCGTTCACGTAGTAGCTGAGCGGGTCCGCAATCATGACTTTCATGAAGCTACGAAGCGCTTCGTGGGTGAGCCTGCCGAGGCCGAGGTTATGAGCCATGTTAATTCCATAGCCTCGCAAGCCCTCAAAGAATCTGCCCCACGCCGGGAGCATCTCGACAACCGTTTCAACGTTGCCCTCGCGAATGGCGAACGCGAGTGCATACCCGAGCCACGAGGAGGCCGCGTTGAATCCGCCTTGCGGTGTGCCGGTCTGCGGGTTCTGCATTTCCGTCATAAGGTAATTCAGAACCGCTTGCCCGGTCGCCATGTAGGGCGCGTTTCCCGTGCCGGGTTGCATGTAGTTCTGAAACGACCCCGAGCCGATCTCGACACCTAGCAGGTCCGAGACGGTTGCCGCCACCATATTATAGAACCCCGGTGTGTTGGTGCCTTGCATGGCAGTCATCAGTCGCATCGCCTGAGCGAGCAAGGTATCAAGAAACGAGGCGAGCACTCCCACGACTACCTGGAGCCCCGGAGCCACGTGCTCGAAAAGTTTCTGCCAGAGCGTATCCCACCAGCCTGCTGCGGCGTATCCCGCAGCCTGTTGCTGAGCTTGCTGCGTGAAATTGGGAATGGGAATCTCAGGCAGTGTGCCTGTCTCGCCGGGAGGATTGCTGATGATGCCGCCCATTATCTCACCCACGTGTAGCCGTCGCCCTGAAATGCGGCCGCGGCATTCTGATAGGCTGCCAGGTCATCGGAAGTGGGACCCGAGGATCGCGCGGTCATGGAGGATTGCACGCTCCCGAGTTGCCCGGAGGCCGCTGCGGCTGCCTGTTGCTGTTGCTGAATCGCCCCGAGCGCAATGGACGGCAGAGAGGCGAGCACCGCGTAGAGTTGCGTGACCGAGAGGATAGCCGCGGAGAGAAACGGGAACGGGTTAAACATGCCTGCGGGGTCGGCAAAGAATTGCAGCCACTGCTCGATCCTGCCGAGGTCGCCTTCCACGTTCAAGAATGCCTGATTGATGCGGTTTTCGAGGTCCTGAATGTACTGGTCAAGCACCGTCGCCCACTTGATGTGCAGTAGCCGGAAGATGGTCAGGATCGCCCGGATGCGTTGCAGGAAGTTCATCAGGGGTTTGATGACCGTGTTATATATTTGCTGAATGAACTGGATTTGAGCCTTTATATAGTTGATAATAGGCGTCAGAAAGGCTTTGATCTTCGAGAGAATCTTCTGAATGAACTGCTCGATGGCCGGTAGCGCGGTCTGGAGCAGCCACGCGACCGCTTGCTGAATGAAAGCCCAAAGCGCAGAGAGGATGCGTTGCAAGATGCCCCATAGCCACATAAGGACGTTCCACACGTAGCTGACGGCATTCCACACGTCCCAACTGAGGGTCTCTATAACCCCGTAGAGGTCCGATGACACGTTCTCGGCGACTTCACTGATGAAGCCGAGGAGTGCTTCGGGGTCGAAAATCTGGAGTATCTGGAGCATGTTATGTGTAGCTCTGCGGGTTAGCGACCTCGCGTAAAATCTGTATCTGGCGCTGAATGTTCGCGACCACCGCATCCTTCGTATAGGTGCCAGGTGGATAGGTGTCCGTGAACGGGCCATGCGCGCCTATCGAGTACGTGACCTGATACGCCATCATCATTTGGCCCGTCTGCCGGTTGACGATGGGAACTTGCTTTGACGTGACGTCGTGGACGTCCAAGCCTTGCGGGTCCATTATATTATCCCCCGTTTCTTTGCGGCGGCCATCGCGGTAATCCACTCCGCAGCGAGATTGAGGCCGCCTAGCGGAACATCGAGCAGCGTCGCGGCGAGTTGGGCAGCCACCTGACCCTGCTCGAGAGTGTACACGGTCCCGGCCGGCGGCGTGTACACGTTGGTGCGGAACGACTCTGCGAGCGATTGCCCCATCCACCCTGCATTCGAGCTAGGGTCCTCCGCCCACTGCTTGAACTGCCGTGCGGAGACGGCCTGGAGCAAGTTGCGCAGCATCTGGTACTGGTCTGTCGAGACTTGCTCGGGATTCTCTGCGGCCACCTGGAGGTGCTGCATAGTGAGGCGATAAACGAGCGCCGCACTTTCGGGAGTCGAGAGCGGACCATTGCCCGGAGCGGTTATCAGATTATGAAGCAGGTTGAGTGCTCGGACACCCGCCATCGTTGCCGGACCCGGAGCACCAACACTGGCCATCGCCTTACCTCACACTGCGTGCTGTCGAGCATGGTAGCACAACTGGTCGAGCTAAGTACCCGAGAAAAACTCCGACTCAAGAGTAGCGATCTCCGTGTTGATATCACCAATCATGCTCATGATGTTGTTGATCGACCCTTCCATATCGGACTCGAACGTTCCCATGAGCGATTGGATTAGGCTGTCGATGTCCCCAGTCAGGTTGATGAGGGCCGGAGCAGCGAAGCTAGCGAGCGCCGGGAGCATCGGCAATGACCACGGGGTGAGTGGCGGTATGGGAGCGAAGATTTCCATGAGCGTTGCCGCCGCCGATGCCTCAGTAGTCGCCGCAATCGCTTGAGCCTCGGCCACGATAGTGGCAAGATCATCGCCGAGCCCCATGAAGTCACTGACCGCCGCGTCCATGGCCGCTTCGAGCGCGGGAAAGTTTGCTAGAGCGGCATCGCACGCGGCAAACGAGGCTACCCAGGCATTATAGGCCGCGTCCCAGCCGTCAGATGGATCGCCAGCGTCACCCTGCGCTTGGTTTACCAAGTCGGTGAAGTCACTCTTTTTAGGAGAAAAGTAAACAGGCAGACCCGCAGCGGGTGGAAACGGCGGCCACGGCGTGGGAGCGGGGAGGGTTGGAATTGACATCGCGTATCCGTCGAGCGAGCGCGGTGCGCCGCCACGGCCTCAGTGAAGATGCAGGTTATTGAAAATGAGCTGCTGAAGAGCCTGTACCTGTGCAGCAAGCGCGTCGATCCGAGCCATGATCGCTCCGTGGGTTGCCCACGAATTCAGGATATTGAGCAGAAGGGTAATGAAGAGCGCCCAAAACTGCCAGCGCCCGCCGTTATAAACTTCCGGATTGCGCATGGTTTAGCCTTTCCTCGCGTCCACCAGACGTGTACACCTGCGCGATCGTACAGGTGTACACCAATGCCGGGCTTAGATTTCTACCCACTGCTCAAACAGCGCCCTGATAGCACTCCACTGGTCCGCAGCCTGAATGTTGGCCGTGGTGCTGGAGAGTGTCCAAGCGCCGTACATATACACTTCGGACGGCATGGTGATGACGTAGTTTCCGGTTGCGTCCACCGTCACCGTCGCTGCCTCACCAAGATTGTATTCGAGCGCCTTGCTCGCGACCTGGGCGGCGCTTGACCCGAGCGACCAGATCGCGTTGCCGCCCGAGTCCTTGAGATAGAACACGGGTGTGCGGTTGGCAGCCGTGGATGAGGTGGTAAGTGTCGCCGTGAAGGCGTGCAGCCATGAGCGGCTGTTCGCATTAAACGTGAAGGTGAAGTCCGCACCGGCTGCGGGGTTGGCAAGGGCCTGCGAAATCAGTAGGCCGGAGCCACTCACCGAGTCGAGCAGGTTGCCCTCGGGCCATGCCAGTGATGCCGTTGAGGTGACGTAGCCCGAGATGAGGATGCGATACATCGGCGTGGACGCGCCGGGACCCTCTTGCACGCCGATCTGGACAAACGTGTCGCCGCGATGTATAGTTGCCGCGCCGGAGATGGTCACGGTGATCGAGAGCAGGAAGCCCTCGGCCAACTGCTTGATGTCCTGAAACTTGGTCAGCGTGGTGAAGTTCGTATAGATGAACTGACTCACGTTGAGCTTGCCGTCCGGGGTCATGATCTTGAGCGCTACGGTCACCGTGTTGGTGGTTCCCACTGGGAATATATTGATCTGGAGGTTGGCGTCACGGGTCAGATACTCGGTGGACGGTGGCTGCACATCCTCAAGCGCGAAAGACACCAGACCGTAACCGGGCTTGCCTCGGGGCCGCACTTGACGAATCAGGTGCTCGATGAACCGCTGTTGATCTGGAGTGAACGTTACGTTTTGTGGTGTACTACCCATGATATTACCCTCCTTAGGACCAAAACCTGCAAAAGAAGATGATCGTGTTGATCGTGTCACCAGTCTGGAAGTTCTGAGCAGTAACTTGGATTTGCGTCCCAACCGATATGCGCTCGACGTATGCCAGAGGTCCCACCACGTCCGCGTTGAGTCCATAGCTGACGTAGGGGAATTGAGGGATAAACCAGTAGGCAAAGACCCCATCGGCCACGACCGCAGTATTGGCCATGGCAATCATTAGAGCAGAGTAGCCGGGAACGATGAGGCTCACTGCGGGCCAGCGATTGGCCACCGTAGTACCTGCACCAAACGTAAACCGGATACCCTCTAGCTGAATGAATTGATCCACGATGGTATAGGTGTAGGTGCCGCCACCGCTGGTTTGGAAAGGTCCTAGTTGGCCGTAGTAGCCTTCTCCGTCTGACACGTCGTGGAGGATGCCGCTAGGCCATCCCACTGGGGTCAACGTGCAGACATAGCCCGACGCAAGCGGAATGTCAGGAAGCTGATTCGCCCCTAGTTGGTGTGTGATGCCAGCGATGACGAAACAGACCCCGGTGACGACGCCCGGTGTGAGTGTGTTCACACTCAGGGATAACAGGTATCCGAGCGGCAACGGTTCGGTGTACGTCAACCCCGCAGCGAGATTAGCAGTAAACGTATAGACGTTGTTAACGATGCTGCCGTTGGGGTCAATGGTGCGGGTATTCACCTGAAGCGAAACGTTGGGCACCACGGTCGAGGGTCCGGGAGAGGGCAGAACTTGCACTTGCAGGTAGGAGTTAGCGTCTATGCAGATGGCGGAGACGCCGCCGAGAGGTGGGGTCTGTAGCTGCGCGGGAGAGCCAGGTGGAGGTGTGGCCGGTGTAGCAGCGTGCTCGGCTTCGAGCGTAGCCAGCACACCCGTAGGGAGTATTATCCCGCTTTGATCTGCGCCGCCGCCCACACCGTCACCCCCCGCTAGAGCCGCTTACTGGTTCCACACCGGCGTACCCTGGAGGAGAACCATGTGCAGCGTGACGTTGCACAGTGCGCCGCCCTGGTCTTGCGCGACGGATACGAAGATGCCGGACTTGTTGGCGGAGTTGAAGCATGGAACGAGGGGCAATCCGTACCACTCGGACAAGAACGTAAACCACCGCGACCCCTGAGACGGAGTATTGACGCACCCCGGAATGAGCACGCCGAGGTTGCCGATGTCCACGCCTTGCACGCGGATGGCGACGCACGCGGTGTCGGTGGTAGCGCCAATCAGCGCGTACCACTGGTTGGCGATGAAGTTGTCGGCAGTTATGTTGATGGCCTGAGAGCCGGTGTACCCACCGCCCACGCCTGCCGTGATGGTGCAAATCTGCCCGAGGTAGTGTAAGCCCAACTTGCGCACCTGAGCGGGTGATATGAGCGAAGCCGCGACGCCGGGAAGGTTCTCGTAGTAGATGAGCGCCGCCAGGTATTCAAAGTTCCCCGCCGCATCGGTGGGGGCGGTCACCTCGCCAATCAAGGTGTCCTGAGCGTAGAGAGGTTGCAAGAACTCGGAGCCCCACACCAGCGGGTCCGCAACCTTGGTGGTGGTCTGAAGCTGAATCCCCCGCACGTTATCGTGCATGCGCGGGGAGCGCAGACGGGCGGAGCCAATCACCTGCGTGTAGCCCCACATGCTGAGCAGGCGGGCCCGCGTGGTGCCTGATATATCGAAAGAACGAATCATTAGACTGTCATTACCTGACATGGTAATAGCAGTCTGCGTGCCTGCGGGGTGAGTTGCATACCCCGAAATTCCTTCCAGAGCTGGCATGGTTTTTTCCTCCTGAGTTGACGAAGGGTTGGGGACAGGGGCCGAGGCATCGCCTCGGCCCGCAACGGGTGACGCACCGCGTCACCCCTACTTCACGGTTTTGGGCATCGAGGCCACGTCCGCAGCACTCACGCGATAGACCGGCTGTACCTCGAACGCCACATCGTCCTTGGCGTTAGCGACCGCATCGGACTGCTGGGTCTGCATGTGTGCGGCGCCCGCGTCCACGGCATCTTGAAAATTAGAGTGATACGACGTCTGGCCGGTGTGGGGGTTGAAGAGCTTAAAGAACATATCGAAGACACTCGTGCCGAGCGTGATCGCTGCGCCGATCTTGCCGGGCAGCGTGCCTGGGGAAGCCTCGGCAAGCGCCGTGCCCGCCGCCGCCGCCGCCGCGTCGATCTTGTCCGCGAGAGAGGTCGTTTGATCCGTGGTCGTAAGGGCTGTCCCGGCGTCCGTTGCCGGTGGTGTGGCGGGCGCAGCGGGGGCAGGCGTAGCAGGTGGTAAAGCTGCAGCCGCAGAGTCCGTCGCCGGAAGAGTGATTAAGCCCGCCGCCTGAAGCGCCTGGAGCTTGGCCGGCGAGAGCGTGGATAAATCAAGGGTAAGTGTATTACCCATATGGAGCCTCCTTGTAGTCAGTCACACCGCGAGGGATGCGGTGTCAAGGCGGGTGGCCGCAGCCGCCCGCGAGGTATAGGGCCGAGTCAGTGACTCGGCCCAAAATCTCTAGCGGTTAAGGTCTACTGGAACGAGCCGTTGACCTTGGCTGCCCGCAGCCCCTGTTGCATTTCGGTGGAGCGCTGGATGTTGGCCATGGAACCCTTCGGACCCCGCGGAGTGAGCGGCACCGCCGCCGCCGCCGCCAGCACCTTGGTGATTTGGGCTTGGAACGTGTCCGAGGCCGCGCCCGTGCCCTGCGCGTAGCGAGCGCCACCCACGCTGTTGATCTTCTTCGCGTAGGTGCCCTTTTGGGCAGAGGAATTGAGTCCAGCAACATAACCCTTGGTGCCCGCTGAGTTGATCCCCGCGAGCCAGTTGTCAGCACCGGAGATGGCGTTTTGCACTTGCGTCTGCGCCGCCGCCGAAGCGTTGGTGACGAAGAGCGCTTGAGCGCCTGCTGTGCCTGCCTTCCATTTACCAGCCGCTTGGCTGGCCGTTTTCATCGGCATGATAGTGCCTCCATTTTGCGCTGGGGAATTGGGGCCGGAGCGCGGGGTGTGAGTGGCCGCTGGAAAGGAGAGTCATAGAGGAAAACCAGCGGTCACCCAACTGAGTTCAAGGTTAGCACACGGGGGAGTCCCCCCTGTCAAGGGTTTTCTTTCGTGTACACAAGGGACCTAGCCGCCGTGTACACACTAGGGACCACACAGTATGTAGGGGCAAGGCGACGCCTTGCCCCTGGCTGTTGTATTGGAGTCGGAATCGTGCTAGTGTACCTGCCAGCGCCAGTTAACCCGAGACTGGAGACAACACTCATGGCTGAAAAACAGATTGACCTTGCCGCCCTGGAACGTGTGGTGGGCAAGGCACCGCCGAGGTTTGCCGGTGGCGACCTCCGCAACCTGGCACGTTTGCGCTGGTGGAACCGGAGCGTACAAGCCCTCGGTTCACTCATGAGCCTGCATGACTGCCCGCAATTCTCCATCGCGAAGCGACAATCCACAAGTGAAACTAGCCGAAAACGAGGTGGGTTATGAGTTGGGAAGCCACGAAGTGGGTCATGGACAACTCGCACCACAAGGGTTCACCGCTGCTCGTGATGATCCTCATTGCGAATGATGTCAACCATGAGGGTGAGGGTTACTTCTCGACCGTGGAGCGTCTTGCCGAGCGGAGCCGGTTGCATCCACGGACAGTCAAGCGCATCTTGCGCACCTTGGAGCGTTCGAGCGAGCTGGTAGCCGTGCGCCGGGGAATCGGTCAGACACCCACATTTTGGCGTCTGCCGGGGGTCACGGAAGCCGCAAAAACCGACACCACGAGAGGTGGCAAGATGCCACCTCAGAGGTGGCAAGATGCCACCTCAGGGGTGGCAAGTTGCCACCTCAGAGGTGGCAAGATGCCACCCAAAAGTAGTGGTGTTAATACTGGTATCTCTGTTCTTAATATACGTAGTACTCAGCACCAACAGGTCCTTGGTGCTGCGGACCCACAAGCCCCTGAGAGCCAAGATCACAACTGCCCGGAGCGCCTAAGAGCCTTCCTGTTCGAGCCGCCTATCCACATTGACTCACGCGGAGCAGACCGCCTGTGGTTCCAGTGTGTCACCGCCTGGCCGGAGGTGACTGCCGAGGACGTGATAACGCTCTGCGGTGAGAAGTTGCGGACTGCCCGAAACATTAAGAACCCCGGTGGCCTGGTGATGACGACCATACCCGCCGCCGTCGTGTCGCTTAGGCTAGCCATGGACCGCCCGAGGCATGAGTTGGGACACGCTGACACCCCCAAAAATAGTACTTGACAAGCGAGTGCGGTTGGGTGTAATCATAGCCCTATGTGTACACGCTCAATTTCCGACCTCGAAAAGCGCTACCATGAAGCCCTCGACAAGCCCATCACGATAACGAGCAGCGGTCTTGATTGGCTCGCGGTTTGGGCGGCGATAGGGGTAGTTATCCGTTCCACCCACACCCCGCCTAACCTGCAAAGACGCCTGGTTATAACACATGCTCAGGTAGGTCAGGCGTTGGTGGAGGAAGGCGTACTCACGGAATATTCGCACGGCAACACCTGCGTGTTGCCTACTTAACTAGCTCACACTGAGGCGCAGCATGAGTGATCAAAAATTGACTCAAGAGGCGGTTGTAGGAGTATCCACGCCCGAAGAGCAGCCTAAGTGCCAGTTTCAACATGATCCGGGAGTGAAGTGCCGAGGGTCTGACCGTTTCCAAGTGGGGACGGATGAGGATTTCACCATATCTATGGTGTGCTGTTCCCTGGGGGTTCAGACCGCTAGTGGGCGATTGCGCAAGCGACGCGTAACCCCGTTCGTTAGGTTGGTATGGCCGAAGTAATATTACACTTCGCGACTATAGTACGCAAGGCACACAGCCTCTACGTGTCATTGCGCCCGGCGCTCTTGCGCGAGGCCGGGTGGAAGCGCGGAGACAAGATCGTTGCCGTCATGGTAGAGGGCGACGTCGTGCTGCGGCGTCTCAAGTCTCAGGAGCTGATTGACGGCATTATCGGGGCGGTGAAGCGGAGGAGAGATGGGACGGGGACAATTAAAGTCGCGGGTGCATGGGACTGGCGGAGCGGTCCGAAAGCCGGAACGTGACGCCGCTTCGACGGAAAAGCGCCGGTGGATTCTGGAGGGTATCGTGCCTGAGCCGGGACAAGGACAGTTGGACAATGCCGAAGTTCGCATGATCGCTCTAAATCTTATCGCCGATGCCGAGGACGCCGCTCGCCTGAGCTACCCCGAGGACACCATGCAAGAGCTGTCCGAATCCATGGCCGCGATGGGGCAGCTTGTACCCATTTCGGTATTCCCGGTGGGAAAGGGCTATCAGGTCTTGGAGGGTCAACGCCGGTTGATGTGCGCCCGCGACCTGGGGTGGCGGTCGCTTCGCTGTGAGATCGTGACGGACAAGAACCTGGCCATCGAAGCGATTCGATTACACTCGAACCAAGTTCGGGTCCAGATGACCGCGTGGGAAGAGGCAATCTACTTCTCCAATCTTGTGGAGCGCGAGAAGTTGGATTTCGAGCAAGTATGCAAGTGGGTGCGCAAGTCGCCGGAGTACGTGAGCAAGCGTCTGTTCCTCTTGAAACTGCAACCCGAAACGATTGAAGCCCTCAAGACTGACCGCATTCCACTCGGTGTGGCTCTGCAACTGTATCGCGTCAAAGATCGTAAGTGGCAACTCTACTGGCTAGATGTGGTGTTGCGCAGTGGCACGGGTACGGGCGTGCTCACGGGTTGGGTATCGGATTTCTTGCGCCGGGGCGGACTGGAGCAGAGAGCGCAGCCTACCGATACCCCGGTGGTGGTGACGGAACCCCCTAAGCCGGTGGATTTCCCATGCTGTCTCTGCGACCACCCGCACGGTGGACGCCAGATGATGCAGGTGTGGATACACGCCGATGAGCTATCTCTTGTCAGGCAGGTGCTCTCCATGCAGTTTAACGCCATGGCCGAGCAAGCGGAGGCAGAGCAATTAACCGCAGAGGCGCAGAAAGGCCCGGAGAAACAAGAATCAGGAAGCAAGGAGCAAGGAGCGTAAGCATATGCCCGTGCCTGTCGAGCGCATCACACGTGAGCGCCTGTTGCGGTGGGGACAGAGGCTGGTTAAAGAGCACGCTACCCCCATCATACTTTTCGGCGTTGGACACGACCACGCCGAGGGTGTCCCGGTGGTGGTAACCGTTGAGGACATAACGCGCCGTGATTTGATGATCTTCATACGGCATCGGCTGGAGGAAGTGGAGAGGTCTTCGCGCGAGTGACGCGGAGTGGAACAGAGCAGGCGTGGGGAGTGAGTGATGTGGTCCAGGGAGTGGCACATCATATGGTTCAGAGGGTGGTACATAACGCTCATGTGTCATGTAGGCTGGTGGACCATTCCACTCTGTGTTGAGGTGCATCTGCCACCTACCGGATGGGCTTTCGAGGTTGCACTGCTTTGCCTGAGGTTAGAGATAGTGCTATGCCCCTTTTATACTCCCAATGGATGACGGACCACGGACCACGGACAGGTGACGTATGATGGACCTTGACGACCCTGATTCGCCGCTGTTTTGTCCCCGAGCAACACTGTACGGAGCTATTTTCCACCTTGTGAAGAGGTGTGATGCGCTCTTCAGTGTGCCGGACAGCGCCGCCGTGGTGATTCTCGGTGCGAGCTTCATGGTGCTCGACAAGGAAATGTGGAGAGGGAGGTTCTATGTCGAAGCCGAAATGGATAAGATTCTTAGGATGGCTGTCGCTGTTTCTGCTTCTTACCCCGCTGGGTTGGCCGATAGCGGAGCGCCTGACGGGGCACGCGCTGCCCTCGACGGTGATTCCTGGCCTCATGTGGGCTCTGTGCTTTCCCTGCTCCATTATCTGGTTTCTTGCAAGCGCCGTGCATCTCATCATTCGTACCAGCGCGAAGGCCAAGGCCGAGGCGCTGGCCAAGTTTGGCCCGGAAGTGCTTAAACCGCATCTGGCGGGGCAGAATCCGGTTACGCACAACGTGGGAGCGCCTGAGCACCGCTGGGGCGACCCGCACTATACCACCCCACCGAACGAGGTGAAGCGATGACCGCGACTATGATGCTAGCGAAGGGCAGTAAAGGAATATGGCTAGGACTCATGATCGTGGCCGAGGGGGACAAGGTGAGCGAGTATCGCGCTGAGGACCGCAGGGTTGCCGCAGTTACGCTTGCCCTGACCCAGGAGCTTGTCAAGCTAGAGACGGGCAAGAAGCTGGTCGTGGAACCGGGTGACCACCAGCCGCCGCCGCTGGTGGGATGAGGAGCTAACGTGTATTCGATCTCTGCTCGCTCTAAGGTGCGGCGTCGGGGGGCTGTTACTCTGCTAGCCGTTGCGGTGTCCGTGATCTCCGCCAAGAGTGGAGAGCACCGACACACGGTGAATCGCACGCTGGTGGGTCTCGCGTCAGTCACCGCTGCTCTTGCGGCCGCCGACGTGGAGGCTACCCAACGTTGCTTGGCGGTTGGCACCTGTCGCGAGATGAATCCGCTCGTGCCTAAAAGCCGGGTGGGAGCGTATGCCGTGGAGGGGTCTGTCATGGCCGGTGTGGTAGGAGTCGCCTATGCCCTAAAACGTCACAGCGCTAGAGGCTGGTGGGCACCGCTAATCGCTGCCAGCGGTGCCCACGCTGTGGGTCTGTCGCTCGCCCGAGGTGTTTCTAATGTCGATAATAAATCCACATGGTATCATCCCCGAGGGATTTATTGCACCAGATAAGATGCAGGATGTCCTCTTGTGGATTCGGCAAGCCCCCTACCCCTCGGGCTTCAGGCGGGGGCTCTTGCGCGGCTGGGCCGCCGCGACTGGCAAGCGACCCAGCGCGGCCATGTACGATATGGTTGGAGCCGGAACGGTTCGAGTTACACCCGTGGACGTGTCCACGGCCATTTCACAACTGGGAGGTAGAAAAACTTGAGCGTAACCCTAAACGACGGGCAGCAATCGTTGCTGCAAACTATACTCAACGCCGCTCAGAACCTTGAGAGCAGCGTGGCGGGGACGTCCACGGTGAACCTTACCAACGTCACCGTGACTGCATTCACCCCTGGCTATCTCGGGGCTTATGATACGGTCACCTTTACTAGTGCGGACGGTCAGACGAACACCACCGCGCAATTCATGGGGCTCGACTCAAAGTTCCCACATGCGCCTTCGAGCGTGCCCATGAACGTCACCTATGGCCCAGCGGAGCCGGGTGGAGTATACATGGTGGTTTCGAGTTGGGGCTTTGTGGCCAGCCACATGGTGAACGCTCTTTTACTGAGTGCTCTCCCGGTGGCCGGTAATCCGCAACAGATCGACTTGAAGTTTTTGGAGCAGGGTCAGGTGGTGGACCTGATTGTGCTCTCGAACGACCCGTCGCTGAAAACACTGGTGCCTTCACTGACGGCCAGCTATTCATTTCTCTACCTGCCGGGCGCACCGGTGACGGTCTATCAGAGCACCATTACTACAAGCTGAGGTTGACCATGCCGTATCTGAGTCGTGCTCGACACCTGATTACCATGCGAGAGTTGAGAGCAAACCTGCGTGCGGTGGTGGACGGGGATGAGCCGCGTATTCTGGGCACGCACTATCGTGCTCGTGCCCTAATCATCCCCGTCTCGAATGGCTACCCGCGGTTTGGCAAAGGTCAGGCTGACACGGTGGCTAAAATCAAGCGGTACTTTGACGACCTCATGACCTGCATAGAGGGCCTCTAAAATGTCCAACACTCCAAGCGCAAACTTTCCCGCGATGTTGCCTCGGGAGACTTCTATTTGGCAAACGTATCTCTCACAACACCCCGGTGAGTTCGAGACTCTTGACTACAACGTGAGAGTGGGGAAGGGTCTGGACCCCGGGCCGTCCTACGAAGATTCTGCCCGGCGCGCGGCCATCATGAACAGTCAGCTCCGGATCGACGTGGTTGGTTTCGATGGAACCACTTGGTGGCTGATTGAAGTGAAGGTGCGAGCCGGAGCCGGGGCCGTGGGACAGTTGCAACAGTACCTAGTTCTTTTTGAGCAAGCCTACCCCGACAAGCGGCCAATCGGAATGCGCATGGTTACCGACCGGATGAAGCTCGGTCTTGACGTGATGTGCGCAAGGTGGGGGATCGACCTGGTGGTGGTTCAATCCCCTCCCCCAGCTCCCCCGCCTTCCGTCCTCGGAACCCCTGCCTAGAGCTCTTTCCCGCGTGTACACAATTCCTCCGGACCCCGGGACCGTGTACACCGTTCCGGCCGGGGCGGTGTACACTTTTCCCGGGGAGCTCCCCCGCGACCTTGCCACCCTACCTACCTTTTCGTTCCACCCATTTTTTCTGTGCGTTTTTTATGCTGTCGGCGTGGAGTCCCAGGAGAGTGGGGGGGGGTTCTAAGAAGCTCGACGCCGCGCGCGCGCCCGCGCCCCGAGGCGGCGGCGTG
>Ga0187769_10001269_pt1 | contig 14366 bp, 10 predicted proteins | sample 0116_SJ02_MP02_1_FD_133140 | JGI IMG/M metagenome (GOLD analysis project Ga0187769, IMG submission 133140) | Tropical peat soil microbial communities from peatlands in Department of Meta, Colombia - 0116_SJ02_MP02_10_MG | ecosystem: Environmental > Terrestrial > Soil > Wetlands > Peat | place... | reverse complement strand
GCGGATGGCCGGCGCCGCCGTCACCCAACGGGCGGCCCGCAGGGACGAGCGCGCAGCGCTTGACGGCAAGCCAACATCCGCTACCGCACTCGGGACTTGACACAGGACGTCCACGCCAGCAGCCGTCTTGGGGCGGCCGGCGCACGACTGCTTAACCCCGGCGATGCACAAACCCAGCCGCTCGAGGCCGGCGGCATCGGCCGCACTACTGCATTCGTAGCGCGTCGGGCTGCTGCTTCCGCGGGAAGCAGCGGCGAAGATGTGGCGGCTCGGCGCCAGTCTGGCGTGATCGCTTTTGAGACGGCGGCTCCGGCGGAGCACGTCATTGGTGTCGCCACGGCTCCGAGCAAGCCGGGCGACGATGATCGCATTCGCCGGCGGCGCCGCTGACTGGCTGACGGTCGCGTCCGTGTCCTGTCGGTGACGCGCCCAGCTTCCGACGCCGGGAGCGTACTCGCGCGCATGGGGATGAGCGGAACGCACTGACCGCGACAGTCTGCCGGCAGCGCCCGGGCCTCACGGGGCCGAACTGGAGCGCTTATGGGCGGAAGCGAGGTTCGTTGGCCTGCTCGGCTTGGCCACCTCTCGCGAGGAGCCGTTGCGGCGCACGCAACTTCCTCATGTTTGTTTTGGGACGCGCGCTCCGACCGCGGGGTGTCCGCGTCGGGTAGCGTCGTTTCGGTGCTCTTGCGCTGCACCACGCGCCTGCTCGAGCTTCTCGGCGATCCAATCACCGAGGAGCGGCCTGCATCCCCGGAGGACTGGTACGCCAACGTCTTCTGGGTCCGGCGCCGCAAATGCCTCCTCGTGACGCACGCTGAGACGCTGTTCTGTGTCTTCGCCCCGGCGGTGCGCGCCGCCAGCCTGCGTCCCCTGGGCGCATTCGTGGTGCCACTCATCGCCCGCCAGCTCGCCGCCGAAGGGTTCCCCGCGGGCGCTCTCGGCCCACTCGACTGCGAGCAGGCGATCATCGCCAAGACCGCCGACCGGCAGGTCCTTGGCTGCATGAACGACATCGCGAGGGTCTGCCAGCACGCGGCCGCTGACGCCAGCGGGCTCGCCCGGCTCGACCTCACCGCGCTGCACTACCGGCTGCAGCGGAACATCACCTCAGCCCGCGATTACCTCCCGGCCGTCGACCTGATCGCCAACAGACTTCAGCCAACCCGCAGGTGAACACCAGTTCGCCGCTACCTCAGCGCCGCTTTTCCGACGCTAGGGACCCCGGCCACCCTGCGCGACAATCCCGTCCCTCGCCCGGATTGCCGGTTGACGCCGAGCGTCAGGATCGGCCGCGAGGCGATCGCGCCCGGACGGGCCACACGTGTCGCTCTGAACCGAAGCGAACCGTGTCGATGCCGCAGCCCGCTCGGCACGACGCCGACAAAGGTCCGGGAAAGATCGACCACCCAGCCGACGGCCTCGCCCGGTCCTTGTTCGGGCGGACGGACGACACGAGCGGGCGGTCATCTCTCAGCAGCGCGGTTGTGCCCGGCGCACAATTTCTCGCTCACCGGCAGCCACGATCACGCAGTCGACGCGGCGAGTGCAATCGTGGCGAACCAATCGCGGCGCTAGTGGGCACTCAGAAGGCCGAAGCGATCGTGCGGGCGATCGAGCCTGACGATCGCTGTCGGGGCATCGCCCGCCGCGAAGCCATAGACGTCGTGGCATCGAGATGTCGCCATAGGAATCGTCCGCCTCGGGACCGCGCGGATCGCAAAAGCAATCGCCAGCAAGGCACGGGTTTCTGCCCGGAGCCGGCCCTGCCGACGGCTTCAAGATGCGCCTGCCAGCCTGAAGAGAAGGGCGCCAGTTTGGGTCACTCAGGGCTTGAACGCGTGGTTCCTACTCCAGGACCCCGGCGACAACACCGCAAAGCTGATTAGCTCTAGCGCGCGGGTTGTCCGAACATCCACCCCAGGACTTCCCTCAGCGCCGGATCATCGGGGAGCGGGGGTTCGCGGCCGGCGAGAATGGTGTTGATCATTCCAAACAGTCCGGCGGCCGCGTCGAAGAGGTCTTCCCCGTCCTTGGCTGGACCGAAGCCGTTGTCGATTTGGCGACGGAGCTCGTCATCGAGGATCACTTGGCTCTCGGCACACCAATCGTGTAGCCGTCGGGCGTCGGCGCGCCGGTGGTCCTGATCAGTCTTCGCGGTTCCGGGGGATCCCATGCGCAGCTCGAGTTGGCTGTAGACGTCCGCCGGGTACGTGTCGGCGATGACGGCGGCAAACGACGAGAGCAGGTCGAACAAGCGGCCCTCGAACGGCCAGATCGCGTGGTCGCAAGCGTGTCCCGCCGGTCGGCCAGCGTCGCTTTACCGACCGCCTTCGCTCCGAGGGTCCAGAACATCTCCGAGGCTGCGTTCCTTCTCCCGTGCGCTCGGTCACAGCGGCGAAGTGAGTCCTAGGCCGACAATCCCAGGCGGTCACGAAATTCGGCCTTGATGCCGTGGCTCTTGGTCGTGATGTTCGGGGGAAAGAATGGCCGCTCGACAGTCACGTCGCTCACGTGCTCGGCGACCTTGAAGAAGGGTGCTCGTGGGTCCAGCCGCGCGAACCAGTCGGCGAAACTTGAGATGCCCGCCTTTTCGCGTAGGCCCGGGGCACTCCGATCGGGAAGTCGAATCGGAGCAGGGCTCGCCACGAGGGCTGCGTTCCGACGTACATGCGGTCGAGGAGTCCGCCCGTCAACCTGACCGTTCTAGGCGCGTGTGCGAAGTACACCCCGTCGCGTGGGTCCGCCGTCGCCACGACTCGCTTGGCTGGCGCCGTGCCCCAGTCCGCGTGGGCGATACGAGCCGGCGGCGCCATGGGTTCAGCTAGCGTCGCCGGGTGGGGCGTTTTGGTTGCCGGTGGCCCGGAGCTAGGTCGGCGGTTGCCGGGCTGGCTGCCTGCCGGGCGGTCGTGATATGACTCCAAAAAGAGTCTGGTTCACGGCCGAGTGAGAACAACGCCAGCCAGCGCATCCCGGCGTCGCGGGCGTCGCGGGCGCGGGCGGCGAGCGCGGCGCTGGTTTGGTAGTAGACGATGGATCCGTCCGCGGTGAAGAAGGTGTCGCTTCCCCCACCTCGCAGGCGCGCGCGCGCCTGCCGGCGCAACTGGTCGGCGGCGACCGTGGACAGCAATTCGCCCGGGCCTCCGCGGGCCGGCCAGATGTAACCGAACGCGCCGAGAGCGGGCGCGACGCGCCAGCGGGACACTCCAGCCGCGTAGTCGAGCATCTGGGCGAACCCGGCGGCGGTCGTGATCGGGCCCGGGGGGTCGCTCGCGGTGCGCTCGTCGTAGCCGGATGCGATGAGCAGGTCCGCATATCGCGCCAGCGTCAGCCAGTCGTAGGCGCGGTCGCCTCCTTGGACGGTGCGGCGGGGTACATACACCGCGAGCTGCTCGTGCTGCGCGTGCAGCCGCGCGGCCACCGCCTCGACCAGTCCGCTGTACGCGCCGCTCTGGCTGACCGCCAACGGTTCGATGTCAAGCGTGATGCCCGCGTACCCGCGCGCGGCGGCCTCGACGGCGATCGCACGAGCGATGCGGTCGCGCGCCTGGTAGTTGCCGATGACCGCGTCGGGGCCGAGGCGGGCGTTGACGACCGGCCAGAGCTCGGCGCCCGCGGCGCGGGTGGCGGCGACGACCGGCTGGCTGGGCGTACCGCTCAACGTCTGGTCGCTGATGTTCAGCTCGTACCAGTTGGGCGCAAGCACGCTGATCCGCGAGCCGTAGCGGCGCAGATGCTCGAGCTCCGCGCCGCCGGCCCCGGAGAGAAAGGCAAACACACGTGGCGGCGGACCGGGTTTGGCCGCCGGGAATTGCCCGCCCGCCCTCGATGCCAGCCCGAGCGCGGCCACGCCGAGCAGGCAAGCGAGGCCGCGTCTGCTGACTACCACGCGCCGGTGATCAGCGGGTCGTCCCACAGCCGCTGGTCTTCCTCACCGAGGCGCCACACGCCGACGCCGCCGAGTCCGTCGGCTTGGGCGAGGCTGATGCGGTCAGCCTCGGTCGCCGCATCGGTGAACCACACGGTGTGCTGGACGCCGGTTGTGTCGGTGTAGCTGAAGGTCAGCGCGTCGGAGGTGGGGTCGTAGGTCGGGGTTATACCCGTGCTCGCGGCGAGGTTCACCGCGTCGGCGTACTGGTAGCTGGCGGCCGGGTGCGCGCTGCCGCCGCCGTCTGGCCAGTCCATCGCATACAGCTGCATGCCGAGCACGTACTTGTTTGCGCGGGGCAGCGTGGCGATGTAGCTGACGACCTGGCGCACCCAGGTCATGTCGTCCTGCGCCCCGGGCGCGGATGTAGCCCAGTGAATGCCCCAGCCCAACACGAACATGATGTCGACCTGGGCGGACAGGGAGTTGTAGTCAAAGAACGTGGAGCGCGGATTGTTGGGCACGTCGGCGGTCTTGCCCGAGACGCAGAGCATCAAGGTCTTGCCCTCGGCATGCAGGAGGCCGGCCAATTCGGTGACGAACGATGTGTAAAGGTTCCGGTCCTGGGCGTAACCAGCCTCGAAGTCCAGCGTCACCCCGTCGTAACCGTTCGTGTTCACCTGCGCCATGATGTTGTTCAACCACTGCTGGCGCAGCGTCGCATTGTTCAGAATGCTGTCGATGACGGCGCTGCGCTGACAGTCAAACCGCGGCAGGACCTGCACTTTGCGCGCCTGCGCCCACTCGGTTATGAGCACGTCGTTGCCGCCTGTCATGTTGGCATTCGCGTCGCAGTCGTAGTAGGTCGGCGAGACGGTGCCGATCTCCTGGTAATGGGCCTCGAAGTCCTGGAAGCTCTGGTCGGTTGAGGCCAGCAGGAACGCATACACGTGCCCGCTGGTGGGCGTGGGGTCAGCGGTGAGCACGCTGACCGAGGCGCTGGGACCGCTGAGGTAGCCGAGGCTGTCGACGGCCACCACCGTGAACGTGTAGGTGGTGGACGGAGCGAGGTTGGTGAGCTGCACCGAGGTGGCGTCGTACTGGCCGACTGGCGTGCCGTCGCGCAGCACCCGGTAGCCGGCGATGCTTCCCCGCGCGGGCTGGCTGGGCTGCCAGGACAGCGCCACGCTGGTGTCGCTCAGCGCGCCGCCCTCCAGCCCCGCGGGCGCTGGCGGCGGGGTGTGGCCGGTCCGCACCAGCACCCGCGCGCTGGGGGCGGACACCCTTCCATTGCTGTCAACCGCGGCCACCGTGAAGCTGTAGTTGCTGTTGGAGGAGATCCGGATGACCATGGATGTTCCCTGGGTCTGCGCATATACGATGCCGTTGCGCAGCACGCGGTAACCGACCACCCTGCCGTCACCCCGCGTCGACCGTTGCCACGAGATGGTCACCGTCGGGCCGGAGGCGTCAGACGCGGACGGCAGTGCGGGGGCGCTCGGGAGCCGGTAGGCGGTCCTGATCTTCAACTCCGTGGCGCAACCCGACGGACGTCCGTTGCTGGAGAACATGCGCACCCAGAGGACGTACCGCTGGCCGATTTTGACGTTGACGCGCATGGAACGCCTGCGGGTCTGGCCGACGACCTTGCCGTCGCGGTCCACTCGGTAGCGCGTGCCGTGCGGCGTGCCGCGGGCGGGCTTCCAGCTCAGCGTGCCGAAGGTCTTGCCGTCGCCGCGCGTGAACTTCAGCGCGGTGGGCTTCTCGCGGGCGCAGGCCGAGGCGTGGTGGTGCGTTGCGTTAGCGTGGTACGTCGCCGGCTTCGCCGGGTGGTGAGGTGCCGCTGAGGCCAGGCCGCCCATCGCGAGTGCGAGCAGCACGGTGAGGGGCAGAGCGAGACGCCGCATCATTCCACCGTCACCGTCTTCGCGAGGTTGCGGGGCTGGTCGACGTTGAGGCCCCGAACGCGGGCGACATGGTATGCGAGCAGTTGCAATGGGACGACCGCCAGCAGTGGCTGGAGCAGCGCATCGGTCACCGGCACGCCGAACACCTCGTCGGCGTACTCCGCCACCTCGGCCCGCCGCGCGCCGGCGATGGCGAGCACGTGGGCGCCACGGGCGCGTACCTCGGCGATATTTGACAGCAACTTCTCGAGCACGGGGGAGTCGGTCGCGACGCACACCACGGGCGTGCCGGAGGACAGCAGCGCAATCGGGCCGTGCTTCATCTCTCCGGCGGCGTAGGCCTCACAAGGGATGTAGCTGACCTCCTTGAGTTTCAGCGCGCCTTCGAGGGCAATGGGCAGGCCGGCGTGCCGGCCCAGGAACATGCAGAAGTCGAAGGCGGCCCACTGCTTCGCCGCGGCGGCCGCCCAGTCGGCGGCGCCGGCCACCGCGTCGGCGAAGAGCCCGGGCAGCCGCATCAGTTCGCCGGCCAGTTCGCCGGCGCGGGCGGCGGTCAGCGTGCCACGCAACTGGCCGAGTTTGAGCGCGAGCAGCGCGAGCGCGATGACCTGGGCAGTGAACGTCTTGGTGGCCGCCACGCCGACTTCGGTGCCGGCGCGAGTGAACAGCACGCCGTCGGCGTCGCGGGTCGCCTGTGAGCCCATCACGTTGGTGATGGCCAGCACGGTCGCGCCGCGCCGGCGAGCGAGCCGCATTGCCGCGAGCGTGTCGGCCGTCTCCCCCGACTGAGTAATTCCGAGCAGCATCTCGCCGCGGGCGCGCACGGGGTTGCGGTAGCGGTATTCAGAGGCGATGTCGAGCTCGACTGGCAGGCGCGCCCACTCCTCGATCAGGTAGCGCCCGAGCAAGCCGGCGTGATACGAGCTGCCGCAGGCGACGATGCGCACGCTCTGCAAGTCGCCCAACTGACGCTCGTCGAATCCAAGGGAGTCGTCGTCGAGGACGGAGCCGTGGGCATTCAGCCGTCCGGCGAGGGTCGCGGAGACCGCGGCGGGCTGCTCGTCGATCTCCTTGAGCATGAACGCTTCGTAGGCGCCTTTAACGGCTACGTCGTGCTCCCAGTCGATCGTGGCGGTGGGGCGGCGATGCCACCGACCGTGGGCGGCGTCGAGAAACTGCACGGCATCGGCGGTGGCGACGACCAGTTCGCCGTCGACGACCTGGTGCACCTCACGCGTGTGCGCGAGGAAGGCGGGAATCGCCGAGGCGATGAAGTGCTCATCGTCGGCGGCACCCACGACCAGCGGGCACTCTTGGCGCGCGGCGACCAGCAACCCAGGCTGCGCGGCCGACATCGCCACGACCGCGTAATGTCCGCGCACGTCCCCGAGGGCGCGGCGGACCGCGTCGATCAGGTCGCCATCATCGTAATGGGCGATGAGATGTGCGACGACCTCCGCGTCGGTCTCGGAGCGGATGGTGGCGCCCTCAGCGGCCATCCGGCGGCGCAACTCGACATGGTTCTCGATGATGCCGTTGAGCACGATGTGGATCTGCTCGTCGCTGTCGGCGTGCGGGTGCGCGTTGGCCTCGGTCACCCCGCCATGCGTCGCCCAGCGTGTGTGTCCGATGCCGGTAGTCGGATGGTGTCCGCCGGTGCCGACGACCGCGAGCACGAGCGCGCGCTCGGCGACCGCGGCGCGGAGCGCGGCGAGGTTGCCGACCGCCCGTACGGTCTGAGTGTGGCCGGAATCGCTCATCAGGGCGATGCCGGCGGAGTCATAGCCGCGGTACTCGAGCTGCTCCAGTCCCGCTAACAGCAACTCATCGGCGGGGCGCTGCCCCACGTAGCTAGTGATGCCGCACATGGTCTTTCTCCGGTTTGGTTTCCTTGGGGATCGGGGTCGCGGCGGCAGGCGCAGCGCGGCGGATCGCGGGCTTGGTGGGGGTCGCAGGCTTGGCAGTGGACGTCCGCGCGGGAGCCGTGCGTTCAGCGGGGTCGTGGGCCCGCAGCCACGTGTACAGGTCCCACGCGGTGGTTGACCGGTTCGCCTCCCAGCGCTGCTGCAGACCGCCGCCGGTGGGGGTGGTGAAGGGCGGGTTGTTGTCCGGGTTCTGCACGAACACGGTTCCGAACTGGGTCTTCATCAGGCCGAGGGTGAACGGCACAATGCGCGGGTCGTTACCGGCGTCCTGCTGGCCGTAATCCCCGAAGGGCACCGCTATCGCGTGGACAGGAATGCCTTGACTCGTGAACTGGCCGGCAAGCGTGAACAGGTCGCCGGCCACGCGTCGCTGATACTGGGCGAAGGTCTCCTCGCCCGTAGAGCGCAGCCAGCGCCGCATCGCGTAGAAGGGCGCTTGGTCCCCGTGGGCGTCGACCGTGATCTTCACGTGCCCCTGATAGGTCTCCGGCTGGATGTCCCAGCGTCCCGAGTTCTTCATTCTGCGCAGCTCGGTCCAGCTGAGATGGAGCGGGTTCTTGTCGACGATGGCCCCGGTGATGACGAACATCGTCGCCCTGAAGCCCTCTTGCGCCAGGACCTTGTCGGCGCCGCGGAACGAGTCCAGGAGTCCCCCGTCGAAGGTGATGAGAACGGGCCGGGCCGGCAGACCGCGCGTGTCGCCGAGCTGGAAGCGGTCGTATTGAGCGATGCTCACGGTCTGAAAGCCCGCCAGTTTCAGCGCCTGCATCTGGGCCGCGAATGCGCGCTGGGTGACCGAGAAGCCGTTGCCGCGGTTGCTGATCCCGTGGTAGACGAGCACGGGGACGGCCCCTGTGAAGGCTGGCAGAGGCTTGAACGCCCGTTGCTGTGCGGCGCTCAGCGGCCGCGTCGGGGCGGGGAACGCCGGCGACTCGTAATAGCGAAGGAGACTGAGGCGGTTGTTGATCACCATCGGCACGGCGACGATCAGCGGCAGCACCGAGACCGGAAGCAGCATCACCGACGCGGGCCGGCGTAGCTTCGCCCACGCCTTATGCGCGCGGGCCTTCATGACGTCGCCTCTCCGGGCTCGGCCGGCGGGAGTCCGGCGGTAGCCGGGCGTGTGCCCCACGACGCGGAGCGGGTGGTGGCGATCGCCCAGTACGTCTGCCAGAGCAGGAAGGCGAGATAGAAGAAGCAGAAGATGATGCCGTACACCCACAGGTCGTCGTAGCGAGGTTTGCGGGCGGCGTAATAGAGCCCGTAGCAGACGCTCATCGCGTAGACGCCGAGTAGGTAGAGCATCGGTGCGCCGCCGCCGGCGACCGGCATCATGATGATGGCGTGCACCGCGACGATCGGTGCGACGATGGGAAGCAGGATGCCGATGTAGACAGAGCAGGCCGGCAGCGGGTTCTTCTTCCAGATGAACCTGGCGACGATGAGTGACTCGCGTGTCCAGGAGCGCTTCCAGCGCAACTGCTGGCGCAGGAACTGCCTGAAGTTGTTGGGCACGATCGTGTGGCTGACCGCGCGCGCCTCGTACTTGACCTTCCAGTCGCGCAACACGCAGTTGGTCAGCGAGCGGTCATCGCCGAAGGTGGATTCGCGCCCGAGGAACTTCTGGTTCTCCCACCAGTCAAGTCTGGGCATGATCGCTTCGCGCCGGTAGGCAGAAAAGCAGCCCGAGCAGCAGGTGACAGTGTTGAACACCGACTCGGCCGCCTTGTTGACCGAGAATGCGACGAAGTAGCGGACGGCCTGCATCTTGGTCATCCAGTTCTCGCGCACGTTGAGCACGTCCGCGTGGCCGCAGATGCCGCCGACCTTCGGGTCGTGAAAGCCCTGGACGAGGATGTGCATGGCCCGGGGATCCAGCACCGAGTCGGAGTCCACAAAGGCAACGATGTCGGCGTTGGTGGCGCGGATGCCGGCCGCCATCGCAGCGCGCTTGCCCCGGTTCTGTGGGAAGTTGATGACCCGCACTCTGCCGTTTGTCGTCGCGGCGACCTTCGTCATCTCTGAGAGGGTGTTGTCGGTTGAGCCGTCGTTGACGGCGACGATCTCGAGCTTCTCGGCCGGGTAATCGAGTTCCAACAGCGAGCGCAGCGATAATGCGATGGCGTTCTCCTCGTTGAAGCCGGGCATCACGACGGCGACGTGCGGCTCGAGGCCGTGGTCCTTCCCCGGCCGGTAGAACGCGCTAAACAGGAAGCGGCTGCTGATGTAGAAGACGACGACCAGGCCGTACAGCGAGAGCAGCGGGGAGACCGAAATCATTTCGACGAACGCGCTCTTGTAGAGGAGCACCGCGGCCAGCAGCACCAGCATGTATCCGCCGGCTAGGCCGCGGAGCACGGCATCGACGTTATTGCCCGGCTCGATCAGGGGCGCTGCGGGCGCCGTCTCGGCCGGGGTGTCGATTCCTGCCCCCGCGCCGGTCGCCGCCGGACCTGGAAGGTGAGCGGGCGGGTCGACACGCTCGGCCGCCGCCTGCGCGTTGGCGCGCCGCTGAGCGACATCTTCGGGTGCGCAGCCCAGCAGTGTCGCCAGTTGCTCGTCCGAGACCCCGTGCCGTTCGGAGAGCACCAGTACAGCCCGGTCCATCTCGGCAGTCCCCGCCTTGGGCTTTGCCGGTCCCTCGGGCAGCGTCTGCTCGCGCTGGATCGAGTAGCTCTGGCGGGGGCCGTAGCGATCCTGATACCCGCGCGGCGCGCCCTGGCGGATAGGCTTGCGAGTCGGCATCAGACCGTGTGCCGGCGCTTGCCGCCGGGAGTGCGGTAGGTGGCGTCAAGCACGTCCTCGCAGTCGGCGAGGAAGCCGTAGTCAAAGCCGGGGTGGACGGTGGCGACGAGCGCCAGGTCATAGTCGGCGGGTACCGGACCGGCGACAGACACCAGCTTGCCGACGCCGCGGATGTCAGCCGTCTCGACGAGTGGGTCGTAGTAGTCGACCTGGACGCCTACGCCAACGAGGTGACGGGTGATAGCCGAGGCAGGAGACTCGCGGTAGTCCTCGACTCCCGCCTTGTAGGCCATTCCGACGACCAGCACCCGGGCGCCGTCTGCGGCGACGCCGCGCTCGGCCAGCGCCTCAAGGGCGCGTCCGGCGACTTCGGAGGGCCGGGCCGCGACCCGCTGCATCGCGGTGGTGGCGATGGGGGTTGGCACGCCGGCCCGCGCCAGCGCCGCGAGCAAGTAGTACGGGTCCACCGGGATGCAGTGGCCGCCGATGCCGGCGCCTGGGTAGTGCGCGAGAAAGCCGTAGGGTTTGGTCGAGGCTGCCTCGACGAGCTCTACGATGTCCAGCCCGTAGTGCCTGGCGGCGCCCGCCAGTTCGTTAGCGAATGCCAGGTTCACCGCCCGGAAGGTGTTCTCAAACAACTTGGTGGCCTCGGCTGCCTCCGCCGAGGAAACGGTGTGCACCCGCTTGACGATGGGGTCGAGGACGGCCTTGGCGGCCCGCGCACACGCCTCAGTGACGCCTCCGAGCACCCGTGGCGTCTCCGTTTGGGACACAGACTCGTCGCCAGGAAGGATGCGCTCGGGGGCGAACGCGACGTAAATGTCCTTGCCGGCGACCAGGCCACGTTCGGCCAGTGGCCGCACGAGCCGGGTCCGCGTCGTGCCGACATAGGTCGTCGAGGTCAGAATGATCGTCTGGCCGGCACGAGCGTGCGTGACCACGGTGGCGCAGGCGGCGTGAACCGCGCGTGGATCCGGGTTGAGCTGCTCGTCCACCGGCGTCGGCACTGCGATGATGACCGCGTCCGCCTCGCCGATGCGAGCCATCTCGGAGCTCAGCTGCAGGCGCCCGCTGTCGAGCGCGTCGATGAGCAGCACGCGGTCGCGAGCCAGCAGGTCCGCGCTCGCGTCGGCGATGGACGCCAGCCGGCGCTCGGAGATGTCAAGGCCGATGACCGGCAACCCGGCCGCCTGCAGCGCCAGGCCGGTCGGCAGCCCGACGTATCCAAGACCGACGATGGCGACGGCGGCATGAGTGGAGCGAGCACCAGGACGCCACGCGGCGGCCTCGGCAAGCACGTCCGCGGCCACGCCGGCGGGAACGGTCAGGTGGTCTGGGTCAGCGGTGGCAGACATGTGGTGGCAGTCCTATCTGGCAGCCGGCAGGGCGAGCGAGGCCCGGCCGCTCCTTCTGTATTGGTTGGGACGGTGAACCGACGTCCCGCTCGGGGAGAAGCACCAACTCCCTTGACGGGGCCCATCGAGTTGTGACTGTCTAGTTCCTGAGTGCAGTGGGTAACTGCACCTGCCCTACGCCGAATCGGAGAAGTTACCTCCCGTCCGCCGTGCTGCCCAAGGCTTTGGACGAATGATCGATCTGACAATCGACCCGCTCTGGCCGCATCTTCTAGTAGGTCACCTCATCTGCTTGATCAGCTTTTGGAGTTGTGACCAAGCAGTTTGCGCGGCGTTTGCGCTTGAGGCGAAGCTTCCTGAGCGTTTGCGCTTAAGGTCAAGATTCCTGAGCGTTTTTGCGTTCGAGGCGAGGTGCTCGTGAGTCAGTTGCTGCGGTCCGCCGCGCGCGGTCGCGCCGGTCAGGGCTGCTGTGGGAGCCGCCACCGAGGTACGTCACGCCGGCTGGGATCGAAGTTCGATCCGTAAAGGAGCAGGATCCGCGATCAGCTCGAAGGCCGATCCCCGAACACCTCACACCGCCTGCGGGTGATCACCGGCGAGCCGACCGCCACACGACGGACGGTTGCGGTGTAGAGCCGCGCCTCAGCCCATCGAGGACACCCTGATCCAAAATGCGGTGACTCGACTCCTACGGGCTTGAGTCCAGCGCACGTAGGATAAGCGCGAAGTCCGGGTCTTACTCAGGTATCAACGGTGTCGGAGGCCGGCTGTACGGTTACGCTAGCCCTGAGTTGCATGTCCGGGCGCTCGGGACGCGCGACTGCACCGCGAGCCCGCCGCCGCCGCTGCGTGTTGTTAGGAGAAGGCGATCGTGCGCTCCTCCGCGCAGAGCCCATACTGGCGCGACCGCCTGGTCGCCAACGCGATCGCGCAACGCGAAGCGGCGGGAGGATAAGCGACCCCGGTGTGGACCGCGCAGCCCGACGCTCGAGATTGAGCGCAGAAGTCCGGCGCGTCCGCAGGTGACGCTTGCCTTCACGCGGACTGGCGAGCGCTACGGTTGCAGATCGTTGTGGGCGGGTGCATGCGTCGCGAAACCGAGCGTGCGCCTACGCGTGGCTCACGCGATGAAAGGAAGCGTTGAACGCCCAGGGCCGCGGCCGTGGAGCGCGTTTGCGACGGGCGTCGCGGCGGTTCTTACTACTTAGAAGCGGCGCCTGCACCGGTCGCCGAGGGCGTAGGCGATGTTCGCCAGCAGGCAGCAGAAGCGTCGCCCCCGTCCGCGTTGATCCGCGCCGATCATCTAAACAGAGGTGCGCGGACTCGAGCTGACTCCAGTTGTTGCTTAACCATTAGTCAACGGTGCCGCATCTGGACAGATGGTCGATCAAGCAACCGTGCAAGGGACGTGTGCGCGAGTCTGCTGCGTCAGCCTTTGGACATTTACTGCAGCTGGGGCGCCGCGGCCGCCATGCCCGCGGTGGCCTTGCGGAGGATCCGTGAGACATGCATCTGGGACACCCCGATCCGTCTCGCGATCTCGTGCTGGGGGAGCTCGCCGCCGAAGCGCAACAGCAGCACCTTGCAGTCACGCGGCTCCAGTCCTCAGAAGCGCCTGCACGCACCCAGCGACGGTCTCGATCCGCTCGTATTCCGGGTCCAATTCACCGACGGTCTCGGTGAGCGCAAGCTGTTGGCCGTCCTCCGCTGCGTACGTCGCATCCAGCGATCGAGGCCGATAGGAGTTCAGTGCGCATCGTGCTTCGGCGACCTCTCCAGGCTCAAGACCCAGATGCCCTGCCATCACCTCGATGGTCGGATCAGACCGAGATCTTGCCCGGAGGTCCTCCTGGGCGCGGGCGACGAGGCGGGCGCGGTCTTGGACCGAACGCGGTACATGCATAGGCCAAGTTCTGTCACGGAAGTGACGTCGGACCTCGCCCAGGATGGTCGGCTTGGCGAAGGCGACGAACGAGCAGCCTCGGTCAGGCTCGTATCTGTCAACTGCCTTGATGAGCCCGACGCTAGCGGCCTGATGGAGATCCTCGATCGGCTCGCCTCGTCCCCTATAGCGGTGTGCGAGATGGTGAGCGTATGGGAGGAATGCGACGATTATCACCTCCCGCGCGCAACCGTCACCCGCCGAGCACCGCCCGAACAACGTCCCGAGATCGCGCGCAGACGGGCCTTGGCGGGCCGATGCGCGCGCATGCCACTGCAGCGTCATGCCATCTCCCTTGGTGTCGCGCCCAGTCACTAACGAACTCACGATAGTGTGAATGTCAGTTCTTCATAAGGGGCAGTAGGGGTCGGCCCGCTAACCCTTTTTGGGGATTACGTGACGTCACCGGCTAGCGAACCGCGGCGGGGGTCGCCAAGGCGCTGGGCGACCCCCAAGTGAGCCTTGACGGCCTCCGCAGACGCAAGCACGGGGGGCCGTTTTGGGGTCTCCTCTCCGTTTGGGGGTGAAGTTGGCCGGGCTCCGGGCGTGAGCCCGGATTCAGTTGACGCCTGAGAGCGGAGCGGGCCAGCCGGGTCAAGCGCGGGAAGTGCCTGCACCTGGCGG
>Ga0187769_10001267_pt1 | contig 14370 bp, 11 predicted proteins | sample 0116_SJ02_MP02_1_FD_133140 | JGI IMG/M metagenome (GOLD analysis project Ga0187769, IMG submission 133140) | Tropical peat soil microbial communities from peatlands in Department of Meta, Colombia - 0116_SJ02_MP02_10_MG | ecosystem: Environmental > Terrestrial > Soil > Wetlands > Peat | place... | reverse complement strand
TGAAAGCAATTATGATTGGAAAGTTTTAGCTAAACAGATACTTGATATATACAAAGACGTAATCGAACTATGATTATGGTATATAATAAATAAGAAGACGTCAATTTAAGCCATTCTAATGTTGTATAACACAACAACGCCTCACAACACGACAGCGCTTTTTTTTCACTCTAAACCATTCGGGCGTCTCCGATAGAACTGCTTTATCATTGTTTGAACATGCTAAACTACCGCTCGAACGCATTTGGCTGCCCCCAAACGTTATCTGCTCCTGATGCACCCCGAACCGGGGCGAGGCCTACCCATGCGTATCACGCCCGCCATTACATGCATGCACCATCGAGGTGGGCGAGTAACAGCATCTTTGTCCTGTGGCATCACCGCCGTCCTATAAGAAACTCGTTCAAGCATCCTATACCTCGGCGGTCAACAAAACAACCCGAAGTACATCAATGCAACCTAAAGCACATCATTGCAATTCAGTATGACCTAATCAACGTTAGAAGCTATTCTCGGACAAAAAGTTTATAGTCTCAATCACTCAGATAGCTGCTTGAGAAGCAAATATGGAAAATGATAAAATCGATAAGTATTGCACGAGCAAAATATTTTTTTCTTTGTTAAAAAGGATAAATTGAAAAATTATCAATTATCAAAGGATGCAGTAATGATATCAGTGTTGCGCAAATTAGTGTTGCCCATCCTTCCTTATATTTATAAAAATGGCCTACCAATTGAAGACGATATTACAAACTTACAAATAAACCACTTAAATTACAAATTATAATGTTGAAGACTGCTTAATAAGAGTTAAAGTCTTAATAATAGTGTAAAAAAATGACAACAGCGCGGGTCTGAGACGATTCTAATGCCCAGCCGTTGCCGGGTGAAGACGGAGCTTGAGATAATTCAGTTTTTTAGGGGAAAAGGTAAGAAGTTACTGTGCAGCATCAAACTCAATTTTTGCTAAGAAGACAGGGGGACACGAAATACATCAGTTGGAGAACCAATTACAACACTCGCACTTAACATACGTGCGGAGGCTCTCGAACGTTGAGCGGCAGTACCTTCTAAGTCCATGTGACAATCTCTCACTGTGTGCTCGAATTAGAGGGGATATCCCTGAGAACGAGTTGAGAAAGGTGCTGGACAAGGTTCGTTTAATACATCCACTCGTCGGTGCCAAGGTTGTTTTCGATGACTGTGGAAGTGCTTGGTTTTCAACCGAACGTGTTCCAGAACCCATGCTTCGTGTCGTAACTAGGAAATCAGATTCTCAATGGTTCGGTGAAGTGCAATATGAGCATACTATCCCATTTGATCCGTTGATTGGTCCCTTAATCCGTTTTGTGCTTGTCTATTCACCAGAGGTGTCTGATCTTATAGTCTATGCCAAGCACGAGATCTGTGATGGGAGGGCGCTTGCCTTTTTAATTCGTGACATTCTCACGCACATCGCAGATCCGCTGCTGGAGGCGATGACGATTGTTCCACCTCTATATATCGGTTGTTTCCCAAAATCGCCTAAGAAGGTCGTTTTGCAAAATATGTTGAAGCCGTTCATCACCCTCTGCAATAAACGGTGGAGTAAAAGTCGCTGGCTCTTCGATCAGGAAGACTTCCTTAATATCCATAAGGCGTTTTGGGATCGATATGTGCATAAGATTGTGTTGATCCAGCTGGAAAAGGACGAGACCGAACGCCTTATCGAAAACTGCAGGGATCGCGGGATAACAGTTGGCTCAGTGGTTATAACAGCATACATTGCGGCACTCCATGACATCTGTCGTGAATTCAAGAGACGCAAAAAATACATCGCAATGCCATATGATCTCAGAGATCGCCTTGATAAGCCTGTGGGCGACGCATTTTGCCTTTTCATCGCCAGTTTCCAATTCAAATTCGATTACGACTCTAAGAAGTCCTTCTGGGAGAACGCTCGGAAATTCCACCGGAGGGCGCAGAAAAAGCTGGATGCAAGAGATGTTTTTGGACTCGTGCTAGAATTTGATAGGTTCGATCCAACGCTTATTGCAGATGCGGGTAGCTTTGTTTCACATGCGAAAGACGTGCCTGAGGGGTTTAGCCGCTATAATAAACTGTCTGCATTTGCCCAGGATAAGTACAATATGGCATTCCTATTGTTTAAATTGATTATGTCGGCACTTCCCGGAACATGGACATCGAACCTCGGCAGGTTGAAATTTCCCGAGACTTATGGCAGCCTCGAACTCGAACGGATGTTCTTCGCGCCACGTGGTGCGTCGTTGCTAAGTGGCGTCAGCGTGAGCGGCAGGACGACGTTCGCATTACATTATATGGACGATGGTCTGGAGGAGGATGGAGAACAAACAGCAACGCAAATTGCGGTACGTAATCGGATGCTCGATTATCTGGGCTTTCCAGAAAAAATCAACAACTCGGCATTGTGATTACTTTTTAGGTATTTTTACCTGAAATTTCTCGAAGTGACAGTCAAGCAGTTTTGCAGACGCTGACCACGAAGAGTGGAAAGCAACAGCATTATCGTAGCATCTTGTATCTGCTTCATTATATAGCATAAGAGAGGAGGTTAAGTTGGCATTGGCGATCGTTGTCACGCTGTTTTTCTGAGTTAAACTAATTAAGTGCATTTTATATACGCACTCAAGGCCTATGAATCATATCAAAGGAAATAATGCTAGCGTTATGTAGGGAAAGATAGCTAATAAAATGAGGTTTTTGTGTCACTAATTAAGCGGAATATTATCGAGCGGGATATTATCGCGAATTTTATTGGCAGGGGCTGGACAGCCCTAATGACACTATTGTTTATTCCTATTTATATCAAGTTTTTAGGCATAGAAGCGTTCGGACTAATTGGCTTTTTCGTTACCTTACAAACTTTATTTTTAGTCTTAGTTACTGGATTAAGCATAAGTGTGAACAGAGAGTTGGCGAGATTATCTACCCAACCAGGGACGGATCAAAAAAAACGTGACCTAGTTCGGACATTAGAAGCGGTCTATTGGGTTCTAGCAGGTGCTATAGCATGTATAGTAATTTTTCTCTCACCCATAATTTCCAACAATTGGATAATGACCCAGCATTTGCCTGCTGCTTCTGTACAGCAAGCTGTCATGATGATGGGTGTCGTAATTGCGTTTGATCTCCCTCTATCATTGTATTACGGGGGGTTAATTGGCCTGCAGAAACAAGTGCTATATAATGGCGTAGATGTAGTATCCGCTACATTTCGCGGCATTGGGGCTGTTGTAATCCTTTGGATAGTTTTGCCTACGGTACAAGCGTTTTTTGCATGGCAAATAATAATAAGTATAGCTCAAACCTTTCTTGCTGCTCTTATATTGTGGCGGAATTTGCCTAGGACTGGTTCTCCGCCTAGACTACAAAACAGTTACTTCAATGAAATTTGGCTTTTTACTGTTGGGGTCACTGGGATTAGCATCTTGGGAGGGGTGGTTATGCAAATGGATAAAGTAATTCTGAGCAAGATGTTAACATTGGAGTTATTCGGCTACTACATTTTAGCATCTGGAATTGCTTCTGTAGTGTTGCTGGCTGTAACTCCATTTTTTACAGCAATATTTCCGCGATTATCACAATTGGTAATGGAAGGCGATAAAACAGGCTTGAAAAATCTGTATCACGAGAGTTGTCAATCTGTATCAGTAATTATATTACCGCTAGCAGTAATTATCGCGCTCTTTGCACCTGAAATACTGCAGATGTGGACCGGAAATCCCTTAATTGCAAGTGAGACCCACCTCATAGCAAGTGTATTAGTAGTTGGAGCCGCACTTAATGCTCTTACGAACATGCCATACGCTCTGCAACTGGCAAACGGCTGGACAAAGTTAGCATTTTATCAAAACTTAGCGTCGGTAATAATCCTCGTACCAGGTATAATTTTGTTAACTGAACGCTATGGTATGGTTGGGGCCGCGATAATATGGGTCTTGCTCAATAGCGGCTATTTTTTCATTACAGTACAATTAATGCATCGCCGTTTGCTTAGAGGAGAACAAAGGAAATGGTATCTCGTTGACGTAGGTCTGCCGTTTATAGGGGCGTCCATCATCCCTTGTTTGGGGCGCTTGTGGTTTCCTCAATACGCTTCAAATTTAATTGTATTAACTGACTTGTTCATAATTTTATTTATGACATTCGCTATTACCGCTTTAATAACACCGTACCCCCGCAGTCGGGTTATACATAACTTTAAATCCTTAAAAAGGGCGTTTGTAGATAACTCAAGAGCGGATTGATCCGACGCAGAAAAGTAAAAGGACTCATAACAATTTCTCGTTACAGTTGCACGTCGTCTCATCGGAACATACTAAATATTTAGTCTCTCGATCAAACTGAGTCTCCCCTTCAAATATCGCATTCTAGACGTCGTAGCCTCTGCGGCAGCAAATGAAAGTTACGTAAGACTGGCTATATTAATTGTTGTAAGTCGTCCGTCTGAACAGATTAATTACTTAAACTACTGACCATGAATTATGGCTACTGGGCAATTTATGATGGTTTCAAAGAGCGGTCATCAATCGTCAATACCATCGTATTTGTAGTAACCTCGCGCGCGTTGATAAGCGGTGTTAAGACAATTGATTTCAGCTCGTCTTTTCTATTTCCGTCGATGTATTGAACCCTAAATACTTTGTTAGACAATCTGCCACGTATTTCACTCAAGGCCAACTCACAATCGCTTAGTATGCAAACACACTGCTAAAGCCACACCATTATATTATAGCGTGTGTAACCTGCTTAACAATAAAGCCGTCACTCTTCTCTCCAGTCCGTAACAAGCGATCCGATAGCAAAGAACGCAATTCCTATCACGAGCACTATGAATGTATTGTAGAGTGCGCTAGATGCGTCACCAAGAATCATAGCGTCCCGCAAGCCATTATTTAAGTACGTGAGAGGAAGTGCCCTTGCAATTGGTTGTAAGAACGCGGGCATGCTTTCTATTGGGACAAAGGTACCTGCAAGGAAGAACATGGGGAACGTGACGGCGTTTGCCGCAGCATTGGCGGCATCTTCGTCGCGGACGAACCGTGAAATGATCATCCCTATTCCGGTAAACGCCATTGTACCGACGAATATCAATATGATGCTGTATACATCAGGGAGTACTTTAACGTTAAAGGCTAGTATCGCCACGATAAGGATAAGTGCGGTCGAAATAAACGCACGTACTGCTTGAGACAAAATTTTCGAGGCGATCCATTCCGTCTTCGTAAGCGGTGTAGTTGCGAGCTTTCGTAAGATACCAGTCGTTCGGTACCGCGTATTAATTGCAACTGTGTTGAAGACACCCGATGCCAAGACGGTCAACCCTATTACTCCAGGAACAAAAAAATCTATATATCTAAATCGCGTAGAGATCACCTCTTGACTCTTTAACCCTACCACTTGCCCGGCACCGGCAAGCTGAGCATTAAAGCTACTTATGATACTATTTAATACTCCTGTGACGAGAGGAGCCGATCTTTGGGACTGATCAACTTTAAGGACGAGATAGGCAGTCGATTGGTTTGCTAGCGAGGAGGGGCTCTGGGGGGGCTGCGTGCCCATCGTTTGCTGGCCTACCGATGCGACAGTTCCCAACGGTGTGTTCGCCGCATTAAGCGCGCTTGACTGCACGCGGGGTACAGCAAGAGTGTTGCCAAGTGCTAGATTTTGCTGCACCATATCGCCAAATCCGTGAGGGATCACTAGTATGCCAGTAAGATGGTTTGATTTGATGTACGCATCCGGATCTTTGTTCGTGCTTATAATATGAACGTTAAATGCTTCAGTCGCGTTTATCGTCTTAACAAATGTTGCGGAGAGGCTTGAGCCGTCGTTATCTTGGATATAGAGATCAGATTTGGTAACCTCTCCCCCGAATATTGCACCAAAACATAACATTAAGATGACAGGGAAGACGAGCGAAAAGAATAACGTGCCAGGTTCTCTCACAAAGATCTTCAGGCTGCTAATGAAGTCCACGTAGATTGGAAATGCCTTCACACGTTTCCCTCCATCTGCGCTTCGGTGAGGCTGGAGGTGAAGGAGACACTTTGTTTTGTAGATCGTTCCTCCCAAATGTCATCATGCCGCATGTTCATATAATCCTGTACCAATCCCGTACCGCGCTCAATTATCTCATGTTTTTCTGTAGGGTGAGTCATCCGATTACTGTCTTCAAACTTCGGGGAATACCGGCCCTTGCTGTCTCACCTTCTTACCCGTTCATGTGAGTACTTCGCTAGTCATAGCCACGATCAAATTACAGGAGAACTCACTACCATAATAGTGCCATTTAATATTACTTTATCTATGGTGGATACTTCGAGTCCGCACGCAGGTAACAAACTTGTGCCACTTCGACACACGATTCGGTAAACGCATCGGATTTAAGTGTGTTTTGAAGTCTATGTATCTGGCAATTGTTCCGCACAAAAGAAGGATTTTATGTCTGCTATCTGCCGTATCTCAGATTCACATGCTTAGTAATTCACAGGTAGTTTCGCTCCAATTCGAAATGAAATGCTTCTTATTGATAAGGTAACAACATGTTTGAATAAATAAAAAACGCTTGTCACAATACTAGCAAGTCTATCAGATTTTATCCAAATCCTAGCAAGAAATATACCAGAACATCAATGTTGGGTTCCAAATGATTTTATAACTATGTGATGACAGCGCAATTGCTAGAATATCTGAGCTAAGCTTTTAAATAAACTTGCTTTACTGATGCAGCAGATCACCTCAATATTCTTTTCAGTTCCCTGTCCCATCAAAAGCTGTATGAAGTAGCAGCGATCACTTGGGCTAAGTGATAGTCATCCTACAAAAAACAGACATATTACGCTTGAGCCCTCAATTAGGTAACTCTTCAGCAGTGCGCATGATGACGTGCACGTAATTTAGTGCGGCATAAATGTCGCTAAACGGTGTTCCCGGATACCGCCGTAGATAATTTAACACCGCATCAATGAGTTCTTTTGCAAGTAGGGCATCTTTGCGCTCCATGGTAGGGGATGATGATCGTGTTACGCGGTGCTGTCGAATAATCACGATGGCATCTTTCGCGGTCGGTTTTATTGCACACACTTCTCGGGCAACTGTTCGTATTAAACTGGGATCTTGTAATCGGCCTAATTCGGCGAGTATTGTTTTGCGGTACGCCCGCGGATTTTTGTGTGAATTTACATCATCATAAAGCCATTTAAACTCAAAACCAGGTGATTGAGGATCAACATTTTCGTCTTCTTCACCGATAATCAATGCAGAAAGAGCTTGAAAACGATAATGTTCATTTAAATGCCCCCGCCGCGTTTTTACGGAGTCAGAGTAAACGTACGGTTTGTAAAAATGCTCTTCCATAAAATCAGGAATGACCTTTGGTCTACCGCGCGTCCTCTTCTTGAGACGATAAGCTTGAACAGTTTCAGAAGCTTCTCCTAGAATAAAGTCGCGTGGCATTGTCCTGCCCCAATTCCAATTTTTCGCATCACATTTCACACATATTTACGGTTTTTGATAATCGAAATGATCGCAACCATTATGCAATTTTGTGTTCTTTTTCATCCTTGAACTTAACGCATGACTCGACAAAATTAGATGGTAGATTCCGATATGATAGGGGGTGCAGGTGTGAGTACGACGCAAGGGTGTTTCTGACCTTTATCCCATCATACCCGTTAGAGATACCTTTTCCCCTTTCTAGCTTAAGGGCAAAGTTTAGTTCCTCGTTCACCTCTTTTACCTCTGAGTAGTGGAATTCATGTCCTCTAAATTCAGTTCCTTTTGGACCTATAATCGTATCACTAATGGTCCTTCCGACCGTATATCCAATAGTCCTCTTATAAGTCACATCTGCGAGAGCTGGTACGACGCCGACCATTTTAAAAAATTTACTGTTGAACGCCAGAGATTCGGTGAGGTACATCAAGCCACCGCATTCAGCATAAATGGGCATGCCAGCTTCTGATGCCTCTCTCAAAGAGGCCCGCATACTTTTGTTACTTTCAAGCTCACTGGCAAAAAGTTCTGGATATCCTCCGCCAATGTATATACCATCAACATCTGGAAGTTTGTCATCTCTCAAAGGGCTGAAATATGAGATGCGTGCGCCATTTAAACGAAGCAAGTCAAACATATCGCGATAATAGAAGTTGAATGCCTCATCATACGCTATTCCTATGGTAACGTTGTTCTCCCTATTCGGCCTCTTCCTGAATAGTTGAGGGCTTCTGCTATCTAACGGCTCCGAACTCTGTGCAATCTCAACTACTCTATCAATGTCAATAGAAGACCGTATAGTATCTTCGATCGTACTGAGCTGTTGTTGAAACCCCTCTTGCCGTTTAATCCCTTCGATGGCAGGAACAAGTCCCAAGTGCCGCATTGTCATGGTTAGGGAGTCGCTTCTTGGAATTTGTCCTATGACCTCAACTCCGGTATAATGCTGAATGGCTTCTGCTGCCTTCCTGCCGTGTACGGGGCTTCCAATTTTATTCAAAATAACACCCTGTATATCCACTTCTGGATCAAACGCCTTATATCCCATAACCACGGCTGCCGTGCTCCTTGTTATGCTCCGCGCGTCTATCAGCAATATGACAGGGGTTTTGAGAATCTTAGCAATTTGAGCAGTGCTCCCAACGTCGCTCAAACTATCAAAACCCTCATATAGGCCTCTAACTCCTTCTATGATCGCCATATCTGAGCCATGTATTGCATGCAAAAACGTCTCTCGAACAGCCCGTTCATCCATTAAAAACCCATCGAGGTTGCGTGAAGATCGACCGGCAACTGCCGTGTGATAACTTGGGTCTATATAATCGAGTCCGACCTTAAAAGGCTGAACCTTAAATCCTGATTGGCTTAAAACTGACATAAGTCCGACTGCTACGGTCGTTTTCCCTGCCGAACTTCTATCAGCTGAAAGGAGCAGCCTTGGAATATTCACCTTTCCCCGTCCCCTTATTTGTTTATTTATTCGTACTGGAGGAGTATTTCTCGCAACTCTTTATCATCAAGAGGCTCTGGTATTTTACTTTCCCAATTGCCCATTATATCGCTTGCTAATTCTCTATAGATCTCAGCGATCTTCGAACGGGGGCAGCCTTCGATCACAGATAACCCTGCACGTTCGCAATCTTGAACGATTTTAACCTTCGGAATAAACGCTATAAGCTTGCTGCCAAGACCCTCTGCAAACCGCCGAGTGATTGCTTCTTCATTTGACGCCTCGCGCGAGTTGCAGATCACTCCACCGAGCGAGGCTCCAAGTTTATTTAAGCCTTTACATATGTTGTTAGCAGCATAAAGGGGCATATATTCTCCAGAAGTTAAAATATACGCTTCGTCAACGAGTCCCTTTCTGATGGGAACGGCAAAGCCGCCGCACACGATATCTCCAGGGACATCGTAAATTACAAGGTCACTAGTGTGCATCGCATCCGTTACTTTTCTTAGCACTTGGATTGCGACGATAATGCCACGTCCAGCACATCCTATACCCGGCTCCGGACCGCCAACTTCAACGCATTTGACTCCTGCATAGCCATCAAATACCACATCTTCTTCTTTAATATCCTTTCCTAGCCTCAATAGATCAAGAATAGTCGGTATCCTCTGTCCGCGCAACAGCGTTATTGAAGTATCACTTTTTGGATCGCAGCCGATCAACATCACGTCATCACCTGTCTCAGCACACGCTGCTGCCACATTCGACGCTGTGCTCGATTTTCCGATCCCCCCCTTACCGTAAATACCGATATGCTTTTTGTTACTACCCTGCATTCTCAACCTTTTAATCCGTTAGGATCCTCTTTTTAATGCTCGCAGTGTATTACCGAGCTCTGAAGGCACGATATGCTCTACGCCAAGCGTCTTCGGATGTAGATCTATTTCGACTACTACAAAATCATGTCCAAGCTCTTTTAAGGGTAGTACCTGCCTCGGCCCATTAGTGACTGAAAATATCTTCATGCCCTCTAAGCTTTTCATTGGAATCGCATGTGGAACCCCTAAGAGCACCACAAAATCGTAATCGCTGTAATACTCATGTATCAACGTTCCGGCCACCTGCCCTGTAATGGGGTACTCGTCAAGTCCTCCCGTTAGGTGATCAATCTGTATCTCGCTTTTTTCAAGGTCATGCAGGATGTTTCGCGCATGGTTTCTTAACCTCGGTAAACCCACTCCGGTGTCGAGATTTGCCATGGTAATGGGACGCTCAACGCACATATCTTGTGAAATCTCAACTAACGCCGCCACAACATCGGCAAATTGATAAGCCGTCTCTTTTTTAGCATTTAAAACAACAATGCCGCGTTTCCCCTCCTTTATAAGGGTTATAAGCTCCGTGGCCACCGAATATTTTATGTCTCCTCTCGATGGTGCTATATACTCCCGGCTTGCTACCCCTGCGAATTTTTCTAGTTCTGTTGCTTCGAGTAACAACCTCTTCTGCCGAGCGCATTCAGCGGCGTCGAGCACACCCGCTTCGACAGCGGCTTCAAGAGTGACTATCGCACCATAAGTATTATCGGGGTGACCAGCATGAATTTCAACTTCTATTATTGGGCAGTGAGGCCTTACCTCCTCTACAGCTTGATGTATATCCTCGCCAATGATCATGCTGGCACATGTTCCTACTACTCCCATAAGCTTCGGACGAAAAAGTTCTATTGATCGCATCATCACATTTTCTAGCGCCTCACGCCCACCGAATACAAAATTTGTCTCGCCCATTGCGGTAGTGACAACCCTAATGCCATCCTCCTCAAGCAACCTGCTATGCTTGAAACAACAACCTGGTGGACCGTGTATTATAACGACGTCAGTTTCAAGATCCCGTAAAGTATAAAGTGCCGCCACTATAGAACTTGGGCGAGGGTGCATGATGCCCTCACCGCTATGGTCATCGTTTACGTCGCTATGCGTGGACAACGTACTACCTCCACTTCTTGACACATGATATTATTATATCTCCTTCCTTTGTTAAATCAAGAGCTTTTGATAATGCAGTTTCTAAACTGGCAGACTGCATAACTCGGCTCCTTTTAGAGTGCATTCTTTCTCCTACCAGTATCACACTGTCTAAGGTACTATCCAAAGAAATGAATGCAACGTCTTCTGGATTCATTCCTTCACATACATTATGGGCTTCTTCTCCGATAATAAGTACTGCCTTGCTTCCACTTTTTTTGAATCTCAACCCGTAAGTTATGGCATGTCTTGCTAAGGCCGGGGTGAGACCAGAATTCGAATTATCAATTAGTATTCTATTTTTTACCCTAACAAGCGACATTCGCCCTTTGATGCCTTTAAAGGTAGTTAGTATTGATACGATCTTCTTTGGATCGCTGTTTGTAGAAAGTGCAGTGGTAATGAAGCATAAAATTGAATTAGAATATGAAGCTAGATCGTAATATTCAGTGGCGGTAAATGCTATTTTGCCTGATATGAAAGTATCATCGATTGTCATGAGCTGATCATACACGGCGCTTATTGCCTCGTTCCTGCTCTCTCCATCGTCATAAGATACATTCGAGCCCCGCTTACCGAAAGAGTTACAATGAACGCTTAGTAATTCTTTCTCTCTTTCATTCAACCCGGCAACGATAAGCGATCCCTTCTTTGCATGTGAGACCATCTGCAACTTCGCTTCTGTAGATGATCTACTATTTGAAGCGATTCTGTATTCGGGCAGAAGTGAGGTTATAATGCCGATATCCGCCACTCCCGTACCTCCCAGGGAAACTTCAAAAATGAAGACATCAGGGTTTAGCTGACGTTCGCAAATGATGTCTATCGCTGTCAGCATACTTGCGGGAGTTATACTTAACTTCTCTTGTACAATACAGTTGCCCCTATCGTAGATCTCAAGCCCCGCGCTGCTTAATACAAGAAGTCGTTTATCGGAGTATAACTCAGCTAAAAGTGTAGACACAGTGGTCTTACCCCTCACCCCTGTGATTTCAAATACGAGCTTGCCACGTAAGGCGTTAGAGTCCCGCAAGATGTCACCGACGACTTCGTGATGCGTCATCACCGGGATCTTTAGAAACCTTGCTCTGTCTATCAAAGGGGTTGCTGCGTGAATCGGAGCGACAACAATGTCAAATTGGTCAATAAAGTCAAGAGGGGGGACCTCCCGATAGATATCAATCGTGGACGCACTTGCATCCATCTCACCTAATTTACGACAGATCGTTTTCCCACCGTGGATCGTGTCTAATACGGCGACGTCTTTACCGGCGTAGTCCATAACGTATTATGCCTCTGTCAGCCTTTTGTACGCCAAGTCAGCTATGCAGGGATCCAGACCAAGTGGTTGGGCATATATTATCTCAATATTCCAGTCATCGAGTGCATATAACGTACGATCCTCTCCCTCTTTAAGGCCTAATAGTTCTGGAATGTCCTTTAATGTGTGAACGCCATGAGCCAAGAACAGGGGCAGTACGTATATTCTATCGACAGTCGTGTCTTTGAAGCTCATAAGCCCCTCTTCAACTGTTGGCGTGTCCATATTAAGGTAAGCAGTTTTCACTACAACACCATCTAACTTTTTAGCGAGCATGTCGGCTGTTGCTTCAATTATCGCTTTGTTGTACGTAAGCGTACTTCCATGACCTAAAACGAGTACTCCAAAGTTACCGTGCATTACGTTCCTCCCTATTTTAAACGAGACCAATAACCCAATAATATATAAATTTCATCTTGATACTATCCATCAGTCACATGCGCATTTCAGCTATCCATGTAGTATATGTTGGAATGAGCTTGCTTCGTTGAAAAGGCATCATCCAACGAACAACAATTATGTCAAAGTCATCATCGCGCGATCCTCGCGAGGGTTCGGTTTTCCTGATAACGGCGCATACCCCCCACCCCCTCAAACCTTCGGGAGGTGTGTGCGTGAGCGCAGTGGCTTGATGCAATCTTCATTCGTGGATTTTTTACGGCGACACCGCTTTTAATGCGTTATCAACTGCTGCAACTAAATCCACATACGTCGCCTTTGTTGGCATGATATCGACACTTACCCCATAACGCTCTAGTGTTTCTGTGGTTGGTTTTCCAATTGAAGCGATTAAACATCTTCCTAGCGAGTCTAAGAGTGGTTGCACAACTCTTAAAGCCTCAGAGCATTCAAAAAAGCTCTTGACGGTTACGCTGCTGGTAAAAAGCACGGCAGAAACCTCTCCCTTGATAATGGCATCTATGAAATGCTTTTGTCGTTCGCCACATAACTTAACGAGGCTGTACAATACAACCTCATGTACATTTGCCCCACTCACTCGAAGACCCTCTCGTAATAGCTCACTCCCGTGGGCACTTCTAAGCATCCAGATATTTTTGTTGAGTGCCCCCTTTAGTAGTGTTAATATGCCGGAAGAACTATAGTCTTCGGGAATCAGGTCAACGTGTATGCCTTTTTTCAAAAGGGCTTTTTTTGTTGTGGGGCCAATTGCGACGACCTGCGCATGCCCGAGTAGGTCCGGTGATAGCCCCAATTCAACGCAGCGTTCGACTCCGTTTACACTTGTTATTATTATATAATCAACGCTGTCAGCTTTGAGATTATGTAAAAAAATATCCCAGTTTGGATCTTCGACTGGTAAAATGCTTACCAGAGGGGCCGTTATGGTATCGTATCCATAAGACAACGCTATTTTTATAGACTTCTCGAGCTGGTGTTCCGGTCGTATGAGAGCAATTTTTGACATTTCTTTATGATGATGTTTTCTGTGCTTTAGCCTCGGCCCTTACGTTAACCACATCACCTACAACAATCACGGCAGGTGCTTTTATTCCTTCTTTCTCAGCTCTCTCTACGATACTCTCAAGGGTGCCAATGACGACTTTCTGCTGTGGCATTGTGCCTCTCTCTATTATTGCAACGGGGGTTTCCAGCGGCTTGCCAAACTTCACCAACGTTTTAATATTTCGTCTGAAGTTAGATACGCCCATGAGAATAACGAGCGTGCCGTTCAGATTGGCAAGCAAATCCCATTGTATGGTATTGCCTCCAGCCTCGTGGCCTGTTATGATCGTGAGGCTCGATGCGTAATCTCTGTGAGTGACAGGTATCCCAGCATATGCGGGCACAGCAACAGCAGAAGAAACACCTGGGATGACTTCAACGTTTACTCCGCATGCAGACAACTCCTGTGCCTCCTCACCACCTCTTCCGAAAACATAAGGATCGCCGCCTTTTAGCCTCACCACTACCTTTCCCTTTTTCGCATTGTCAATCATGAGTTCGTTAATCTTACCTTGTGGGACTTTGTGATAGTCAGATTCCTTTCCTACATCAACGAGTTCAGCACTTTTCGGGAATATTGATGAGATTTG
>Ga0187769_10001266_pt1 | contig 14381 bp, 17 predicted proteins | sample 0116_SJ02_MP02_1_FD_133140 | JGI IMG/M metagenome (GOLD analysis project Ga0187769, IMG submission 133140) | Tropical peat soil microbial communities from peatlands in Department of Meta, Colombia - 0116_SJ02_MP02_10_MG | ecosystem: Environmental > Terrestrial > Soil > Wetlands > Peat | place... | reverse complement strand
TTAGTTAGCCGTGGTAACCACAGGACGGTCGATTGGCCAATTCGGGCGCCAGCCGCCAGTGCTCGCGGCGCCATAGATCGACGCCACGGACCAGAAGCGGCTGTTTATCGTTTGTTGTTCCCAGACGCTTCGAAAGCGCAACCGCCATCAGCGGTGCGCTTTCCAACAGCAGAAGCCTTCGCGCTCGCGGTCAGAACGTCATAATAATGACGGTCGCCAGCAGAATGCCGGTTGCGACCATCAGGATCTCAACGCGATCGAAGCGCGGGAGATGAATGTTTTTCCGGCGTAAAATCTGGGCAAACATGGCAACACACCACCACCTGGCAAAGGGAACTTCAACCACGCCGCTCTAGCGGATGGCGGGCAAATGTCCGCTCACGGTGGTCGACGGGCTCGCCTTGACCAGTGGCGCGGTGCCGAGATCGAGGTCGCTCACATAGGCGAATTTGCCCGCGACCGCGAGCAAGACCGCGCACAGCAGACCGACTGCCACGATCTTCAAATGGGTGCCGCGGTCGGCGCCGTACATCGAGTGGTTCATCTGACGTCCCTCGGTGTCTTGAGGCTGGCTGTTCTGGTTTCTTATGGTTAAGACTACAGGGAACGCGCGGCGCCACCCCATTGTACACTGGTAAACGCTTGGTATCTGTGACGGGGTAGGAACCTATACGTAGGTATAGGAAGCGCCGGCTCGATCCGGTACAGTGCTTTACCCGCGGGGTTGGGCAATTGATGCGCAGGCGCTCCAGAGCCGGCAGAGAATCCGTCCGAACACGTCGCCGCACGACTGCAGCGCCAAAGCGCCGGAGCCGGGCGAAGGCCCCGAGCGGCCGTCATGTTTCGGCTTTGGCCGCCAAGGACGCCCAGATCGTGCAGCTCACCCAGGAGCTCAACGAGGCGTTGCACCGACAGACCGCGATGTCGGAGGTGCTGAAGGTCATCTCAAGCGCGACATTCGACTTGCAGACCGTTCTGAACCAGCTGGTCGAGACGGCGATGCACCTTTGCGAGGCCGACTCGGCGAATATCTGGCGCCCGGAAGGCGGCGTCCTGAGGCTCGCCGCAAGTTGCGGCCATTCCAGCGACTTCAAGGAATTTGCCGCGAAAAATCCGATCACCCCCGGGCGCGGAACGGTCTCCGGACGCGTGGCGAAGGAACGCCGGACGATCCATCTTCCGGACGTCCTGGCGGACACGGAATTCACCGGGGTCGGCTACCAGTCGCGCGGCAATTACCGCTGCCATCTCGGCATTCCGCTCTTGCGCGAGGGGGAAGTGATCGGCGTCTTTGCGCTCACGCGGATCGAGGTCGCGCCCTATTCGGACAAGCAAATCGAGCTCGCCGAGGCGTTCGCCAGCAAGGCGGTCATCGCCATCGAGAGCGTGCGGCTGTTGGAGGCGGAAAAGCAGCGCACCCGCGAGCTCGACGATTCGATCGCGCTTCTCAAGCGCGAACGCGAGAACAAGCTCCTGAATGTCGAGGCGATAACCGCCTCGATCGCCCATGAAGTCAGGCAGCCGCTGGCGGCGATCGCGACCAATTGCAGCGCGGCGTTGCGGTTCTTCGACAAAGCGCCGCCCGATTTTGACGAAGGGCGGGCGGCGCTGAATCGGGTGATCGCCGACAGCCACCGCGCCAGCGCGGTATTCGACAGCATTCGCGCCCTGTTCCGCAGGGCGGATCAGGGACGCCAACCGATCGACCTCAACGAAGTAGCACTCGAGGTCCTGCAGTCGCTCCGCGGCGAACTGCACGCCCACGGCGTCACCACGCAAACCGATCTCGCCGCGGCGCTGCCGCTGGTCGAAGGCCGTCGGAACCAGCTGCAACAGGTCTTTTCCAACCTCATCCAAAACGCGATCGAAGCGATGGACACCGTGGCGAATCGCGACCGGGTGCTACGGCTAAGAACCGAACTTCGCGGCCCAGATGCCATCGTCGTCGCCGTGGAAGATTCCGGGCCGGGTCTGGATCCCAATCAATTGGAAAGCATCTTCGAGGCCTTCGTCACCACCAAGACGGGAGGGATGGGACTGGGATTGGCGATCTGCCGCAGGATCATCGAAGGTCATGCCGGCCAGCTCTCGGCGTCTTCGGACGGCAAAAGCGGGGCGCAGTTCGAGTTCATCCTGCCGATTGGCTCTACCGCCGACGCCATCGACCGCGCGACATAAAGGGCCGCGCGGCACCGAGACTTGCGACGGCAAAACCGTCAATCTCGAGGGTCAGTTTGGCGGCAGCCGGCCTTGCCCGCCGCCGATCGTGTCCGACGCGCTAATCCAGTCAGTCCTTGGCGCTGCCAAGCGCGCTATCCAGGCACTCGATCAGGCTTTCCTCGCTGAACGGCTTGCGCAGGAACCCGTGCGCGCCTGCCTCCAACGCTCGCGTGCGCGCTATCTCGTCGAAGCATGCGGTGATGAAGATGACCGGCGTGTCATTGCCATCCGCGATCAACCGATCCTGAAGGTCGACCCCGCTCATGCCCGGCATCACCAGATCGGTGATGAGGCATGAGGTGTCGCTCACATAGCGGGAGTCCAGATACTCCTCGGCGGAAGCGAAGGTAGCGGCGTCGTAGCCCAATGAGCGAACCAGGCTTTCGGTTGCGTCCCGTACCGATTCGTCGTCGTCGACTATGGAAATCACGTGAGCCTTTGACAATTTTCTGACCTTGTTCGCACGATGAGATATCGGGAGTCGGCGGGCTATGCCACTGGACGCTGGCAAATCTTGAGTATCGAATAGTCCGGCGGAACTGTACTTTTGTATAGTTGTCACAATTTGCCCCCGCGAATGCCAAGCGCATCCGCCATGCGCACCAATTCGGCCAGCGATTTCGCTCCCATTTTTCGCATCACGTTGCCGCGGTGAAGCTTCACCGTCACCTCGCTCACTCCGATCTCACCCGCGATCTGTTTGTTCATCAGGCCCGCGGTCACGAGCCCCATGATCTCCTGTTCGCGCGGCGTCAATGTTTCGAAGCTGACCCGCAACTTGGATAAGTCGGCGGCGTGTCTGCGCCGGTCGCGATCGATTTCGAGGCCGGTCTGCACGGCATCGAGCATGTCCTGATCGCGAAACGGCTTCGGCAAAAATTCCACCGCTCCGGCTTTCATGGCTCGCACCGTCATCGGGATATCGCCGTGCCCGGTCATGAACACGATCGGGATCCGGATGTTGGCCTTCGCCAGCTCGGCCTGGAAATCGAGCCCGCTCAGCCCCGGCAACCGAACGTCGAGCACCATGCAGCTCGGTCCGTCCGGCAGCTTGCTTTGCAGGAACTCAGCGGCCGAAGCGTAGGTCTTGACCTGCAGGCCGACCGAGCGGAACAGACTCGACAACGCTTCGCGAACGCCGGCGTCATCGTCGATCACCAACACCACCGGTTGCTGCTCGGCGCGCGCGTTCATCAATCCCCCCGCGCGTATTGCAAAAGCCCCGACCCGTACCCAGCGAAGGCCGCGCTGCGTCAACGCGGCCGGCCCCGTTATTTACCCTTATTCTAAGCTACTTGTGGCCCCGTGTCAGGCCGTCTCCGTACCCGCGCGCGTCGCAATCGCCTGCTCTGCCTGATCTTTTGGCTCGGCGCCTTGTCATTTCGGTTGCGCGGCTTTGCGTCGAGGCGTTTTGTGCTGCCGGGCGCTGACGGCGGGCTGCGCCGGATAAAGAAGAACCCCAAGCACGCCACGCGCTTGAGGTTCCCGAGTCGTTGCCTCTTTAGGCTTATGGACCGGTCGGCGGGGGGTGTCGGGGGGGTTGCGCCGTCCAGGTCGGCCTAATGACACATTGCTTAACGCCGACATTCGTTACGCTCTATTCCACATTGGTAAACGCGGGATGGGTGAAGTGCGTAGGCGTCATATACGTTGGTATAGCGTCCTCGCCCCGCCGCCATCACTCGACGCATCGGCTTCGCGCCGCGAATGAGAATCGGCCGCGTCAAGCGGCCGCCAGCTTCTCTTATGGTCCGCCGAGCACCGCCACAACGCGCAGGCCCTATACCAACGTACAGCGGCGCCATCCGATTCAGATAACGCGCGTTAACCAATGTGCAGTGGAGCCGCGTCGAGCGGCCGTCCTAACCTCCCCACCAACAAATAAAGCAATACGGGGAGTGTCGGATGAGCAAGCAAGTTAACGGGACTATTGCGTCAAGCGCCGGCCGGCTCCTGGGCTGCGCGGCGGCGACGTTGCTGATGACCGCGCTCGCGCAACAGAGCGCGCGGGCCGAGACGTTGGTTCTGGCGATGACGTCGGAAGGGAGCGCCGCGCCGTCCGCGCGCGTGACGATGCGCGAGCAGGACGCGGCGGTCACCACCGATGCGGCAGCCGAAGTTCCCTCGGCTCTGCACCGGCAGGTGGTCTCCTATTCGACCGCGGAAGCCGCCGGCACGATCGTCATCGATACGCCGAACACATATCTCTACTACGTGCTCGGCGGCGGCCGGGCGATCCGCTACGGCATCGGCGTCGGCCGCGACGGCTTCACTTGGTCTGGCATCAAGACGATCGAGCGCAAGACCGAATGGCCCGACTGGTTGCCGCCCTCCGATATGCTCAGGCGCCAGCCTTATCTGCCGCGCTTCATGGCCGGCGGTCCGGGCAATCCGCTCGGCGCGCGCGCCATGTATCTCAGCGGCAGCGTGTACCGGATCCACGGCACCAATAATCCCTCGAGCATCGGCAAGCACGTGTCGAGCGGCTGCATCCGCATGCTCAACGCGGACGTGATCGACCTCTACAACCGCGCGCGGATCGGCACCAAGGTTGTGGTCCTGCCGAATCTGGAGCGGGCGGCGGCGTTCCAAGAGAGCATGCGCTGACATGTCGAGGCGCAGTCGTGCAGCGATATCGGCACGGGGGTCGCAGATGCTGAGGACCCTGGCAGCAGTAATAGCCGCGGCGGTAGGCGCGGCGATGATGGTCGCGTTGATACCGCCGCCCGGGGCGGCGGTCGCGGCGCGAACGCCGCTACCGAGCCGCGCCGACGTGCCCAAGCCGGTGTGCACGCAGTCGTGGCCCTACTACGAGCAGTCCTGTCTGTCCGACGCGCGCCAGCCGAACGGAAATGCGCGTGCGGTTCGCGTAGTCGCCTCGGCGATCCCGTCGGGCAAGCGCACCGCGCACGCCCGGCACTAGCTTTTGGGGTAAGACCATGAGTCACACAGCCATCGCCACGTTCAGGATCGCGATCGCGCTCACGAGCTGCCTCGTCGTCGCCGGTTGCGGCGCGATGAGCGCACCCGCCGATGTCAATGCCGAGCGCACCGCCCCTGTCTCGGTCAACCGCATTAACAAGGGCGACCGGTTGCCGACCGTAACGACCGCGAAGCTGTTTACCAGCGGCGCGCGATCGACGGCGGCGTTGTCGGCGCCGCGCCGGCCGCCGCTCGGTTGCGATTCGGCGTTCAGCCCGATCGCCGATCCGGCCCGCGCCGGGATCTACAAGCGCTGCGCCGCCTGAGCGGCTTTGCGATCCTGCTCTAACGCTCGAACGCCGGATCGATCGGCACGCGATAGCCGTTGGCCAGCCGATTGGTCTCGTTGGCCATGCCGACCACCGCCATGAGCTCGCCGAACATTGCCTCGTCCATACCGGCCTTGCGCGCCGCCGCGCTATGGCTGGCAATGCAATAGCCGCAGCCATTGGTTACGCTCACCGCGAGGTAGATCATCTCCTTGGTCAGCGCGTTAAGCGCGCCCGGCGCCATGATGTCCTTGAGGCTCGCCCACGTGCGCTCGAGTGTCGCCGGATCGTGGGCGAGGTATTTCCAGAAATTGTTCACGTCCTCGACCCGGCGCGTGCGCTTGATGTCGTCGAACACGGCGCGCACCCTGGCCGAAGCGTCGCCATAGTCGATCGGGGCGTGGGGGCTCATGCGGTCGGCTCCTGAAGCGGCGATACCGACCGACCTTATCGCGATCCTTTCGCGGCCGGGAGGCCGGTCTCGGTTGGCGGGATCCTGAGCGCCCAACGCTTCCTGTGGTGGCTACTCGACCGTCGCGGCGGCGCCGGCAGGCGCCGTCGCGGCGCTCTCCTCCTGCCGCGCCGCCATCTGCCGCAGCACCGCGTCGAAGCGTGCGCCCTCGGCATAGGCGGCGACATTGGGCGGCGGCGCCGGATCGACCTTGAGCCGGGCATCGGCCGCAATCGCGCCGGTGACGCTCGCGACCGGAATGACCCCGGCCCAGACCGCAGCGTCATAGTCGGCTTCCTTGTCGATGACGCCGATGCCACCGCCACGCGCCTGCGGCGAGGAGACCTTTGCCGTTGCCTCCTCGATCGTCATCGCCATCACCGAAGTGGCGGCGAGCTCCTCGGCGCTGATCGCGCGCAGCTCGCGCGAGCGGCCGGCATAGAGCCGGTCGATGAAATGGTCGAGCGCGCGGCGCTTCTCTGCCGCCTCGGTGATCGGCGCCGCATGACCGAAGGCCATGACCGAGCGATAGAGGAGCGTATGCTTGAAGCCGCAGCGCGCCAGCACCAAGCCGTCGATGTGACTGACGGCGACGCAGACTGGCAGCGGCGCGGGCGTATCGCGGAACAGACGGCTCGCCGCAGCGCCGTGCCAGTAGAGCCGGTCATCCTCCCGCCAATAGGCGGTCGGCGTGACATAGGGCGCGCCGCCGGCGACATAGCCGACATGGGCGAGGAGACCGGCATCGAGGATGGCGTTAACGGTCTTGCGGTCATAGTGCGCATAGGCTTGGCGGCGGATCCGGCTCCGCTCGCTTGCCGGCGGCTTGAATTGTTTGGTCATTGTCTCTTCTCGGCGCTTGTCGTTTGATCGGCGCGAGACTAACCTGCAAAGTGGTCCTATTCGAAGTCCACTTTGCGACGATGACACAGACCACTTTGCGCGCCCCTGCCCCGCCGGACCGCGCCGCGACCGGAAGCAAGACCAGCGCCAAGATCAGCGCCAAGGCTGCCGGCAGAGCCGGCTGGGCCGCGCTTTACGCCTGGCAGCTCGAGCGCGACAGCAGCACGCCGATCTTCCGCCAGGTCTATCTGCAGATGCGTGGTGCCATCCTCGGGCACCAGCTTTCCGCGGGCGCGAAACTTCCCTCGACCCGCGCGCTCGCCGCCGAGCTCGGCATCGCACGCAGTTCGGTCATCGCCGCTTACGAGCAGCTTCTCGCTGAAGGTTACCTCTCCGGCCGCGTCGGCTCCGGCACCTACGTCAGCGCCGACCTGCCGGAGCCGATCGAGCGGCGCCGGCCGCTCCGCAAAAAACCCGCAAGCGCCGCGCCGCCGCTGTCGCCCCAGGCGCGCGCCTTCGCCGCGCTCGGCGCGATCGCGGTCGCAGACGAAAACCGGCCGTTCACCAACGCGCGGGTGCTGATCGACGCGCGCACCATCGAGGCTTGGCGCAAGCTCAGCCAGGAGCTGTTTCGCAGCTTCGATCCGATCCACCGCGGCTATGCCGATGCGCGCGGCCTCATCGCGCTGCGCCGGGCGATCTGCGACTATCTCGGCGCGGCGCGCGGGGTGCGCGCGACGCCCGAGCAGATCATCATCACCTCCGGCACGCAGCATGCGGTCGATATCGCTACGCGCGTGCTGCTTTCGCCCGGCGATGAGGTCTGGGTCGAGGATCCTGGCTATCCGATGACCCGCCGGGGTCTCGCCGCGGCCGGTATCGCGCTGCGCCCGATCGCGGTCGACGCCCAGGGCCTCAATGTGCGCGCCGGGCTCTCCGCGGCGCCGAAGGCGCGCGCCGCCTTCATCACGCCCTCGCACCAATATCCGCTCGGCATCATGCTGGCGATGAACCGGCGGCTCGAGCTTCTCGCCTGGGCACGCAAGACCGGCAGCTGGATCATCGAGGACGATTATCACAGCGAATACCGCTACGCCGGCCGCCCACTCGCCGCGCTGCAGGGCCTCGATGATGCGGAGCGGGTGATCTATGTCGGCACCTTCAACAAGGTGCTGTTTCCGGGGCTGCGGCTCGGCTACATCGTGGTGCCGCCACCGCTCGCGCAAAGTTTTGCCGGCGCGCGGTTTCTGCTCGACCGCCAGGCGCCGACGCTGCCGCAGGCCTTGGTCGCCGAGTTCATGCGCCAGGGTTATTTCGCCGCGCATATCCGCCGCATGCGTCTGCTCTATCGCGACCAGCGCGATCTCGTCGTCGGCGAATTGCAGCGCCGGCTTGGACCGCGGATTGCGGTCGCCGCTCCCGAGCAGGGCATGCATCTCGTGGCCTTCCTGCGCGACGGCCTTTCCGACGTTGCGCTCGAGGCGGCACTGCGCGAGCGTGGCATCATCGTGCGCGCGCTCTCGCGCATGTATCTGAAGGCGCCGCCGCGCCAGGGCTTCCTCATCGGCTTCACCGGATTTCCCCGCCAGGTCATCGCGCCGGCGGTCGCGCAGCTCGCGCGCGTCGTCGCCGCGGCCAAGCCCTGATTGTCGCCGGTGCCGCGGCCGGGCACTATGCCCGGAGAAAGCGCGGCAAGGTCAGCCGAGAGATCAAGAGACCAGCAATGCCGAAGACCCCGGATTATTTCGCCGGCAAGACCGTCGTCATCACCGGCGCCGCGAGCGGCATCGGCCGCGCCACGGCGCTCATTTTCGCGCGCGAAGGCGCCAATGTGGTCTGCGCCGACGTCAACGAGGCCGGCGCGCAGGAGACCGCGGCCGCGGTGAACGGCAAGGGAGCGCAAGCGCTCGCGCTCAAGGTCGACGTCACCCGCCGCGAGGAGGTGCGCGAGATGGCGGCGCGTGCAATCGCCGCCTTCGGCAGCGTGCAGTTTTTATTCAACAGCGCTGGCGCTGCGATCCGGCGCGCCAAATTCCTCGACATCGACGACGCGCTGATGGAAAAGACCTTCGCGCTCAACGTCAACGGCACCTTCTACGCGATGCAGGCGCTGCTGCCGCACATGCTCGCCAACAAGCATGGCGTCATCGTCAATATGGGCAGCATGGCGCACCGCCGCGGCGGCCCCGGCTCCTCAGTGCACTACGCCGCGGCCAAGGGCGCGGTGGTGACCATGACAATGGGCGTCGCCCGCGAGTTCGCGAGTCACGGCATCCGCGCGGTGTCAATCTCGCCCGGCCCGATCAAGACCCCGTTTCAGGACGCGGCGCAGTCCTCGCCCGAACTGATCCAGCGCTTCCTCGACGACGTGCCGATGAAACGCTTCGGCCAGCCGGAGGAAATCGGCGAGCTGGTACTGTTTTTATGCTCCGACGCCTGCGAGTTCCTGACTGCGGACACGGTCTACGTCAATGGTGGCGGCGGCTGGCGGTAACCGCGCCGTTCGATAAAGCGAGGCGGCGCTTTACGCCCTTTGCGGGCCGCGGCACCTGATTTAGTTATGCCAACAGGATGCGGGTAATGTCCTCGCCGGATTCGCTATCGATGATCACAAAGTCTTCTCCGCGCGCGGCCCATTCCCGCAGCTCATCGAGCGAGCGAAGCTCCAGTTCCTCGTCAAAGAGCACGGCCCTTTTCGCGAAACGATGCCGGTGGAACTTTATGATGTGGCGCACGCGCGATCTCTCCGGTCGCGCAATATGCGCTGTTTCGGCGGCTGCATCCAGACCCGGAACGTCATGCCCGGCCTATGCCGGGCATCGACGTCCTACGGCGAGCGGATGGCAGTCGCGGATGCTGGGACCTAGGCGAGCGAAGCGACGCCGTTCTTCGAACGGCTATGCCCGGCGATGACGCCATCGGGCGGCAAGACGGGCGTGAACCGAAGGCGCCGGCAATCAGAGCAGCGACCAGCTCTTGCTCAGGCCTCGAACCTTGAGGATGCCGGTGGCGTAGTTCGGGTTATGCTGGCGCACGGTCGTCAGATATGAGCCGTACATATAAAAGATCTGATCGGCCGGGTTCTTGAGCAGGGCGAAGGCGGCATTGTTGTCGCAGAGCGCCTTGTCGACGCATGAATAGGTCTCGTCGAAGAACAGCACGAGTTGCGCCAGCGCGGTTTGCGCCTCATCGCTCTGCAGCAGCGAGGTGACGAGCTGGCCGAGGCCCGCTTCGTCGTTCTTTTCGAGCAGCGCCTCGACATCGGCGGCTTTGGCATTCCACTGCTCGACCAAGAGGCTGAAATCCTTTTGCAGCGTGTCGCTGCGGAAATCCTTGTAGAAATCGAAGGTCCGGTTGACGCGGTTCGCCTGTTGCGAGGAGTAATAGCCGTAGAGCCCGACCGGGATGCCAAGAATGGTCGTGATCGCGACCAGATAAGACAAGACGCGCGATAGCCGGTCGCTGCGGGATGGTGGTTCAGTCTTTGACATTGCAATAGGAGGGTGGGTGCGCGCTCTTGCAGGGATCGATGAGCGGGATGTCCTTGGGCGCGCGGCCGAGTTTGGTCTTGAGGTCAGGGGCTGAGGCTGGCGCGGGCGCCGCAGCCGGAGCGCCGCCCGCGCTCGCCGGCGTATCGCTGGGCTTGGATGCGTCTGTCTTGGGCGCGTCTGTCTTGGGCGCGTCTGTCTTGGGCGCATCCGGCTTAGCCGCGTCCGGCTGCTGTGCGCCGGCGGTCGCCACGAAGATCAGCGGCGCCGCGAAAAGCGCGGTGCAGAACAAAGCGCCGCAAATTAGCCGGACAACGCTACGCCCCGACATGTGCATCGCTCCGGAAACACGCAAAACCTTAGCGCGATAATGTCACGCCCGCAACGGCGACAGCGGCGGCGCGTACTGCGCCGATGGAAATCGAGCAAGCGTTGCTATAGAGCGGGATCGGTGACGATGCCGAGTCGCAGCCAGTCGTCGCGCAAAAGCTGCGTGGAACGGCCGCTTTGCGAATTACGATCAATCAAGTCTACGACCTCAGCGTGCACGCCCATCTGCTTCAGGTAAAGCCGGAATTGCTCGCCGTATTGCGCCTGTAATCCTTCTTGCCGCTCTCGCGGGACGTTGGGGGCGAGCCGGTTAGTGATGTGGGTCGGATCAATGATGATCTTCGCATTCGGCGGCGGAGTCCGGTGCACGCCGCCCGCCAGAATGAGGAGGCAAACGACATCGCACCACACCGACGAGCTATTGATCGCCGCACCCAACGGCTTGCCGCTACGTTTGAGCGCAAAGCACGCGGCTTCGGTCGCGCCTGAGCATTCGGCGACGATCGTAGCGCCAGCAGTCACGTCGAGCCCGTGATCGCGAATGATCTTGCCCAACGTTGTCGCGACATTGAGATTTCCGCCCCAGACATTCAAAACGACCGGGACCTTGCGGTCGCCGAACCGCTGCAAGAAGGCAAATAGTCGCTTAAAGGTATCCCACTCGACAACGCCCTCGGCCACTATCCATTCCGAGCAATTCGGCCCGCATGCGCCGTCCCGACCGCTCGCCTGATAGAAAATCATCGCACCCTGCGGCGAACTCACGCCGCCGACGGGCGGCTGCCCGGTTTCCTGCGATCGCGCCGAAGAGGTGAATAACGCCACGATGTGAGCGCAGCAATTGGACCTAGTCGGTACATTTCACACCGGCAAATTGTCGTGCTTCCTCCCCGGCATCTCGACGGTCTTGCCGCGCAGCATGGCGAGCGCGCGGGCGATGCGCGGGCGCGTCGCGTGCGGCATGATCACGTCGTCGATATAGCCGCGTTCGGCGGCGATGAACGGCGACAAGAAGCGCTCCTCGTATTCGCGGGTGCGCGCCGCGATCTTGTCCGGGTCGCCGATGTCGGCGCGGAAGATGATCTCGACCGCGCCCTTTGCCCCCATCACCGCGATCTGCGCTGTTGGCCAGGCGTAGTTGACGTCGCCGCCGATGTGCTTTGAGGCCATCACGTCATAGGCGCCGCCGAACGCCTTGCGGGTGATCAAGGTAACGAGCGGCACGCTCGCCTGCGAATAGGCGAATAAGAGCTTGGCGCCGTGCTTGATCAGGCCGCCATATTCCTGCGCGGTGCCGGGCAGAAAGCCGGGCACGTCGACGAAGGTGACGATCGGAATGCCGAACGCGTCGCAGAAGCGCACGAAGCGCGCCGCCTTGCGGCTGGCGTCGCTGTCGAGCACGCCGGCGAGCACCATCGGCTGGTTGGCGACGAAGCCGACGGTGCGGCCGGCGATCCGGCCGAAGCCGACGACGATGTTGCGCGCGAAGGCTTCGGAGAGCTCGAAGAAGTCGCCCTCGTCCGCGACTTTGAGGATGAGTTCCTTGATGTCGTAGGGCTTGTTGGGATTGTCGGGAATAAGCGTGTCGAGCGAAGGCTCCTCGCGGTCGATGGTGTCGAACGACGGCCATTCCGGCATGCCGGCGGAAAAATTCGCCGGCAGGAAGTCGAGGAGCCGCCGCATCTGCAGCAGGCACTCGACGTCGTTGTCATAGGCGCCGTCGGCGATCGAGGATTTGGTCGCGTGCACCGAGGCGCCGCCGAGCTCCTCGGCGGTGACAATCTCGTTGGTCACCGTCTTCACCACGTCGGGGCCGGTGACGAACATGTAGCTCGTGTCACGCACCATGAAGATGAAGTCGGTCATCGCCGGCGAATAGACGTCGCCGCCAGCGCACGGGCCCATGATCACCGAGATCTGCGGGATGACCCCGGAGGCGATGACGTTGCGCTTGAACACCTCGCCGTAACCCCCTAGCGCCGCCACGCCTTCCTGGATGCGGGCGCCGCCGGCGTCGAACAGGCCGATGATCGGCGCCCGCGCCCGCATCGCCATGTCCTGGATCTTGATGATCTTCTGCGCATGCGTCTCCGACAGCGAGCCGCCGAACACGGTGAAGTCCTTGGCGAACACAAACACGGTGCGGCCGTTGACCGTGCCCCAGCCGGTGACCACCCCATCGCCGGCGATCTTCGACTTCTCCATGCCGAAATCGCTGGAGCGGTGCTCGACGAACATGTCGAACTCCTCGAACGAGGCGCGGTCCATCAAGAGCTCGATGCGCTCGCGCGCGGTGAGCTTGCCGCGCTGATGCTGGGCCTCGACGCGCTTCTGCCCACCGCCGCCGCGCGCCGAGGCGCGACGCGCGTCGAGTTTTTCCACAATGTCCTTCATGCGCGCTCCAGGGATCAGCAATCAGGGATCAGGGATCGGGTATCAAGCTAAGCCGCGCCTGATTCCTGATACCTGTTTCCCGATCCCTGATAGCAAGGCCGGCGCGGCGCGTCACGGCTGCCGCCCGCGCGCGGCGATCGAGGCGCCGCCGATTTACGCTGCGGCCATGCGGTGCTATTTTGCCCGCGCGTGACGCGATGCGGGTGAGGAGAAAATGTCGAATTATCTGAGGCTTGACGCCTTTCGTGCAACCCCTTTGGCGATTGAGCCTTTTCCGCATCTGATCGTCGACGGCTTCATCGGCAAGGCGGCGCTCGCAGCGATCAATGCCGACTATCCGAAGCTCACCTCGCCCGGCAGCTTTCCGGTCGATCAGGTGACCTTCGGCCCGGCGTTCCGTGCGCTGCTTGAGGAGCTCGAGGGCGACGAATTCCGCGAGGCGTTCGAGGAGAAATTCGGCTTCGACCTCTCCGGGCGGCCGACGATCACCACGGTACGCGGCCGCTGCGACCCGCGCGACGGCAAGATCCACACCGATTCGAAGAGCAAGATCATCACCGTGTTGATCTATATGAACGAGAGCTGGGAGGAGGCCGGCGGGCGGCTGCGGCTGCTGCGCTCGGCCCACGACCTCAACGACATCATCGTCGAAGTGCCGCCGGTCGCCGGCACGATGCTCGCCTTCAGGCGGAGCGATAATTCCTGGCACGGCCATGAGCCGTTTGCCGGCGAGCGCCGTGTCATCCAGTTCAACTGGCTCACCACCCAGGGCAATCAGCAGATCGCCATGCTGCGCCACCACACCTCGGCCTCGTTCAAGCGGCTGATGCAGATGATCCGGCCGGTGCGGGCCTAGAGCATGATCCGGAAAAGTGGAAGCCGGTTTCCCGCCTTCGCGAAGCCCGCTTCGGCGGGCGAAGCAAGGTCCGAAAAGATCATGCTCCACTAAAGAGTTATTTGCGCGCGCGCGTCGCCAGCCAAAGCTTCATATAGCGATAATAGCTGCCTTCGGCATTGGCGACGGCGAGCAGAAAGCCCTCGGCGCCGTCGAGGAAGCCGGCGCGCAGCACATAGGTGCGCAGGAACGCGAACAGGCCGTGGCCGATTCCGGTCAGGAACGAGACGCGGCGCCCGGATGCGGCGAGCGCCGCCGCGCTCGCGGTTGAGTACCGGTCCATACGCGACAGCGCGTCTTCCAGCCGGTGCACCGGATGATGGATCAGCGGCTCGGCAAGCCGCTTCACCGGCCCGGCGCAGATCACGCTCTCATGCACGATGACGTCCTCGAAGCTCGCTTTGCCGCGCCGAAACAGCCGCAGCACGTAGTTCGGATACCAGCCGGAATGCCGCATCTGCCTGCCACAGAAGCTCGACAGGCGCGGAATCTCCCAGCCGTCGACGCCG
>Ga0187769_10001265_pt1 | contig 14385 bp, 16 predicted proteins | sample 0116_SJ02_MP02_1_FD_133140 | JGI IMG/M metagenome (GOLD analysis project Ga0187769, IMG submission 133140) | Tropical peat soil microbial communities from peatlands in Department of Meta, Colombia - 0116_SJ02_MP02_10_MG | ecosystem: Environmental > Terrestrial > Soil > Wetlands > Peat | place... | reverse complement strand
CGACGGCAAACTCGGCCGCGCGCGGAATAGTCTCGAACAGATGTCGCAGGGCGCGCTTCCGGAACCGGCGCCGAAAGCGCTCGAATCGGCGACGGGCAAGTAATCCGCAGGTCGTTCTGGCTCAGAGCTCGGAGCGCGCTGCGTCGAGCAGCGCACGGAAGTCGCCGGCAGCGGCTCTGGACGCAATGCGATCGAGCTCGGCCCGCACTTTTTCAATGTCGCGCGGATTTCGCTCCAATCGGTCCGCCAAATGCTCGACCTCACGCTTCGACTCTTGTGGCGCGATTTGAACCGCCGCGCGGAGATATCGCTCGGCCGAGGTAGCGTCTGCACTTGATAACAGGCTCGCCACAAATGAGAAACTGCCGGACTTGATCGCCTGCACGGCTACTCGGGCCGAATTCTGGGCCCCTCCGCTTGTGACCAACTCCTGTAGATCTCCTCGCACAAACCGAAGTACCTCCGGCGCCCCATTGCGTACGACGATTCGAAGCTTTTCGCTGGCACCTTGCGCTCTCACCAGGAGTTGTCCTTTTTCTCCGGGCTTCAATGCGGGCTCCGGTGCGACGAATTTCAGCGACACGAGAGTCGTGTTTGCGTTCACTCGCACGCCCGGCGCCTCGATGGACACAACCGCCGGACCCGGATTCGCGTCCGGTGGCGGCAGCGCAATAAGGCAAATCGGCGACGCCGCCATCACAAGCGCAGTGTGGCCGTTGATTTCGACGCGGTTTGAATCCGCATCGCCGCGAAGTCCCGCGCCACAGATCCAGAAGCGGTCGTGTACCGAGACAACGGGCGGTAGCGTTGTGCCTGAGGGCTCACTTGCGCCGGCAGCGGGATCGATCAGAGTCGCAACCGACGCTCCAGAGCTTTTCCCCAGCACGTATTCGCCAGTCGCCGGGGCATCGAAGAGCGCACGACCGGTTCGGTCGGTCGTCACGATTTGGCCGCCTCCCAAGTCCACGCTGACGCCAGGCGCGAGCATCCCGTTCACATCGAGGACGGCAAGCGTCGCTGGATGACCCGCCATAACTCTCGGGGGAAGCAAAATCGTTATGCCGGAATTTGCCGACGTATTCTCGCCTTGCGCATGGACGACAGGAACCCATGCTAGCGCAGTCGCAATGATTGCTCCCAATAACAGCCAGCCGAACTTGACGCAGATGTACGCGCGATCGCGATTCAAGCAATTTTCAAGCGCGGTTACCATGTTTCGCTAATCGTCGAGGCGGACGACAAAGGTCGTCAGCTGTTCATTGGAGCGAAGTTGATCCGCAAGCTGCCGCGCGGCGCTTTCGGTTGGCAACCGGCCAACGCGCACGCGATAGAAAAGCCCGTTCGGTGAATCGTACAGCACGATATTGACGGCAGAATAGCTCGCCGCGAGCCGCGCCTGAAGCCTTTGAGCATTATCCTGCAGCTGAAACGCTCCGACCTGCACACCGAAGAAACCCACCAGCGGATTCGAGCCGGAAATCATCTCCAATCTCACAGGCGCCGTGCCAGTGCCAATCATGTCGATCGCCTGCGCCGCGGATAGAGAAAGGTCGATCACGCGGTTGGCAACGAACGGCCCACGATCGTTGATGCGCACCTCGGTTTGCTTTCCGTTGCGCAGATTCGTCACGCGCACCAGCGCGCCAAATGGCAGCGTCCGGTGCGCCGCGGTGAACTGATGCATGTCGTAAATTTCGCCGTTCGAGGTGCGATGACCGTCGAACGGGATTCCGTACCAGGAAGCCACGCCTTCTTCGGCATACACGCCCGGCACAGCAGGCTGCCTCTCGGCAGCAGGAGGTGGAGCGGATGGCGGTGAGGGAGCGCCCGGAGCCGGTGCAGGCGCCGGCTGCGCCGGTGGCGCCGAGACAGGAGGCTGTGTGGTGTAGGTCCGATGCGCACAGCCTGAGGCCAACAGCGCACATATGAGCCCGAGCCGCCAACGAAGGCCTCTCGCTGTTCGGTTGCTAAATGAGCCGAATTCGTTGCGGGATACGACAGGCCGGCGGCGAAGCGTCAAGGATCGTCCCAAGTCACTAGTTGCGACTCAAGTTCGGTATTATAGGAACGCATCCAAATTCTCGCAAGGAACGGAACTCGATTGTCACTATCGCCCCGTCTGCGTTGGCGACTCGACCAGATTCGCAAGAAAACGAGCTCAGCCTTCATCGGTGAAAAAGATCCGCCGCGACCAAAGCTCTGCCCATCGTGCGGCACGCTCGTCGGCGCCAGCGCCACCCGCTGCCATCAATGCGGCGCCAATCTGACTTTCTCGCTGGCGGCTGCCAGCAAGTCGCTGGGCCGCTTGATGCCTGCGACGTCTCCCGCAACGTACGGGATTCTCGGTCTCAGCATCGTCATCTACGTGGTCAGCCTCTTGCTGACGATTCGCATGAGCGGCTCCATGCCCATGGGCGGTGGCCTCGGCGGCCTTCTAGGGCTCGGCTCAATCAATGGGGACATACTTCAGCGCCTGGGCGCCTCGCTGCCGTACCCGGTTGAAGTCGCGCAACCGTGGCGTTTGGTGACAGCTGTGTTCCTTCACGCGAGTCTGCTGCATATCGTCTTCAACATGTGGGTTCTGATGGATCTCGCCCCGCAAATTGAAGAGCTCTACGGATCGGCGCGATTCTTGTTCATGTACGTTGTCTGCGGCATTGGCGGCTACGTTTTGAGTAGCGGATTCTGGCATTTCAGCGTCGGTGGATCGGGCGCGATTATCGGGCTAGTCGGAATACTCCTTGCGCTAACAACGGGCCGGCAAAGTATCGGCATGAGAATGGTGCGGAGCCAGCTTATCCGCTGGCTAATCTATCTGGCGATTTGGGGGTTCCTCGTACCGGGAATCGACAACTATGCGCACGCAGGCGGGCTTGCGACCGGGTTCATTCTCGGCAAGATCATGACAGACAGACCACCCGCCACACCCCAAGAGCGGAGGCAGGCTTACGCGATGGGCTGGGTGGCCGCGCTCGTGATTGTGGCAAGCTTTGCGCTAGCGGCGCTCGCGGCACTTCGCGTAATGTGAGGCGACGTAAGCTCCCGCTCAGCCACCAACAAGCCAGCTATTGGCCAGCCTGCAATCGCCGCGAGACGACAATCGAATAGTGCACGCCTGAAATCAGCACAAACGCCGCGACCACGAATCCGCAGACCTCCTTGGCAATCGCGAGTTCTTCACGACCCGTTGCCGCTAGCACCAACACAATCACGATCAACAGAATTTCGAAAAAAGTCGTCGTCTTTCCCCAGATGCTCGGTGGAAACGGGCGGTAGCCGACAGTAAGCAAGATCACTGCAGCTGCGGTCAGCAGCAGAACATCGCGCCCGAGGACGAGAATTGCGAGCCACCATCCGATTTGCGCCTTGTGCGCCAGCACAAAATAGGACGACGAAAGCATCAGTTTGTCCGCGATGGGATCGAGATAAGCGCCGAGCGGCGTCTTCTGATTCAATCCGCGCGCCAGCCATCCATCCAGTGCGTCCGTGAAGCCCGATACAACCAGAATGGCGAGCGCCACGCCATACCGTTCGTACTCAATCGCGATGATGAAAAAAGGGAGAAATACCAGCCGCAGGAACGTCAGTTGGTTCGGAACGGTGAGGATTCGGCTGTTCATGGCGTCATGCGTCGCCAGCAACGAGAGATTGCTCAGGCAAACTGCGCGAGGTAATCCGCGAGCGTGCGGCCCACTTTTCTTTCAAACATCTCGGCAAGCGAAGGAATCGATCCCCGGGCTTCGTCGAGAGCAATGCGCTCGATCCGCAGCATCGGAAAAAACAGCGTCGGCAATCCGATGCGATCGCCTTCAGGGTCCAGCACCTGGCGTATGAAATCGTCGAACGAGCCCAGGTCGATGCCGCGCATCGTGACGCCCGCACTGGAAATTTCGATCAGTTCGCCCCAGAGCCTCTCCTTGGGGCTGTGCAGGCTCACCACCACGACCGAATGCGGCTGCATCGTTTCTCCTGGGAAAAATTGCCCATTCTTCGTAACGCACAGGGCCCGCGGGCAGGTTGCCTGAATACTACCGCCGAATCGCCTCGGGCATCACCGAAATTGTCTTCAAATCGGACGCCACCCGCAGCGTGGGCTCCGTCACTTTCTGCACGGCCTCCGGCGTCATTCCCGGCGCGACTTCACGCAGCAATAATCCCTCGGGCGTCACCTCGATCACGGCAAGCTCGGTCACGATCAGGTCCACGACTTCGACGCCAGTGAGCGGCAGCGTACATTTCCTCACGATCTTGGGCGCGCCGTCCTTTGTTGTGTGCTCCATCGCGATGATCACGCGCTTCGTCCCCGCGACAAGGTCCATCGCGCCACCCATGCCCTTGAGCATTTTCCCGGGCACAGCCCAATTCGCGAGCGATCCTTTCTCGTCCACCTGCAGCGCGCCGAGCACGCTTGCGTCGATGTGCCCGCCGCGAATCATGGCGAACGAGTCAGCGCTCGAAAAATACGCGGAACCTGGAATCTCCGTGACCGGCTCCTTACCCGCGTTGATGAGATCGGGATCTTCTTCGCCCTCGTACGGATACGGCCCAACACCCAGCATTCCATTTTCCGACTGCATGATTACGTCGATGCCGGGCGGTAGATAATTCGGCACGAGCGTCGGAATTCCGATCCCGAGGTTGACGTAGTATCCGTCGCGCATCTCCTGCGCCACGCGCCGCGCGATGAGTTCTCGACTGTCGACTTGCGCCGGCATCGTTCCTCCTACCGCTTCCGTTTCGGGCCTGGCTCCATCGGCTTCCGGTATTTTGCGCCCTGAAAAATCGCGTCCACGAAGACGCCGGGAGTGTGAACATGGTCCGGGTCGATCTGGCCAATTTCGACGAGCTCTTCGACTTCGGCGATCACGTAATCCGCGGCCGTGGCCACGACCGCGTTGAAATTTCTCGCGGTTTTCCGGTAGACGAGATTCCCCCAGCGGTCGCCCTTCCATGCCTTCACAAATGCAAAGTCGCCTCGCAGCGCGGGCACCAAAACGTGCGGCCGCCCATTGAATTCGCGCACTTCCTTGCCTTCAGCGACCATCGTTCCATAGCCAGTGGGAGTGAAGAATGCCGGAATTCCAGCGCCTGCGGCGCGCATGCGCTCAGCGAGCGTGCCTTGGGGATTCAGCTCCATCTCGATCTCGCCGGCGAGCGCAAGCTGTTCGAACACCTTATTGCCGCCCACGTAGCTCCCGATCAGTTTGCGGACTTGCCGGCTTTCGATCAACGCTCCAACGCCGAATCCGCTGATCCCGGGGTTATTCGAGACGATGGTGAGATTCTTCGCACCCTGCCGGATCAGCGCGCCAATCAGGTTTTCGGGAACGCCGCAGCAACCAAAGCCCCCAACCAAAATCGTCGCACCGTCCTTGATACGGCCAATGACGCCTTCGGCGTTAGGAACGCGCTTGTCCATCTCTCTCTTCTGTCGAATTGCTGCGGCACGAACGCGCGAGTTTACTACAGTTTTTCGGCGGCTTTCAGCAGTCGCTCGCGGGCGACTCGGGCGGTGTGCTCCTGCGACTCATGCCTTCACGAGCGGCACGCTTGAGGATGCGAATACGATCGGCTACCGTTGCTGCGGCAGCGTCCGGCGTCGGGGCTTTTTCCACTTCCGCCACCAGCGCCGATCCGACAACCGCCGCATCGGCAATTCCGCCGAGGACCGATACGTGACCCGGCTGTGAAATCCCAAAGCCCACCGCCAGCGGCAATTTGGAGAACCGCCTTGCGCGCCGCGCAAGGGCGGGCAAATCCTCGGGGAGAGCCTCGCGCGCGCCCGTGACGCCAGTCCGCGAGATCAGGTAGAGGAAGCCGCTCGTACACTCCGCGATTTTCACAAGCCGCTCGTCAGTCGAGGTGGGCGCGGCAAGAAAGATCGTGTCGAGCCCGCGATTGTGCATCACCGCTCGATATTCCCGGGACTCCTCGGGAGTGAGATCCGTTGCCAGTACTCCGTCAGCTCCGGCAGCGGCAGCCGCCTCGGCAAATTGTTCGAGGCCCATCTGCAAAATCGGATTGAAATAGCTAAATAAAACGAAGGGTACGTCCGTGCGCACACGAAGCCGGCGAACAAGCTCGATCACGCCCGCGAGCGTGGTTCCGCTGCGCAGCGCCCGCTCGCTCGCGCGCTGGATGGTGGGGCCATCGGCCACCGGGTCGCTGAACGGCACGCCGAGCTCGATCACGTCCGCGCCAGCTTCGGCAGAGGCGAGAACGATCTTTTCGCTCGCTTCCAGGGAAGGGTCGCCAGCCGTGAGATAGACAATGAGCCCCAGCTCGCCCGCGTCGGCCAGTTTGCGAAACTGCGTGGCGATTCTGCCGGCAGGTTTGGCCGAAGTTTGAGATTCGGATGACGACCGGGTGGGAGCGGCTTCAGACATAACGGGAGAGGGTTTCCATGTCTTTGTCGCCGCGGCCGGAAAGATTCAGAATCACGATTTCGTCTTTGCGCATTTTCGGCGCACGGCGAATCAGTTCCGCGACGGCGTGCGCGGACTCGAGCGCGGGAATAATCCCTTCTGTACGTGCGAGGGTTCGAGCTGCCTCGATGGCCTCTTCGTCGGCCACCGCCGTGTATTCGGCGCGCCCCTGATCGGCAAGCCACGCGTGCTCTGGGCCTACGGCCGGATAATCGAGTCCTGCGGAAATGGAATGCGTGGTCGCGATCTGTCCGTCCGCGGTTTGGAGCACGTAAGTGTAAGTTCCTTGGAGGACACCCGGCCGCGCGCCCGTGAAACCGCGCGTGGCGGCAAGTCGCGCGGCATGCTCGCCGAGAGTCTTGCCGCGGCCACCGGCTTCCACGCCAACCATCTTCACGCCGCCGTCCTTGAGAAATGCATGAAAGAGGCCGATCGAGTTCGAGCCGCCGCCCACGCAGGCAAACAAGTGATCGGGCAGCCGTTTTTCCGCGCGCAGAACCTGTCCGCGGGCCTCTTCGCCGATGATCTTCTGAAAATCGCGCACGATCATCGGATAAGGGTGCGCGCCGAGGACTGAGCCGAGCAGGTAATGCGAGTCGCGAACGTTCGTGACCCAGTCGCGCATCGCTTCATTGATCGCATCCTTGAGCGTGCGGCTGCCCGCGTCGACGCCGATCACTTCCGCGCCCAGCAAGCGCATGCGAAAAACGTTGAGCCGCTGGCGTTCCATGTCCTCCGTGCCCATGTACACGGTGCACGAAAGGCCGAGCCGCGCTGCGACGGTGGCTGTGGCGACTCCGTGCTGGCCCGCGCCCGTCTCGGCGATCACGCGCCTCTTCCCCATGCGCGCCGCGAGCAAACCCTGGCCGAGGCAATTGTTGATTTTGTGCGCGCCGGTGTGGAGCAGGTCTTCGCGCTTGATGTAAATGCGCGCGCCGCCGAGGCGCTCAGTCAGCCGCGAAGCAAATTGCAGAGGCGTCGGCCGCCCGGCGAAATCTCGAAGCAGCGTATCAAGCTCCGCCTGAAAGAGCCGATCGGCACGAGCTTCGTGATAGGCCTTCTCGAGGTCTTCGAGTGGGGCCATCAGCGTTTCGGGAACGTAGCGTCCGCCGTAAGGACCGTAGCGTCCGTCTTCCCGGACGATGTTCATCACATAACTCATCGCTTCACTTTGGACCTTCGCGCTTCCCGTACTGCGTCCATGAGCTCGCGCACGCGCTTCGCATCTTTCTTGCCAGGCCTCACCTCGACGCCGCTGCATACATCGACGGCGTACGGAGTCGCGATTCGAATCGCATCTGCGACGTTTTCGGGGGTCAGCCCGCCCGCGAGAAATATCCGGCCATAGCGCCTCGCGCGGCGCCCCATACGCCAATCGACCGTCTTTCCCGTCCCTCCGCGCAAATGCCGGTCGAATCCGTCGAGCAGAATCGCAGAGGCACGCTTGAATCTTGTGAGCTGAGCGGGGCGAAATGACTTGCCCGCACGAATCGCTTTGATCACGGGTAGCGAACGTCTAAGCCGCGCGACCTCCGCGGGTGATTCGTCCCCGTGGAGCTGGAGCGCCGCAAGCCCGACCGCGCGCGCCGTGTCCAGCATTGTCTCCTCATTTTCGTTCACGAAGACACCGACAGCCGAAACGCGCTTCGGCAAACGCCGCACAATCCGCTCCGCTTTGGCAGGCGTAATGTAACGCGGGCTTTTCGCGTAAAAGTTGAAGCCCAGAAAATCGGCTCCGGCGTCCACCGCCCGCTTCGCGTCCGGCCAATTTGTGATCCCGCAAATTTTCACTTTGACCTTCGCCATGTCGATTGCGATTAATTCTCCGCGCCGCTCATGCGTCCGGCGCCGACTGCACCGATCAACTCCCGCAGGAGAACAGACGGGTCCGGCTCTTTCATCAGTTGCTCGCCAATCAAGAAGGCGTCGAATCCGGCATTGCGCAAGCGGACCAAGTCGTCATGAGTACGCAAGCCCGACTCGCTCACGGCGATGCATTCTTCCGGGATCGCGTCGATCAAATCGAGCGAAGTTTCGAGGCGCACATCGAAGTTCCGCAGGTCCCTGTTGTTCACGCCGATGATTCCGGCGCCGACAGCAACCGCACGGCCGACTTCTTCGTGCGAATGAACTTCGACGAGTGGTTCCATCTTGAGCGAGCGGCCGAGTTCCAATAACTCCCGCAGAAGCTCGTCGGAAAGAATCGCGGTTATCAGGAGAAACGAGTCGGCGCCCGTCGCGCGCGCTTCCCACACCTGCCAGGGATCGATGATGAAATCCTTGCGAAGAATGGGAATCTGTACAACTTTCCGCACGGCCTTCAAATCGCCGAGCGAGCCAGAAAAGAAATCCTCCTCCGTCAGGACCGAGAGAGCGGCGGCGCCCGCCGCTTCGAGAACCGGCCCCAGCGAAGCAGGTGCGTACTCCTCGCGAATCACGCCGCGCGACGGCGACGCCTTTTTCAGCTCGGCGATGATGTTGTATCCATCGCGAGAAAGCGCGCCAACGAAATCTCGCGGCGGATCGACTTTTTGGCTCGCGATTCTGAGCGCCACATCCGGCAACACACGTTTTCTGTGGGCGATGGACTCGCGTCGTGCCTCGACAATGCGATCGAGGATATTTCGCCCGTGGGAATTGGCTTCCATAAGCGGGGGACGAAAGGCTCACTCCATGCTAGCCGCGCCGAATCGGAGTGTCAATTTGACGCGCGGGCAGCGGCGCCAGCGAGAAGCGGCTCTGAAAGGCGAATGGGAATTCCGAAGTTCGAGCCCCCGAATCCCTGCAGAACCGCGTAGGTAACACCAATCACTTTTCCCTGCTGGTTGAAGAGAGGGCCTCCGGAACCGCCCGAAGTGGTCTGCGCGTCGAAGACGATCTTATCCGGCAGCACGTCGCCGATGTGGCCCTGAGTGATGAGAGGATGAATCAAATTCCGGCGCGCCAATTCGCCCAGGATTTGCGATGGATCGCCGCTGGCCTGCTTCACGATCTGCTGCGCGGTGTCCTCGTCGGTCCGCGCGAGGATGGCGGCGAGGCCCGTGGCGTAGCCCATCAGCACGATCGCTGCACCGGGAACTGCGGCTGACTTATTCGCATCAATCGGAAGCACGGTGCGCTTCAAATCCTTCCACTGGACCTGCATGGTGGCCAGGTCTGCATCTTTCGAGATGCTGCCGATCTCCGCCGTAAAGGCGCGCGGATCGCCAGGGAAATAGGCGTGAATCGAGGAGATCTCCGCCTGGAAACCCTGGTTTGTGATGTCGCTGATCTCGTCGTTTTTCCACCACGGTTCCGCGACGTGGTGGTTCGTAATGATCTGGCCTTCCGCGCTTACGGGAAATCCGGTGCCGAACACGTCGAGCTTCACCTCAGGCCCGTTCCCCGAGAGCGTCAGCACGGGATTCCCGTCGCTATCCTGTAGCGGCTCGCCCTGGGGATTCAGGCCGGCGTAGCGCAACCGCTGGCCGGATTGCACGTTGCGAAACGCAACCGACACGTGCAACAAGCAAATGCTCTTCGCGTCCTCGCTGATGATCGAAGCCGCCGAATTTCCCTCCGGACCAGTGTTTTTGCCAGGAGCGGGCGCAAGAACGGTCGAGGCGGGACTGGCCGCTGCCTCCGACTCGCGCAGCTTGCGCGCCTGCGTCATCAAGTCGTCCTGATGCGTGATGCCGCGTTCGAGCCGGGCGATCGAAGCGGTCGTCCGTTGCAAATCGATCTGTGTGGTGCGAGCGAAAAGGAAATAGATCGCCGCCATCACAATCGCAACCAGGAAAACCGCGCTGAGACCGACTTTGAGCCGGCGATCAAGCGTGAACGCGTCCTTCGTCATTTTCTCGGTGACGGCGAGAGCGTCGAAGGCGGTATGCGCGATCCTTTGCCCTTCTTCCGCGATTTCCGCTTTTTCGAGCAAGAGACGGTCGGCGCGGCGTGCGCGAAGTTGGGTGCGCAAACGCGCCGGCAGTTCTGCCGCATCCCAGGGGCGTGAGATGGCGTCATCGGCGCCAAGATCGAGAGCGGCGGCGCGCTCTTTCGCTTCCGATCCGACAAGTAGAACCACGCGGACGCGCTCCGTCGCGGCTGAACCGCGTATTTCTGCGATCGCCTCGTGGGTGCCGAGAGCGCCCGCATCCGACGGGCTCGCGTCGAGAAGCAGCAGATCGGCGCCTGAATGGCGGACCGCTTCAAGGGCTTCGTGCGCCGTGGCGAAGGCGGAGGCTTCGTAGCCGGCGCTCCGCACCTCCGAAAGCAGCATCTCCCGAGCCGAGGAATCCGCCTCGGCTATGACAATTTTTTCGGCTGAACTATTCATTGGATGGTGATCTCAGTGGTCGAGAAATTGTCGGGTAGCGCCGACTCCAAACCTTTGTTGTCAGCAACTTAGCGCCATTTCTACTCGTCCGGCATTGTCGGGTAGCATCACCCAATATCGGTCGGCGATGGTACGGCCTGCCAGTCCGCGTACGACCCGTTCTATTCGCCGCATTGGCATCATCTTCATCCACGCGTCCATGTTAGAGCAGTTCGAGTCAAGCGGAAGCCCCGGGTCCTGTGGACTCTAGTCGCCCTCGCTCAAAACTGCAATTACTATGACGCCTGCGAGAGAGCGAAGGATTCGTGGTAGCGTCTCACTACGCCATGGCGGAGATGTTGCGGCAGTTGAACGAGGAAATCGTCGCGTGCCGGAAGTGCCCCCGGCTGGTGCGGTACCGCGAGAAAATCGCGCGGGAGAAGAGACGGGCGTTTCGCAATTGCGATTACTGGGGCAAGCCGCTTCCGGGATTCGGCGATCCGCACGCGCGCCTAGCGATCATTGGGCTGGCTCCTGCCGCGCACGGTGGGAACCGTACCGGCAGGATGTTCACGGGCGACCGGTCGGGCGATTTTCTGTACAGGGCGCTGTATCGCGCCGGATTTGCGAATCAGCCGACGTCAGTCAGCCGCGACGACGGGCTGAAGCTCAGGGATGCCTACATCACGGCCCCGCTTCGCTGCGCTCCGCCCGCCAACAAGCCGCTGCCTTCAGAGCTGGCAAACTGCCGTCCCTACTTCGAGCGCGAGCTTGAGTTGCTGCGCCCGCGAGCGGTGCTAGCTTTGGGTGGGATTGCCATGAAGGCGTACTTGGGGATGCTCAGGGACCAACACGCCTTGCCGCGGGGCGCGGCGTTCGCGTTTCGGCATGGCGCGAGCTACGAACTCGACGCGAGCCTGCCGCGGCTCTTCGTGTCGTACCATCCGAGCCAACAAAACACCTTCACCGGCAAACTTACCGAGGCGATGCTGGCGCGGGTCCTGCGTGATGTCCGGCGTTTCCTCGAAAAGAGCGCAACCGCATGAGCGACGCGGCGATTTCGGGTGCGATCGGCGAACCCATCATCGAGTTCCGGGACGTCGGATATCGTCTGCCGGATGGCCAGCCGTTGCTCGGCAACATCAACCTCAGCGTCCGGCGCGGCGAGACTCTCGTGCTCCTGGGTCGCAGCGGCGCCGGAAAGACGACCGCGCTTCGCCTGATCAATCGCCTTGCCGATCCGAGCGAAGGCGAAGTGCTGGTCGAAGGCCGCCGGACCGTGGATTGGGATCCCATTGTGCTGCGGCGGCACGTCGGCTACGTGATTCAAGACACCGGCCTGTTTCCGCACTATACGGTCGAACAAAACGTCTCGCTCGTTCCGCGGCTCGCCGGCTGGCCCGAGCTGCAGATTCGCGAGCGAGTGCTTGGTTTGCTGGCGCTCGTCGGACTCGACCCCGGCATTTTTCTGAAGCGCTATCCTCACGAACTTTCGGGCGGCCAGCGGCAGAGAGTGGGCGTCGCACGCGCGCTCGCCGCCGATCCGCCCGTCGTGCTAATGGACGAGCCGTTCGGCGCGCTCGATCCGCTGACGCGGGCGGAAATCCGCGGCGAGTTTCAGGCGGTGCAAAAAAGGCTTCAGAAAACAATCGTGATCGTGACGCACGATACGAGCGAAGCCCTCTTGCTGGGGACTCGGATCGCGTTGATGGAAGGCGGCGGCCTGAAGGGTCTTTATACGCCGCAAGAATTCCTGCAGTCGAAAGAGCCGGTTGCCGCGGCATACGCGGCGCAATTGCATGCGTTGGCAAACTTCGAGAGGGGACGATGAATGTGACGCAGTTTTTTTCGGAGCACTCGAGTGAAATCCTGCGAGCGACGCTCGAACATGTGTGGCTGGTGGGAGCGACGATGCTGCTGGCGGTCGCTATAGGCGTGCCGCTGGGAATCATCGTGGCGCGGAAACCGTGGCTATCGAAGCCGATCCTCGGCAGCGCGAACGTGGCGGAAACGATTCCCAGCCTGGCGTTGCTCGGATTCCTGCTGCCAATTCCGTGGCTCGGCGACCGCGCGGACAGGGTGGCGATAACCGCACTGACCCTTTATGCGCTGCTTCCGATCATTCGCAATACGGCTGCGGGAATCACGGGAGTCGACCTTGCCGTACGCGAAGCTGCCCGCGGTATGGGCCTGACGCCGCGGCAGATTCTCTTTCAGGTAGAGCTGCCGCTATCGGTGTCAACGATTCTGGCGGGCGTGCGGGTGGCGACGGTGCTGACGATTGGTATCGCGACGATCGCGGCGGCTGTCGGCGCAGGAGGGCTCGGCGAATTCATCTTTCGCGGCCTCGCGATGGTGAACGATCAGCTGATTCTCGCGGGAGCGATTCCTGCTGCGATACTCGCGCTGGGCGCCGATTTTCTGCTCAGCATCATGGAACGCGTGCTGCGGCCAGCCCGATGAGGGTATCGCGGACGCCTGTCGCTATCCCGGCGCTCTTGGCTGTTTGCATCGCCCTGACCGCGTGCGGCACAAAGCGCGGCGAGACGATTGTCGTCGGATCGAAGAACTTTCCCGAGCAGGCGTTACTCGGTGAAATCTTGGCGCAGCACATCGAAGCGCGAACGCATCTGCGCGTCGAGCGCCGCTTTTATTTGGCCGGAAGCTACATCTGCCAGCAGGCGCTGCTCGCCGGGCGCATCGACACCTACGTCGAATACACAGGCACGGCGCTGACGGCAATCCTGCATGATTCCGTCGAAAGCGATTCCGCAGCCGTATTCGACAAGGTCAAGCAGGAATATGCAAAGCGATTCCAGTTTGAGGTCATGCCTTCCCTTGGATTCAACAACACGTTCGCGATTGTGATTCGGGGTGAGGACGCGCGCCGCCTTCACATCAGCACGCTGACGGAGGCAGGCCAGTACAGTTCGCAATGGCGCGCGGCATTCGGATACGAGTTCATGGAGCGCCCGGACGGCTATCCCGGACTTGCGCGTGTCTACGGGTTGAAATTCGCCGCGCCACCCCGAATTCTGGACCTTGGGCTGCTGTACCGAGCTCTGCTCGACAAACAGGTCGATCTCGTCGCGGGCAACTCGACGGATGGATTGCTTGCCGCGCGCGATCTCGTGATCCTGCAGGACGACAAGCACTATTTCCCGCCGTACGAAGCCGTGCCGATCGTCCGGAAGGATACGCTCGACCGTTATCCCGAAGTGCGGGATGCGATCAATGAGCTGGCAGGAAAAATCTCGGACGCGGAAATGCAGAAGATGAATTATGCGGTTGCGGGCCAGAGCCGCGATACAAGCGACGTGGCGCGCGAGTTCCTGCGCGAAAAAGGGCTCGATTGATCGGGGGCTTCGCTCGCGGCGAATGTACTATACCTGCACCACCACTCGCCGATTCTTGACTCGCTCAAGCTCTTCGGAAAACTCACTCGACGTGAAGACACCCTTGTGCACCAGCAGCCGCACCACAGCGTCGAGCGCCTCCGAGGAAGTGGCAGCGACGTGCGACGGCGCTTTGGCCGGCGGCGCAGCGGGTGGAGCATATCGGCGCAGAGCTTCGAACTCTTCCGGCTTTAGAGAGGTGAACGCGATCCCCATTCCCGCGCCGATCTGGGATGAGCACACACAGCCGTGGGGCTCAAGAATCTCGTCG
>Ga0187769_10001264_pt1 | contig 14386 bp, 16 predicted proteins | sample 0116_SJ02_MP02_1_FD_133140 | JGI IMG/M metagenome (GOLD analysis project Ga0187769, IMG submission 133140) | Tropical peat soil microbial communities from peatlands in Department of Meta, Colombia - 0116_SJ02_MP02_10_MG | ecosystem: Environmental > Terrestrial > Soil > Wetlands > Peat | place... | reverse complement strand
CAATGGCATGACACCATAGTTAAATATCCCACGAGGCTGCGCTGGCGACCTGGTATACATACATGGCCAGAAAGAGAACCGACTCAAACGAATCAGAGGAACAGGGCGCCGCTGAGCAGATGGGCCCCGCGGCACAGAACCCGCCAATGCAGAGGTCCTCGCCACCCAACCACATATTCGTGGGGAAGAAGCCAGTGATGAGCTACGCCATGAGCGCTCTCATCCAGCTTGCAGGCTCCGGCGAATGCGTGGTGAAGGCCCGTGGAATGGCTATCGGCAGAGCAGTCGACGTGGCGGAAATCGTCACCAAGAGGCTCGGCAACGGCCAGTTCAAGGTGAAGGACATCGGCATCAACACAGAAGTCGTTGGCGAAGGCGCAGAGATGCGGAACGTCTCCTCGATCGAAATAGTCGTCGGTAAGTAGGAACATCGACATCAAGTGCCAGTGAGCGGGTGTTTATCCCAGCGTTAGCTGGGCGCTCTCATCCTTTGTATTTCCGGCATAGCAGGAGCTTCTGAGACCTGCTCATCCTCTTCACCTGAATCTCGCGCTTCAACGCCTCCGCCCGGGACTTCCTTCTCTCCAGGTAGACAAGCCTCACGGGGCGCCTCGACCTCGTGTATTTGGAACCCCTCCCGGAGTTGTGCTCCGCCAGGCGCCTTGAAGGGTCGGTGGTGTACCCGGTGTAGAGGGAGCCGTCCGCGCAGGCGACCAAGTAGAGGAAGTGCGGCGCCACGGCCCGGAACATGAGGGGTCGGTTTAGAACCCTTCCGTTTGGTAGTCATGCCTAATAGTCGAGCGAGAGATTCCCGCTGCGTGAACAGGTGGAGGCTCCCGGAGCTGGCGGCTTCCTTCATGGGCCTCCTCCTGCCCTGCCTTCTCATGGAAAAGGCCACGAATTACTATTTCCTCGCCGGCAGTCCGCTGTACGGCCAACTGTCCGGCCTGAGGATCGACGTTTTCGTAATCGCCATATTGGCCTCCTCCCTCATTTCGGGGGCCGGTTTCAGGAGGCTCCTCCCCGCCGCGGCCGCCTCTGTGGCCGCCATCGCGACCTTCCTGTTCCTGGTGTGCGTGGCCTGCGACCCTCGCGTCTGCTACAGCCTCGGCCCTGACGGTCTCGAACCGCTGAGGATGGGGTTCGACTTCTCATCAATAGCAGTGGCCGCTACGTCCGCGGGGGTCTACCTGAGGAAAAGGGTCTCTCCCGTGGGCCCGGAGTACTTCGTCGCCGGGTTCGCGACCTTCGAGGCCATCGCCTACTACCCTGTGATCTTCACCTTCGCCGGGACCAGAGTGCTCGCGCCACTCGACCCGTGGGCCGTAGGTGCCTTCCTGTTCGCGCTCTCCTTCTCGACCGCGGCCATGGGAACAGACCGGACTGGGAGGCGATGGGGGATTGCCCTACCCTTGCTTGCGGGAGCCGCCCTGATGTCCGTTTCGGGAGGAATCGCTGCGCCCTACTTCCAGTCCATGCTCACGCAGTTTGCTGTGATGGTTGGGGCCCTTCTCGCAGGTTCGCTCGCGGGGGCTGCAGCAGTAATCGGGGGCAGCGGATGGGCAAAGAGGAGCTTCGCCCAATCCAGCAAGCCACTCCTGATACTGATACTGGCCGTGCTTCTCATGACCTACGTCGTGATTCCCGATGCGGCGGTCGGAATAATCCCGGTCGCGGGAGAAGCAGGCGCTCCTGCCTACGCGGCGGGAGTCCCGGTGTGGGCTGGCGCCTACATGGACGCCGCGCTCGGGAGCACGGAGGGGGTGTCACTGACGGTGAGCTTCGCGGGGACGAACCTTTCCGCCATCCAGGCGGACAACTACATCGCGGCGGGAATAGGCGCCCATTCTCCGGGCTGTTGCATCGACGGCATCGACTACGGTTACCGGTTCGACGCGTACCTATTCCGCTCCGGACAGATCGCGCTGGCGGCAAGCGCCTGGAAAGTCTGCGACGACAACGCGGCCTGCGGGGGGCATTCGTGGAAGGTCCTCATGTTCCAGAACGAGTCTTCCCTCCCCCCGGCGGACCCGAGCGTGCCGATCAGGCTCGCCATGGATTGGCGCGGCCACGCGGCCTACTGGTCGTACTCGGTCGGACCAGGGCCAGTAAAGAATCTGACATCATTCTCCCCGGAGCCCGCCGAGAAACCGTACTTCAACACCGGGATACTGGCGGGAGGATGGTCGCAGCCCGGCTACTACTTCTTTCAGTTCGGAATCTCCAGCAGGTACCCCATCGGGCACCAGGGTTGGACAGTGTCCCTCTCATGCCCGGCGACCCTCGACGGCGGCCGGTGGGCATGCGTCGACCACGCCAGAACCCTGCAGGGAGGTCAGTCGTACTGGAAGGTGCTTTGGAGGTATGGGGACGACTACCCCAACGTGCGGGCCTCGACACCGGCAGGGCTGAGCGACACGATCGCATTCTCCTTCTCTCCGGGGGGGACGACGGAGAGCTTTGCGGGCCTCTGGTGATGAGGGAGGACGCCGGTTCGGAGCAGGCACCAAAAACACGTTTCATCGGGACAATGTTTTTAAGATAAAATTCTACGGGAAACGGCCATCAAAAAGTTGGTCGACACACGTGCACAACCCGTCTCGCCCAACGGCGTTGTGGCGCCGAAGTTTTCCGACAGAGAGCTTTACGACCTAGCCGAAAGGTATGGCACGCCGTACTTCCTCATCGACGAAGGGACCTTGAAGAGGAAGGTGGCCGAGATCGAGCAGGCGTTCACCGAGTACAGGGGGAAGTTCAGGGTGGCCTACTCGGTGAAGGCGAACTTCAACCCTTCAGTAATCAGGTCCTTCAGCAGCGAAGGGATAATGTTCGACCTGGCAGCTCCGACCGAGCTGCAGTTTGTGACCAGATGCGGAGGCTCGCCTGGCGACGTAGTCTACACGAGCATAACCGAGACCGAGGCCGAGTACGAAAGCGTCCTCAGGGCCGGGGCGAGGAAGGTCGTCGTCGCCAGCAGCAACGGCCTCTCGAACCTCGTGACTGCGGCCGAGAAGACAGGAGCCACAGTCAGGGTCCTTGTCCGAGTGAACCCGGAAGTCCACGTGCACGCCGAGCTGAGGGGCTCCATGGGGCACGGGAAGTTCGGGATGCAGTTCAACGGTGAAGGGCAGGACACGGCGCTATCCGTTCTGAAGCGGATCATCTCCACTCCAGGCCTGGAGTTCGAGGGATTCCACTTCCACCTGGGAAGCCAGGTGGAGGACCCCTCCTGCTACGCAGAGGCCATTGAAAAGTTGGAAGCGTTCATCCTGGGCGCAAGGCAGGAGCTCGGGGAATTCCACGTAAGGACCCTCGACATTGGCGGGGGCCTCCCTGTCTCCTACGGGAGGAGGGTCCCCACCCCGAGGGACCTGGCCTCTAAAGTGGTGGGCCAGCTGAACAGCCTGGTAGAGAGCATAGGGGACAGGTTCACGCTCGTGGTCGAGAGTGGGCGATTCCTGACCGCCGAGTCCACCGTCCTCGTGTCCAGGGTAGTGAACGTCAAGAGGTTCGGGGAGAACAGGTACGTGTACATCGACGCCGGCTATCACGTCCTACTGGACGCCGCGCTCCTCCGGCACGAGTACCCCGTCGAAGTGGTCCCTGGCGGGAGGCCCGCGACAGGGAAGACCGTCCTCGTGGGGAGGCTCTGCGACCCGTTGGACGTGTTCCCGACGTCGAGCAGGTCCAAGCTGGGCGGCGCCGAGGTCGGCAAGCTCGTTCTGTTCAAGGAGGTGGGAGCCTACTCCCTGGTGATGAACATGCCATTCCACAGCCAGCCACGGCCCTTCGTCCTCATGAGAGACGGCCGGGGGAACATAGTGGTGGCGAGGAAGGGGCAGGACGCGGAGCGACTGTTCCTCGACGAAGGCGGGGACTGCCTGCCCAACTAAAGGTTCAAGCACAGCGGGGATGGACCGATGCGTCCGAGGTTGAGGGGGGCCCGCTCGGAGGTAGAGACCAAGGACGGGAGGAAGATCACGCTCCGCCCCCTCAGGCGCGGAGACCTTGACGCCCTCGTCCCCTTCGCGAACAGCTTTCACACGGAGAGGAAGACGAACAGGGACCTCGGCATCACGAGCCTGGACAGGCGCGTCACCAGGAAGGACGAAGGCGAATTTCTGGAGACGATGATGAAGGAGGTCGCCAAGAAGCGCAGGGTAAGCGTGGCAGCATTCGACGGCGACCGGATCGTAGGTCATTGCGACATTTCGGGGCGGCCATCCTCAGACGAAAGGCATACCGGGATGCTGGGAATAATTGTGTCCGACGGGTATCGGGGGGTCGGACTGGGGGAGGTCATGATGAGGACGGCCCTGAAGGAGGCCTCGAAGCTCGGGATTTGGATGATAGAGCTCGAGGTCTTCTCCAACAACGCCCCCGCAAGGCACCTCTACGAGAAGCTCGGCTTCGAGGTCGTGGGGACCATCCCGAAGAAGGTAAAGCGGGACGGCAGGTTCACCGACATTGTCCGCATGTACGCCCACCTCACTCACAACTGATATAACCGCCTCCTGCCCCGTCCGCTCTCGCTTGACTCTCGAGGTCATAATGGGCCCGATGTTCTCAGGCAAGACTTCGGAGCTCATCAGGCTCGTCGAGAGGGAGGTCTACGCGAAGAGGAAGGGGGCCATCTTCAAGGCGGCCCTCGACAGCAGGTACAGTGTAAGGGAGATTGTGACCCACAACGGCCTCCGCTACGGCGCCTACACGATAGCCCCGAACTCGGCAGGCTTCCGCCGGATATCGGAGATCGCAGCGTCGGAGAGGCTGGATGCGGTGGGGGTAGACGAGATCAACTTCTTTCCGAAGGGGATAGTCCCAGTGCTCGACAGGCTCGCCTATGCGAGGCGGGTGATAGCGTGCGGCCTTAACCTGGACTTCAGGGCGGAGCCTTTCGAGACGACGATGATGTTGGCGGCCAGGGCGGACAGGGTCAGGTACCTGAGCGCCGTCTGCGTCGTCTGCGGCCAGGAGGCCACCAGGACGCAGCGGCTCATAGCCGGGAAGCCTGCCCCAAGGGACTCCCCCGTCATCGTGGTCGGAGGGAAGGAGATGTACGAGCCCCGGTGCAGGACCTGCTACCAGCCACCCGCCTAGCCGGAATCCGAACCATTCATATCTCAATGGACCCAGCGGGGATGGCGACGCGCGATCATGGCCAATGAGCCCAGAGCCGGCAGGGGGAAGCCTTACCACGTGAACCTCGGGAGGGGCGACGTAGGGAGGATCGCGCTCCTGCCCGGTGACCCAGACAGGGTCGCGGAAATCGCAGGCCGGTTCGGCAACGCGAAGGCACTGTCTGTGCACAGGGAGTACACCGCCTACGGCGGGCTCCTGGGGAAGGAGTACGTGGTGGCCGTCAGTACGGGGATCGGCGGACCTGCCGTCGCCATAGCGGTCGAAGAGCTCGCCAGGCTCGGGGTGACTACGATGATAAGGGTCGGGACCTGCGGCGCGATAACCCGCAATGTCAGGGTGGGGTCCCTGGTCATTCCAGACGCTTCCGTCAGGATGGAAGGGACCTCGGCCCAGTATGTCCCGGCCGGCTATCCCGCCGCGGCATCGCCGGAGGTGGTCCTGGCCCTCAGGGACGCGGCCCTGGCCCTGAGGAAGCCTTTCGCCCTTGGGACGGCGGCCTCCACCGACTCGTTCTACGTCGGGCAGGGGAGGAGATCGTTCGGAGGCTACTTTCCGTCGAAGAACGCTTCCCTCGTCAAGGACCTGGCCGGCGCGAACGTCCTGGCGTTCGAGATGGAGTGCGCCACGCTGTACACTCTGGCGAGGGTGTTCGGCCTCAGGGCGGGGGCCGTGCTCGCGGTGGTTGCGAACAGACTGACGGACGAGTTCAGGCCGGGGGCGGGAGTAGACGACGCCATCGACGTCGCAGTCGAGGGAGTGAGGCGGCTGCCAGCGCGCGGTCGCTGATTCAGCCCACCGCCGAGAGCATCCTGCCGAGGACATCTCTCCCCCTCAGGCGGCCCAGGCTTCCCTTGGCGGCGTTCCGTTCGTTGAACCTCATTCTGTCGGGCATGCCCAGCGAAGAGATGGACAGCGGCACAGGGTCGTCGGAGTGCATCTTCAGGGCGCACGGGGTCGCGTGGTCGCAGGATACTCCTACCCTGGCGGATCCGCCGAGCTCCCGCACGGTCGAGAAGAAGTCCCTATCGAGCGCCTCGATGCACTTCATCTTCCCAGCGGCGTCGCCGTCGTGGCCGAATTCGTCGGGTCCCTTTATGTGGACGTACACCAGGCTCCCCTCCCTGAGCTCCCTGCGGAACAGGGAGGCCTTCTCCTTCATGTCCTTCCTGTCCTTGATCTCGACCATCTTCATCCCAAGCAGCCTCGCTATCCCCACCTCCGCCGGCATTTCCACCAGGGCGGTCCCTTTCATCCCGTACCTCTCCTCGAACGGGACGACGGACGGCAGGTGGTCTCCGGCGTCCCTGAGCAGGACGCAGTTGGCCGCGAGCTTTCCTTCGGCAGCCCTCGACTCGTTCACATCGCTCTTGGCGAGGACCTTCAGCGACTTTTCGGTGAACTCGTTGACGAGGCGTGCCGCGAGCGTCGCCTGGGGCGAGTCATCCTCCGGGATGCACTTCGCAATCTGTTCCCCGGGCCTCGTCTCCTTGGCGGCACCGAACCCGCCCACGCGGGCGTAGGCCGGGTCGGTGTTGGAGACTGCTGCCGAGAGAGGACTCTTGCCCCTGATGACCAGAACCCCCCTGTAGGAAACGGTTGCCTTAAACTCGAATTCCGCGCCTGAGAGTTTGATGCCGCCGATGTCCCTCGCAAGGAGTTCCGCTTCCTCCTGCGTGAGGTTCCGGCCTGCCCTGCGGTCGACAATCTTCCTCCCACTGGCCGAAGCGAAATTCGCCCTCAGCGCGAGGTCCCCATTCCTGAACTTCAGCCCCGCCCCCACCGTCTCGATTACCCCCCTGCCGGGGTACCCCCTCGCGAAGGAGTAGCCGAGCATGTTGAACACGGCGATGTCGGACTCGGGCGAAATCCCCTTCCCCACTGTCACGACGCTGCCGAGCTCGGATGCCCTTGCCAGGGCGTCCAGGTTGGGGGTGTAAGCCGCCTCCAGCGGCGTCGTATAGTTCAGTCTCGGGTCGGGCCTATCCCCGCACCCGTCGAGCAGGACATAACCCGCCTTCATGGGCCGCGGGGTATCCTGGATGAGATTATGTCTCTTTCGAAGGCCGGCGACCGGAGAGGGGCAAGAACACTTTCGGCCTGGTCTCTCTCCCGGCATCTGAATCGTGCGCCCTGATTGTTATCCGGCACGTTCGGGACCCAGACTTTATGGCAGAGACATACGTCGAACTGGAAGACATCCCAGTCATGAGGGTGAGGGCCGATATGAATGGGGCCGGCCCTTCTGCGGCCATGAGCATGTTGGAATCGAAGCTCCCGACGCTCAGGGCGCGGAGGTTCTATGGCGCCTTCCGCCAGACCCCCGAAGGCGAGGAGTACTACGCCTGCGTGGCAAGGGTCGCGACGGACGACCCCGGCAGGATGAAGCTGGACACAGGTGTCATTCCGGGCGGCAGGTTCGTCAGGCGCAAGATTCAGGATTGGGAAAGGGTCATCAGGTCCGGCGGGTTGCCGAAGGTCTACGGAGAAATGCACGATGCTCACGCCCGTGAATTCGACCCGGAGCGCTACTCAGTGGAGTTCTACAGGAGCCATATCGAACTGCAGCTTCTTCTTCCTGTGAAGGGCCCAACAGAGAACAGTGTCGGGTTGACTGGCATCTCTTCAGCTTCCCAGGGTCCTGTCGAAACCAATCAACGCCAAAGGCTAATATCATAACGGAAAACCGAGGGCCGCGCATGGTCGAGATCAGGAAAGATTACTTTACGGAAAAGCTGTCGATTATCCTCCCCGACCGGGGGCTCAGGCCCGGCCAGGTGATTCCTCAGAGGCAGGAGAAGTGCAACTACTGCCCCGGAAACGAGGAGATGACCCCACCGGCCGACCTGGTCCTCGTCAGGCGGGGGGACACCCTGCTGAAGCAGACTGACTCAGAGGGGGACCTGGTCAAGAACTGGTCGGTGAGGATCTTCCCCTCGAAGGCCCCTCTGGTGACCCCGAACGCTCCTCCGTCGTACAGCGACGCCCCCCACTACAGCGAACCGGCGGTCGGATACCACTACGTGCTCGTGGCGACGCCGAGGCACGACCAGCCGTTCTCCAGGATCGACACGGAGCAGTGGACCAACATCCTCGCCTCGCTCCAGGACAAGGTGCGCTGGCTCTACTCACAGAAGGGGGTGAGCTACGTCCTGATGTACGTCAACAGCGAGAAGGAGGGGGCCCCGACCTCGACCCACCCCAGCATCCAGATAGTCACGATGCCCAGGGTCCCGCCCGCAGTCGAAGAGGAGGCCGAGACAGTCCAGACTTCACTGAACGACCTAGGCGTCTGCCCGATGTGCCAGGTCCTGACGACGGAGACGGGGGGGCCCCGCCAGATACTGGCCACCGACTTCTTCATCGCCTTCGCCCCCTGGGTCTCCACTCACTCCTTCGAGTTCTGGATCTACCCCAAGAGGCACATGACAAGCCTGCTCAAGCTCTCGCAGAAGGAGATGATGGACCTGGCCCTCATGCTCCGCTCGACGCTCGGGGGGATGGCGCGTGCCCTGGACACCCAGACCTTCGTGATGGTGTTCCACAGCTCCTCCGAAAAGAAGACCACCAAGCAGATACACTGGCACGTCGAAATCTACCCGAAGCGCGCGCTGCTTTCCGGCCTGGAGCTCGGTGGAGGCATATTCGCCAACGAGGTCCCGCCCGAGTCGGCGGCCCAGGTGCTCGGAGCCAGCGCCAGGAAAGAGCTGGCCGCGCTCGTCGGAATACGCTGACTCAGGCTCCTTCCTTCAGCCGCGTGACCAGGGGAATCGGGAACGGGTCGCGCCCGTTTCCTATGGCGACGTAGTACGAAACCATGTCGAGCTCGTAGATGAGGGTCATCAGCCGGGCGAGCGCCGCGCCCCCGGTCCCCCTGACCTGCGCCGCCTCCTTCCCGATCGACCCGAGGGTTCGCGCGAACGCGTCGGCGAGGCGAGACTCCCTTTCGGTCTCCGACGAGTCCCTCAGGACGACAGGGGAGAAGTCGGCCGCCGGGTCGTCCCAGGCCTCGATCTCGTTGTGGAACGACTCTGGCATCTCGTTGTAGGTGGCGTGCTTCTTCGAGTTCTCGTTGATGGCGTTCTTGAACCTGATCCCCGCGCCCCTCGTGGCCCTGGTCCCGTAGATCGCGGGCACCTTCTGCAGCAGCGCAAGCGCCAGCTTCTTCGACGGGTTGGCTGGAAGTGGGGCGTCGAGAGATATCGAGGGGCGGAGCTTCCTCATCTCGGAGACCGCCTCGTTCGCCTCCTGCGCGGAGCCCAGCCCCAGGGCCGAGTCCAAGACCCTGAGGCACGCGAAGACCATGAACGGCAGCATGTAGCGGGGGGCCACCACTTTGGGCATCTGGATGTGCGGGATTCCTGCGTTCCCCGACTCGGCCCTGAGGCTGCCACCGTAGGACATGGACACCAGCGTGGCGTGCCGCGCCATCGCGGTCTTCATCATTGAAAGCGTCTCCTCCGTGTTCCCCGACGCGCTGCATGCCAGCGCCAGGCATCCCCTCATCTCCGCCGCGGGGACCACCCCCTTGCAGACCTCGACCTCGATGCCGTGCCTCGCGAAGAGCCAACTGGCAAGGACGTCCCCTCCCGCCGCAGAACCGCCCATGCCGAGGACGTAGACCTTCCTGTAGTCCCCTCGCGCGATCTGGGGGTCCATGCTAAGCCCCTCCTCCGCAAGTGAAGGCCACGAGCTGTAGGTCTCGTGGACCTTCATAGAGTCAAACTTCCTCGCCAGGTCAGCCGAGAAGGGGTCGCCTCCCAGGGTTCCCTACCCCCATCCCCGGCCGCCGTCGGTCTTCAGCTCGACGCTTACGATGCCATCCAGGTGCAGTTCGGCGTAGTTCCCCGCCAGAAGCGCCCCCGGGTTGACGATGGTGCACCCGCCGAGGTGGTCCACGGACCGCCCCTCGTGGACGTGCCCGGAAAGCACGATGCTGGGCCTCTCGCGTTCCACGTACTCCCTTACGGGAAGAGACCCTATGTGGCCGGAGCTGGCGCGGTCGCACCTGGTCTTGAGCGGCGGAGAGTGTGAAACCAGAATGTCGACGCGGCCCATCTTGGCGAGGACGGCCCGGGCTTCCCCGTCGTCCATCTCGAAGGGGGCGTTGAAGGGGGTGTGGCCGGAGCCTCCGAGCCCGCCGACGAGGTATTCGCCCAGGGTCTGGGTCCTTCCGTGCAGGGCCACGGCGCCGTCAGGGACGACGGCGTCGGGGGGGTCCCAGTTACCATGCACAAAGAGGACCTTGCCTGGGCCAGGCGCCGCCGCGGACAGGAACTCTCCGATGAAGCGCTCGGTCCCCCCCTTCGCCAGGTCACCCCCGACGATGACGGAGTCGTAGCCAGACGCCTTCTCCCTCACCCAGGCGAGGGCCTTTGCGCTTCCGTGGACGTCGGAGACGAATAGGACCTTCAGGATATTCTACCCTTCCTCACTCCGGCCTTCCGCCTTTCGGAGGCGGTCGCCGCGAACGCGAAGCGGATGAGCTCCTCCTCAGCCCTGCTCAGGTTCAGCCCGCGCCTCTCCTGCATCCTCCGCTGGGTCTCCAGGACGGAGACCAGATGGAGTTCGACCATGTCGCCCTTGGCGCCGTCGAAGTAGGTGAACGGGGGGATGTCCCCTGAAGCAAGGCCCGTGACGTGGCTCCCGGCCCCCACCTTCTTACCGGTGAAGACCATGGCGCCGATGGAGACCTTGGCCATGTCCCCGATCGCAGGGCCGAGCTTCAACAGCCCCGTGTCGATCCTCTGGCCAGTCGCGAGAGACCGGATGTTGCCGTAGGTGTTCTTCAGGTTGCTGAAGGTGCTCCCGGCCCCCAGGTTCACCCACTCTCCCACGTAGGAATCGCCGACGTAGCCGAGGTGGGCCTTGTTGGTGTGTGGCATAAGAATGGAGTTTTCCACTTCCCCGCCCACCTTGCACCCCTCGAAGACTGAGGTTCCGCCCCTGACCAGGGCAGTCGTTATCTTAGCCCGCGGCCCGATGAAGCAGGGACCTGAAACCCGGGAGAAGCTCTCTATGGCCGCCCCTTCGGAGACCACTATCGGCCCGGGCCTCGTGTCGAAGCTGACGAAATCCTCGACCTCCGCGGACCCGTGGACGCGGAGGCTTGATGGAGGCCCCTTGACCTTTGAGCTGGACGAGAGAGAGAGGGCATCCCCGAAATGCGCCGCCTGCTCCGCGATAGCGAGGCCGTTGCTGGCGACAAGGTCCCAGTACCCCTCGAAGAGCATCCCCTGCGGGACCTCGACCCTGGGGCACTGCTTCAGGATCCTGGACGTCCCCTCGGCCGTCAATGCGCCGGGGGTCACCGTCCCCGCGTTCAGCCTGGCGGCGACGAGGTCGCCCTTGGAAGTAGCCGCGAAGGCCCCCTTTCTTTGGCCCAGGTCGTACAAGAGCCGCCCAGGGCGGGCGCGCGCGTTTACCAGCAGGACCGTGGACCTGTGCCCCTTGTTGTAGGGGATGCCCAGGGCCTTCGTGACGTCCTGCAGCTCCGACCGCCCCCAGGCCTCCGGCTGTGCGCGAGCCCCCATCGACCTGAGCAGGGACTCCATCAGAGTCCTGGTCCCCCATCTCAGGAGGCTGGTATGCCTCAGGAGGTTCAGCGGGGAGAACAGACGCCACCCTTCGTCTTCGAAGATTATGGTCTCCAAGGGGCTACAGCACCTTTCCCATCTTCTTCACGAACGCGTCGTTGGCCTCTACGTACGACCTCCTGTCCCCGATGTCTGTGAACTGGCCCTCGACCCTAACGCCATACACCCTCGCCCCCCTGCTCATCGCCTCCTGGAAGGTCTTGTCCATCCCGTACATCTCGGCCGCTGGGATGAAGCGCAGGAATGCCTTCTCCATGACGAAGCAGCCGACGTTGATGTAGCCCGATATCGTGGGCTTCTCCCTCCACTCGGTCAGCCTTCCGTCATTGTCGGTCTCCATGAAGCCGTACTTCAGGGAGGTGCTGTACTTCATGAGCGCCATGGTGGCGACGGCCCTGTGACTGGAGTGGAACTCAATCACCTTCCGGAGGTTCATCTCCAGGAGGGCGTCTCCGTAGACGCAGACGAATCTCCCCCTGATCTTGCCCTCGGCCGCCTTGAGCTGCCCGGCGGTCCCCAGCGGGTGGGGGGAGGTGGCGTATTCTATCCTGACCCCCCATTCCTTCCCCGAGCCAAAGTACTCCCGAATCATCTTGCCGAGGTACCCGGTCGAAATCACGACGTCGGTTATCCCGTTCTCCTTGAGCCACTCGATTATGTGCTCCAAAATGGGCTTCGGGCCCACCGGCAGCATGGGCTTCGGCACCAGAAAGGTGTACGGCCTGAGCCTGGTCCCCATGCCCCCCGCGAGGATGACTGCCTGAATCTTCTCCGATCTTGCCAGAACTCCAGCGCCTCGGCTCCGAGGTTCCCACATTATTCTATAAGTGAATCGCCGTCGGGAGCCCCCCTGCCTCGACCGTGCTCCTGAAGCTCCAAGACGGATTCGTCTCCTGTGAACGCAATGTAAGCAATAGAGAGATGCCCATCGCGGATGGGCTGGTCAGGGAGCGCTTGCGGGAGCAGGCGGCCGGAACTGCATCAACTCTTCCTTGTATGCCTCTTCCGCCCCAGAGAGGACACACGGGTCCACGACAAGCCCCTTCACCCCGACGGCCATCACCTTCACGAGGTCCTCTCGAGTGAGCTTTTTTTGGGTGCGGAGGAGGACGGGCTTCGAGGAGAGCCCGACGACGACCGCGAGCGTCGCGTAGTCGAGGACGCTGAACGGGGTGCCCCTCGCCTGGGGAGCGACCGTCGCGGCGTCGATCGCCTCCACCCCCTCGGTCTGTGAAATCTGCCTGACCTGCTCGAGGATGTAGCCGGTGGTTATGGCTACCACCTTCTTCAGGCGGGAATCGTTCAGCATGAACAAGGGCATCTGGTGGGCCAGCATTTCTACGAATCCGAACTGGCTGGACATCACCCGCTCCCAGTACTCTTCGGTCATGAGCCTGGCGCCGCCGATGAGTATGCCGCAGGGGACCGACACCGTCGAGATGACGTCGTTGATGTAGGTGTCGTGGAGCTCGTAGCTGCCGAAGTGCCCTGCGCGCCCTCCTTCCTCGCCGTCTATGTTCATCAGTATGGCGTCGGCACCGGCCTCCTCGGCCTGAACCGCCAGGCCGGTGGTGTTCTTCGGCAGGTCGGCGACGATCGAGTAGTCTCTGCCGGTAGCCAGGACGTCCAGCGGCCTGCGGAGCTGGGCTGCGGTCTCCATTCTACGACCTGGTGAGGGAGGAGCGGGCGCTTAGAAGAGGACTGCTCAAATGTGGTTTACGGTCTGATGATATTGTATTCACAACCAGGCGGCCGCGCGCCCTCCTACCCCGAGTCCCGCTTCGCCTTCCTCAGGACTATCTCCTGCTCGGTGACCGTCAGCTCTATCTCGTCTCCGTCCTTCCACTGGAATCCGTCGGTGATGGGCTTAGGGACCGTTATTCTCAGGCTCTTGCCCGTCCTGCCGAGCTTGACGCGGAAAATCACCGGCACGGGGGAGGCTAAGTTGAATCCAGACTTAAACCTAGGTTGGTCAAAATAGCACGCAGCAAGGGTCAACTCTCCCAATCCACAGGGCGTATGTATAAATCCAGATTGAACTTGGGTGTCTTGGCGTCTCAAGCTCCACAGCCGCTAGTCCCGGCGAGACCCTTCCAGTGGGAGGACCTGGGAATCGAACTCGACGACCTTGAGGAGACGGGCTAGGCTCGCTCCGTCAGAGCCAGACGGTGATCCCTAGCACCGCGAAGATGAGGGTGAGGTAGGGGCTTGTGATCTTGAAAAGGGTCCAGGCGGTCTTCCTGTCCCTGTCCACGGCTAGCTTGGCGCTGTAGCCGATGACGAGGCCCCCCAGGGCAAGCGCGGAGACGGCGTAGAAGACGCTGACACGGGTGAACACGAAGATGGCTACCGAGAAGACCGCGAGCAACATGCTGGTGGCAGCGATACAGACCGACGCCACCTTGTCGCCGAAGACGACCGGGAGCATCGGTATCCTCGCCGCCTCGTAGTCTGCCCTGGTGAAAACCGCAAGGCTCCAGATGTGTGTAGGTATCCAGACGATGACGAGGGCCGACATGTAGAGCGCGATGGGGGCGAAGGGGTTGGCCCCTGGAACCGCGGAGTAGCCGACAAGGACCGGCATCCCCCCCGATATCCCTCCGAGGATGATGCTGGACCAGCTCCTTCTCTTCAGCACGAGAGAGTAGACT
>Ga0187769_10001263_pt1 | contig 14396 bp, 10 predicted proteins | sample 0116_SJ02_MP02_1_FD_133140 | JGI IMG/M metagenome (GOLD analysis project Ga0187769, IMG submission 133140) | Tropical peat soil microbial communities from peatlands in Department of Meta, Colombia - 0116_SJ02_MP02_10_MG | ecosystem: Environmental > Terrestrial > Soil > Wetlands > Peat | place... | reverse complement strand
TGGCATCTCGACGGCGCCACGAGCCGCTCTCTCGCCCCTGCCGTCGTCCCGCTGCGTCCGTTTTGCGGCGTGATGGGTGTCGCCCCTGCCGAGGACGGAGAATTCCGTACGCGCCCACCGGGGATTTTTGGCGGCAATATGGACGTGCGCGATTTGTGCGCGGGCGCCACACTGTATCTGCCCGTCTTCAATCGCGGCGCGCTGTTTTCGGCCGGCGATGCCCACGCCGCACAAGGCGATGGTGAGGTGTGCATCAACGGCATCGAATGCCCGGCCGACGTCACGCTGCGCTTTCGCCTTCACAAGCGGCAGCCGCTTTCAGCACCCTTCCTTGAATCTCCTGCGCCGCGTGAACCCATCTGGCAGGATGGCGCGTGGGTTGTCGTTGAATCCGGACCGGACGCCATCGCCGCCGCACGCACCGCCACGTCGCGCATGATCGATCTCCTGGTAGCGCACTGGGGGTTCACCGACATTCATGCCTATATCCTATCGAGCGTCGCGCTCTACTTGCGTCTCAGCCAAGTCGTGAATGAACCCATGTTCACCGTTAGCGCGCTGCTGCCAAAAGCGGTGCTCCCGTCGAAAACGGTTTTCAATGGGCTGTAGTTTTGCCCGATTTCCGATCGGAGGCGTCGCGTTTACGCATCCTTTATGCCATCCAGAGGAAACGATCACGCTTTTCCACAGGTTTTCCACAGTTTTACATCCAAATACCTGATCGGCTTCACAAAAATATTTGATTTTCTTCCGCTACCGAGATGGAATACCCTCCCATCCAGCGGTTTCGGGGTTTGATCAGCGACGTAGGTTTTCGGCGGCGGGTCGCCGGGGAAACTGAATTTCCTGTTATGGCTTCAACGCTTAGGCTCGTTGAAGTGTTTCTCATCTATTTCAGGGGGTGCTTGCGCCGATGAACAACCGGATTGGTCTTTCCATTTTGGTTCTCTTTGGCTGCTTCTGCGTATTTCTCGCTATGTCGCGTCCCGCTTCAGCCCAGCAGACTCTTGGCGGCATCACGGGCGCTGTCACAGACAGCTCCGGCGCCGCACTCCCCGACACAACCGTAACAGCTGTCGAAGACCAAACCTCGCTCGCGCGCACGCAAAAGACCGATACGACCGGCGTCTATCTTTTCGTGAACTTGCCGATCGGCACCTACACGCTCACGTTCACTCACGCCTCGTTTGAAACGCAGAGGATCCCTTCGATCACCGTCCAGGCCAATCGCACGGCCACCGTGAATGCAACGCTCACGGTGGGCGCCGTGAGCACGACGGTAACGGTCGAGGAGACGCCGCTCGTCAACGCCGTGGATACAACGAACGGCTACGTACTCGATAAGGTGCAAATCGAGTCGGTCCCCCTGCCGACGGGAAGTTTCACGGGGCTCGCCGTTCTCTCGCCGGGAGTCAACGCAGAGCTTCCGAGCGGAGTGGGGGTGAACACGGGCCTAGGCAATCAGCCGATCTGGGCCAATGGCCAGCGCGATACGAGTAATACGTTCCTGCTGAACGGCGTGGATGCCAGCAACCTGTTTAATGGCAAGAGCACGAGTTCGGTGGCCTCAGCTCGCATCGTGAACAACACCGGCATCGGCGGCGCGGCCAGCATGTCGAGTACGACCGCGGAGCCTCTGCAAACCACGGCCTCGCCGTACTTATCTATTGGCCAATCGCTACCAAGCCCTCCACCGGAAATGATTCAGGAGTTTCGGACCAACACTTCGATGTATGACGCGCAGCAGGGTTCTACCAGCGGGGCGCACATTGATATCAGCACGGCGTCCGGCACCAATGACATTCACGGCAGCGCCTACGTGCATCGCGCGACCAATTGGATTAATGCGGCTCCCTATTTCTACAAGCTCAATGGCAATATTCCGCCCGACGATAAGGTTCCGGGCCTACATCGCGTCGTGCCTGGTGGAACCATCGGCGCGCCGCTGATCAAGAACAAGCTTTTCCTGTTCGTCGGATACCAATACAACCATACGTCCGATGCAGAGATAGGAAGCTCCCGCTTCTCCGCACCGTTTTATCTAACCAACGATCGTAGCCCGGCGGGTCTTGCCGCTGCGGTGGAACAAACGACAGGCACCTGTCCCCCACTTACCGGGATCCCAGCGATGCCCCCGCCTTGTCCTTACTTTTTTAGTGCCACTCCGTCTGGGATCGGCACAGCAGTGGCTCTACCCGCCACGGTCGGCACGGGCCCTGGTCAGATCAATCCGATTGCCTACGGCCTGCTCAACTATAAGCTGCCCAACGGGCAGTATATGTTTCCATCGTCTGGTTCCTACCTGCCCACGATCAACTTCCCGGAAAACGTGTTCACGCTTGGAACTGCTTATTTTCTGGCCAATCAAGCCGTCGGGGATCTTGACTTCATTGTGAACCCCAAAGACACGTTGGCGCTCAAGTACTACTACCAGCACGATCCGAGCATAGCCCCGTACGCGTATTCTGGCGTTTCCGGTTTCAACCAGCACCTTGACGCCGGCAGCCAAGTGGCCACCATCACGAACACGCAAACGCTGACGCCGAGCTTTAACCTTGCGGAATCGTTTGGATTCATTCGCGAGAAAAATTACAGCACGATCCAGCAACCCTTTTCGCCCCAGTCGTTTTCGACGTGGCTCCAAGGCTTCCTCACGAGCCAGGGCATCCCCTTCGCTCCTGCAGACACTCTCATCAACACATTTGGGTCTACCACCTTCCCTGGAATCTCCATCGTCGATGATTTCGGCAATCCGGAGGCCAATACGTATAGCTTCTACAACTCGAACGCGGTTTTCAACGCGGCCACCAATATCGGTAGCGGCTCGAACTCGCAGGGCGCCTTCACGGGTGTGATTCAGAACCGCTTCATGCCTGCGGCCACAGCTATTTGGATCAAGGGCCGGCACACGCTCACCTTCGGCGCCAGCTATTCCTATACGCAGCTCAATGCGCGCGACTTCCGAACCGACAAGGGAGTGATTGGATTCACAGACTTCAACGCCTTTCTCCAGGGTGTGCCCATCACCTATACCGCCAATGGATTCATTACCACCGCCTTTTTAAACGGCAACGCCAACCGATATTATCGGAACAACGAAACGGGCGAATACGTGCAGGATAAGTTTCAAATTCGACCCAACCTCAGCATCAGCCTCGGTGTGCGCTTTGATTATCATGGTGGTCTGACCGAGAAAAACGGTGAACTTTACAACTTCGATCCTCAGCGTTATGACTACAACCAAGACACCGACACCATCGTGAACAACGGCTTCATCATTGCCGCTAACAACAAGCTGTTCCCAAGCAAGGGTGTGAGTGATTCCACCTTGACCGGCCGCCAATGGGGACTCGCACCCCGCATCGGCGTCGCGTGGAGTCCTAAGAAGTTCAATAACAAGGTGGTGGTGCGCGCAGGATGGGGCATATACTACGACCGCGGAGAGCTTTTCACGTATCTCTCTCCAGGGTTTGCATCGGGAGTCATCCCAGGCGGACCCTTCGGCGTCGTCCAATCTCCGCCGTATGTCAATACGACAAAGTGCAACTTTCTCCCGTATAACTATTGCACGTTCGAGAATCCTTGGGGCACGACACCACCCGTTCCTCCGACCGGCAATCCGGCGGACCTTTTCGTGCCCAATGCGGAGCAAATCCAAACGGGGATACCGCTGTTCTCTTTTGCCGTCTACAACCGTGCCAATAAGCTTCCCTACACACTGAACCAGACGCTCGATATTCAATGGCAGCCTCGCAACGACCTTGCCATCGATATCGGCTATGTCGGCAATCTGGGCCGCCACGAGATAATTCCTCTTCCCTTCAACCAAGCTAGGATCGCCTCGCCAACGAATCCACTGTGCGGTCCTGCACCGGTCTGCCCCGATCCTCAGACCGCAATGCCGAACGTGGGGGCGCAATATTATACTTACGGCTACTCGATCGTGACCGCGCCCGGCTCCTTCAACACGATCGCTCTGCCTCCGGTCAATGGGCAGCCCGTAGGGTTCTATCAGGAAAACTTCGAAGGCGGTAACGTCGACCTGCGTGTCCCCTACATCGGCTATTCGGCTGAGTCGGAGTCCTACACTGCAGTGGGTGTTTCCGCTTACAACGCGCTGCAAGCGCACGTTGAGAAACGCATGAGCCATGGCCTACAGTTCGGCTTCTCCTATACCTACTCGCACGCGGAAGATGAGCAGAGTGCCATGGGTCTGTTCTACAACGGCAACAACCCGCTGAACGTGCACTCCGCTTATGGCAACTCGGACTATGACCGTACGCATGTGATCAATTTCACCTATACCTACCAGTTACCAAAGTTCTTCGACGAAAATTCCTGGAAGGGCAAGGTGGGGAATGGTTGGGGCATTTCTGGCTTGACCGTGCTTCAGAGCGGCCAGCCGTATAGCATCGTTGATTATAGCGGCGCCGTCGGCAGCATCTTCTATGGCACCAACGACGGCATCACCAATCCGATCGTTCCCCTGGCGCCCGGCTGTACGCCGAAATCAGCCGTAACTGGTTTTTCGGGAGTCGTCGTAGGGAAACCAGCCCTCAACCCGAACTGCTTCACACTCCCGTTGCTTGCCGCGGGTTCGGCGTTAGAGGGCCAAGCTGGCGCCATTCCGTCCAATGATCCTTACGAAACGAACTTCATTGAGCAAGGCCAGCGCAACATCTTCCGACAGCCCTGGCAAAACCGCTGGGACATTTCGCTGCTGAAGACGACGCAGATCACCGAGCGGGTCTCGGTCAAGTATTCATTCGACGTTTTCAATCTCTGGAACCACCCAAGCTTTGACATTCCGATTGACAACGTGAGCCAGAACATCAACTTTAACGGTTTTCCCTACGAGGGCCAGCCCGCGACGGGAACCAATGGCTGCGACACGACCTTCACTGCCCTGTACGTTTGCTCGAGCTTCAGCGGTTTGGGCGTAACGAACAAGACGATCGGAGGTTCGCGGCAAATCCAGATGTCGCTGAGCGTACTGTTCTGATTTTCTGAACCTCGAACGACGGAAATCATCGTGCCCTTTTGGGTACAGACTCTCCCGCGGTCGGTGTGTCTAGGTTGCCCGCAGGAACTTACGCCCGTCCCCTTTAGGCGGCACTCAGCGTGACCGAGAGAGTCTCTACGGGAGCCGCGGCGAATTGCTCCTGCAGTTTCGCAGAGGAGGAAAACAGCTTCCCGGCGACTTGCCTTGCCGGAAACTCAAACGTCAGCGATGGTTCGGCAAATGGATAGGGATCGAGGATGAAATGGCGCGATCCAGCTGACCGCACCTCGATTCGATTGCGCGTGCCGTCCCGCAGCGGCAATGCGTGCAGCAGGTGAGAAGGCCGTCGGAAATCTACGCAGGAGAGCAGGGAAAGATAGTCGGCCGCTTGCAGCAAGCGGAAATGATCAAGGATGGCAGCCTCGGTTTTCTGCTCGGGCGGGAGGCTGCGATCAGCACAGATCCGCTCAAACAGTCGCCTCTGGAAGGCCTTTTGCTGCGCAAGGAATTCATCGAGAAGGGGCAGCTCTGCCGGCGGAATTGTCGAACGGTCCGCATGCTCACTGAGCAAATTGTGCGTGTGCATGGAGATCAGGATGGCAGCATAGGGATCCTCCTCGGCGATCAATCGGACGGCGCGATCCCGCACAGCGAGGTAGTCAGCCAGGTCGATTTCCTCAAACGCAGAGTACTTGCCGACGAGCTCGACCGAGTACGCGCTCGGTTTCCCTTGCCGGGTAATCTGCGGGGCTGCGTCACGCACAGCCCAGCCGTCGTCGTGCCGCAGGATGCCTTTTAAGACGTGGGCGCGCGGCTCAGGCGAGAGGAAATGCTTGTTGCCCCAGCGCTCCGCGAACGCTCCGGCAAGGTGAGCGTGATCGGGATGCGTTACCAGCCACCATCCCGTTTCTGTTTCTAAACGAAGCATCCCTGGTCCTCGTCAACCCTGCAAACCAACCGTTCTTAAGCAATCGACCTCATTGTAGAGGAAATAAGAGCAAGGCGAAAGCAGCCGTGGACTTGAAATGATTCTCGTGTTTTCGTCGTGCCATCTTCAGCTTGCTATAATGAGGCATGAGAATCCTACTGTTCAGTGGCAAAGGCGGCGTGGGAAAGACGAGTTTGGCCGCTGCCACCGGGGTCCGGTTAGCAGAATTGAATCAGCGGACTTTGGTGATGAGTATCGATCCCGCGCACAGTCTGGCGGATTCCTTTGACCTCGACACGGACCTTTTCCATACGCAGACATCCGATCCCTTGCCGATCAACGACCGGCTCTCGATTTTCGAGCTGAATATCCAGAAAGAGATTCGACGTCATTGGCAGGAGATCTCCTCCTACGTCACTTCCGTGCTGCGCACGACCGGCATCAGCGGAGTAGAGGCCGAGGAGCTTGCGATTCTTCCGGGCATGGAAGAACTGAGTGCGATGATGTACATCAACGAATACCGCCGGGAGCAGCGTTATGACGTGATTGTGCTCGACGCCGCGCCCACTGCCGAATCGCTCCGCTTCATCAGCATGCCCACAACGCTGGACTGGTACATGAAGCACATTTTCCCTTTTCAACGGAACCTTGTGAAGGCGGTGCGGCCCATCGCCAATCGCGTCGCTCCGTTCGAGTTGCCGACCGATAGCTACTTCGCGAACATTCGCAACCTGTTCGAAAAACTTGAGGGTGTCGACGACTTGATGGAGGACCCCTACATTACGAGCGTGCGGCTGGTCACCAATCCCGAGAAGATGGTTCTGCGCGAGACCCAACGCGCCTTTGTCTACTTCTCTCTCCACGGCCTCACTGTGGACTCGGTTGTGGTCAATCGGCTTCTTCCGTCAGAAGTGAAGGACGCCTGGTTCAGCGAATGGCACATGTCCCAGGAAAAAGTGCTGAAGGAAATTGAAGAATATTTCGCGCCGGTTCCGGTCCGTCGCGTGCCTTTATTTGCGCGCGAAGTTCTAGGCAAACAACGGCTGCACGAATTGGCGCGCGTGCTGTATGATGACCAAGACCCGGCGGCCGTGACGCGAACCGAGAAACCATATACATTCGGGAAAACGGACGGGGTATACGAAATTCGCTTGCTGCTACCTTTCGCGGCCAAGGGCGAGGTGGCACTGTTTAAAAAGGGCGACGAGCTGGTGGTCGAAATCGGCACGCTGCGGCGCCATATTGGCTTACCGCGGTCAATGGCAACACTGGTCCCCTCGCGAGCGAAACTGGATAACCAGATTCTGAAGGTCGAGATGAAGGAGACACAATGAGCGACGAACAGACGACGAACCCGGCTGGCGGCCAGGCAGGAAGCGAGCGTTGTGCCTGCCACGAAGTGCTGGATCATTTGGGAAAGGTCTTTGATATTCCGCCCGCCGTGCGCGAGCACCTCAACAATTCGCGGGTCGAATTCTTGAAGGCGGTCCGGGCCGTCATCGATCAAAGAATTGAGCGGCTTTCGGCCACTACGGCGCGCGGGTCGAGAATCGCCGTGGAGTAAACGACGTCACCCGCAGGTCCCAGTCGCTCGTTCATTCCGTTTCTGGCGTGCGGGCCGACTCGTGCCATCGGTGCAGGAAATACCACTCTAAGAACATCACCACAAAAAAGAAACTGAAGCCCAGCACGGTGGCCGCGAAGACCAGCGCGAAAAGGTAATCGGTCTCTAACTGCGAAGAGGCATAGAGAATCGAGTAGCCCAAACCGCCCACACCGACCTGGCTCGATCCCGCGTACAACTCTCCGGTGATGGCCCCGATAACGGAGATACCGCTGGCAATGCGAATTCCCACAAAGAGCGAGGGAACGGCGTGCGGCAACCGAAGCTTGAAGAGCTTCTGGGCGGAGGAGGCCTTATGCATCAGGAACAGGTGCACGAGGTTTTCGTCCACACTGATAAGGCCCTGCGTGGTGTTCGCAATGATGGGCGCAAGCGAAATGATGAAGGCGATCAGCGCCACGGCCCCGATCCCAGCGCCCACCCACATCAGGATCAGCGGCGCGATCGCCACGATGGGCACGGTCTGAAGCAAAATCGTGTACGGATAGAGCATCTTCCGCACCCAGCGCGACTGAGCGAAGATGAGCGCGACGATAACGCCGACGACGATGCTAGCGATCAGGCCCCCGAGGGATTCTTCGGCGGTGATGGCGGTCGAGGTTAGAAGCGACGGGAAGCGCTTACCCACAGCACGCGCGACGGCCCACGGTGACGGCAGCATGTAGCGCGGAACGTGAAAGAGCCACAAAATGAGCTGCCACGCGATCAGCAGCGCCAAGAAGACAGCCAGGGCATTGGCGACGGTGATGAGCCGCTGCTTCATCCTGCCAGCACCTCTCGTAGAACATGGGACGTCCGCGCCACCACCCCTTCGAACTCGTGGCACTCGCGAAGCTGCGCCGTGCGCGGAAAGGGCAGCTCGACGGGGACAACTCGGTGGATACGCCCGGGATTCGGCGCCAAGACCACAATGCGCGTCGACAAAAAGACCGCTTCGGCGACCGAGTGCGTGACGAAGACAGCGGTCCAGCCCTGCTCCGCGCGAAGCCGCAACAATTCTTCGTTCAGCCGATCGCGCGTCATTTCATCGAGCGCAGCAAAGGGCTCGTCCATCAAGAGCAGACGCGGGCTCGTGGCAAGCGCGCGAGCAATTGAAGCACGCATCTTCATGCCGCCCGAGAGTTCGCGCGGGTAAGCGTCGGCAACTTCACCGAGACCGACTAGCTCCAGTAGAGACGCCACTTTCTCGATGCGGCGCTGGCTGACCATGTGTTCCAGCTCGAGGCCAAGGCCCACATTTTCTGTCACGGTGCGCCAGGGCAGCAGCGTGGCGTCTTGAAAAATGAACGACATCGTTTCGCGTGCATTTTCCGGTGTCATCCCGTCGACCTCAACCGTTCCGGCACTGGGCGGCGTGAGACCCGCAATCAGTTTCAAAAGCGTGGATTTGCCGCAGCCGGAGGGTCCGATGAGCGAGACGAATTCCCCTTTGAGAATCTCTAGATCGATCGATTGCAGGATGAGCCGGCCGGTGCCGTAGCTCTTCGTGACGCCCTCGAACTGAATCTGCGGGACAGACGAAGCGGAGGTCATCCGGCTTCCTCTCGCACGGGCAAATAGAGCGCTGAGGGATGAGCGCTCGCGTGATAAAGGATTTGCGTCGAACGCCGCCAGTCCCAGGACGTGGCGCGCGAGGATGGCACATCCGTGCCCGGATTGCGGTCATAAAGGGGAAACGCGCTGCTGGCGATCTCAACGCGAATCTGATCGCCCATGTCGAATAGGCAAGAGGTGGGTTCCAAGTCGAATTGCCAGTGGTGGATTTTTTCAGGAGCGTATCCGGTTCTGGCAAAAAGCCGACTGGAGCGGGCGATGCCGATCGAGATGAACTCGGCTGAGCCGTTCGGGCGCACACGCACGAGTTTGGACGTTAAATCGGTGTGCGCGGCCGAAGTCGAGGCGTAGAGCGAGACCCGGGGAATGCCGAAGATCCGGAGTGGGGAAGAAAGCGGAGCGGTCGTGTAGACGAGCACATGATTGCCGAGTTCGAGAACGGACTGATCGAATTGGCCGGCAGAGCCGGCCCAACCCCCTGGAGCCGGCACAGGCACTTCGGGATCGTAGATGAAAATGTCGGAAGGCTCGTCCGGCAAAGGTTCAGCTCGAGACAGCAGGCCGTCTCCTTTGCGGGAGTTGGCGCGGCCTGTGCTGTGCAAATACAAAGCGTAGTTTGCCTCCAAGGGGAAGGAATCAGCGGTGCGCCAGCGGTTTTCGCCGAGGACGAAATGGCGAATCCGGGGCTCGGCGGAAAACTCGCCCGAACCCTTGAGCCAGTGATCGAACCAACGGAGCAGGAGCGTGTCCGTATCCAGGAGGGCCTGGGGGCCCAGATCGGCTGCGCCGATGCGGTCGCCCCAGGGAATATGCAGCCAGGGGCCCGCGACCAGATACTGATGCTGCCGGGCAAAGTCGCTGCCCGCGCATCGGGTCAACGCGAGAAAGCCATCGATGCTTCCCTTGAGGTAGGTGTCATACCAGCCGGAAAGGTGAAGCGCGGGGATGCGAATTTGACTGAGCGATTGGCTCACATCGAGCGACGACCAGTATTCACTCGGATCAGCATGGTCAAACCAATCGACCACGTATGTGGGTAGGCCTTGGCTATGAATCGCAGGATGATCGCGGAAGGGCAGAACGCTTGTTTGCGAGGCAAGGCTGGCCCAGGTGCGTTCGAGCAGGTCGCTTGCATCGCGCAGCCTGAGGCGACGAGCGTCAGCCTTCAACATTTGTAGTCCCCAGCCGAGCGCGGATGCCAGGCGCAGTGCGCCGTTGTGATAGAACCAGCCGTGGTACAGATCGTGCGCGGTCATGCCCGGCGCGATGCAGATCAGACCCTCTGGCGACTCGGCCGCGGCCAGAAGCTGCGTGATTCCCTGATAGGAAAAACCGTACATGCCGACGCTGCCGTTTGATTCCGGTCGCATGCTCAACCAGGAGATGGTTTCGGCGCCGTCGCGAGCCTCGTGACGGAAGGGATAGAAGTCGCCGCCGGAATCTCCGCGGCCCCGGACGTCCTGAATGACCACGTTGTAGCCGTGGCGGGCAAACCAAGCGGGATGCGCATAGGTGACGGTCGAGGCGATGTCGCGGCCGTAGGGCTGACGCACGAGGAGCGTGGGGTGGGGGCCGGGCTCGGGCGGATAGTAATGGTCCGATATGAGGTCGATGCCGTCGGACATTTGGCAAGGGACGCCGCGCTCCAGGCGGACGCCGTTGCCGCATTCGATCCAGACGGCACTCATGATCTGGGCGAGATCGGAAAACAGAGCATGGCTTCGAGGACGGCGGCCAGGCGCGTAGAGGCCTGATCGAGCCAACGGGCACCGTTCTCGGCTGTCGCTGGGCGCGGATCACCCATCACGCCGCTAGAGGCGATGTCACTGGTGAGCCAGGCGAACGTGGCCGGAGCATTCTCTGGGGACAATAGCCCCGGGTTTGCGGCATCTGCTATGTAGTTACTTGTGTAGGCCGAGCGATCCACCAATTCCGGCACCGAGGCCAGAAGAAACGCGGTCTCGATTTCTCCGGCGTGAAAACCGTAGGCGCGCTCCTGCTGGGTGAGACCCTCGAAGTTCGCACCCGCCGAGCCATGGACCGCAAAGGTGCGCAACTTGAACTCGGCGCGGAGATCTCTAGCCATTACGTCGATCAGGGCGGCATTGCCGCCATGGGTGTTATAGAGCGCCAGGCGCCGAAAGCCCGCACTTGCGACGCTCTGACCGAGATCACGCAGAACCGCCATAAACGTGGCCGCGCTCACAGAAAGCGTGCCGGGGAAACCCAGGTGTTCGTTGCTCTTGCCGTAGTGCACGGGCGGCAGGGCGTACACGGAAAGATTCGGGGACAATTTTTGGAGTGCGCGGCCGAGCAGCAGGTTATTAATGAGTGTGTCGGTTGCGAGCGGGAGATGATGGCCGTGCTGCTCAACCGCCGCGGTCGGAAGAACCAACAATGTGGCTTCTCGCGGGAGCGCCTCGACCTGCCTCCAATTCAAATAAGCGAAGTTGCGCTCATCCGGAATCCAAGTCTTCATCGAACGAGCTCTTGCGGTTTGAAGGTGATCATTTTGCCGGGATTCAGCAAACCCTTCGGATCGTAACGCTGCTTTGCGAGCAACTGAACGTTGTCGTCGCGATAACGGCCGCCGCCTTCCACATTGTTGACGTGGGGATTGGCCACGAAGACGCCGATTTCGCGGCAAAAAGAGATCATGTCGTTCAGGCGTGCCTCGGTCGTGTAATAGACGACCGGAATCGCCCCGGGAATCATGCGGCCGTCGGCTGCTTTCCAAAACTCCATGTGGAACAGAATTTCATTGCCGAAGCGCTCTTTGAGGCGACGCATCTGATCGCGCACCGTTACGGGATCAAACGCACATTGAAGATAGGTGTAGGCTTCATCGGAGCGCATGGCCCAAAGGGTCGTGTGATTCCAAGTGTAATCAGAGAGCAGCGGGCGGGTGCGCAGCCCGAGGTACTTTCCGGAGTAGGTGACATCCCCGCCCGCGTTACGCGCGGCTGCTTCGAGTGAACCGCGCTGCGACTCGGCGATGAGGAAGAAAATGAGGGCTTTTCCTTCAGGCGCGTACTTCTTGACCGGCGTGAAGAAAGAAGGGATCGGCCATTCGAAAGGGGTCACGAGACGCTTCGTCCAAGCGGGATCGGCTGCGATACGCTCGCTAAAATCGAAGGCTCGAGCAAATGTGTCAAATGCCACCGCGCACTGTGCCCACTCGACGGCAGGAGCGAGCGCGAGCCAGATCCGCGTGACGATGCCGTTCGTTCCCCAAGCATGAAGAATATCGTGAACGGCTTCGCCCTCATGGAGAACGAGACGCGGTTCTGTTTCCATAGTGACCACTTCGAGCGCGCGGACCGTCTGAAAATCGCGTAGGTTGCCGTGGGCGACCGAGCCGATGCCACCCGAGCCTCCACCGAGAAAGCCGCCCACCGAAGCCTTGATGATCGTCGATGGATAACATCGCAGCTCCCAGCCGACCTTGCGTGCCTCATTCTCCAGCACGCCAAGGCGCACGCCAGGCTCACAGACAGCCACACCGTCGGGAGTGATCCGCTCGATCCGGTCCATGCGCGCAAAATCCAAAATGACCCCTCCATGAAGCGGAACAGCCTGACCGTAGTTGCCCGTGCCCGCTCCCCGGGCGGTCACGGGAATATCGCTCGCGTGGCAATAGCGCAGGATCTCTTGGACCTCCGCGGCAGTGGTCGGTTGGATGACGATGTCGCCGACTTTCCCGTCGAGTTGCTTGCGAAGAATGGGAGAGTACCAATAGAAATCCCGCGAAAGCTGCTCGACGGTTGGCGGATGCGTCAGGACGCGCGCGGGATCGCCGAGCAGGGAGGCGAGTGCGGTGGCGTGGTGCGAGTCCATCGAGCGGCTCCAGGGTACAGCTATCGGCGATTCGCTCTCCTCTTCGACGTGCTCCAAGCACGAAACGCTTTTTGCATGTTCGGGTGAGTAAAAAGGGTCACGCAAAGATCCCGCAGCACCGGGCCATCGACAACACACGTCATATCAGAGCGGCGCGTGACCTCGCGCGCCGGAATTTGAATCTGAAAGCAGTGGCGGCCGGCGTCTCGAATGGTGGCGCCGTACACGACGCGATCCAAACGCGCCCAGAGGGCGTTCGCCATGCACATGGGGCACGGCTCACAGGTCGAATACATCGTGTAACCGGCAAGTGAAGGACGCTTGAGTTTTTTGCATGCCAGGCGCACGGTGCGCACTTCGGCATGAGAGGAAGGATCGTTCTCAGCCATCACAGCGTTGGTGGCTTCTATCAGCGGTTTAGCGGTCTTTGTTCGAACAATGAGTGCACCGAAGGGTACGGGATGGGCAGTCGTCAGAGTGCGGGCCGTGAAGCGGTACAGCCCGCGCATAAGTTCTTCGTCCAGAAGGGCCTGACGTTCGCGACGGAGACGCGCCATGCGGAATTCTAGCACGGGCAGCAAGGGAAACGAGGGCCACAACAAGGCGGCAGGCTCCCGGCCGAGAGCGTTGACCGAGGAAGCTTCCGGCAAGTGCGATGGCATGCTACTCTCGAACATGCCCAAGGGCGCCCTTTCCTCTCTCTCGTGGTGCATTTTCCTTTTGGCCTCGATCAGTGCGGCTGGGTGTCACCACGCCGCGGGCCGCGCCAACCTCGTGAAGGTCACCCTGCAAGCGGATTGGTATCCACAGCCAGAACACGGCGGCTTTTATACCGCGCTCGTAAAGGGCTATTACAAGGATGCCGGGCTAGACCTCAACATACAGCCCGGCGGGCCGTACGTCACACCCGAGCAGCAAGTGTCGGTAGGCACGGCGCAGTTTGGCATGAGCTCGTCGGACAAGATTTTGGAATCCGTTGCAGATGGGCAGCCCCTGGTCGCGGTGGCGGCCACGATGCAGCACGACCCGCAGGGGATCATGGTCAGGAAAGACTCGCCGATTCATTCCTTCGCCGACCTGAACGGACATACGGTCGCGATTAAAACGGGCTCGACTTGGTTTCAATACATCGAGAAGCGCTACAACCTGACCAACGTACACGAGATTCCGGCCATGATGAATGTGGCGAATTTCGTAGCCGACCCGCAATACATCCAGCAGGCGTTTGCCACCTCGGAGCCGTTTTTCGCAAAGCAGGCCGGAATTGAAACGCGCGTGCTGCTGACAAGCGAGGCCGGCTACAGTCCGTACCGCGTCATGTTCACGACCCGGGGTTTCCTCGAGCAGCATCCCGAGGTGGTCAGAAAGTTTGTGGATGCATCCATCCGAGGCTGGCGAGATTACCTGGACGACCCTACAGCAGCCCATGCCGCTATCGTCAAGCTGAATCC
>Ga0187769_10001262_pt1 | contig 14411 bp, 7 predicted proteins | sample 0116_SJ02_MP02_1_FD_133140 | JGI IMG/M metagenome (GOLD analysis project Ga0187769, IMG submission 133140) | Tropical peat soil microbial communities from peatlands in Department of Meta, Colombia - 0116_SJ02_MP02_10_MG | ecosystem: Environmental > Terrestrial > Soil > Wetlands > Peat | place... | reverse complement strand
CCCGGCTGGCTCTCGACGGAAATATCGCCGCCGTGCTCCTGCACAATCCCGTAGGCGATGGAAAGGCCGAGCCCGGTGCCGACACCCACCGGCTTGGTCGTGAAGAACGGATCGAAGATGCGGGAAATGATTTCCGGCGGGATGCCTGGCCCGTCGTCGGAAATCTCCAGCGCGAGCCGCTCGGACGAGCACCGGCGCGTGCGGATGCGTATGGTCCCTTGTCCCCGGCCCTGCTGGATTGCCTGCTCCGCATTGACCACGAGATTGAGCACCACTTGAAACAGCTGTCCGGCGTCGGCGAGAATCGGCGGCAGTCCTGATTCCAGCTTCATGTCGGCCTGGATGTTTTCGATTTTCAATTCGTAGCTCCGCAGGGTGACCGTGCGCTCAATGATTTCGTTCAGGTCCACGGCCCGGCGCTCGGGCTTGGCTTCGCGCGCGAAAAGCAGGAGGTTCTTGACGATTCTTCCGGCGCGCTCCGCTTCCTGGCAGATTCGCTTGGCGTCCGCCGCGCGCTCCAGCCCCGGCCTGCGGCTGAGCAGCAATTGCGCGTAGCCCTGAATGCTGGTGAGCGGATTGTTCAACTCGTGGGCGATGCCGGAAACCAATTGTCCCAACGCGGCCATTTTCTCCGTGCGCAGCAGCTTGGATTGGAGCAGGCGCTGGTTGGTGATGTCGCGATAGACTTCGATCCAGCCGAGAGGCCTCCCTTGCGCGTCGCGCACGGGCCGGGCCAGTCGTTCCACAACTTTGCGCACGGGCAGCAGGAATTCCAGTTCGTCCCAGGCCGCTTCGTCCGACCGGCGCCGCCGATCGCGCCAGCGGGCAAGGAAATCGGCGCGTTCGGCGGCGTGACCCGACAACACCTCCGACAGGTTGTCGAAATCGCCGAGTTCCCGCAAACGGCGCGGATCCAGGCCCACCACCTGCGCGAACCGGTCATTGGCGGCGCGAATCTTGCCCATTTCGTCAAAGACCAGCACGCCGTCGTCGAGCGAATCGAGCAGGTCCCGCAGTTCCGACTCGGTCCGCGCGCACTCGGCGGCGGAGTTCTCCCGCGCGTTCAGGTCTTCGAGGCAAACGAGCCAGCGTTTTGGGGCCGTTGCTAGGGCACCGCCGGAACGCGGCGGATGCTTGAGCTCCATCCGCGGGCTGATTCGCACTGCCGAGCCGTCGCGCAGCAGAACCTCGATTGGGCGCAAGTCTGCATCCGCGGGCTCTGCCGACAAGGACTCCCGCCACTCCCTGAGCGCCTTCCGGGCCCCGGGCACGAACAAGTCCTCGAGATGCGCGAATCCGCCATGCATCGAATACAAATGCATGGCTACGCGGGCCGCGCGGCTGGCCTCCTCAATCGAACCGTCGTCATCGAGAATCAGGAGCCATTCGGAGGTGGAATCCAGCAGCGCTTCGAGAGTGCCCTCCAACTCGGCCTCCCGGCTCTTGCGCGCCGCACGCTCCAGGACCAAGCTTGCCATCGCCAGGTACGAATCGAGTTGCGTTGCAACCGCTGGCGTGTCAGCCGCTGAAAATCCGGCCAGCAGCACGCCGAGTGGCCGGCCCTCGAACGTGCCGAACGGCCAAGCGGCAACACGGCCCAAACGAACGGGATGCTCGTCGGTGGCGGCTTCCTGCCGCGGCGCACCCGTTGGCGCCCTGTCCGGAAGCAGCGTCACGGCCGCTTCCACCGGCCGCGCCTCGGTGAGAGCTGCGCGCCAGACGCGGGCGACCGCATCGATTTCCAGGGCTGGCCGCCAATACTTTTCTCCCGACCACCCCTCGCATTGGGTCAGCGGCGTTTCCCGCCGCGCTGCGGCCACGAATTCCGCACGCACGGAAAGGGCCGCGGCTCGCGCGATTTCGCCGAGCAGTGCTTCCGGACTTGCGTCGCTCTCCAGGGCGCGCAACAGGCGCACGCGCGTCTCGAACTCGGCTTCGATCCGGTTCCGCAGCATCGAATCCCGCTGTTGCGCGACAGCCAGGGCCAGCTCATCGCCGATCGCTCGAAGAGCGGCTGTGTAAACCGCATTGTGGACCCTGCGATAGGCAACCATTGCCAGACCCAATGCACGATTGCCGGCACGGAGCGGAATCCACAGCGCGCTCTCCATGCCCGCGAGGGCGCCCGCATTCGCAAACACCGAACCCGCCTCGCGCCCGGCCGACACAACCTCGCGGCTGTTGAGGAGCCTTTTCCATGCTGGCGCTGAAAGCTCGAGGTGCTTCCAATCATGAGGGAAGGCGGATTTCGATGGACCGCACACCAATCCCCGTGCCGGGCCGCCGCCATCTTTTTCTAGCAACCACACGCCGGAGCGATCCGCACCGGCCACTGTCTGCAGGGCATTGGCAGCCAGCTCGAGCAATCGCTCGGCACTTTCGCCCTGCACTGCTGTGCTGGCGATCGCGCCTGGCTGGATTTGCCCGGGACGGTTGTGCTCGCCGCCTCTGGGCCTCCACAATCGGATCCAGTTCCTCACCCGCATCAAGAGTTTCCGTCAGTGCGACTGGATCACCAGGTAGCTCAGCAGCGCGGCACTCCCGAAGAAGACGGCGAGCTCGATGGCGCGCCGCACGCCCCGATACCAAAGCAATGGAATCCTGTGAGTCCCCGTAGTCATCGCGCACCTCGGGATAATCCCCTTGCACAGCGTGCGCCAACGACGCATTCATCGCAAAGCTCCGGGAATCAATCAGATGGGGGACAAGGACTAGAACTTGCTCGTAGGCAACTTCCCACTCCGAAACTCCTGGAGCGCGCTTATTCCATTCCGGAATTGCTTTGCTTCTATTGGAAACCTGTGGAAATCGCAGGCAGGATTTGAGCGCGGGCGCGGGTCAAAGCCTTCGTCTGTCAATTCGATTGGGCCGGTTGTGTGGGGACATCGTACTGCTTGAGCTTGCGGTAGAGGGTGGTCTTTCCGATTCCAAGAAGGCGCGCCGCGGCTAACTTGTCGCCGGCCGTCTCGCGCAGAGCGCGAAAGATGGCGCGCCGCTCGAGTTCTTCGAGCGGGACCAATTCGTCCTGCTCAGGCAGGCGTTCGGACCCCGTATTTTGCAGGTTGGACGGGAGGTCGCCCACGTGGAGGATCGGGCCCGAGCCCAGGGCCACAGCCCGTTCGACCGCATTCTCCAGTTCGCGGACGTTCCCGGGCCAATCATAGGCCATCAGGCGCCGCATGGCGTCCTCGGAGATCGTGCGCACTTGCCGCTGCGGATCGCCGAATTTTTCAAGAAATGTGTTCACCAGGAGCGGCAAATCGCTCCGGTGCTCGCGCAAGGGCGGCAACTTGATCTGGACGACGTTGAGCCGGAAGTAGAGATCCTGGCGAAAAGAGCCGGAGCGAATCGCAGTTTCCAGGTCCCGGTTGGTTGCCGCAATCACGCGCGCGTGGACCCCCACGCGCCCGGTCGAGCCGACCGGCTTGATCTCGCGCTCCTGCAGGGCCCGCAGAAGCTTCGCCTGGAGATCCGTGGGGAGATCTCCGATTTCGTCCAGGAAGAGCGTTCCTTCCCCCGCCGCCTCGAGCAAGCCCTGCTTGGAGTGCTGCGCCCCTGTGAAAGCCCCCTTGACGTATCCGAATAACTCAGACTCGATCAGCGTCGGCACCAGAGCCGAGCAATCCACGGGAACAAACGGGTTGTTCCGGCGCGGGCCGGAAAAATGAATCGAACGCGCCACCAGTTCTTTCCCCGTGCCGCTCTCGCCCAGAATGAGCACCGGGTAATTGTGTTGTGCGACCTTTTCGATGAGCCGATAGACTCTCTGCATCTTGGGGGAAACTCCGGTCAGCCCGCCGAATCCCGGCCGGCTGCGAAGCTGCTCCCGCAAGACTCGATTTTCCTGGTCCAGCTCGATGCCGTGCGCCACGCGTTCGAGCTTTGTCCGAAACTCTTCGACGTGGAACGGCTTTGTCACGTAGTCGGTCGCGCCCAGGCGGGTGGCTTCGACCGCGGTCTCGATGGTGCCGTACTGGGTCAGGACCACTACGGCCGCCTGCGGGTACTGTTGACGAATCCGCTTGAGCAGCTCGATACCGCCCAGTTGCGGAACTCTTAAATCGGTGACGACGATGTCCACAGGAAACTGATCGAGGATTTCCAGCGCGTCTTCCGTCGTCGCGGAAGTATGGACCTGCAGCCCCGCGTCCACCGCGACGTCCCGGCACAACTCCCGGGTCGCAGCCTCATCGTCAACAATCAGCAAACTCAGAGTTGACGATCTTGCGGGCGCTGCTTTCGGACTCGCTTGAAGTTCCATTGCGATGACCTCGTCTCAAAATAGGAGCAACGATAGTGCCAATTCGAGCCGAGACCAAATTTGGCGCAAACAAAGCACTTAGTTATTCTTCAGGAAAGTGCTTGAAGCGGAACAGTAGTCCCAATTAGGGAATCATGTCAAGCCGACTACTGCAATCCGCCTACTAAGCCGTCTCCAATCAACCAAATGCAAGAATGGAACTGCGCTGAGACCCAAGTTGGGACGGAAACGCCTTCTTGCCCACCCAGTGCCAGACTTGGACCGGGTTCAAGCCCTGCGAGTCAGGCGCTATGGCTTGTCCGAGTCGAACGCGCTGCCGGCCGGCTTCCAGTCGATCAGGCAAACGCCCTCGGTGGCGGAGGCCACATATACCATCGCCTCGCCCGCAGGTGCGGCGAACGCGGGAGACAATCCTTGAATCGATCCTGCGGGTACAGCGTTCCAGCTTCCCCCTCGTCCCGCGAGACGTACAGACCTTCCGTTTGCATCGCGGCGAAGGAGATGGGGCCGGCGACCGCAAGATCGCTCAGCGGAGCCTACAACAAGCGGAGCTTCTCAGGCGGGCAAAAACGAGTCGCAGCGACTCCGCCGACTCGCTAGGGCCTGCTCTGGCGGCAAATTCGTTGTATCGATGGCAGGGGAAGCGTACGATGCGCGAAACAGGGCCCCAAATCGGAAATTCTGGCTGACATGTTGATGCAGCCGCGGACGAACGACAAACGGCAATTGTGACTCAGTTGTGTGAGGCAACGCGATGATAAGAACAATTACGACTTTCCGGAACCCCATCGCTGCGATTTGGCAGCACGCCATCCACAAGGCCATCTCCCAAAAGAAACCTGGCGTGAAGCTGTATCTCAGTTCGAGGGAGCCAGAAATGACGCAATTTAACGCGGCGCTCGATGCGCTGCAAAAGAGCAAGCCGATGCCCGCTACCGACGACTTTGGCAACGTCATCGGGGATTGTGCCAAGTTGGTGGCGGAATACGTCTGGGCGGAAATCACGCGCGACACATTGAGAGCATCGGAACTCGAAGATGAACTTCGCTACAGTACGTGCGACCCGCTCTGGTCTATCGCTCTGGCGATTTATTTGGCGTGGAAAGCGTCGCTTGATCCCGTCCCGTACGTCCGCTACTCAAGCCTAAACGACTTCAGGATTCCTCTGCCCGATAAACCGGATCTGGTTATCGGCGTGATCGCGGACTGGGGCACGGGCCTGGATGACGCAAAATGGCTTCTTTCGGAAGTAATGAAGAAAAACCCGGACGTGCTGATCCACCTGGGTGACGTGTATTACGCGGGAACGGCTGACGAGTTCCGTAGCAATTTCCTCGATCCTATAAATGCTATCGCGCCGAACATTCCCGTCTATACGCTGTCCGGCAATCACGACATGTACGCAGGGGGCGATCCCTTTTATTGGGTTTTAACTCAGCTAAATGCCACGTCCGCGCTCAAACCATACCAGCAGAAAGCCAGCTATTTTTGCTTGCAAAGCGAGAACTGGCAAATTCTGGGCATGGATACAGGACTTCATGACTGCGATCCATATACCGTGACAACCAACATCACGTTTCTGGATCCGAAAGAGGCGGCCTGGCATGTCGATAAGCTGAACAACGCTGGACGGCGGCAAACGATTCTTCTCTCGCACCATCAGCCTTTCACCGCCTTCGGGGACGGAATTGGCCAAGGGCCATCGGGGAAATCTCTCGCTTACAATCCAAGGTTGTATTCCGTTTTTGGGCCTTTCGTTAACAACATTGCGCTTTGGCTATGGGGACACGAACACAACTTCGAAGTCTTTGATCCCTACCTTGGTTTGAAGAAAGGCCGTTGCGTTGGAGCGGCGGCGATTCCCTGTTATAAAGCGCAAAACCCCTACGGCCTTATCCAAAATCCGGACCTGCAGGGACAGAGCGCGTTGCCGAGTCTTGCACCGGACGTGCTGGAGCTGGCCGTTAACTCGGACGGATGGTATTTCCACAACTACGCGATCTTGACGCTCCGAACTCCGAAGAGCGAATTCAGAGACTCAAAAATCGAATACTACGAACTCGACTCGGCCAAGCAGAGACCGAGCATTTTGATGCATGGCGAGGTAATTCCCTGAGGAGGACGGTGACCTGCCCCTCGTTCTTGGTCCAGTCTTAAGTTTGCTCTCCTGGGTCCCTGCACATCCGATATGAGAGCTTTTTCAGGGACGCCGCGATCGTTCTTGAAGAACTGGAACACCTCCTCTGTCCCCAGCGAAATTCGCGGACGAATAAGAGCCAACGAAACAACTGACCCGCGTCGACATATCGGCTCGCCCCCAACCGGCCGCCCCCCGCGCCGACTCAGCTTGGCATTCGCCCACGCTACTGGTAAATTCCACCTGACGGTCCCGGCTCGGCCGGGACACAGACTCATGGCCGAAACACCCAATCCGCAAATCGGAGCGCCTTCAGCCGAACGCATTCTGATCGTGGAGGACGAAGAGAACGCCAGGCGGGGCTACGAGGCGTTGCTCCGAAAATGGGGTTTTGAGGTCCTAGGAGTGGAGAGCGCCGAAGCGGCGCTCGAGAAAATGCCTGATTTCGCTCCTGACGCCCTCATCGCGGACGTGGAACTGCCCGGGATGAATGGCCTCGAATTGCTCGAGCGGCTGCGCGACGCCGGAGATCTCCAGCATCTGCCGGCCATTCTGATCACGGGCAAGGGCAGCGAGGAGCGCGTGGTCTCAGCGATCCAATCTGGCGCATTTTGGTACATCGAAAAACCTCTCAAGGCCGCCATCCTGCGCGCGCTGCTCGATCGCGCCCTGGGACTCGAGCGCGGGCGGCGGCAGGTCGCGGCCCTCACGCAAGAGTTGCGAGAAGCGGGGCGTCTGGGGGACATGGTCGGGCGGTCGAAGCCGATGCAGGACGTCATGCGGGTGGTCGAGCAGGTCGCGCCATCCATGGCGTCGGTGCTGATCACGGGAGAAACCGGCTCGGGAAAGGAAATCCTCGCGCGAACCATTCACCGGCTTTCACCGCGCAGCAACCGGCCGTTCGTGGCCATCAATTGCTCCGCGATTCCCGAATCCCTGATGGAGAGCGAGATTTTCGGCCACGAGCGCGGTGCGTTCACCGGCGCAGCCGAACGCCGCCTCGGCTGTTTCGAGTTGGCCGATGGCGGCACGCTGCTGCTCGATGAAATCGGCGAGATGCCGGCTCCCACGCAGACCAAGCTTCTGCGGGTGCTCGAAGACCACAAAGTGAGGCGCATCGGCAGCAAGACGGAAACGCCGGTGGATGTGCGCGTGCTCGCCGCCACCAATAAGGACCCGGATCGCGCGGTCGCAAAAGGGGATCTCCGGCAAGATCTTTATTTCCGCCTGAACGTGTTCCACATTCACTTGCCGGCGCTGCGCGAGCACAAGGAAGATATTCCGCCCCTCATCGAGGGAATGCTGCGCGACCTCAATGAAAAATACAACCGCCAGATTCGCGGCGTCAGCGCCGAGGTTCTCGATCAGTTCAAAGGCTACACCTGGCCGGGCAATGTCCGCGAGCTGCGCAACATTATCGAGCGCGCCGCGATTGTCTGCGACCGGGACCTCATCGGCCGCGCCCACTTGCCGGAAGAATTCGGCCGCGCCAACCCACTGGGCGCCGCCGAGCTCTCGGCGCTGCGATTTCCCATCGGCACCACCGTCGAAGCCGCCGAGCGCGAGCTGATCCTGCAAACCCTCGCGGCGACGCAAAACAATAAGACGCGCGCGGCGGAATTGTTGAGCATCAGCCTCAAGACTTTGCACAACAAATTGAAAGAGTACGAAGCGTCGAAATCCTCCACGGCCTGAGGGGCCGGGCCATGCACCTCCGCCTCAAGACGAAGATCACCCTGACCATGGCCGGTCTCGTTCTGGCCGTCGTCGCCGTGTACTCTTATCTCAATGTGGCTTCCCTCGAACGCCAGGTCGTGCGCCAGGTTGACAGCCGGGCAAGTACTGTTGCGCAGCAGGTTTTCTTTCAAGCGCAGAATGCGTTGGCCGACGCCGCCGCCGCAGGCAACGCGCCCGCCTCCAACAGCCCCGCCGACATGCGCGCGTACGTGCGCGACTCCTTGGCCAACAGCACGGCGCTCGATTCGCTCATCACCGGCGAGGTGGGCTATTCTTCCGTCGTCTACGAGGTCACGATCGTGGATCACGACGGCACGGCGCTCATCTCGAGCGACTCGACTCTGATCGACCACACCGTGCTCCCGCGCACGCCGCTCGATCAACTCGTGGGCAGCGGGGCGTTCGATCAATGGCGCGTCATCTACGGCCCGCCGCGCTCCTATGAGGTCGCCTATCCTTTCAAGCTCGGCCCGGCTGGACACCAGGTTCCCTTCGGCGAAATCCGCGTAGCGGTGCAGACCGGCCTGCTGCGCGGCGAGATTACGCCCAGTCTGCGCTCGGCCGGATGGCTCGCGCTGGGCTCCGTGCTCGCGTCGGTCCTGCTGGCGGCCATCGTCTCGAGCATCTCGCTTGCTCCGCTCGAACGCATTTCGGCCCAATTGGACCGCATCTCGCGCGGCGAATTCGATCCGCAGCCCGTTCGGACTACCGACGAATTCGGCCAGGTCAGCAGCAAAATCAGCCGGATAGGTCAGCAACTGCGCGGGGTCCAGGAGATTTTCAGCACGCTGCGCGAAAACCTCGACCAGGTGCTGGGCGGCCTCGAGGACGGGCTTCTGCTTTTTACGCGCGACGGCCGGGCCGTGATGGTGAGCCCCGCTGTCGAACGTTTCTTGGGCGTGCCCGCCGATCAGTTGCTCGGCCGCATGGTTGACGATATTTTCCCCGCCGGCCATCCCGTGCGGCGTGCGCTGGGCCTGGACGAAGGAGCCATCGCTCCGGTCACGACCGAAGTCGAGCTGCCTTCTCGGAACGGCGAGCCGCCGCAACACGTGGGGATCGGCGCCCAGGTCATCACCGAAGGCGGCACGCGCATGGGCGCGCTCGTTACGCTGACGGACCTGGAGTCGCGCGAGCGCATCAGCACCCAGTTGCAAGTCTCCGAAAGAATGTCCGCCCTGGGCCGGATCATGTCCGGCGTGGCTCACGAAGTGAAGAACCCCCTCAATTCGATGCGCCTGTGGCTCGAAACTTTGAAGACCCATTTCTCCGCCGACGAGGAATTGCCCATGCACGCCATGAAGGTGCTCGATACCGAGATCGATCGCCTGGACAGCGTGGTGAAGCGCTTCCTCGATTTCACGCGCCCGCTCGAGCTGCATCAGGAAGAGACGCAACTCGCCGAACTGATCGATGAGGTCGTGCGCGTGGCGCGCCCCCAAATCGAGCGGGCGAAAATTGAAGTCGAAACGCACTGCGACACGGATCTCCCTGCAGCGCGCGTGGACCGGCAACTGATTCGCCAGGCGTTGCTGAATCTGATCCTCAACGCCGTGGAGGCCATGCCCGGAGGGGGCCGCCTCACGCTCACACTGGAACGCCACGGCGAAATGGCCGTGATCCATGTCAAAGACACGGGACCCGGAATCTCGCCCGAGCATCGCAATCGCGTCTTTCAACTTTTTTTCACGACGCGGCCCGGCGGCAGCGGGATCGGACTCGCGAGCACATTCCGGACTGTTCAATTGCACAACGGCGCGATTGATTTTGAAACTGAGTTGGGCCGCGGCACGTCGTTCCGGATGGAGCTTCCCCTTGAGCGCCCCGGCGAAACTCCTACTCGTTCGCGGGATTCCAAAACGGCCGTGGAACACAACGTATGAAACTTCCATCCGTCGCATTCGCCGGATTGCTCCTGGCTGCCGCTTTTGCTCTCGGCGGCTGCCAGCGAAACATCGTCAAGGCCGCGCCGCCGTCCGTCTCGACGCCTCCGGAGTCGGTGCCTCCTCCGGCGACTCCGCCGCCTCCCGCGCCGACGACTCCCGTGCCTGCTTCGGAACCGAAACCGCAGCCGCAGCCCTCCACGCCGCCCGCGAACGCTAACCCCGCGCCCGTGCGCCCGAAGCCCGCGCCGTCAACCGGCCCGGCTCCCCCAGCGCCTCAGGAACCGAAGCCCCAGGCTCCCGAGATCGCACCCGAGCTATCTCCGCAACAGTTGAGCGCGGATGAACAGCGCACCACCGTCGATATTCAAGCCGCAGAGAAAAATCTGCAGCTAGCTTCCGGCAGACAGCTCAACGCGGCGCAAGAAGACCTGGTCGAGAAAGTGCGGGGTTTTCTGAGCCAAGCGCACGATGCGGTCCGCGAGGGCGATTGGGTGCGCGCGAGCAATCTCGCCCACAAAGCGCACATTCTCTCCGACGAGCTGGTGAAATCGCTCTAGAAGCCGTCTAGCGGAGTTGGCCGAGCTGGTAGTTGAGCGAATCCACCGAAATCTGGAAATGGTATTTCGCCTGGGCCTGGGCGACTTCCGCCTGTGCCTGATTCAACTGGGCCTCGCTCAGCTCGACGATCGAGCTGAGGCCGAGATTGTACCGGGCTTGCGCGAGCTTCAGCGCCAGATCGGCTTGCTGCTTCAACTGATCGGTAAGGCTCAGATTCTGGAACGCCGTATTCACGTCGTTGTAAGCGACGCGAACGTCGCGCGCAATTTGATCGGTGAGCTCGTTCACCTGTTGGTTGGCGGCGTCGGCGGCGAATTGGGCTTCGCGGTGGCGCGCGGAGTAGAGGCGGCCGTCGAAGATCGGAATCGTAAGGTTGAAGCCCGCCGCAGCGTAATTGGCGGCCAAAGGGGCTTGGCGTTCCGGCGTCACTCCCGCGACAGCGACCGCGGAGAGCGTGGGATTCCAGAGTTCGGCTTCGGCCTTCGCGTATTCCCGAGCCGATTGCAAATGCAAACGGCTGCCGGCCAATTCGGGCCGCTGTTGAAAGGCCTCCGCGATCAGATCAGCAAGGCTTGCTGCGGGCTTTTCAGGCATGGGCTGGTCTTCTAAAACGAACGTGCGCTCGTCAGAATTGCCGAGGGCGAAAGACAAGTCTGCGAAGGCAGATTGAAGATCGTTTTCGGCCTGGGTGAGAAATAACTGCGCCTGCCCGAGATTCACATTGGCAAAGCTGACGTCGAGCGAGGATTTGAGCTGATTCTTCGCGAGCGTCGTGACCTGATCCACCACCAATTGGCGCGCGGCGACGTCCTGCTGCGAAACCCTGAGAACAGCCTGCGCCTCGAGAGCGCGGTAGTAGGCTTCGTTCACCTGAAGCAACACATCTTCGCGGGTAGCCACGGCATTCTGCTGCTGCGATTTGGCTTCGAGGTCGGCGGACCCAACGAGGCTGTGCATTCGGCCGAAATCGGTCACTAGCTGGGTGACTGCGACGCCTCCGGCGAAACGATCGTAGATGATGGGATTGTTCAAGCCGCCGGCGGTGATGCGGCTGTTGCTTTGGGCGTCCACGCCGGTGGCATCGCCGAAGACCTGTGGGAAATAGGCCGAGCGCGCTTCAGAGGCGAGGGCTCCCGCCTGCTGCGCCGTGAATTGTGCGGCGAGCAAGCTGGGCCTGTTGCGCAGGGCGATGGCCTGAGCCTCGGCGAGCGTCAGCGATTGCGGCGCGGCGGCGGATGACGGCTGGCCGGCCGCGGGTGCTTGAGAAGCAGGTGGACTCTGCGCGAGGCAAGGCCAGGAGATCGAGAGAGCTGCACACAACGCGATTGCGGCGACGAATGAGAGCTTCATATCACTTCTCCTCTTGAGGCTGAGCCGCATCCTTCCGCCCATACACAAGGACGTATGTGGCTGGAACAACAAACACCGTGAGAACAACCGAAGTGAGCAGGCCCCCGATGATCACGCGAGCGAGTGGCGCATAGGCTTCGCTTCCTTCCTCGAGCTTCAGCGCCATCGGCACGAGTCCGACCACGGTGGCTAGCGTGGTCATCAGGATTGGCCGGAGGCGGATGCGGCATGCGTGGGCCACGGCCTCGCGCAAACTGCGTCCTTGGGAACGAAGGACGTTGGCGAAATCGACGATCAAAATGCTATTGGAGACGACCATGCCTTGAAGCATGACGATGCCCATCAGCGACTGAATGTTCAGGGTCGTGCCTGTGAAGGCCAGCGTGAGCATCACGCCAATGAGGCCGGTGGGGACGGCGAGAACGATCAGGAACGGGTCTAGAAACGAGGAGAATTGCGCAACGAGGATGAGGTAGACAAGAAGAATCGCAAGCAGAACGCCGAACCCGAAACTCCGGAAGGAGGACTGCATCGTCACGACGAGGCCACGCGTATTGATGCGGAGGTTGGCGGGAAGCTGCGTCGCGGCGACGATTTTCTGGACGGCGCGCGCCGGAGAGCCGAGGTTCTCGCCCGAGGGCGTCACGTACACGTCGATATCGCGCTGAAGCTGATAGTGGTCCACTTCGGTTGGCGAGAGAATACGGGAGATGTCGGCAACCTGACCAAGATACGTGGGCATTTTCAGGCCGGGCGCGCGCAGCGGCATGGCGTTCAAATCCTCGATGGACTTCACCTGATTTTCCGGATACTGCACGGTCACGAAATAGTTGTTGCCGGTTTTGGGATCGACCCAATAGCTCGGCGCGATCATGGCGTTGGAGGTGAGCGCGGTAATCACGTTGTCCACGACTTCCTGCGGTGAGAGGCCCAACTCGCTGGCGCGCTCGCGATTCACGTTGATTTGCAGCGCGGGGTAATCCATGTCCTGGGGGATGAAGACGTCGGCGACGCCGGGGATGGCGCGGAACTTCTGCGCGAGGTCCTGGGCGATCGAGTCGGCCTGATTGAGATCCATGCCGCTGACCTGAACGTCGATGGGAGCGGGTGCGCCTTGATTGAGGACTGCGTCCACGAGGCCGCCGGATTGGAAATTCGTGCGGACCTCGGGGACTTCGGCCGCAACGCGGCGGCGGACGCGGCTCATGTACTCAAAGCTGCTAACACTGTGGTCCTGCTTCAAGCCGACTTCGACGAATGCGGTGTGCATGCCGGAGTTTGGCGTGAAGAGCGCGGAGAGATCGGACATCAGGCCGATGTTGGAGACGACCGTGCTGAGATCGCGCGCGGGAATTTCTTGGCGGACGATATCCTCCACCCGCATGACATATTTTTCAGTGTCTTCGATACGCGTGCCCGTGGGAGCCTTGACGTTGATGATGAACTGGCCCGCGTCGGTGCGCGGGAAGAATGACGTGCCGACCATTGGCACGAGAACGAAACTCAGCACAAAGACGCCCGTGAAACCGAGGACTACGGCGCGCGGGCGATTGAGCGTTTTCCCGATCCAGAAGTCGTAGTGGCCGAGCATCCGCTCGAATTGATGGTTGAACCAGGCATTGAAATGGCGGCCCCAGGATTTGCTCGTTTCGAGGGCTTCGCCGGCGTGCTCATGGACCGCGCGAAGAAATGTGGCGCAGTAGAGCGGCACAACGGAAACGGCCACGAAATAGGACGCGAAGAGGGAAATCACGACTCCGAGAGCCAGGGCCGTGAAGAGATACTTACTGACGCCGAACAACAACGTGACCGGGAAGAAGACGACGACGGTCACAAGCGTGATGGCGAGGACGGCGAGCGCGACTTCATTGGCTCCTTTTTCCGCAGCCACGACGGGTGTTTCGCCGTGCTCGAGGTGGCGATAGATGTTTTCCAGCACAACGACGGAGTTGTCGATCAATCGCGAGAAGGCGAGCGCCAAGCCGCTCAGGACCATGCTGTTGATCGTGCCGCCGCCAGTATGAAGGATGAAAAACGTCGCCATGAGCGAAATGGGAATCGAGAGGAAAACGGCGAGCGTGGCGCGGACACTCCCTAGGAATATCAGGATCATCAGCGCGGTAAGTAGGAGACCGATGCCCCCTTCGTGCATGACAGTCGAAATAGCTTGCTTGACGAAAAGGGATTGATCGAAGACCACGTGCGTCTTGAGTCGCGACGGGATGTCGCGAAGAGTGGGGATCGCGTCTTTGATTCCATTGACGACGGAAATCGTATTGGTGTCACCGCCCTGCTTGAGAACCGGCGCGTAAACCGAGCGCTGGCCGTTGACGCGAACGATGTTGTATTGCAAGGCGGAGCCGTCCACGGCGTGGCCAACGTCAGAGAGATAGACGGATTGCTGGCCTTCGGTCTTGAGCGGCAATTCGTTCAGCGCCGCGGCGTCGGCGACTTGGGCGTTGGTGTAGATGTTGTAGTCGGT
>Ga0187769_10001261_pt1 | contig 14433 bp, 13 predicted proteins | sample 0116_SJ02_MP02_1_FD_133140 | JGI IMG/M metagenome (GOLD analysis project Ga0187769, IMG submission 133140) | Tropical peat soil microbial communities from peatlands in Department of Meta, Colombia - 0116_SJ02_MP02_10_MG | ecosystem: Environmental > Terrestrial > Soil > Wetlands > Peat | place... | reverse complement strand
CGTCTGCGCAAGCAGCTCTTCGAGACCGCCGCCGCGTTCGACGCCCACCACATCAAGGTCGGCAACATCCCCGAGACGCCCTGCGAGCTCGACCAGCTGATCGAGGAGTACGCGGCGCTGTGCCACGACGCCGCGCAACACACCAACGCGCGCATCTCCTACGAGATCATCCCGTTCGACCCGATCTTCACCAGCCTCGACGAGGGCATCCGGCTCGTTACCGAGGCGGGCCGCAAGAACGGCGGGCTGGCCATCGACACCTGGCACATGGGCAAGCTGCGCATCCCGCCCGAAGACCTGAGACGCATCCCCGGCGAGTACCTGGCCTGGGTGGAGCTGTCGGACGGGCCGGTCGAGTTCATGGACGACCCGATCGACGAGGTGATCAACCACCGGCGTCTGCCCGGGGAGGGCGAGTTCGACATCCCCGGCTACATCGAGTCGTGCCGGGCTATCGGCTACGAGGGCCCGTGGGGCGTCGAGATCCTCTCCGAGGAGCTGCGCAACCTGCCCATGGACGAGGAGTTCAAGCGGGCCTACGAGACGACCGTCGCGCAGTTCGGCGCCGGCGTGACCTGACAAGGAGAGACATGAAACAGCTGGACAACGACCGGCTCGTCTGGATGTTCACCCAGATGCTGCGGATCCGCGAGTTCGAGGAACGGGTCAAGCGGACGTTCGAGGAGCACCCGGGCGTCATCCGGGGACACACCCATCTCGCCGACGGGGCGGAGGCCTCGATCGTGGGCTCGCTGGCGACGCTCCAGCCCGGCGACCAGCTGATCGCCACCTATCGCTGCCACGGCTACCCGATAACGCTCGGCACCGACACCAAGGCGATCATGGCCGAGATCTACGGCCGCAAGGACGGGCTGTGCGGCGGCTACGGCGGCTCGATGCACCTGGTCGACCCCGGCCGCGGCTTCCTCGGCACGAGCGGCATCGTCGGCCAGGGCATTCCGCAGGCCACCGGCGCGGCGTGGGCCGCCCAGATCCGCAAGCAGAACCAAATCGTCCTCGGCTTCTTTGGCGACGGCGCCTCCAAGCAGGGCGCCTTCCACGAGTCACTCAACCTTGCGTCGCTGTGGAAGCTGCCGGTCGTCTACGTGATGGAGAACAACAACTACAACGTGGCCACGCGCTCCGAGCAGGAGGACGCCAACGCGGCCGCCGGCGAGCCGCTGTCGGTCAAGGCGAAGGCCTACAGCATGCCCGGGGTCACCGTGGACGGCGGCGACCCGGTCGCGGTGTACGAGGCGGTGGGCGCGGCCGCGGACCGGGCCCGCGCCGGCGATGGCCCGACCCTGGTCGAGTCCAAGGTCTACCGCCTATCGGCGCACGGAAACATCATCGCGCCGCCCGGCGTTCCCCTGCACTACCCCGAGCACGAGGCGATCACGGTATTCGGCAACCGCGAGGAGTACGAGGCGGCGCTCCGCGGCGACCCCGTTCCCCGCTTCCGGGCACGCCTGATTGAGCAGGGCGTGCTCGACCCCGCGCGCGCGGACGAGATTGCGCAGGAAGTTCGGGACGAGATGGATACCGCGGTGAACTTCGCGCTCGAGGACCCCTACCCGGACCCCGCAGCCGCCGCCCGCACCGACTACGTGTACGCCTAGGAGAGAAGTCATGGCACGAGAGATTCCCTACATCGCGGCGGTCGAGGAGGCCATCTTCGAGGAGATGGGCCGCGACGACACCGTCCTGTTCTACGGCCAGGACGTGGCCCCCAGCGACGACCACCGGTTCGTGCAGGCGTACGGGCGCGACCGGGTCCGGGTCTCGCCGATCTCCGAGACGGCCGAGATCGGCATGGCCGTCGGCCTCGGGCTCGCCGGCTACCGGCCCGTGGTCGAACTGCTGATGGCCGAGTTCATGCTGGTGGCGATGAACCAGGTGGTCAACGAGGCGCCGCGCCTGCGCTACATGAGCGGCGGCCAGGTCAAGGTCCCGGTGGTGTTCAAGGCCGGCTACGGATTCACCGCCGGCTGGGCCGGCCAGCACACCGGCTCGATCTACGGCGCGTTCATGGGCTTCCCCGGGCTGAAGATCGCGCTGCCCTCGACGCCGGCCGACGCCAAGGGGCTGATGACGACCGCGATCCGGGACGACAACCCGGTCTGCTACCTCATCAACTACCTGCTCGTGCTCGAGCACGGCGACGTGCCCGAGGGGGAGTACTCCGTGCCGTTCGGGCAAGCCGCGGTGCGTCGCGAAGGCGGAGACGTCACGATCGTGGCCACGGGGTGGACCGTCGGCCGGGCGCTCGCCGCCGCCGATGCGCTCGCACAAGAAGGGATCCAGGCCGAGGTCATCGACCCCCGCACGCTCAACCCGCTCGACACGGCAAGCATCCTGTCCTCGGTCGAGAAGACCGGCCGGCTCGTGGTCGTGGACCAGGGAACGCGGCACGGTGGCGCCTCGGCGGTGATCGCGGCCGAAGTCGCGGAGCATGGGTTCGGAACGCTGAAAGCGCCGATCGCGCAGGTGACCGCGCTCGACGTGACTGTGCCCTACAGCGAGCCCATGGAGGCCTACGTCCTGCCCAACGAGGAGAAGATCGCCGGGACCGTCCGCCAGGTGCTGGGCGAGGCGCCCGTCGCGGCGTAACTGTGTCGCGTGGGACAAGGATGAGGATTCTTCGGCGGTTGCCGCCTTGATCGACGGTGAGGCCGCGGGCCGGCTCCTACGCACGATGTGGCGGATCCGGCTGTTCGAGGAGCGCGTCGCCCAGCTAAAGCGCACGCTCGTCGTCCACGGCCTGATCCACCTGAGCATCGGCGGCGAAGGGGTGGCGGCGGCGGTGTGCGGCCAGCTGCGCGACGACGACGCGGTCTACAGCGGTCATCGCGCCCACGGCCACGCGATCGCCAAGGGCGCGCCGGTCGACCGGGTTATGGCCGAGCTGATGGGCCGCGTCGATGGGCTGTGCAAGGGCGTCGGCGGCTCGATGCATCTCGTCGACGCCGAGCACGGGTTCATGGGCGCCACCGGCGTGGTCGGCGGCAACCTGCCGATGGCGCTCGGAACAGCGCTCGCACGCCACCTCAAAGGCACCGATCAGGTGAGCGTCGTCTTCTTCGGCGACGGCGCCGTGCAGGCCGGGCACTTCAACGAGACGATCAATCTGGCCGCGCTGTGGCGGCTACCCGTGATCTTCGTGTGCGAGAACAACGGCTTCGCGGAGTTCACCTCCCGGGAGGAGCACTCGACGATCGAGCGGGTCAGCGACGTGGTGGCGCCTTACGGCTTCGCGCGCGAGACGGTGAACGGCTCCGACGTGCCGGCTGTCTACGAGGCGTTCGGTCGGTTCCTGAGCGAGGCACGAGCCGGCGGGGGGCCGTTCCTGCTCGAGTGCCTGACGTATCGACGGCGCGGGCATTACGAGGGCGACCAGCAGAGGTACCGCGATCCGGCAGCCGAGCAGGAGTGGTCCGAGCGAGACCCGATTGCGCGGTTGACCGAGCACTGCTTCGATGACGATGTAGCGGCCGAGATCGAGCGTGAGGCCGCCACGGAGATCGAAGCGGCGGTTCGGTTCGCTCGTGACAGTCCGTTCGCCGATCCGGGCATCGTGGCCGAGTTGGTCTACGCGAAATGACCGAAGCCACGTTCGTCGAGGCGGTCAACCGCACGCTCGCCCACGCCATGCGTGAGGACGAGCGGGTGATCGTGCTCGGCGAGGACGTGACCGAGGGGGGCCCCTACCTGGTCACCGCCCGGCTGGCCGAGGAGTTCGGGCGCGAACGGGTGCGCAACACGCCGATCAGCGAGGGCGCGGTCTGCGGGGTCGCGGTTGGCGCCGCGCAGTCGGGGCTGAGACCCGTCGTCGAGATCATGTTCATCGACTTCATCACGCTCGCGCTCGACCAGCTCGTCAACCAGGCGGCCAAGGCGCACTTCATGTCGGGCGGGCAGCTGTCGGTGCCGCTGGTGCTGCGCACGCAGGGCGGCTCGGGGCAACGCAACGGCGCCCAGCACTCGCAGAGTCTCGAGGCGTGGCTCACGCACGTCCCCGGGCTGAAGGTGGTCATGCCGAGCGGCGCGGGCGACGCGGCCGGGCTACTGATGAGCGCGATCGCCGACCCGAACCCGGTGGTGTTCGTCGAGAACAAGTCGCTCTACTTCCGCAAGGAGCGGGTCCCCGATCCACCTGAGCCGATCCCGCTGGGCCAGGCACGTACGTTGCGCAAAGGGCACGACGTCACGATCGTCGCGCTCTCCCGTCTCGTCGAGGACGCGATGCAAGCCGCCGAACGCCTGGCGAACGACACTGGGATCGAGGCCGAGGTGATCGACCCGCGCACGCTCGTCCCGCTTGACCTCGAGACGCTCGCGCAGTCGGTCAGGCGCACCGGACGCGCCGTGGTCGCCCACGAGGCGGTGACCGCTGGCGGATTCGGGGCCGAGCTCGCCGCCCAGCTCCAGGCGGCCGCGTTCGACTACCTCGAGGCGCCGATCCAGCGGGTGGGCGCGCCGTACACCCCCGTGCCGGTCAGTCCCCCGCTCGAGGACGCCTACCGACCTGGAGCTGAACAGATCATCACCGCGGTGAACATCGCCTTGCACTGGGGCGAGTACGACGTCGAGCCGTGGGAACACGGCGCGATCGCCTAGGCTGAATCGAGTTCGCCGTCAAGCGCCAGCAGTGAGGCACCGGGCACCTGCTCGAGCAGGCCGCGCCGGCTCAGCACGATCTCCAGATTGGTGAGCGACAGGCGGGCGTGCTCCCGGGCCACGTTATCCGCGCGCGACCCCTCCCGGTTGGAGATCGCGTCGACGAGCCACAGGTGCTGGCGGTGGGCGACGATCAGGATCTCGCGCGACTCGGGGAGCTGGGCGTGCTGGAGAACGAGCGCATTGGGGGTAGCGAATGGCAGCGACAGGACGGTGTCGAGCGTCCGCTCGAGCAGCGGGCTGTGCGCCATCTTGATCAGCCGTTTATGGAACTCGCCGTTGAGCGCGACGTAGCGCTCGAACGATTCGTAGTCGGCACGGTGCACGAGCGGCGCGATCTGGTCGTTGATCGCTCGCAGGGCGCGGAGGTCGCGGCGACTGGCCCCCTGCTCGGCGGCGAAGCGGCAGGCCGTTCCCTCCAGCACCCCGCGGATCTCGATCGCCTGCCTCATGTCGGCCTGGGTGAACTCGCGGACGACGTACCCGCCGGCGGGCAGCAGGCGCAGCAGGCCCTCGTGCTCGAGCGAGGCGAGCGCCAGCCGAAGCGGCGTTCGCGAGACTCCGAGCCGCTCGACGAGCGGCAGCTCGGACATTCGCTCCCCGGGCTTGAACTCGCCGCTTAGGATCTGCTCGCGCAGGGCGAACAGCGCACGCATCATCTGCGTTCGGTTGGCCTGATTCACCATCGGCGGGGGAGTATCGCGGGCGGATTTCCTGTATGCAAGCGGCCCAGATCCGAGCGCTGCAATCGTTCTTTTTGGTCATGTTAGGCGTTACGAGGTCGTTGTTGCATACAGAAATGCTTGACAATAAGATCATCGCCTCGCCCAGCCGGGGCGGGTCGACCGAATCATCAGAGGAGGAGGACAAGGGTGAGGATGAACCACCATGCGCTGCGCCTGCGCACGTGCGTTGCGCTGGCCGTGCTCGTCGGTGCGTTGCTACTGGCCGCGTGCGGCAGCAGCAGTAGCAGCACGACTTCGAGCGCCTCGAGCGCCGCATCGAGCGCGTCGAGCTCGAGCACCACGGCAAGCGCGGCCGCGAGCTCGACGAGCACTTCTTCGTGCGGGCCGAAGGCCGGCGTGAAGGCAACTGGAACGCCGATCAACATCGGCACGATCGACACCAAGCAGCCGGGCACCGACTTCAGCGACGGCCCGAACATGATCAACGCGTACTTCGCGTGCGTGGACAACAACGGTGGCGTCAATGGCCATCCGTTGAAGCTGTTCGTCATCTACGACCAGACGCAGCCCTCGCAGATCACGGCGGCCGCACACAAACTGATCCAACAAGATCACGTGGTCGGAATCGTCGGCGTGTTCGACCTGCTCGAGTGCACGCTCGACCAGAGCTACTGGCAGTCGCTCGGGATCTACGAGATGGGCGCCGGGATCGCCCCGGAGTGCTGGTCGACTCCGCACAGCGCCGCCGTGAACATGGGCCCGCGCTATAGCTCGGACGGTGCGGTCCAGTACGGACTCACCAAGCACCCGTCGAAGATCGTGTTCGTCCAGTCCAACGTGCCGGGCACGGGGTACATCGCCGCGGGACCCGCGGCGCTGGCCAAGGCGGCGGGCGTCCCGATCACGGAGCTCACCGAGAACGTCCCGATCCAGGACGCGGACTCGGTGGCGCTGAACCTCGTCGACGACGCGGGCTCGAACGGGTGGGTGGTGCTGAACTTCACCCCGCCCGAGGCTCTGGTGATCCTTCAGGCCGCCCAGAAGCTCGGCCTCGAGGACCGGGTCAAGGGCTGGGGCTGCTCGACGCCGTGCAACACCGACTTCCTGGCCAAGGCGCTGGGACCGAAGTGGAACGACAAGCTGTTCGTCAACGCCGAGCTGACCGATCCTGACGATCACAACGGCCCGGAGATGCAGCTCTACAAGGCGATCCTAGCCCAGTACGGTCAGGCGGTGGCCGGCGGCATCGGCTCGTTCAGCCAGATGGGGTTCGTGCTGGCCGAATTCGCGACCAAGGCGCTCGACGGGGTCAAGGGGCCGTACACCATGGCGAGCGTCAACGCGGCGTTCAAGGCCATCAAGGACTACAAGACCGAGATGTTGTGTCAGCCGTGGACGTACGGGCCATATCCGCTGCACATCCCCAACAACGCCGACTTCACCACGACGCCGGACAACGGGAAGATGGTGACGGCCCAGGGGTGCTTTGACGTCTCCTCCGCGGATCCCCAGATTGCGGCCTACCGCCAGGTCGCGGGCACGGCGCCATCGACGGAGCCGCCGGTGGGTTAGGGACGACCTCGACGAATCGGAGCGCCCGGGAAATGGGCTCCCCGCCCACCAGGGCCCGGGCGCTCCGATCGCACGCTAGCGCCTTGACCGGCTCAGACCGGCTCGAGCGGGACGGCCTGAATATGGCTCCGCTCGGGAACGGCGAGCAGGGAAGCGCCCGGCATCCGCTCGAGCACCTCTGGATGATCCAGCACAACCTCGAGATTGGTCCGCGCCAGCAGCGCGTGTTCACGGCCGAGGCCCTCGGCGCGGGTTCCCTGCCCGCGCTCGATTGCGTCCAGCAGCCCGAGGTGGTGGCGATGAGCCAGCATCAGGATCTCGCGGGACTCGGGCAGCACTGCTTGGGCCATCACGAACGCGCTGGGACCGGCGAACGGCAGCTTGATGATGCCGTCAAGCGCGCGTTCGAGCATCGGGCTGGCGGCCATCCGGAGGATGCCGGCGTGGAAGCGCTCGTTCATATCGACGAACTGCTCGAAGGACTCGTAGTCGGCTCGGTGTACCGCGTCCGAGATCGTGTCGCAAACTGCTCGAAGCTCGGCCACGTCGGCGGGCGAGGCTCCGCGCTCCGCGGCGAGGCGGGCCGCGGTGCCCTCAAGGACGCCGCGGAGCTCGATTGCGTCGCTGATGTCGGACTCGGTGAACTCGCGCACCACGTAGCCTCGGGACTCAAGCCCGCGCAGCAGGCCCTCGTGCTCGAGCGCCGCCAGCGCCAGTCGCAGCGGGGTGCGGGACACCCCCAGTCGCTGGACCAGCCGCAGCTCGGACATTCGCTCCCCGGGTGCGAACTCGCCGCGCAGGATCAGCTCGCGCAGTCGCAGCACCGCTCGCTTCATCTGGGTCCTGCTGGGTGGATCGGACACCTCTCACCTCACTCCGCATACCGTCGACGCGGTGGCGGCAGTGTAATGCGGCGGAGCCTGGATTGCATGCAAAATCGACAATCCAGCCCGGCGAACCCGGCATAGTTCAGGTCGTGTTAGGAGCTATTGCATACAGTTTGACCACCGATTACTATCGCCCGGCTCGCCAACCCTGGGGCGAGTTCAAACGCGATCCTCGAGGAGGAGGAGATCGGTGAGGATGTTCCACCACGTACCTCGCGTGCGGCTGGGGCTGCCTATCGTGGCGGTCCTGGGAGTGCTCTCCATAGCCGCCTGCGGCAGCAGCAGTAAAACCACCAGCTCGAGCGCAAGCTCCACAGCGGCGGCATCGTCCAGCGCTACCACCAGCAGCAGCTCGTCGAGTGCGTCGACGAGCACCTCGTCGTGCGGTCCGAAGCCCGGCACCGCCGCCACCGGCACGCCGATCACGCTCGGTGCCATCAACACCAAAGAGCCCGGCACGGACTTCACCGACATCGAGAACATGGAAGGCGCGTACTTCGCGTGCGTGAACGCCAACGGCGGCGTCAACGGCCACCCGATCAACCTAATCAAGCTGACCGAGGCCACGCAGCCGGCGCAGATCGCGGCGGACGCGAGCAAGCTCGTGCAGACCGATCACGTTGACGGGGTCTCTGGAACCTCGAGCATCCTCGAGTGCACGATCAACTCCGCTTACTGGCAGAAGCTCCACTACTACGTGATCGCCGCCGGGATCGCGCCTGAGTGCTATTCGACGCCGAACTACGCTGACGTGAACATGGGGCCGCGCTACAGCTCCGACGGAGCGGTTCAGTACGTGCTCACGCTGCACCCGAGCAAGATCGTGTTCGACCAGTCGAACGTGCCCGGGACGGGCTACATCGCCGCCGGCCCGGCGGCGCTGGCCGCGAACGCGCACGTGCCGATCACCCAGCTGACCGAGAACGTGCCGATCAACGACGCCGACTCGGTAGCGCTTAAGGAGGTCGACGACGCCGGCCCGAACGGCGCCGTGGTGCTGAACTTCACCCCGCCCGAGGCGCTGGTGATCCTGCAGGCGGCGCAGAAGCTCGGCCTCGAGGACCGGGTCAAGGCCTGGGCGTGCTCGACCCCGTGCAACACCGACTTCCTGGCCACCTCGCTGGGCTCGAAGTGGGACGGCAAGTTCTTCGTGAACGCCGAGCTCGCTGACCCCGACGCCACCAACACGCCGACGATGAACCTGTACAAGGCGATCCTCAAGCAGTACGGGACGGACGTGTCCGGCGGGATCGGCAGCTTCAGCGAGATGGGATTCACGATGGGCGAAATCGCTGTGCACGCGCTGGATTCGATCACGGGTCCCTACACGACCGCGAGTGTCAACGCGGCGTTCAAGGGCGTGAAGGACTTTGACACCGGCATGTTGTGCCAGCCCTGGACGTTTGGGGACTATCCACTGCACATCGCAAACAACATGGACTACACGGTCACGCCGGACAACGGCAAGATGGTGCTCAAGCAGGGCTGCACGCTGATTTCCGCTGTCGATCCGCAGATCGCGGCGTACCGCAGCGCAGCCGGTACGGCGCCGCTGGCACCGGGACAGCCGAGTGGGTCATAGGTGAGGCACTCGGAGTGAGGAAGTAGGATCCACAGGCGATCGGCGCGATCGGTGTAGCTGACATGCTCTTCACCTACGGCATTCTGGGTCTGCCGAGCTGGCAGGACTTTCAGCCGTTTCTCGTCACCGGGTTATCGCTGGGCGGCGTGTACGCCCTGTCCGGTGTCGGGATGGTGGTTCTGTACCGGGCCACCGGGGTGTTGAACCTCGCGTTCGGAGCAGTCGGCGCCATGGGCGCGCTGATCGCCTGGTCGCTCATCAACCACTCGGGCTGGAACGTCTGGCTGGCGTCCACGGCCTGCGTGGTGTTCGGAGGCGTGCTGACGCTGCTCTATGGGATGGTGTTCGGCCCGGCCTTGGCCAAGCGTGACCCGCTGGTCAAGGCCACCGCCACCCTCGGCCTGACGCTCATCCTGCTCGGGGTGATGGATCTGTTGTGGACCTCGAGCGGAGGCGCGTCGCGCTCGATCACGCTGCCGACCGACAACAACACGTTCATGATCAGCGGCATCCAGGTCGAGTACACGAACGTGATCGCGCTCGCGCTGGGACTGGCGATCACCGTGGCCACCTCGGCGTTCCTGCGCTACACCAAGCTCGGGACCGCGATGCGCGCGATGGCCAACGATCGGGAGATCACGGCCACGCTGGGCGTCCCGGTGAGGCGGGTCGAGGCCGCGGCCTGGTTCGGCTGCGGTCTCTTGTCCGGACTCGCCGGCATCTTGCTCGCTGATTTGGTGGCGCTCGACGCCACCACGCTCACGTTCCTGGTGATCTCGTCGCTGGCCGCCGCGCTGATCGCTCAGCTGCGGTCGATCCCGATCACGTTCATCGCGGCGCTCGTGGTCGGTACGGTGGACGCGCTGATCACACCGATCAACTCGATCACCAACTACCGCGACATGACCCCGTTCGTGCTCGCGGCTGCGGCACTGCTGATCTTCAACCGCAAGCGTGTGATCTCGGTCGGGAGGCAGGGCATCTAGGCATGGACGCCACCGGGGTTGAGAGCCCAGCCCAGGACGCGGCAGCCGTAGAGGGACCTGCCCAGCCGGCAACCCCGCGTCGTCCGCTGGAGCCCCGGTCGTTCATCCGCCCCGTCGTGATCGCGGCGCTGTTCCTGTTCGTGCTGCTCGCGCTGCCGTCGCTGTTCAGCACCTACTACATCGATGCCAGCACCCAGACGGCGATCTACGCGATCGTGGCGCTGGGGCTGGGCGTGCTGGTGGGACGCGTGGGCATGGTCTCGCTCGGCCAGGCCGCCGTCCTGGCGATCGGGGCCTGGGTCGCCGCCCGGCTGCTGTTCGCCACCGGGCTCCCGTTCCCGGTCGTGCTGCTGGCCTCCGGCCTGATCACGATGGTGCTGGGCACCTTGGTCGGGCTGCCGGCGCTGCGGTTGAGCGGCCTGTACCTGGCGCTGATCACGCTGATGCTCGCCGGCGCGATCACGGTCGTCCTCGCCACCACGAACTTCCCCAACGGCGGGCACGGCTTCCTCGGCTACAACGGCGCCTCGGTCCACATCCCGCCGATTCGCCGTCCCAGCATCGCCCAGGGCGACTCCGCCTTCTTCCGCTACTCGGTGGTCGTCGGCGCGCTCATGTTCCTGCTCACCCTGTTCCATCTGCGTGCCAAGCCGGGGCGGGCGTGGGCGGCGATCCGCCAGAGTGAGTCGGCGGCGCTCGCGGCCGGAATCAACACCACGTTCTACAAGCTGTGGGCGTTCGCGTTGGCGTCGTTCGTCACCGGCGTCGCGGGCGGTCTGTTGGCGGGCTCGCAGCACTACCTCTACTCGATCGACTTCCAGACGCAGGACTCGATCACGCTGCTCGCCGTCGTCCTGATGGGCGGCGCGTACAGCCTTTGGGGGGCGATCGTGGCCGGCTTCCTGCTGCAATTCCTGCCCCAGCTGTTCACGAGCTGGGGCATCTCGCCCGACTGGCTGACAATCCTGTTCGGGGTCGGCGTGCTCCAGGTGCTGACCACCGCGCCGCGCGGGATCGTCGACCAGCTTCCCAAGGACCTGGCCCGGCTCGGCCGCCTGCTGGCCCGCCTCGTGCGCCGCCCCACGCCCTCGACGAGCGGTGAGACGTGATCGAGGTCTCCGACATGACCGTCCGCTTCGGCGGGGTGACGCCGCTGGACAAGATGAGCGTCAGCTTCGAGAAGGGAACCTGCGGGCTGATCGGCCCCAACGGCGCCGGCAAGACCACGTTCTTCAACGTGCTGAGCGGCTTCGTGAAGCCGGTGTCCGGAAGCGTGACCGCGTTCGGAGAGGATCTGTTGCGCATGGTCCACTTCCGGCGCGCCCGGTGGGGAGTGCGCCGGACCTTCCAGACCGAGCAGGCAATCGAAGAGCTGTCGGTGTTCGACAACGTGGCGATGATCCACGAGCACTCCAAGCTTGGCGGCGGCTCGCGCCGTCAGGAGGTCATCGACGCGATCCGGTTCGTCGGGCTCGACGTCGATCCGGACACGAGGGTGGGCGGCCTCGGCGCCGGCCAACGTCGCATGGTCGAGGTGGCGCGTGCGGTCGTCGGCCGGCCGCGGCTCGTGCTCCTGGACGAGCCGGCGGCGGGGCTGCCCGACGAGGAAACCCAGCACCTGGGAGATGTGATCCGCCGGATCCCCGAGCAGACCGACGGGATGACGATCCTCGTCGACCACGACATGAGCCTGGTCTCGGCCTGCTGCGAGGTCACCGCGGTGCTCGATTTCGGCAGGCTGCTCGCCTCCGGTCCGACCGCCGAGGTGCTCCGGGACGAGCGCGTAATCCGCGCCTATCTCGGGACGGAGGAGACCGGATGAGTGCGACCGGGACCGCAGACGGGCTGAGCCTCCAGGGCATGACGGTCCCCCGCGGCGGACGCGACGTGGTGCGCGACGTCACGATCGACATCCCGCCCGGCGAGATCACCACGCTGCTCGGCCCCAACGGCGCCGGCAAGTCGAGCCTCGTCCTGGCGGTGGGCGGCGTGATCCGGCCGCGCAAGGGCTCGGTGATGCTCGACGGCCGTGACTGGGCCGGGCGGCGGCCCGAGCGGATCCGGCATGCCGGCGTGGCGATCGTGCCGGAGGGACGTCGCCTGTTGCCCGAGCTCACGGTCGAAGAAAACATCCGGGTGGCCATGTACGCGCTGCCGCGAGCCCAGGCGCAGGCCGGACGGGCGCGCGCCCTCGAGCTGTTCCCCGAGTTGCAGCGGCTGCTCGGCTCGACCGCGCGGTCGCTCTCCGGCGGAGAACAGCAGATGGTCGTCCTCGCCCAGGCGCTCGTCTCCCAACCCCGTTACGTGCTGATCGACGAGTTGTCGCTGGGGCTCGCACCGGTCGTCGTCAACCGGCTGATCCCGACCATCCGCGCAGTCGCAGAGTCCGGGATCGGCGTGCTGCTGATCGAGCAGTTCGCCACGGTCGCCCTCGGTCTCGCCACCCGCGCGTACGTGATGGAAGGCGGTCGGCTCCAGTATTCGGGGTCGGCGAACGAGCTCAAGGAGAACCCGTCGTTGCTGCACTCGGCGTACCTGCTGCGCGGACGCAACGGTGCCGGTGGCGAGAAGGCGGCCGTCGGGGCGCAAGCTCCAGAGCAGGGGACCAAGCCGCAGACCCCCGCTGCATGACCATCGTCGGCCTGGAGCACGTGCTCGTGCTCTCCGACGACATCGATCGCACGCGAGACTTCTACTGCGACGTGGTCGGCCTCTCGGTCGGAGATCGCCCTCCGCTCGAGTTCCCGGGTTACTGGCTGTACGCCGACACCACCCCGTGCCTGCATATCGCCGAACGCCGGGCCTACGCCGCCCACGCCGTGGGCCTTGGGCTGGCGGTATCCGAGAGCGGACCGGGCGCCGGACCGGTCGACCACATCGCGTTCAGCGCGCTTGACTATCACGCGTTGACCGCGCGGCTTGCCGAGCATGGCGTCCCGGCGGTCACCAACGTCGTCCCCGGTGGCCCGCGTCAGGTGTTCGTCGACGATCCCAACGGGGTACGCGTTGAGATCAACGTGAGCAAGGCGTCCAACGTGAGCAAGGCGTCGCCGTCAGACGCCGCCGAGAATTTCCCGGTGAGTCCTGAGTCGTAAGCGAGGTATAGATATGGCAACGACGACCGAAGCGATTGCCGGGCGGCGGACCACGCCGCCGTTCCGGGCCGATCACGTGGGCAGCCTGCTCCGTCCGCCAGCGCTGCTGAAGGCGCGTGCGGAGTTCGAGGCCGGGCGGATGTCCGTGGACGATCTCCGCCTTGCCGAAGACGATGCGATCCGCGACGCGGTGACGCTGCAGCGCGAGGTCGGGTTGCAGTCGGCCACCGACGGAGAGTTTCGCCGTGCCACGTGGCACATGGATTTCATCTACCAGCTGGGCGGGATCGAGCACGCGCCGGGCAACATGAAGGTGCAGTTCCAAAACGAGCGGGGCACCGTGGAGTGGACGCCGGCGGCGCTGCATGTGTCAGAGAAGGTCCACCTCGACCGCACGATCTTCGCCGATGCGTTCGAGTTCCTGCGGGGCGTGGTCGAGCCCGGCCAGACCCCCAAGCTGACGATCCCCTCGCCAAACATGGTCCACTACCGGGGCGGCCGGGCGGCCGTCGACGAGCGCATCTACCCTGACATGGAGGGGTTCTGGGAGGACCTCTGTGCGGCCTACGTCGACGAGCTGCGCGCGCTCGGCGCGCTCGGTTGCACTTACCTCCAGTTCGATGACACCTCGCTGGCCTACTTGAACGACCCGCGCCAGCGGGAGCAGATCAAGCAGCGGGGACTGGGGACGGGCGACGTCGAGCACCTGCACGAGCGGTACGTCTCCAACATCAACCGCGCGCTCGAGGGGCGACCCGAGGGCATGGCCGTGACCACGCACCTGTGTCGCGGGAACTTCCGCTCCTCGTGGGCCGCCGAGGGCGGCTACGACTTCGTGGCCGAGGCGCTGTTCGGCGAGCTGGCCGTGGACGGGTTCTTCCTGGAGTACGACGACGAGCGCTCGGGGACCTTCGAGCCGCTCCGGTTCGTGCCCAAGGGGAAGATGGT
>Ga0187769_10001260_pt1 | contig 14435 bp, 12 predicted proteins | sample 0116_SJ02_MP02_1_FD_133140 | JGI IMG/M metagenome (GOLD analysis project Ga0187769, IMG submission 133140) | Tropical peat soil microbial communities from peatlands in Department of Meta, Colombia - 0116_SJ02_MP02_10_MG | ecosystem: Environmental > Terrestrial > Soil > Wetlands > Peat | place... | reverse complement strand
GGCCAACTAAACTCTAATACCATCGCAGGAAAACGAAGGTACTATTACACAGCTCTCCTTCTCTCGCCCATTATGAGGCTCGCCAATTTGCTCTGAGACATCACGCAAGCAATGCCCGAGTTGAACGTGATGCTTTGAGAGCGCAACCCTTTAGCCGCATGTCGCGGAGGAGTGGAAATGCCAGTTCAGAGCATGCAAGCCAGGTGCCCCTCCTGTGGCGCGATAATTCGTTTCCCCGACTCGGACCTCGGGCGACTGTCGCAGGTCACCTGTTGGATGTGCGATTCGATGGTGGAGCAGGATCCGGCCCGTGCCGGCGCTCTGTCAACAGTCCTAACGCCCTCCTCAAAGCGGCGTGAGAAAGCCGGTAACATCGGTCGGGGAGGTTTAGCTGCTGAGACACCGAGCCTCGACCTTCAGCCGGGTGATCGTGTCACGATTTGTGTCTCGAGTGGAAGAGACCTAAATAAGGAATTCGAGTTAAGTAAACCACTTACGACGATCGGACGACTGGGGGGAGGGGCCGATATTGAACTTGACGACCCGGAAGTCTCGCGTTCGCACTGCGCCATGGAAGTGAGGCGGGACGCGATTCTCTTACATGACCTGCGTTCTACAAACGGAACCTATCTTGGTCACCATCGCGTTTCCGTTGTGCGATTAGAGCCGATGTCGCATTTTCGAATCGGATCCTCTTTCCTACAACTTAGACTGCATAGATTGCAGGACTCGCCGAAGGCGCAACACGTGGCCTCGTAACGGGCGTAACGGCGTGTTGCTGACGCCGCCCCCTAAATCCTCGGCGCATGCGGGCGCCGCCGTAGCTGTGCGAGGGAGTGTGTTGGAGGTGAGCGCCCTCACGATCGAGCCTGGATCATTGAATCGAAAGAGTGATGCCAATCACTTACCGGAGTGACTCTGGTCACGGAACGATAGATTTGGAGGGGAGTATGTAACAAGTGGACGGCCGACCGATGTCCGACGGACAATCCCAAACAGTGGCAACCACACCTTCGGTTCCGCATGTAGTGGGCTGGGCTGCTTCCTCTAAGGTAGTTCATACAGGCCTTCGTGGTATGCATCTGCTCGATACGCCTATTCTCAACAAAGGCACCGCCTTTACCGACGAAGAGCGATCCGCTTTCGGTCTCCATGGCCTGTTGCCACCACATATTGAATCGCTGGACGAGCAAACGTCACGCGCTTACGAGGCTTATCGCCGCAAAACCGACGATCTCGAACGCCACATCTATCTGCGTGCGCTCCAGGATACGAACGAAACCCTGTTTTACAGACTGCTGAACGCGCATATCGAAGAAATGATGCCCATGGTCTACACTCCGGTGGTAGCTCTGGGCTGCCAGCAATTCAGCAGTATTTACAGGCGGCCACGTGGCCTTTTTATCTCCTATCCACTCCGCGACTCGATTTCGAGCCTCCTGCAGAGCCGGCCGCATCCGGATGTCGACGTCATTGTGGTGACAGATGGCGAACGAATCTTGGGAATCGGCGACCAAGGGGTGGGAGGCATGGGGATACCGATTGGCAAGCTTTCTCTTTATTCGCTGATCGGCGGCATTCACCCGGCGCGCACATTGCCGGTCGTGCTTGACGTGGGAACAAACAACCCAGACCGATTGAGAGCGCCAGAGTACCTCGGTTGGCGGCACGAGCGTGTCACCGGCGATGCCTACTATGAATTCGTAGACCTCTTCGTGCAGGCCGTAAAGCAGGACTTGCCTCACACGTGTCTGCAATGGGAGGACTTTGCCAATCCCCACGCCAGGCCCCTCCTGGATCGGTACCGCGACCAATTGCTGACGTTCAATGATGATATCCAGGGAACAGCGGCGGTCGTTTTCGGCGCGCTTACGGCGGCGATCAAGGCATCCGGCGGAAGCTTGAAGAACCAGCAGATTGTCTTCTACGGAGCGGGCTCTGCGGCCATTGGCGTAGCCGATTACTTGCGCATGGCACTCGTGGACAGTGGCCTGTCTGAGGAAGAGGCCAGCAGACGTTTCTGGATTGTCAACAGGGGCGGTATCCTCCACGCGGATCGAACCGACTTAGCTTCCGAGCAACGCGTCTACGCCCATCCGGTCGAACGATTCGCACAATGGCGGCGGCCTTCATCTGGCAAGATTGACCTCGATACGGTCATCCGCAATGTTGACGCGACCATTTTGATTGGTCTGTCAACACTGGGCGGCGCCTTTACCGAATCAATCGTGCGAGAAATGGCGCGCAAAGTTGACCGGCCAATCATCTTCCCTTTGTCGAACCCAACGGACCGGTGCGAAGCGGTGCCGGAAGATCTGCTGCGGTGGACCGACGGCCGCGCGATCGTAGCCACAGGTTCTCCCTTCGCTCCGGTAGACTTTGCGGACCGGAAAATTCCAATCGCGCAGTGCAATAACGTCTATGTCTTTCCGGCCGTTGGTCTGGGTTTGATTGCCTCCAGAGCGCGGAGAGTCACCGATCGGATGATGATGGCGGCCGGGCGTGCATTGGGCGAAATCTCACCCGTGTTGTCTGATTCGGAAGCTGCGCTACTTCCTAGGTTGAAAGACCTCCCGATGATTGCACGACAAATCGCGTTTGAGGTTGGCCTCGAAGCGCAGCACGCAGGCGTTGCACAGCCCACGTCACCCGAGGAGTTGCGTGATCGCATTGAGGCCACGCAATGGGCACCTGAGTACCCTCACCTGGTCAGATCCTAGGACACGATACTAGCTACGAAATGATTCCTTTGCGGACAGCGTATAACATCAATTCCGGGACGCCTTTCAAGTTCAACTTCTGCATGATGTTGGAGCGGTGAGTCTCCACCGTGTACACGCTGAGATTCAAGAGATTCGCCACCTCTTTGTTTGACTTTCCCTCCGCCACCAACTGCAGAATCTCGCGCTCGCGCGGAGTCAACAGATCGTATGCATCCTCGGCGCCTGAGCGCTTCAGTTTGCGCATGTAATCGTCCAAAAGTACTCTGCTCACGCCAGGGCTGAAGAACGATTTACCGCGCGCGACGGCACGGACCGCCGCGATCAGGTCGGACTCCGCAGAATCTTTCAACAGGTAGCCCTTGACACCCGCTTTTAAGGCTCGCAGGACATAACTTTCGTCCGGATGCATGCTCAGCACGATCACCGCAATTTCCGGATGGCTCTGCTTGATTTGATGAGCCGCCTCGATGCCGTTAAGACTGGGCATGCTAATGTCCATCACAACGACGTCTGGGCGCAGCGAGTTCGCGAGCGAAACCGCCTCCCTGCCGTCGCCCGCCTCCCCAACAACCGAAAGATCTTTTTGCTGTTCGATCACAAGGCGCAGCCCGGTGCGTATGAGTTGATGGTCATCGGCCAGAAGGATTCGAATCGTTCTCATACATCTAGGCCGTAGGTAAAGGGAGTTCGGCAACTACGGTCGTGCCGTGCCCGACACGCGACTCAATCGTTAGCGTGCCCCCAAGCCGCTTAACACGCTCTTCCATTCCGAGGAGTCCCATGCCGCGCACATGCTTCGAATCGAAGCCCTGCCCGTCATCCGTCACTTCCACCCGAAGTTTGTCGGTTTGAATCACCGAAACCCGCGCATTCTTTGCCGATGCGTGTGTCGCGGCATTGTTGAGCGCTTCCTGGACGAGACGGTAGACGCAAATCTTGATCTCATCGGGCAGCTGCTCAGAGGCGATCTCCGAGTGGACATCCACTTCCATCTCGCCACGGCGCGACACTTCGCGCGCCTGCCACTCGAGCGCAGGAATCAGGCCCAGGTCGTCGAGCATCGAAGGTCGCAACAGTAAGGCGATGTTGCGGACGGTTTTGACAGATTTCTCGGCGAGCTCTCTGACCTTGGTAATGTGGTCGCGCATGACTTGTTCACCGGCGGGCACGATTCTCGACAAACGTCCCAGATCCATCAAAAGTGCTTCCAATGTCTGGCCCACTTCGTCGTGAAGCTCCCGGGCAATCGAACGCCGCTCCTGTTCTTGGACCTCTACGAGCCGCGCGGACAATTTCTGCAGCTCAATCCGGCTGTCCGCCAGGGCCAGATAGCGCTCGCGACCCTGGCGCTCGAGACGCAGGATGTATAAGCTCCCGCCGAGGGACAGGAGCAGCCCGGCCGTCAAAGTCACCAAGAGCATGAACTTGATTTTGGTTTGCAGCGAATCGAATTTCGCCACGAGATCTTGGTTGCTTTCGGCAAGCTCCTCACTATTGAGCGAGGCGATTTGCTGCGAGACCTCGAGGATACTCAGGCTGCGCGGCAGGAGCTGTTCGTGAATGAACCTCTGCGAGTGCGCCTTGCGATCTTCCGGAGCCAAGGAAAACAGCTGAAAGGAGGCGGTCTCCTGCTCGGAGAGCTTCTCTTCGATCTCCTGGAGCCATCGCTGCTCTTGAGGCCCACGATCCAAGGGGTAATGTCGGAGTGCAGAATGAGCCTCCGACGCACGGTTGGCGATTTCTTCGTCTACCCTGTTTTGCTCGGCCGCTGGATTGTCCGATAGAAATTGCGCCAACTGGTCATCATAAATGTGCACGGAGATCACGACCGCGGAAAGCGCCTGGGTATGACTCACGAAGCGGTTGCTGACCTGCTGTTCGACAGCATGGAGCTGGCGCAAGGAAAGCAAGGCACGGACACCCGCCGCAACTGAAAGGGCCAACAATCCGCCGAAAGCCAGCAGTAGGGCCGTGCGCAGCTTTTGTGTGGACGGACCAGACCCGAGATCATTCTCCTGAGCAGTGCCAGGCCCCGGCTGATTCGCGTCCATGTCAGTGAATCTACAACAGAATCGGAGCTTTGTCCGAAGGGCGTGAAACGGCGCCTCGGACATACCCAATCGTAGGGATCCAATCTCCCCTCTAGTGGGGAGAAACACTCCACACCTGACAGCGTCTGAGATAGGGAAGCAGGTCTCGTGGGGTCAGCCGATCCCGGCCTGCGAGCCGATATTGATCCACAGTCGGAGTAGGAATCGTGATCACTCACAACCCCCTCCACAGATCCGGACAAGCGGGTTTCCCGCATCCGGCTCTTGCCTTAGGTAATAACGCCCATGCGGCGCAGGGGATAGGGATGTTTGCATTCACTACACCTCGCCGGTTTAACCGGCGCACAGGAGATAAAGAATGAACCGAATTAAGTCTTGGATCACCTCGACGCCGGCCGTTTTTGGCTTGTCTCTTTTGGTTGGAGCTGCCGGATTCGGCGCGGCTCGAGCGACCATGTCTCGGAACAATCCCCCGGCCACCCTGAAGATGGCCGATGCCAATGAAGGCTCAAGTCGGAACAGCTATGCTCCGATCGTTAAGGCCGTATTGCCTGCTGTTGTGAACATATCTTCGTCCAAGGTCGTCCGCGCGAACGCGGAGTCCTCTGAAGAGATGCCCTTCTTTCGCCAGTTTTTCGGTGGAGACGGAGATGGAGACGGAAGCTTTGGCATGCCCGAGCCTCAGGACCATCGCGAGAAGAGTCTAGGCTCTGGCGTCATTGTCAGTCCGGAAGGCTACATTCTCACGAACAACCACGTAGTCGATGGCGCGACCGACGTGCGTGTCACTCTTTCTGACAAGCGCGAATTTCAGGCCCGCGTTGTCGGCACCGATCCCAAGACAGATGTCGCCGTTTTGAAGATCGACGCCAGCAACCTTTCTCCGATCACCGTCGGCGACTCTTCGAAAGCCGAAGTGGGTGACACAGTGCTAGCCATCGGTGATCCATTCGGCGTCGGAGAGACAGTGACCAAGGGCATCATCAGTGCCACGGGTCGCGCCAACTTGGGCATCGAGGCCTACGAAGATTTCATCCAGACCGACGCACCCATCAATCCGGGCAACTCTGGCGGCGCCTTGATCAACGACCGCGGTGAACTGATTGGAATCAATACCGCGATCATTACCCACGGTTCGGGCGGCAACCAGGGCATCGGCTTCGCCATTCCCTCGAATCTCGCTCGAACGGTCCTGGACGAGATTCTGAAGAACGGGAAAGTGACTCGCGCCTATATGGGTATCTATCCGCAGGACGTTACCCCGGGGATCGCCAAGGCGTTCGGACAAAAGGAGCCTTGCGGTGTTCTGGTGGGAGGCGTTAGCTCGAACAGCCCAGCACAGGCCGCCGGTCTGCAGCGGGGCGACATCATCCTGGAGGTCAATGGCAAACCGATGGTGGACAGCAACCAGCTGCGCATGACGATATCGATGATGCAGCCCGGTTCGGAAGCGAAGCTGAAGGTTGTGCGTGACGGTAGCCAACGTGACGTCACCATTAAGCTGAGTGAATTGCCCGCCGAGGTAGCCGAGAACGACAACCAGAGCGGCGACGAGCCGCAGGCTTCGGCCGGCGTCGAAGTCGCTAACCTAACTCCGGAAATCGCGCAGCAGCTGAACCTGCCTCCGACGACCACGGGTGTGGTCGTTGAGCGCGTGAACCCGACCAGCCCGCTCGCTGACTCCGGACTCCAGAAGGGGGATATCGTGCAAGAGGTCAACCATCAACCCGTGAGGAATGTCTCGGACTTCCGGAACGCGATGAACAAGAATGCTAAGGAACCCTTGCTCCTCGTGAACCGCGGTGGACAGACGTTCTTCGTTACGGCGTAAACCGAAGTTGTACTTCGCTCGGGGACCCGGTTTAGGGAGGCGGGGATCCCGAGCGAAGGTAATGAAACCGAGAGGCTCGTCGTCGCGGCGAGATCAAGCCCTCAGAATACGGGAGTCACAATGAAAACGATCAGTAAGCAAAACGAACTCGCCTCGTTCAGCGCCGAGCAGATGGAGCACCTCCGTGAGGAACTCCGCCAGCGCATTTCGCGAATAGAGTTAGGAGCCCTGGACCAGGTCTTCGAACTCTCACAGGTCGATCCTGTCACGTTCAATCGTCTTTGGATTCAGCCGCTGCTGGCAGAGGGATTAAGCTTCGACGAGATCCTCGCGCAGATCGTCGAAACCTGCTTGTGGCCAAACTGAAGTTGTGCCCATACGCCCTCGCTTGGTAGTGCCTTTCCGGTCCTTTTCTCCCTTCGCTGCAGAAGAGGATTTCCGTTTCTGGACATGTCGATACCTAAGCGAGGGGGTGTATTAGCTAGACTCATCTGTGACAGAAGATAAGAGCCACAGCATCAATAAGTTGTGGAGACCTCTTTGAGGCGGATTGGCACACCGGTTGCCAGAAAGAAAATAGATTGGTCATCTCGCCAGCTGTCGCGGGGTGCTGGGGGCCAAACGTCTACTCAATCAAGGGAGGCAAAATGAGGAAGTATGAAAAGCCTAGCCTGACGAGGCTTGGCTTGCTGCGCGCTGTGACGAAATTCAGCACCTGCCCCAGGGGTGAGGTCGACATCGAAGGCAAGTGCTATACAATCGGCTAGCCCAGCTCCACAGATAACGGCCATCTCACTGAGGTGGCCGCTGTTTATCCTGCGACTGGAGATTCGGCGTCCGTGCGGATGGCAACTTGATTACTGCGAGTAGGTAGTTCTGTTTTCGTGTCGTGCATTGTGTGGACCGATCCGCTCACGAGGCATTGCTCGAGTCGGTCGGGGACAAAAGGAGAAGCAAATGAAAAAGCAATATTCCAAGCCGGGCGTGAAGGTGTTGGGACTGCTTCGTGCCGTGACCAAGACCTGTTTGAGTGACTGCCGTGTTCCGCCTCCGCCCGCTCCTTGATTCCTCGACTGATGGTTCTGTGTTGACAAACACGAGACCTATCAAGTCCTCCGGAGTCTAGCGGCTGTAGCTCTGCGATAAGATTGGGGAAATTGAGTGTCGTGGCTGGGGTGGTGGGAGGAGTAGAGTTCGGGAGGTGCTCTCTTCCACTGCCCTTTGACCACCGCGACGGGGTCGCGCCACGCACCGATCAACCCCAGTCGTCACAATCGCTTCCATCTCGACCACTGGGCGGGAGTTAAATAGTGGACTCAGAGCCCAGGCCGATCACCGCGTTTTGTACCTCGCGTCGACGACTTCGCCTCATTCCAGCGGGCCCCAATCGTCACTGGATGCAACAAACCGACGAGCATTTTGCGAATCGTTGCTTGCCGTTGCGAATCGCCAATCAAATCGGCTGGTTCATTTTGAATGACGTGGATATCACAGTAGTCTGGAACGGCAGCGTTCGTGCCGGCGGACTTCGAATTACAACGCCAAGGGGGGAAGTTCCCGAGCACATCCAGAGTCATTTTGGCTATGGAATCCTGACGTGGAGGATTCCCTATCTGTTCAGGACCCCGCCTGAATACAACCTGTATGTGAGGGGACCTACAAACACGCCCAAAGACGGTATCTACCCGCTTGATGGTGTAGTGGAAACCGATTGGGCGGTGGCGTCGTTCACCATGAATTGGAAGATGACCTGTGTCGACGTCCCCGTTTCTTTCAAGGCGGGTGAACCGATCGCGATGATTATGCCGATACGACGCGGCGAGATCGAAACGTTTGAAATCACGATGCGTGATATCGCCGTTGACCAGGATCTTCAGCGCGAACATACAGCTTGGTCTGAGAGTCGAAAAGAATTCCTGGAAGCATACCGGGCGACAAAACCAGAACACCCTGTATGGCAGAAGGACTATTTTTTCGGCAAGACCGTGCTCGGCACGACATTTAAGGATCACCAGACCAACCTGAACGTAAGGGAAGTCGTTGATGAAGCAGGGGTCGGTCCGACACCTGTTCCGTGTGAGGCCTTGACCGGTAATGTCGGTGCGAAGCACCGCGAGCAGCGCGTCGTCGAGCAGGCATTTCGGTTATTGTTTCGCCGAACGAAGGCGGCTCTAAGTCTGCGAAAATGGAAGAGCCTTATCTTAGAGCGTTAGGTAGCTCTCCACGTCATATTGACCCCGTTTTTATCTGGGACTACTTTAGGGCGCCTTCAAGCAGCGACGCCACCCCCGAACCACCCTTACCCTGCACGTACTGAGTCATGACCGGCACAAACTTCTCTGCCATCCCGGGGGAAAGCCCCAGTGATTTGAACGAACTCGCTACTGATGCCAACCCGCCCGCACTTCCAGGCAATGAGGATGCAAGAGAATCCAGCGGCGAGCTGCTTTTCGGTTTCGGAGCCGCCTTCAATAGCCCGTCCATTCCGGGCACTGCCTTCGACACCTTGCTGAAATCCTCAATGCTCAGCCTCGACTTGGCCAGCCCAAACAGCGCACCGGCGCCACCGGTCGCTTGTTCTGGCGAGACGGAAAGCTCTTTGGTGAGCGAACCGACGAGCTCCGGATTCGGCGATTTAGATATCGCGCTTTCCAGGGCAGACGTCTGTGCACGCACGGGGGGCGCAGCAACATAATTCGCCACCACTATCAGAAGGAGAAGCGCAACAGCGAACACTGCATTCGCCCTGGAATACGATCCTCGCTTCTGCCAGTGAGCGTCATTCAGGCAGTCTTGCCCGTTGAATTCGGCATCATGCGTGGACTTCTTGCTCGATTTCATGGCGCACCTCTCTCGGTAAGTCAGGTCCATGATGGATCTATGGAGCCACATTCCACACTGTCAGAAATGACAGCCCCCGCGACCAGTACTTTTTCAGTATTCAGTGCCGTGCTCTTGGATCTCGACGATGAATGGGTTCTGGGACGAAGCAAAACGACACGAAGCCCGCTCAGTCGTCATTTCGGAGCTGGCGCTGCCTGCTTCTTCTTGCCAAATATGTCTATGAGCTCTTGAACTGGGTTTTGCTCTGACGGCGATTGTTGTGGTTGCTGAGTTTGAGCGCCGCCTTTCTTACCCAGCAGACCTTCGACAACCCCGGCCACTCCCCCGAGTGGATTGTCACCACTCGGCAGGAGTCCTTTCAGTTTCATTTGAGCCATTTTTTCCAGGTCGGGCGCAAACTTAGGATGCTGAAAAGTGCCCGTGACAATCGCGGGAATCACTAATTCGCCTTCATTGTTCGCCAATGCGGTATTCATGTATCCACCAATCGCGTTGCCACCGACCTGTTGGCTGAAACCCTTCGACAGAACCGCCGTTACGCGCAGGTTCAGGGCTTGGCTGACCAGGTTGGCCGTGCCAGTCGCTCCCACATTTCCAATATCCAGCTGTGCCAGCAAATTATTGGATTGAGCGACGCCATTCTTTACGACAATGTCGCCCGTCATGTGGGAGATGTCGGTGAATCCTTGGTTTTTCGCGCCTGACTTAAGGAATCCACCGATCGATGATAGTTCGTAGGCGACATCGACACCGCTGTAGCGCACGTTGTTGAAGTTCAGGCCAAGCGTACCATTCAAGGTCTTAAAAACTTCGTCGGAGGACAGCGTCGCGACCGGTCCGGCAGTTCGCATATCCATATTGAGCGTGCCGGCTCCGGTGATTTTATCCAGCGAGGTCACGCCATAGGCCTTGGCCATGGACAAAAGCTCGGGAAGGGCTGCGTTGGAGGCTTGAAGCCTCGCATCCAAAAGAGGCGACTTCGACAGATATTCTCGCAAGGCGAATTGTGCGACAACGGTCGTTCCGCCGGAGGTCACATTGAACTGATCGGAATGGATCTCCGTCGACGCCAGTGCCAGGTTTATGGATGGCACGTTCACTGGTTGGGCTATTTCTTTGCCAGTGATCTGAACATTCCGGCCCGAAATTGCTCCGCTCAGCGCCGGTTTATTGGCCGCTCCTCGCGCGCGAATATCAGCGCTGACGTTTCCGGTTGCCGTCGCTTCCCGTGAAAGTCCAAAACCCGAGGCCGCAGCCAGCTTAGCGGCATCTGCAATCGAAACGTTGTCGGCCTTCAACTGGACGTCAACTTGTGCTGGGATGGGCTTGGTGTTAACCGTCCCGTTTATCAGAATTGGTGTGGCCCCAAGTGTCAGGGTCGTGTTGCGAATCGTAATCACGTCGGTTGTAAGATCGTCTTTGATGTCAAAATCTGCCATGATCGTGTAGCCAAGAGCGCGGCCGCTCAGTTTTGCGTTCTGTGCGTTCACCTTTCCGTTAGCCGCGAGTGTGCCGGATTCACTGCCGATCTTCGCTTGTCCCGAAAGTACGCCGTCCACACCCGCCTGAGCCGGCGAAGCGAGGAACTTTTGGAGGCCCGCAATTTCCACTTCCTGAAGGTCGAGCGTTCCATGAAAAGGGGTAGCGGCAGGCTGACCTTGTGCAATTGGCCCGCCCTCTCCCTGCAGCCGGATTTCCTGCGTTCCTGGTCCCGGCAGATGAGCAGCTACATCAAGGGAAAAAGGTGTATCAGCAGCAAGATGCTGAAAGTTTGCGTCGATGTGATCGTACACAGCACGGGGCTGCTTGCTTTGCAAGTTGGTGATGGCTATTTGCCCATCTGTAATCGTCAGTCTGGCAAGAGAAACCTGATGAGTGCTCGGAGCCTTCGATTCGGAAGGCGCATTCGGCGGAGGTTGGGGTTGCTGGACGGCCTGGCTGCTGGATTCGCCCTGGCTGCTCGATTGCGAAGCACCTCCGAGCGACGAGAAGTTCCATATACCTCGCTGGTCCCTGATCAGCTCCACGCTCGGACGCTGTAAATCCAAAGAATCGATTTCGATATTGCCTTTCAAAAACGGGCGTAGTTTGACCGTCACATCCAGCTCTTGAGCCTCGACGAACGGCTTTCCCTTGTTGAACGCGGGATCATCGTCGATGGCCAGATTCTCCGCTCTGAATCGCAGGGGGAAAAGGTTCAGGTGCATCTCACCCAGTGAAACGTTGCGGGCCAGGCGTTGTTGAAGCTGAGATTCGATTGTGCCTCGATAGCGGTTCACATCGAATGTTGCTATGAATATCGCCAGGCCCACGATCACAACGGCCAGCACGATTCCCACTACTATTCCGAGTCGGCGCATCGCGAGCCTCCGAATCTGCTCTCCTTCGCGGCATCTTAATTCGCACTACGTGCGGCCGCACGCAATTTCTTAAATGAGTCTCACGTTGCTTTTAGTTCAGAGGTGCAGTGCGGACATCGAGTCGCTTTGAGAGCGATGGCTGACAGGCAAAAGGGACAGTCCTTCGTTGTCACGGCAGGGGGCTTCTCTTCACGTTTCAGCCGGTTCACCTGCCGAACAAGCATGAAAACGGCGAACGCTACGATCAGAAAATCGAAAGCGGCGTTGAAGAACGCTCCATAGTTAATCGTCGCTGCGCCTGCCGCCTTTGCTTCGGCCAGCGTGGCGTAGGCATGCCCGGATAAGTTGATGAACTTGGTTGAAAAATCCGAGTGGCCTCTCAACAGGCCGATGGGCGGCATCAGGATGTCGGAGACAAACGAGCTGACAACTCTTCCGAAGGCGGCACCAATGATAATGCCGACCGCCATGTCGATCATGTTGCCGTGCATCGCAAAATCTCTAAACTCCTGGAGCATCGGACCGCCTCTCTTCTGTAACAGAACCTTCGGACTGCCCAGGTGAGTCATTCCAACATTCTCAAGAATTGGGTCTTTCGTTGCCATCGCAACACCTCTCGAAATGTAGATTTCCCCTGTGGCCCTATTCAGAATTGAAGGACCGGGACGCAATCGCAGTGACGTGGATCACTCAGTTCGCTCTCGAGGTCAGAGATCGCACCAAAAGCAGATTTTAGAATTCCGCGAAACTACAATCGGGTTCCGCCTGAACGCCGGTTTCTTCGAGGAAGTCTAGCGGCGGTCGAGGGCAGGATGGCGTACGTCGCGTCCGGCGACAGAATAGATCACGTCCTCGGCGATGTTCGTCGTGTGATCACCGACGCGTTCGAGATTCTTCGAAACTAGGATCAGCTCGAACGCGGTGAAGACGACCGCCGAATTCTCCATTATATAGGTGAGCAGTTCGTGGAAGAGCTGATCGCGCAGGTGGTCCAGTTCATCGTCGCGCTGGAGCACGCTGCGGGCCAGCTCCAAATCTCCTCGCGCGACGGCGTTGAGACTGTCGCGCACCATTCCTTCGGCCAGTTCGCTCATTCGGGGAAGGTCCACATAGGGTTTGACCCGTGGATGCCGCAGGATCCGCCGGGCCGAATGCGCGATGTTCACAGCCTGATCGCCGATGCGCTCAAGGTCGCCGTTGATGCGGGAAACGGCCAGCAGGAAGCGCAGATCCGCCGCCATCGGCGCTTGCAAAGTGAGGAGATTCTGTACGCGATCGTCGATCTCGATCTGCATCCCGTTGATCGCGTCTTCCTCGGAAAGCACGGCCTCAGCGAGATGCTCATCAACATCGAGCACGGCGTGCACGGCCTGATGGACGGCGCGCTCGGCGAGACTCCCCATAAACAGCAGACGCTGTTTCAGTTCCTCGAGATCGCGCTCGAAATGGCGTTCCATGCGCTACTAGACTCTCAACGGGATTTCCGTTTGGCCTCGGAGATCGGCACTGGAGGCCGCTCTGAGTGAACGGAATTGGTTCATATTATCTTATCCTTGTAGAAACCGTCTGCACCTTTTCACAGTTGTGCGACTCATCGCCGGAGAGTCGGGCTAGGAGGGATCTGAAGTACTGCCAATCCGGAAGGTCGATGACATAGGTCGCGAGTCAAATCGAAGCTGGGATTGTCCCTTGCTTGGCTAGGCGGGCGATATTGTCAGCCGCACGGTAGGCAAGCGCCTGGATCGTGCACGTCGGCTGGTTTCGTCCGTTGGGCCAGGTTGGCCGCGGCGCATCGGCGGTGAGCCGGACGCTTAGCGTCTGCTGACTCCAACCGGAAAATGCAGCAGCCATCCGACGAATGCCCCCACGCCGCCGGCAGTCAGTAAGACGGCCGTATGCCAAACCAGGATATGCGTGGCCTGGAAGTTCGGGCAATGCAGTTCCAGCATTCCCACGCCGGCTAGGCCGCCGAGTGTTCCCGCTGCTAGCCCCGCAGACACTCGGCTCACCGCGAAACCGCGCCGCAGTACCAACCAACTCAGCAAGGCAGACGGAATGGCATGGGCGAGGCCAACGGCCAGGCAAACGAGACCAGCTGAGAAGAAATGGTTGGTGCGATAATCAGGGAAAAGCAACGCAAACAAGCTAACCAGCAGTACGCTGCTTATTAGCAAGAGCACGCCCGGAGAAACCCAGCTCCGGCTTCCTGGGATCATTTCATTGACGAACTTGACTCCGGCCACACATGCGAGGATCGCCAGCAAGGGAAAGATCAGCCCACGCTCTAGCAAATTCATTTTCTCGAAACCGTAGAATCCTGCCCGTGCTGCGCCTGCCACGGACACGGTTGCGCAGATCAAAATCAATCCGGCCGTCAGCACCCATGTCGAGGGCAGAGGGCGCACGGGCCGCAACGAAGACTCGATCCCTCTGGCAATGCCTTCGAGCAGCGCCAAGTCGACTTCATGCGGGGCTTGCGCCGCTTTCTTCAGGGCTTCGTCAATCTCTCGATCCGTCACGGCATTCCTACTCTTTGTCGTCTCCCGAGCTCCTGTACGACGCTCGGCGCTTCCCGTAACTTCTTATACGCCCTGTGCACTTTCTGTTTCACAGATCCCACGCTGGC
>Ga0187769_10001258_pt1 | contig 14436 bp, 11 predicted proteins | sample 0116_SJ02_MP02_1_FD_133140 | JGI IMG/M metagenome (GOLD analysis project Ga0187769, IMG submission 133140) | Tropical peat soil microbial communities from peatlands in Department of Meta, Colombia - 0116_SJ02_MP02_10_MG | ecosystem: Environmental > Terrestrial > Soil > Wetlands > Peat | place... | reverse complement strand
GTGATAATCCTCAAAAAGATAATTTTCATCTTTTTTCTTCATTGACAAAAGATATATTTGAGGTATTGTTGATTCAACAATCCTAACAAAACTTTCTCTTTCCAAATGGAGTAGTGGCTGAATTGAAATAAGAATCATTAACCTTTTTTGAAATATAGACCATTGGAGGAAAAAATGTACCCGGTGGACTTGCGAGAATTGGAAAGAGCTGAAGTTACCGTTCTGGTCGATAATTACACGGATCTTCTTCTACTGCAAAGCACAAATGTTGTGAAACGGACCTTATCTCCTCCACCCCAAGCCTTTCTCGCAGAGCATGGGTTCTCCTGCCTGATAAAGACGAGCGACGGATCTGAGGAGCACGTGATCCTCATGGATGTGGGGATCTCAGGGACCTGCCTTCTGCACAATGCCCAACTCTTGAAAATCGATTTGAGCAAAGTGGAAGCATTGATCCTGAGCCATGGACATTTTGATCACTGCTGGGGCCTACGAGAGATCTTGTCAAAGATCCCTAGAGGCATTCCTCTTGTTTTTCATCCGGACGCCTTCCTTCCCCGTCGTTTCAATCTCCCTGCCCTCAAAATTCAGGTGTCTATGCCTTCCCTGGATGAAAATATGCTGAGAAAAGCCGGGATGGAAATCCGAAAAATCCGGGAGGATTCAACTTTGGCATCAGGCGGCGTACTCGTCTTAGGTGAAATTGAACGGATAACGGAATTTGAAAAGGGAATGCCGGGGATGGAGGCGGAAATAAATGGAGCGTGGGTGGCAGATCGTTTCCCGGATGACCGTGGCGTAGCAGTCAAGGTGAAGAACAAAGGGCTGGTGGTAATCGGCGGGTGTTCCCATGCCGGGATCGTTAACACCGTGAAACATGCCCAGAAGGTAACCGGGACACCCAAAGTCCATGCCGTTCTTGGCGGGTTTCATCTGACCGGGCCGATGATGGAACCTGTCATAGGCCCGACGATGGGGGAGATGAAAAAGATCAACCCGGATTACATCATCCCCACTCACTGCACCGGTTGGAGAGCGATCAATCAGTTTGCCAAGGAAATGCCGGAGCAGTTCATCTTAAACACCGTCGGAACGACTTATATTTTCGGATAGGTCAGATCTGTTCCAGAGTCTACATAGCAGGTGGAGTCGGCAGACGGTTTTCTGAGCGCTTCTTCCTGAAATAGAGATTCTTGAAATTTGCCTTTCTATACAAGATTTCAATCCGCAATCCTCAAAAAGATCATTTTCACGAACCCATCTTAGGTATTAACAAGAAGGTCACTTATGATACTTTAATTTTGCTTAGAAGAATCTCGCATCGACAGCACATCGTTTTCGCGCAGCACGCCATAGAATGGCGCATGGCATTTCGTAAACGTCAGATCGTCATGGAGGTAAGGGAATGAGAACATCACCTCGTGCAAGTAAAGCACTTATGGCGTTTCTTGTGTTTCTTGGGACCCTTGTTTTCCTTATGCAGGTCGCGGCTTATGCAGCCAGCACCTTCACCATCGCCGTCATCCCTGACACCCAGAACTACGTGAACGAGACCAACCCTCAGCCGGGCAGTCTGAGCGTCTTCAAGGCGGAAACTCGGTATCTCGCAGACCAGAAAGATTCCATGAACCTCGTCTTCGTCACCCATGTGGGCGACGTAGTACAGCACGGTGACGGCACGGATGGCACTGCGGGTAACGCGTCCTGGGGGGCCGGGACCGAATGGGAGCGGGCTAGGTCTGCAATGGACATTATCTCCGCGTCCGGCTTGGTCTTCGGTATGTCACCCGGCAACCACGACTACGACAATTACAGCGATCCGGCGCGGGGCACGCTGAAGGGCAGTGTGCTGTGGAGGCGGTATTTTGGGTCCGGTTCGTCGTACTTCGCCGGCAAATCATGGTACGGCGGCGCCTCGGACAGCCTGCCCTATAACCCTGGTCTATCGAGTTTCCAGACGTTCCAGGCCGGGGGAAGGAACTTCCTTCACATCTCCCTCAAGATGGAGGCCGGGGACCCAGCGCTGACCTGGGCGCAGGGGGTGATCGATTCCCACAAAGGTTATGCGACCCTCATCACCACGCACGAATATCTCAGCCCTCCTGCGAACGAGGATAACAGAGGACCCATGGCACTCCCCGCCCAGCGCATTGCTGCCACCTTCCTGAAGGGTTCGCATGGTGGCTGGAACGATGCCCAGGGTGTCTGGGACAAGCTCATTTCCAAAAACGACCAGATCTTCATGGTCATTTGCGGCCACGCGTGGACCCCTACGATCGCCGGCGTCTCCAAAGCGGAGAACACGCGTATTGACCAGAACGTTTTCGGCCACCCCGTCTATCAGATCCTTACCGACTACCAGGGGAACACCCTCGGTCTGGACGGCATCCCGGACGCCGACCCCGGCGGCGACGGTTGGCTCCGGTTCATGGAATTTAACCTGGAGGCCGGCACCATCTACTTCAGCACATACTCCCCGACGCTCAACAGGTATGCCGGCCGCAACGGCCAATGGACTTTCAACCAGCACCCAGGATTCTCTGACTTCACCCTCCCCATCCCGTATCAGGTTCTCAACGCGTTGGTGTCCCTCCCCGCCACGCCTACTGCTCTTCCTGCTCCCAGGCCCTAAGGGTAGCTCCGAAAGCAGGCTGGCGAGAAACGTACCGGACAGGCGTCGCGTCTTTTGTTTCAAGGAAGTCACCGAGCTTTCCGAGGGAACCTTCGGAGTCGAATCGGTCAAAGGTAAAGGAACAACCGTTCGCACCTCGTGGCCACTGAACAAGAGTTCCTAAATCTCCAGTATCTGAGGAAACATCGAGGAGCCTCTATATCTGCCATATTCTCTCTGTCTTCAGGCCACCGAAAATCTTTCAATATGATCCTCAACTATTCAATTGGGGTTCTTAATTGCTACCCGTAATCGTTGGCCCAAGAATTGTCTCAGGGCGAAGATTAGCAGGTGTTATCCGCAAATAAAGAAAATCGGTATTCAATTGTCAAAGAGCGAGGCAGGATCAAAAATGGTTTTGCCTTTTTTGTTTTTCAAAAATACTCCTGAGCTCGGGATTCTCAAAAATCTTCCTATCCTGCAACCTTTCAAGTGGTGGTTGACGGTCGCCCATTTACAAAATAACTAATACAGACGCGCTATTTCTTTTTTAATGTCCCTGATTCCCCCCTCATCCCGCCCTCTCCCCTATGGAGAGAGGTGAAGGATGAGTGAGCATTCCCTGACGATTGCTACATCGCGGGTAAAAGGGCGGTATTAAACCAGAACTTCAGGATCGAAAGAGAGGACTTGCAGGCAAGATCATTCACAGCAGCAAGATACTTTGAGAAAGGAAAGGATAGTGTCGTCGTTACTGTTAATGCGAATGTTATCGCCGCGGGTAAAGACAAGTCTACCGTTTATGCCAGTGCTACCCAGCATGTCGAGAAGGTTAGAGTGAAAACCGATAGGGCACTCCTCGGATTGGTCCCGGCTGGAAGTGAAGCGACGAAGGTGAAACAAGAAGAAAGGACAATAGAGGACAAAGATTTCTACAACAAACTTTTCGTATCTTTAGAAAAAGAGCTTAGTATTGTCCGAACAGGTCGATAAAGAAACGAAGTCTACTGCAGAACACGCTATGAAAGCGCTAACCACACTCATTCCATTACCGCGCGATGTTTAATGGCTAATTTAACTCGGATACACGGGGTTCGGATAGCAAGAGTCGTTGGCTAGGAATGAAATGTTGTCGAGGACGGAAAGATTTTTGACAAACATTGCTTGTCTTGATGAGCAGGAAGGGTTATGAATAAGAAGCCGGGGACATTCAGATCGACTCAGAGCGCGCTAAGCCTACTTGCTGGCGGGCTTAGACTTTTTTCTCGCCTTATTCACCCTTATCTTTTTGAGTTCCGCCACACGAACGATGAGCTTCTCCCATTCGGATTTTATCTGGTCCCGCTCCTTCTCAACTTTTAATATCCTACGATAGAGCGAGAGCACCCTCAAAAACATCTTGGCCTTCTCATCGTCCACCTGTTTTCCGTCACAGTAGTCCCTGAGATACTTGTCGGCCGTTGCCACTAACGGTTTAAAGAGCTCCGAGTTTTTTTTCTTCATCTTTTTTTCGTCCTTTGATAAAAAGATTACGTGCCCGTGTCCCTGCCTACCGGCAGACAGGCCTCTCACCCGTCCATAAAATATTACCAACAAGTATAAGCGGAACGCAAGAAAGAATATTATCGGCGGGGCTCCCCTAACTTAGAAGAGGCATCACCTCTGACCATCCATATTTTTTAGAACAAACTCTATGATATCCATCACAACCATCTGGATCTTTTTTCTTCTGGCATTGCTCTGAATAGAGCGGATGCATTGCTGGCAGGCAGTGATCACCATATCCGCCCCTGTTGCCTTAATCTCCTCTATCTTTGCCTGGGCCATGGCTGCGGAAAGATCCGGACGCACCATCTCAAGATTGCCCCCTCCCCCGCAACACTTGCATTGATCTCTGTTTCCCTCCATCTCCACCAACTCTACCCCCGGAATGGCCCGCAGAATTTCCCGAGGGGCTTCATATACCCCACTGGCCCTCCCAAGGTCGCAGGGATCATGATACGTCACCTTCGTTGTCTTCTCTTTAAAGCGGATCTTGCCTTCGTCGATCAATTTCTTAAGGAATTGAGTCGAGTGAAAGAGCTGAAGACCATTCCCCGCCTGGTGCGCCTCAGTCCATGTGTGATAGCAGGAGGGACAAGCAAAAACAACGTTTTCTGCTCCTTTTTCTCTCACCTTCTCCACATTGTGTTCCATGTAGGTTTCGGCCCTCTTCTTCATCCCTGCCGCGATCAGAGGAAAACCACAGCACCACTCCTCTCCTCCCAGAAGCGTAAAATCGACCCCTGCCTTGTCCAGAATTTGGACAAAAGATTGAGGGATCCTCTTTGTCATCGGAAAATAGGAAGCGACACATCCAGTGAAGTAGACCACCTTTGCCCTTTCCCTCTGGAACATATCCTGGGGGGGCTCACCCAGGCCCTGCACCCACGCCGCCCGATCCTCGCCTGGCTCACCAATAATGTTGTGCACCCTTTTCAAGGTCTCTGCCAACTGGTCCATGGCCTGAGGATAATTCCCTTTTTCAACCATAAATCCTCTAAGGGCAGTCCTCACTTGCTTTGTATCGATAAACGCGGGACATTCCAGAGCACACCTTCCACACAAGGTGCAGAGATAGGGCTGATCGGAGCACTTCTTTAGCGCTTCCTCGATATTCTGGGACCCGAAGATCATCCCCGGCAGGCCGTACGCTTTCTTGATGACCGATTTGAGGTTGGTATAAACCCCTCCCATGGTAGCCCCTAACTCTTTATTCTGCGAGTAGACTGGACAGACTTCCACGCAGCTGCCACACTTCACACAGGCGTCGAGGGAAACGAGTTCCTTCACAGAAAGTGGAAGAAGCGTTTCTCGGGTCCCAGGTTGAAACGCCTTGGGGGGCATCAAATCGATGAACATGACGATAGGGATCGTAATGATATGCCAAAGCTTCTTATTATAAGGGATAAAAGCAACGAGCGTGGCCAGGAACAACCCGGATATAGACCAGAGAGGATAGTTGATAGAGGACCAAGGAAGTCCCAGAGGAGCAATGAGTTTACTCAGGCCGAAGGAGACGAACCAATATTGGGCTACGGAGTTTGGGAGAGAATACGTCAGGATGCTGATCGCTTCGCAGAAAAACCGAAGGATAAACCATCCTCCCAACAGGTTGACGGCAACAATGTCTCCGAGCGATGTTTTGAAAGGTGTCGCCTTCGCAATAAATCTTCGATAGACGGCAATCAACTCTCCGGCCAGGATCATGGCCCCAAAGAGGTCAAAAAAGATCGCGAAAAGAGCGCCGGAGAGGCTGAGCGACATACCACTTAAATCACGGAAAAAATAGAAATCACAGAAAGGCGCATAGAAAATTCTCAGCAAGAAGGAATACCCCTCAAATTGCGGCATCACATCTGCTTTCAAATGGCCTGCGATCAGGATCCCGGGGTAGCCAATCATAATCAGAACTTTCATCAGCCACCTCAACTTATCCTGGCCAAAGATCTTTCTCTGGAGGATACCATCCATCAGCGCGATCTCGGCCAGCTTCAAAAGCTTAGCGCTAAAAAACACTGAGAATACTCCCTTCACAAGGGCCTTCCAGTCCCATTGCCCTTGCCAGTAAAGGAAGAGTCTCAGGGCGAGACCAGTGAAAAAGATGACCGCGCCCCCCATAAAAAAGATGACAAAGAGCGGATGACTCATCACGATATACCCCTTCCTTCAGTTCGTCGGCTAATTTTAACACTTATATCAAACTTCATCCATGGGAAATGTACCAACCTCCCCTATACCCTCCCCTTTGCCGCGGAAGGGAGGCACGGGTGCGACTTTTTTCCCCCTTGTTCGATTATGGGTTACGTGTTATTTTACGTCAAAATACCAAGAAGATATGAATTCATCTATTCTGAAAGCTATTTTTGCCTCCATGGAACAAGGGGTTGTTTTTATTGACGATCGGAATCGGATCGCCTATTGCAATCCGGCGGCAGAGAAGAATCGAAAGATTAAGATGGATGAAGTATTGGGCCAATCCGTTCTAAACTACCATCCACAAAAGGCCCATCCAAAGGTCCTGCAAATCATCAAAGACTTAAGGACCGGAAAGGCAAAAGGACATCGCCGGATGAACATTCGGATGGTGGAAGGAAAATTTTACGACAACACCTATACAGCTGTCTGGGACTCCAAACACAAATATTTGGGGACCCTCGTTGTCAGCAAAGAAATCACACAGCGAAAGAAAATGGAGGATGAACTCAAAGAGGCGTTGAAAAAACTGAAGGTCGCCAACGAAGAACTGAGGCAGCTCGATCGAGTGAAGGACGACTTCCTCTCTAACGTCAGCCATGAGCTGAAAACGCCGATGATCTCGGTGATGGGCTATATCGGATTGCTGTTCAAAGAGAAGGCGGGGGCACTGACGGAACAGCAGAAAAAGTTCTTGGAGATATCCTACAAAAACTTGCGAAAACTCGAAAGGAACATAGACGATCTTTTGGATTTGGCCGAGATGGGGGTACCAAAACCATCGTGGATATTCGAGCCGGTCGATCTCGTGAAAGTCATCCAGTTTTCATGCTCCACCGTCGAGCCCCTGGCTAAGGAACATCAAATCGAAGTGGAAGTTCAACTCCCCCCGGAACCGGTCGTGGTCTCCGGGGTTGAGGAAAAACTCAACCAACTCTTCGACAATCTTCTTACCAACGCGATCAAATATAACCGCCAAGGAGGGAAAATCTACGTCGGCCTTGAGCACGACCCTGAATTCATCTTCACCCGCATCGCTGATACAGGGGTTGGGATTCCATACCAGTCCTTGAAGGAAGTGTTTACGCGCCATTTCCAGGAAAAGACAAAACCCCTTGGAAAGACCAAGGGGTTAGGAATCGGCCTCTCCCTCGTTGAGGAAATCGTCAAGCTCCACCGGGGAGATATCCAGATCGAAAGCGAATTGGGAACGGGAACCACCTTCACGGTAAGGCTCCCTAAGAGTCCTGTTAACCCCCCTTAAATTAAGGAGGGAATAGAGAGGGGGTTACCTATAACTCCGAACTCTCAACTATTTTTTTCTCTCTCCTGCTATTTCCCTAAATCTAGCCGTTCGATCCCGCGCTTCGCGGAGCTCAGGGTCTTAGGCCTATCGAAGGGCTTTCAAATGATCAAATTCTGAATTCATTTTTCCCACATCCGATAAGACGATGAGGCATACCCATGTTCCAGTCTCGCCACGCCTGTTTGAATGGCTGCCTCTCTCACATTATTCGACACCTGTTCCGGGACCTTCCGGTTCAAGACGCTTGGAATAATATAATCTTCGCTCAGTTCCTCCTCTGAAATAATGTTGGCAATCGCATTGGCCGCCGCGAACAACATCGGATCATTGATCTCTCTTGCTTGACAGTCCAAAACCCCACGGAAAAGGCCAGGAAAACAGAGAACGTTATTGATCTGGTTGGGATAATCTGAGCGTCCTGTGGCAATGATCCGCGCTAACCGGCCCACCTCCTCGGGCATGATCTCGGGATCGGGATTCGCCATGACGAAGAGAATCGGATTTCTTGCCATTTTCTTGATGTCCTTCACATGTATGACGCCAGGTTGGGAAAGGCCAATAAAGAGATCTGCACCATTTAGGGCCTTCGGTATCGGTCCGCGAATCCTCTCTGGGTTTGTATTTTCTGCGATAAGTGCTTTGATAGGATTCATATTTTCCTTTCGACCTTTGTAGAGAATACCACTTCGGTCGCATCCAATGATTTGTCTCACCCCTGCCGAAAGGAGAAGCCGTATCGAAGCAATTCCGGCTGCACCCAAACCGCAGACCACCACTCGGATGTTTTCCAATCTCTTGTTGACGACCTTCAAGGCGTTGATCAATCCTGCCAAAATCACCACGGCTGTTCCATGTTGATCATCATGAAAGACAGGAATATCCAGTTCATTCCTCAATCGTCTTTCGACCTCAAAACACCGGGGGGCAGAGATGTCTTCAAGGTTTATTCCGCCAAACCCGGGGGAGATCGATCTAACGACGGAGATGATTTCCTTCGGATCCTTCGTCCTTAGACAGATGGGAAATGCATCCACGCCGGCAAATTCCTTGAAAAGCATCGCCTTCCCCTCCATCACGGGCATCGCTGCCTCCGGTCCGATATCTCCAAGGCCGAGCACCGCCGTTCCATCCGTCACGACGGCGACGGTATTCCTTTTTATGGTCAAGTCATAAACCTTGTTACGATCCTCATGGATGGTCATGCAAACCCTAGCCACTCCTGGCGTGTAGGCCATGGAAAGATCTTCCCGGGTGCTCACCGGAATTTTATTCTTTATCTCGATCTTTCCTCCCTGGTGGATCAGGTAGGTTCGATCCGTCACGTTGACGATGTTGACCCCTTTCACCCGCTTCAGCCGGTTAACCACCGTCTGTCCCATCGGGATATCAGCTACACTGACGACAATGTCGCGGATAATGGTGTTCTTCTTAAATCCGACGATATCGATGGACCCGATATCTCCTCCGGCTTTGCCGATGGCGGAGGTGACTTTACCCAGCATCCCTGGATTATTGAGAATCTCCATTCGAATAAGAATGCTATAACTTGCACTGGGTGTTCTGATCATCGGATTGACCCCCTGTTTCAACTTTTCATTATCGCATCATCTTCCTGTCTTACCCAATTCTAAACCAGCTTCTTTTCCATCAAAAAATTCATTGCCGCCTGGCAGGACGTGGTGGCCATGGAGATTGCTTCGGAAAAAGAGGCTTGCGCCTCTTGAAATTGAGACATATGAATTCTGCCAATCACCTCCATCAACTTTCTTTCCAAGTCAGCAAAGTGCGTCGATCCCAGTACATTCTGTGCGATCCGAAGCTCCCGGAGTAACCCTTCTAAATACCACACCAAGACCTTTACCCCTCCAGAGAGCTCTTCCTCTTTCTTGAGCGATGCCAGTTGATCCAGAAGGGTCGTTCCGATGATCAAGCCGGACTTCATCTTCTCCGCATACTGAAAATCCAAAATTGCCTTTCTCGTCTCCATTCACCCCTCCTGAACCTCTCGCCCTTTCTTCTGAAGGTAAGAGCACCGGATGGAATCCCGAGCAATCATCCCGGTTGGACAATTATCAGAAAAGAGGGAAAAAATCAAGCTTTGGCCCGGAAAAAACTTACCCGAGAGATTGCATGGTGAAGGGGAAGGATAGGGTTTAACGGTGGGGCTTGAGGCTTTCTAAGAATTTTGGATCAACGACGATCCCCAGCTTCCCGGCCTGATCACAATGCTCGATGGCCAACTTAAATTCCTGTTTTTCATAATAGACGACAGCCAAGCTATAGTGAGCCTCTGCAAACTTAGGATTGATTTCCAACGCCTTTTGAAAGGAAGCGATCGCTTCGTCTGTTTTCTTCCTTTCCCGGTAGACGCTTCCAATATTATAATACCCCTTGGCATAGTCCGGCTTGATGTCGACCGTTCTCTGATACTCCGCCAGGGCCTGATCCAGCATTCCCATTCTGAAGTAAAGAATTCCCATATTGGTATGGGCTTCGACATAATTCGGATAGATTTGAAGCGCTTTCTGATACTCGGTCATCGCTTCTTTGAGCTTTCCCCTGCCCTGGTAGGCTACCCCGAGATTAAAGTGGACCTCAGCAAAGTTGGGCTGAATACGGAGTGCTTCTTCATACTCTGAAATCTCTTTCCCCCACTTCTGTTGTCTTCCATAGACAATCCCAAGATTGAGGTGGGCCTTTGCATTTTTCGAGTCCAATTTGAGCACGCTTCGGTATTCCGTAACCGCCTCGTCCAAATTTCCTCTCTCGGCAGCGCTATAGGCCAATTGAAAATGTTCCGCGACGGTGACGTTTTTATCTTTCTTCTCGGTCTTGCTTCCCCCTGCGCAGGAGATCAGAAGAAGGATGGCCATAAAAATAAGGAAATAGGTCGCTCTGGTTTTCAAGGGTTCCTCCGATGCTGAAATCTTTTGATTCATTAACAAAAAAATAGGAGTAAATCAAGAAATATTATTCCTTGATTGACGGCATAAAATCTTTCCGGGTGATGCCCATCCCCATTGACTCAAATCGCTAATCGTTGTAAGTATGGATTAAGAAAAGAAGGCGTGAAAGTCGTATGAAGTCCATTCTAATCGTCGAGGACGAAAAAGACATCGCTGATCTGATTGCCTATCATCTTAAACAATCAGGCTTTTCTGCTCTTAGCGCCATGGACGGTGCCTCGGGACTGGAACGCGCAAGAAAAGAAAAGCCCAGTCTCATTATTTTGGATCTGATGCTTCCCGAAATGGATGGAAAGGATGTCTGCAGAGCACTCAAATCAAACCCGCTTACCCGATCTATCCCGGTGCTTATCCTCACGGCAAAGGCGGAGGAGATGGATCGCGTCGTAGGGCTTGAGTTGGGTGCGGATGATTATGTCACCAAACCCTTCAGTCCGAGGGAATTGGTTTTGAGGGTAAAGGCAATCCTCCGCAGAAGAGAGATTCCCCATGAAGGCGAAAAAACAATTCAAGTCAACGACCTCTTGATCGATATTGATCGTCATCTGGTTTCCTCCAAGAAAAGGCCTGTTCCCTTGACCGCCACCGAATTCAAGCTCTTGGTAGAACTCGTGACCAATAAGGGGCGTGTTCAAACTCGTGAACGTCTTTTGGACAAGGTCTGGGGATACACGTATGAAGGGTATGCCCGGACCGTGGATACCCATATTCGCCGGTTAAGGGAAAAACTCGGGCCTTTGGGTAACGCCATCGAAACCATCCGGGGAGTAGGATATCGATTCCGGGAGGAGAAGGAATGAGCCTTTCTTTCCGGAGGAAATGGATGGTTTCCTTCTTCTTTCTCCTCCTTATTCTTTTCCTGATCCAAGGATACCTCCTCTATGTACTCAAAATGTCTTTTTTCTCCTCCTCTTTGATTACCCTCCTTGTCTCCCTTTCTCTTGCCCACATTTTGTTGAGGGTCCTCACTCGACCGATCCAAAGGATGAGAGAGACGACCAGGCGGTTAGACACCGGCAGTTTGGAGAGGGAGATTCAGATTTACTCAAGAGATGAGTGGGGTGAGTTCGCAAGAGCCGTCAACGAGATGAGAATTCGACTCAGGGAGAAAATCGAGGAAGTCTCGAGAGAAAGGGATTATCTCAAAACCATCCTCAAAGGGATGGTCGAAGGGGTTTTGGTCGTGGATGAGCGGAGTCGCATCCTGATGGTCAACGATGCCCTTCGAAAGATATTGTCTCTTTCTTCGGAGGTCGTTGACAAGGCACCTTTGGAAGCGATCCGTAACGCAGAGCTGGAGGAAGCGATCCGAGAGGCGATTCAGGAGGGAAAAAATACAGCCTTTGAATTGACGTTCCCATTATCCGGAGGAAAGATAGTCGAGGTCAATGTGGTGGGAATTTCTCCCTCACCCGAAGAGAGGGCCCAAGCGGCCGAAAAGATAAAGGGGGCTATTGCTGTCTTTCATGATATCAGCCGACTGAAGGAGCTGGAAAAAGTAAGGCAGGACTTCGTGGCCAATGTCTCTCATGAATTAAGAACCCCTTTGACGACCATCAAGGGTTATACGGAAACACTTTTGGATGGAGCCCTCAAGGAAGAGGTGGCTCCCCAATTTCTCCAGGTCATCCAGAAGCATGCCGATCGACTGACAAAAATTGTTGAAGACCTTTTGACGCTTTCGAAGATCGAAACCAAAGAGTTTTATCTGAAGCAGGAACGCCTTCTCCTTTCCGATCTGGTCGATGACGTTTTAGATTTTGTCAAAGAGCCGGCAGAGAAGAAGAAGATATCCATCTCCCGAAGCATCGCCCCCTCTTCTCTCGAGGTAAGGGGGGACCGGAGTTATTTAGAACAGGTATTCATCAATCTCCTGGATAATGGCATCAAATACACCCAGCCGGGAGGGGAGATTTCTGTCTCGGCCGTCGAAAATGAGCAGGGAGAGATTCAAGTTGTGATTAAAGATAATGGCATGGGAATTCCAAAAGAAGACCTTTCCAGAATTTTCGAGCGCTTTTACCGGGTCGATAAAGGAAGGTCCCAAGAATTAGGTGGAACCGGTCTCGGACTGTCCATCGTGAAGCATCTAGTCCAGGCTCACGGCGGGAGGATCTGGGTCGAAAGCCAGCCGGAGAAGGGGTCTGCCTTCTATTTCACTCTACCAATAAAACCGGGGGCAATGATATAAACTGCTTCCCCCCTCACCCCGCCCTCTCCCCGCCGGGGAGAGGGCGGGGTGAAAGACGCAAATTTAAAAGAATTTAACGCGTTTGTATCAGACGGTATCAGAGCAGATGATGGCTGCTTCGTAGTCGTGATGTTCGGCATTCTTCCCACCGTGCGTGATTTAACCTCAATTTTTAATTCGTAACAAGAATTTCACAAGATAGCCATCAAATCTCAACATTTATGCATATATTATTAGCCTGCCCATAATTGTATAGACACTGAAAACTAAATCCTTCCTGCCCTCCCTTTACCAGAGGGAGGAATTCCCCTCTTTGGCTATCTTTTCCCTGCTGCACAGGCAGGCAAGAGGGATTAGGGGACATTCTTAGAGCAATGCGTTTTCTGAGTTATGAACTCCTTGGCTAGTTGCCAGGTAATGACATTATCAGAAGTCATTAGAAACTTCTGTAGCCATAATGATGTAGGACGGAGGAATGATGAATATCGTACCACTATTTCTTATATCTGCCATCATGGCAATGAATGTCAGCGCAAGTCAGGAAAACACAGCTCCTGTAAGATGGCTTAATGAAGTAGAGAAGAAACTCGTCCAAATTGATAATTACACTTCGTTCTTTCACAAACAGGAACGAGTCAAGGGAAAGTTCAGGGAAGAAGAGGTTGTTTTCCTGAAGTTTAAGAAGCCCTTCAAGGTTTACATGAAGTGGGTCAAAGATCCGGGCAAGGGGCGTGAGGTGCTTTATGCAGAAGGATGGAATCACAACAAGATCAAGGTCTACGAAGTTTGGATGAAAACAGGTTTCACACTCGACCTTGATACAAAAGGCTTTTTTGCCATGAGAGGCAGCCGACACTCAATCACCGAGTCCGGCTTAGAGAACCTGATCAAGGTTCTCGGAAGAGACTTATGTGGCGGTATCCAATCGGGTGAGTTCACATACAGTGAGCTTAGCGAGGAGACGGTCTATGGCTGTCATACCCGGAAAGTCGAGTACCTCTTCCCCAAAGATAAGGCGAAGGGCTACTATTGCTACCGCGCCGTCATCAACATCGACATCGAAACAAAGATTCCGATCAGAGTGAAAATATATGATTGGGAAGGGCTACTCATCGAGGATTACGGATATGAGAGCCTCAAATTGAATGCAGGACTAACGGATGCTGACTTCGCCATAGAAAACCCAAATTACCATTTTTCTTCGTCCAGCGCGAAAGCTCCGCCCATTAGAGCCCTTCAAGAATAAAGGACGGTAACTAAGACCGACGATGAAAGTGGATGAAGAATACTGACTCGTATCAATCTTTCGCCCAGGAGTCCCATTCCAAGGTAGGTTAATGAGGCATAACCCTGAAAAGCCTGCGTCCATATTTCGCTCCTTTGTTCTGGCAGATTTCATCACACTGGCGAACGCCAGCTGTGGAATGGCGGCCATCTTTTTGTGTCTAAAACATGTAACCGGTAGCCACACTCCTTACCTTTGGTGTATCTTTGTACTCCTTCCTCTATCACTCGTTTGTGACGTTCTGGACGGATTCACGGCCCGCCGTCTCACCCGCCATTCGCCTCTGGGGGGTGACCTTGACTCTTTAGCCGATATTGTTTCTTTCGGCGTAGCGCCGGCTGC
>Ga0187769_10001257_pt1 | contig 14438 bp, 16 predicted proteins | sample 0116_SJ02_MP02_1_FD_133140 | JGI IMG/M metagenome (GOLD analysis project Ga0187769, IMG submission 133140) | Tropical peat soil microbial communities from peatlands in Department of Meta, Colombia - 0116_SJ02_MP02_10_MG | ecosystem: Environmental > Terrestrial > Soil > Wetlands > Peat | place... | reverse complement strand
CGCCTCCGGCCGGCTCAGCCGGCCGGGGAGACCTCGACCGTCACCACCACCGAGACGTCGCGGAACAGCTCGACCGTCACCTCGAAGGTCCCCGTCTCCTTGATGTGCTCGGGGAGCAGGACATGGCGGCGGTCCACCTCCACGCCCTTGGCGGCGTGGATGGCCTCGGCCACCTCGGCCGGACCCACCGAACCGAACAGCCGACCACCCCCGGCCGCCCGGGCCGTGATGGGGATGACGGTCCCGGCCAACAGCGCCGCCTGCGCCTCGGCCGCGCCCCGGTCCTGGGCCTCCTGCAGGTCACGCCGGCGGCGCATCTGCTCGGCCTGACCCTCGACGCCCTCCGTGGCCACGACGGCCCGCCCGGCGGGGAGCAGGTAGTTGCGGGCGAACCCCCCCGCCACCTGGACGATGTCACCGCGCCGGCCCACTCCGGCGACGTCGTCACGCAGCAGGACCTTCATGCGTCCTCACCCGCCTCCGAGGTGCCGGCGTCCTCCGGCGCCTCTCCGACCAGCGCACCGACCTCCTCGCCCCGCACCCCTTCGATCTCGGCTTCGATCTCGATCTCCTCGCCTGCGCCCACCGATGCGGCCCGCGCCTCGGACGGGCCCCGCTCGCCGCGGTCGCGGTCGCGGTCGCGGCCCCGACCGCTGGGCCGCTCCGTCACCGTGCGCTGGGTGTAGGGCAGGAGGACGAGCTCCCGGGCCGTCTTGATGGCCTGGGCCAGCGCCCGCTGGTGCTGCGCGCAATTTCCGGTCACCCGGCGTGAGCGGATCTTGCCCCGGTCGCTCATGTACTTGCGCAGCATGGCGACGTCCTTGTAGTCGACCCACTCCACCCTGTCCCGGCAGAGCGCACACGGCTTCTTCTTCACCCTGCGCCCGAGGTCCTTGGGGGCGCGGCGCGACGCCGATCCCCCGCGCTGGTTGTTGCGTGCCATCAGAAGGGCTCCTCGTCGTATCCGTACCCGGTGTCAGCCGGGGGCGGGGGGGCGGCTGCCGGCCGCCCACCGCCACGCGGCCCGCCCTCGGACGGACCACGCCGCTCGTTCTTGGTGATCTGTGCCGTGGCCCAGCGCAGCGAGGGTCCGACCTCGTCGGCCACCACCTCCACCTTGGACCGCCGGTCACCCTCGGGGGTCTCCCAGCTGCGTTGCTCGAGGCGACCGGCCACCATGACCCGGGCACCTCGGGTGATGGACTCGCTCACGTTCTCGGCCATCTCGCGCCAGCACACGATGTCGAAGAAGGACGTTGCCTCCTCCCACTCCTGGGTCTGGCGGTTCTGCCAACGCCGGTTCACGGCCAGGCCGAAGGTCACGTTCGCCTGCCCGGTGTTGGTGAAGCGCAGCTCGGGGTCACGCGTCACGTTGCCCACCAGCGTCACGCTGTTGTCGGTCGCCATCCTCTGCTCCTCTCGCCGCCGCTCAGCCGGCCGCCGGCTCGGCCGCCGTCACGGACACCGCCCGGTGGTCCGGGAGGCGCACGACCTTGTGGCGCACCACCTCGTCGGCCAGGCTCAGCATGCGGTCGAGCGCGGCCACCGTCTCGGGCTCGCCGGTGAACTCGACGACGACGTAGTAGCCCTCTCGCTTGTGGTTGACCTCGTAGGCCAAGGCGCGCCGGCCCCAGCGGTCGATGGCGCCGGGGTTCCCCCCCGCCCCACGGATCGTCTCGCGGGCGCGGTCGAGCTCCCCTTGGATCACGCTGGGCTCCGTGGTGGCCTCAAAGATGGCCATGACTTCGTAGGGCCGCATGGGCCTCGTACCTCCCTCTGGACCGGACCTGCCGGGCCCCTGGCGGTCAGGAGCAGGGTCTGTTGTGGCCGGCCATGCTAGCCGAGCCCGGGGCCGGCGGCCGTCGGCCCTCTCCCTCATGTAAGGGCGTCCCCCAGGCCGGCCGGACCGTGGTAGCTCTCGGCGTCGCTCGGGAAGTCCCCGCTGCGCACGTCGGCGGCGAAGGCGGCCACCGCCTCCGTGGCCATCCGGCCCAGCTCGGCGTAGCGCCGGACGAACTTGGGCGGGCTGCCCCGGCCCAGACCGAGCAGGTCGTGGAAGACCAGCACCTGTCCGTCGCACGACGGCCCGGCGCCGATCCCGATCGTCGGCACCTCGAGCGCCTCGGTCACCGCGGCGCCCACCACGTCGGGCACACCTTCGACGACGAAGCCGAAGCACCCGGCGGCGGCGAGCGCCTTGGCCGAGTCGAGCAACGACGTGGCGGCGTCGACGCTCCTGCCCTGGACCTTGAACCCGCCCATGGCGAGCACCGACTGGGGCGTCAGGCCGAGGTGGCCCATGACCGGGATCTCGGCCCGGAGGATGGCCTCCACCACGGGCAGCCGCTCGCGGCCGCCCTCCAGCTTCACCGCCTGCGCCCCGGCACGTACCAACGCGGCCGCGTTGCGCACGGCCTCCTCGGGCGAGAGGTGGTAGCTCATCCAGGGCATGTCGCCCAGGATCAGGCAGTGCGGTTCCGCCCGCGCCACGGCGGCGGTGTGATGCGCCATCGTCTCGATGTCCACGTGCAGCGTGTCCCGGTGGCCCAGGACGGTGTTGGCCACCGAGTCCCCGACGAGGATGATGTCGGCACCGGCGTCGGAGACGATGCGCGCCGACGGCTCGTCGTAGGCGGTGACCATCACGATCGGCGTGTGGCCGTTGCGCCGCTTGCGTGACCGGAGCGAGGGGACGGTGGCGGGCCCCTCGCTCACCGCGCCGGCGCCGCCTTCTTGGTGCGCGCCCTGCTGCGTTCGGTGTCACCGCCGGCCGGGTACTTGCGCATCAGGTGGTGCCAGGCGCACGCCGGGCACACCTCCACCTCGTAGCACAGGACCGGTTCGGGGCGGCGGCACAGCGCCTTGAGTTCGGCCGCCGTGCCCGGGCACCGGCCCCCCGCGGGCAACTTGGCCCCGAACACGAACGTCACGGTGACCAGCCGGCCCCCGTCGCAGATCGGACACGGCTCCTTGGTCGGCCGACCGACGTTGCGGGCCGCCCGCAGCAGCTCGGGATGGGCGTCGCACACGTCGACCCGTTGCACCTTGCCCTGCTCGACCTGGCGCACGAGGCGGTTGCGCACGATCCGGTACTCGACCTCGGCCGTGACGCCAGGGCTCACCGCTCGGCTGGGCGTCCTCGGCTCCGAGGTGACGGACACGGCGGCCAGGCTAGCCCCCGCCACCTGCGGTGGGAGCCGAATTGGGCGGGTCGTGTGCGGCGGGTGGGAATCCGCCTGCCGGTCCGTCCGTGGGCCGATGGGCCCGCCGCTATATCGAGTCGATATAATGCTTCGTCATGTTGGACCTGGCCATCCTCGGCCTGCTCTCGGAACGGGACCTCCACGGGTACGAGATCCGCCGCCAGCTGCGCGAGCACCTCGGCCTGCTGGCCAACGTCTCCTTCGGCTCCATCTACCCGGCGCTGACCAGGCTCGAGAAGGCCGGTGCCGTCGTGGCTGCCGAGGGTGACCCCGGGGGCCACGGGAGGGCCACGACGACGCCCGCGCCGCCGACTGGATCCCTCAGCGGCGAACTCGCCGTGCTGCGCGCCCGGCGCCACACCGCCGCTCGGGCCAGGCGGGGCCGCAAGGTCTACCGGATCACCGACGCCGGACGGCAGCTGTTCGCCGAGCTTCTGGCCGGAAGCGGCGCCACGGACGACGCCCGGAGCTTCTCCCTCCGCCTCGCCTTCGCCCGCCACCTGGCCCCGCAGGCCCGCCTGGCCCTCCTCGAACGCCGCCGGGCCCAGCTGGTCCAGCGCCTGGCCGAGTCCGAGGAGTCCCGCTCCGACCTCGACGTGTACGCCCGCAGCGTGGTGCAGCACACCGCCGACGGCCTGGCCCGCGACATCAGCTGGCTCGACACCCTGATCGCCTCCGAGCGGGCCGCCCTGGTGGCCGCCGGCTCCGAGCCGAGGACCTGACCGCCCCGCGACCCACCGACCCCCCGACCCACCGACCCACCGACCCACCCAAGGAGACATCCATGCCCAGCCAGATCCGACTCGCCATCGCCGGCGTCGGCAACTGCGCCAGCTCGCTCGTCCAGGGGATCGCCTACTACCGCGACGCCGAACCCGACGACGTGGTACCGGGCCTCATGCACGTCGAGCTGGGCGGCTACCACGTGCGCGACCTCGTCCCCGTGGCCGCCTTCGACGTGGACCAGACCAAGGTGGGCACCGACCTGGGCAAGGCCGTCTTCGCCGGACTCAACAACACGGTGCGCTTCGCCGAGGTGGGCGAGCTGGGCGTCACCGTACAGCGGGGCCCGACGTTCGACGGCCTCGGTCACTACTACCGCCAGATGGTGGAGGAGTCGCCGGCCGAGCCGGTCGACGTGGCCGCCGCGCTACGCCAGGCCGAGGCAGACGTGCTCGTCTCCTACCTCCCGGTCGGCTCCGAACAGGCACAGCGCCACTACGCCCAGGCCTGCCTGGATGCCGGGGTCGCCTTCGTGAACGCCATCCCCGTCTTCATCGCCTCGGACCCGGAATGGGCGCGGCGCTTTCGCGACGCCGGCGTCCCCATCGTCGGCGACGACATCAAGAGCCAGGTGGGCTCGACCATCGTGCACCGCATCCTCACCCGCCTCTTCGAAGACCGGGGGCTGGCGCTCGACCACACGTACCAACTCAACTTCGGCGGCAACATGGACTTCAAGAACATGCTCGAGCGCGAGCGCCTTGAGTCCAAGAAGATCTCCAAGACCCAGGCCGTGACCAGCCAGCTCGAGGACAACGTGCTCGACGACGACGACGTCCACGTCGGCCCGTCGGACCACGTGCCGTGGCTGAAGGACCGCAAGTGGGCCTACATCCGCATGGAGGGGCGCAACTTCGGCGACGTGCCGCTCAACCTGGAGCTAAAGCTCGAGGTGTGGGACTCTCCCAACTCGGCCGGCGTCATCATCGACGCCGTGCGCTGCGCCAAGCTCGCCCTCGACCGCGGTATCGGCGGCCCGCTGCTCGGCCCGTCCTCTTACTTCATGAAGTCGCCGCCGGTGCAGTACCACGACGACGTGGCGCACGACCTCGTCGAGGCCTTCGCCGCGGGCCAGCCCCAGGAGACCTGGCCGTCCGACTGAAGGCGCCCGGGCGCCGGCGCGCCTCAGACCAATATGCGCTCGTCCGGGGCGCGCACGCCCACCACGGCCAGGGCCCGCCCCATGCCCAAGAAGCAGCCGCAGCAGATGGTCAGGTCGGCCAGCTCCTCGTCGGAGAAGGCGTCGTGCATGCGGTCCCAGAACTCGTCGCCCATGGCCAGGTGGTCGATGGCGAAGCGCTCGGCGAACTCCGCGGCCAGGCGCTCACGTGTGCTCAGGGCCGTGGCGCTGCGCCAGTCCGTCACCTCGACGTAGAAGGGCTCTGCCGCGCCGGCGGCCTCGCCGCCGCGGGCCCGCGTGTCGCGGCACACGGCACAGTCGTTTATCAACGCCATGGTCCAGCGCGCCGCCTCGCGCTCGCGCACCGACAGCTGCGAGTTGCCGTAGACCGCCGCGGAGAGCTGGCCCATGCCGGCAGCCATCTCGGGCCGCAGCAGAGCCCAGTCGATGTGCTGGCCGAGCCCGCTCTCCGGCGCATCGATCCTCGTCATGGCCTCATACGCTACCGCCGGCACCGTCCGCACGCTCGCTCCACCAGGCCCGCAGGCGCGTCGCCGCCTCCTCCTGGCCCAGCGGGCCCTCGTCGAGGCGCAGCTCCATCAAGAAGGCGAGCGCCTGGCCGACGGCGCGGCCAGGGCCGATGCCGAGCAGCTCCATCACCTGGTTCCCGTCGAGGTCGGGGCGCAGCGCGTCCAGCTCCTCTCGCTGGCGCAGCTCCTCGATCCGGGCCTCGAGCTCGTCCATCCGCCGCTCCAGCGCCCGGGCCTTCGCCGCGTTGCGCGTCGTGCAGTCGCAGCGCGTCAGCTCGTTGAGCAGGTCGAGGTACGGGCCGGCGTCGCGCACGTAGCGGCGCACCGCCTTGTCCGTCCAGCCGAGCCGGTAGGTGTGGAAGCGCAGGTGCAGCTCGACCAGGCGCACCACCGTCTCGACTTCGGAAGCCGGATAGCGCAGCGCCTCCATGCGCACTCGCGTCATGCGGGCCCCGACCACCTCGTGATGGTGGAAGCTCACGCCCCCCTCGCTGATGGCGCGCGTGCGTGGCTTGCCGATGTCGTGGAAGAGGGCGGCCAGGCGGAGCACCCGGTTCTTCGACGTCTTGTCGACGACGGCCAGCGTGTGCGCCAAGACGTCCTTGTGGCGGTGGATGGGGTCCTGTTCGAGCCCCATGGCCGGGAGCTCGGGCAGGAACTCGCCGGCCAGGCCGGTGCGCACCACGAACCACAGCGCCTGTGACGGAACGTCGACCATGATCATCTTGTCCAGCTCGTCGCGGATCCGCTCGGCCGAGACGATGGAGAGCCGGCCGTGCATGCGCTCGACGGCGCCGACGAGCGCGCGGTCGGGCCGGAGCGAGAAGCGGGCCACGAAGCGTGCCGCGCGCAGCATGCGCAGCGGGTCGTCGGCAAAGGAGATCTCGGGGTCGAGCGGCGTCCGCAGGCGGCCGGCGGCCAGGTCACCGAGCCCGTCGAACGGGTCGATCAGCTCCATGTCGGGCAGCCGCAGCGCGAGCGCGTTGATGGTGAAATCCCGGCGCGACAGATCGACCTCGATGTCGTCGCCGAAGCTCACGTCGGGCTTGCGCGATTCGGGGACGTAGACGTCCGCCCGGTGGGTGGTGATCTCGTACACGTGCTCGCCCTTGCGGCACCCGATGGTGCCGAAGCGGGCCCCCTGGCTCCACACGGCATCCGCCCATCCGCGCACCAGCCGCTCGGTCTCCTCGGGCCGCGCGTCCGTCGTCAGGTCGACGTCGGTGTGGGGTACGGCACCGGCCGGGAACAGCGCGTCCCGCACGGAACCTCCCACCAGGTACAGGGCGTGCCCCGCGGCGACGAACCGACGGGCGATCTCGTCGGTCGCCTCGACGTAGGGCCGGAACCGCTCGGGGACCGACGCGGGCTGCGTGGACTGCACCCGCCCACGGTAGTGCGCCCTCTAGCCTCTCCCCGTGTCGACGCGTTGGGCCAGGCTTGCCCGCTGCACGCTGATCGTCGCCGCGTCGGCCTTGCTCGCCATCGCCCCGGTGCCACTGGCCGGCGCGCGCGGCGGCACCGGTGCGGCCGTCACCCGCTGGGCGGCGTCGCACCCGGCCACCGCGGTCTCGAGCGCCGCCTCTCCCCTGCTCTCCCTCACCTCCCAGACCCCCTGGGTCACGGCCACCGCGCCCTGGTTCAACCTCACACTCGGCGTGTCCAGCGCGGCGGGCCCACCGGGCGACCTCCACGTGAGCCTCACCTTCTACCCTCGCATCGACAACGCCTCCCAGCTCCAGCAGGCGGCCAACGGGACGCCGACGACCGCCCCGGTGCTCCGCCTCAACGACCTGACCCTCGTCGACACCGCCACCGGGCTGGGGGCGTCGGCCTGCGTCACCGTCGTGCCCCAGGCGGGCGCGATCACGCCGGCCACCGGCACCGGCGTCTGTGCCGCCGGCAGCCCGCAGCTCTCGCTCGACTGCCGGCCCGACCTCGACACCTGTGGCGACGTCTACCCCGTCTCGGTCGTCCTGGCCCGACAGGGCAACACCGTGCCGCTGGCCCACTTCACGACATTCCTCACCTATCAGCAGCCCTCGGCGGTCGGTCAGGGCGGGCCGCTGCGGGTGGGCGTGGTCGTGCCGGTCGGCGGCGGCCAGACCGGCGTGAGCACGGCGGCCGGCGCGCTGGCCGACAACCGTGACGTGCCCGCCACCGTGGCCGTGAGCCCGACGGCGGTGGCGCTGATCGACCGGACGCGCGGCCGCGAGGGCATGCGGGCACTGAACCAGCTGGCCGGCCTCGGGGACGACGAGTTCGTCGACCAACCCTTCGTGCCGATCAACGTGGCGGCGCTTTCCGAAGCTGGGCTGGCGGGCGAGATCGGGGCGCAGGTCGACCGCGGTGACGAGCTGCTGCGCGACGCCGGACTCAAGCCGTCGGGTGGTCCGTGGATCGACACCACCTCGGCCTTCTCGCAAGGGGACGCCACCGACCTGGCTGGCGGCCTCCAGATCGCGGGCACGTCCCAACTCGTGGTGAGCGACGCCGATCTGGTGGCGGGCGGGCTGGCCAACTACACGTTCGCCCAACCCTTCGCCCTCGACCTCGGCCACGGCGCGACGGTGACGACGTTGGCCGCCGACAGCACGCTCAACACCCGGTTCACCGCGCAGCCCGCCAACCCGGTGCTGGGGGCCGAGCAGCTGCTGGCCGGCCTCTCCTTCGTGCACTTCGAGAACGCCTTCCTGGCCCAGCCCCGCGGCGTGGTCGTGGTGCCCCCCGCCGGCTGGCCGCCGTCGGGGCCGTTCCTCGAGACGCTGCTGGGCGGACTGGTGGGCAACCCGGCGCTGCGCGCCGTCACCCTCAGCCAGCTCTTGGCGCAGGTGCCGGCGGGCGGGAACCGCGAACCGGCGGTGCGGCGGCTGCAGCCGGGCCCGGCCGGTCGCACCATCACCCCGGCCGCGGCCCAGCGCATCGCGCTCGACCGCGAGCAGCTGGCTTCCTTCACCGCCGCCGTGACCGGCCGTCCCCCGCAGCTCACCGCCCTGGCCGACACGCTGCTGGCCACCGAGGCCCGTGGCCTCACGACCACCGGCCGCGCCCTGGCGCTCGACGCATACGCCAGGACCTTCGACGCCACCGTGGGCCAGATCACGCTGGCCACCACGGGCACGGTCACCTTCACGGCCCGCCGGGCGGCCATCCCGGTGACCGTGCTCTCGTCGGCGCCCTACCCGGTCACGGTGGTGGTCACGTTGACCAGCGACAAGTTCACCTTCCCCGACGGTGCCACCCGCCAGCTGCTGCTCGACCGGCCCACCACCTCGGTGCGGGTCACCGCACAAGCCCGCACGTCGGGTGACCGGCTCCCCATCGACGTCACGCTGCACACGCCCGACGGTCAGCTGCTCATCGCCCACACCGTGCTGACCGTGCACTCGACCGCCATCTCCTTCGTCGGCGTGGCCCTCACCGTGCTGGCCGGCGCCGTCCTCTTGGTCTGGTGGGTGCGCACGTGGCGGCGCTCGCGCCGGCAACGTCCCCGGGCGGCACGTTGACGGTGGCGAGCGAGCGCCGGCCCCGCACCCTCCCTCTGCGGACCTCGGCCGTCTACGTCGCCATCGGCACCGGGGTCTCGCGTCTCACCGGCCTGCTGCGCTTCGTCGCCCTGGCCTGGGCCCTGGGGCAGACGCTGCTGGCCGACTCCTACAACCTGGCCAACACCACACCGAACATGCTCTACGACGTCGTCCTGGGCGGCGTCCTGTCGGCCACGTTCATCCCGGTCTTCGTGGACCGGCTGGCCAACAAGTCCGAGGGGGAGGCCTACGAGTCCATCTCCGCCGTGCTGACCGTCTCGGTAGTGGTGCTCGGCTCCACCACGCTGGCCGCGCTGGCCGCCGCGCCCTGGATCGTCGACGCGCTCACCGCCCTCGACACGCACGCCCACGGCGGGCACGTCCAGACCGTCCTCCTCGAGCGCCGCGTGGCGACCGGGTTCCTGCGCTGGTTCGTGATCCAGATCGCCGCCTACGGCCTCTTCGCGCTCGGTGCCGCGCTGCTCAACACCCGCCGGCGCTTCGTGGCCGTGGCGTGGGCACCCATCATCAACAACCTGGTCTGCATCTCCATCCTCATCTGGTTCGGCCTGTGGGCCGGGCACCAAGCATCCCTGGCCACCGTGGAGGCGCACCGCACCCAGCTCGTCCTGCTGGGACTGGGGACCTCGCTGGGTGTCGTCCTCCAGGGAGTGGCCCTGATACCGAGCCTGCTGACCTCCGACTGGGGCCGGCTGCGCTGGCGCTGGAACCCGCGCGACGACGCCCTGCGGGCCGTGATGCGCCTCGGGGGCTGGACCTTCGGCTTCGTGGTGGCCAACCAAGTGGCGCTCTTCGTCGTCACCATCCTGGCCGGCAGCGTCCCCGGCGCCGACCCCGTCTCGTCGTACACCTACGCCTACGCCTTCTTCCAGCTGCCCTACGGCATCGTGGCCGTCACGATCATGTCGGTCGTCACCCCCGACCTGGCCGAGAAGTGGTCGACCGGGCAGCAGGCGGCCTTCCTGCACCGCATGACCGGCGGCCTGCGCGCCGTCCTCGCCCTCATCCTCCCCTCGGCCGTCGGCATCCTGCTCCTGTCCCGCCCTGCCGTGGCGCTCCTGCTCGGCGTCGGACACAGCACGCCTGCCCAGACGGCCACCACGGGCGCCGCGCTGGCCATGTTCGCCCTCGGGCTCCCCGGCTTCAGTGCCTACCTCTACCTCGTGCGCGTGCTCCAGTCGATGCAGCGCACAAAGGTCGCCTTCTACCTCTACCTGGTGGAGAACGCGCTGAACATCGTGCTGGCCCTGCTGCTCGTCCGCCCACTCGGCGTGCGCGGCCTCGCCCTCTCCCTCTCCATCGCCTACACCGTGGCCGCCATCCTCGCCTTGGCCGTCTTCCGCCAGTGGTTCGGCCGCCTGGCCGAGGCCGAGGCGTGGGCACCGCTGCGGCGGGTGGCGCTGGCCTGCATCCCCATGGCGCTGGTCGTGCTCGTCGTCTCGAACCTGTCCGCCTCGACCAGCGTCGGCGCCCTGACCCTGCGCGTCGTCGGCGCCGTGGTGGCCGGGCTGCTCACCTTCGGCGCGGCCGTCGTCTGGCTCGGCCGGCGCCACGCGACGCACCGACGCCCGCCCGGGCCGCCACCCTCAGGCCGCGGCCCCCGTCCCGGCCTCTTCGGCCCCTTCGCCCCGTTGGGCCCGGCCGCCGCCCCGGGCCCCACCCCCCTCGACGGCCCCGCACCAGGCCCTCAACCGGACCAGCCCGAGCAGCCCGAGACCCCGACCCGAGTGGGCGGGGTCGATCCCGTGGACCAGGTGGAACAGGCCGAGCCCAGCGACGAAGCCGGGGCGGGCCGGCCCGGCGACGGGTCCGACGGCGGCCCCGCGGGTCGGCCTGACGAGCGGCGCGGCCCGATCGGGCACGTGCGGCTCATCGCCTCCTACCGCGCCGACGACGCCGGTGCCGGAGGTCCGGACCCCGGCGACCATCCACCGGTGGCCTGAGCACCCCGGCGGCGGCGCTCCCAGCGCGGCACCCCGCCGCCGCGGTCCCGTCGCGGTGCGGAGCGGAGTGGCAGACTCCCTGGGTGCCCGGCGTCCACATCGTCACCGACAGCGCCTGCGACCTGACCGACCAGCTCGTCAAGGAGCTGCACGTCACCGTCGTCCCGCTGACCATCCGTTTCGGCTCCGAGGAGCTCGTGGACCGAACGGAGCTCTCCCCCGACGAGTTCTGGGAGCGCTGCAAAGGCAAGGGGGCCCTGCCCGAGACGGCGGCACCGGCGCCCGGGGCGTTCCTCGCCGCCTACGAGCAGGCGGTCGCGGAGGGGGCCGAGGCCGTGCTGTGCCTCACCATCCCCTCGAAGCTCTCCGCCACCTACACCTCGGCCCGTACGGCGGCGTCGTCGTTCTCCTCGGTCCCGGTCCGGGTGGTCGACACCTGCTCGGTCACCATGGGCCAGGGCCTGCTGGTGGTGGCGGCGGCCGAGGAGGCCGCCGCCGGCGCCTCCCTCGACGCGTTGGTGTCCGCCACGCAGGACCGCATCGGGCGCTCGCGCCTCTACGGCGTCATCGGCGGCCTCGAGCACCTCCAGCGGGGAGGGCGCATCGGCGGGGCCCGCGCCCTGGTCGGCTCGTTGCTCAACATCAAGCCGGTGATCCAGGTCAAGGACGGGGAGGTGGCCGAGGAGTCCAAGCAGCGCACCCGGGCCCGGGCACTCGCCTACCTCACCGACAAGGTGCGAGCCGACGCGCCCCTCGAGCGCATCGCCGTGGCCGAGGGCGCCTGCGAGGACTTCCCCCAAGTCCTGGCCCGTCTGCAGGACATCCCCACCGACCACCCGCTGCTGGCGGCCGCACTGGGCCCGGTGGTGGGCACCCACGCCGGCCCCAACACGGTGGGCGTCGCCTACATCATCCCTGCCAGCGCCCCCGGAAGCGCCGGGTAGTCTCGCGCCGTGGCCGACAACGACCTGGGAGACGTGCTGTCGGACCGTGCGCTGGACGCGGTCGACACGGTGGTGGCGACCGTCAACGACAAGGCTATCCGGCCTGCCATCGTGGCGGCCCGCGGCCTCGTGTTCGGCGTGGTGATCGCCGTGGTCGGCCTCACCACCCTGGTCCTGTTCTGTGTGGGCTTCATCCGGCTGACCACCATCGCCGGCCACCGGATCTGGGCTTCCTACATCGTGTTGGGCCTCATCCTCAGCGCAGTGGGCGCCCTGCTCTACTCGCGCCGCGGGCTGCCACCGAATGCCTGACCGCCGCAAGGTCGTCGTCGTCGGGAGCGGGCCGGCCGGGCTGACCGCCGCCCTCTACGCGGCGCGGGCGCAGCTGTCCCCCCTGGTCATCGAGGGTGAGCCCTCGTCCACGAGCGACCAGCCGGGCGGCCAGCTCATGCTCACGACGGACGTCGAGAACTACCCCGGCTTCGTCGACGGCATCACCGGCCCCGAGCTCATGGCGACCATGCGGGCCCAAGCCTTGCGCTTCGAGGCGGAGCTGCGCCCCGGCAAGGTCAGCCGGCTCGACCTGGCCGCCTCCCCCTTCGGCATCTGGGTCGGCGACGCCGGGGCGGACGAGCCCACGGTGCTGGCCGACGCACTCATCGTGGCCACCGGCGCCCGCTCGCTCATGTTGGGCGTGCCCAACGAGGACCGCCTGCTCGGCTACGGCGTCTCGACCTGCGCCACTTGCGACGGCTTCTTCTACCGGCACCAGCACATCGCCGTGGCCGGGGGCGGCGACTCCGCCATGGAGGAGGCGCTCTTCTTGACCCGCTTCGCCTCGAAGGTGACCGTCATCCACCGCCGCCACGAGCTGCGCGCCTCCAAGATCATGCAGGAGCGCGCCTTCGCCAACCCCAAGATCGAGTTCGCCTGGAACTCGGTGGTGACCGAGATCCTCGGCGACACCAAGGTCGGCGGCCTGCGCCTGCGCGACACGATCACCGGCACCGAGCGCGAGCTGGGCGTCACCGGGTTGTTCGTCGCCATCGGCCACGAACCCAACAGCTCCCTGCTCAAGGGCCAGGTGGAGCTGGAGGACACCGGCTACGTGCGGACCTTCGACGCGTCGACGCGGACGAGCGTGGACGGGGTCTTCGCCTGTGGCGACGTCCAGGACCACTACTACCGCCAGGCCATCACCTCGGCCGGATCCGGGTGCATGGCAGCCATCGACGCCGAGCGCTGGCTCGAGGCGCGGGGCGAGTGAGCGGGAACAGAAGCTGCGCCCCGGGCGTTGGACGGGGCGACAAGGAGATGCCATGAGCGACAAGATCGAGACCCTGACCGACGCTACGTTTGACGAGCATGTCAAGAGTTCGGATGTCCCCGTGCTGGTGGACTTCTGGGCGGAATGGTGTGGCCCGTGCAAGATGATCTCCCCGGTGCTCGAGGAGATCGCCGAGGAGCAGGCGGGCAGGATCCGCATCGGCAAGCTCAACATCGACGACAACCTGGACGTGACGCGGCGCTTCGAGGTCATGAGCATCCCGACGCTGATCCTGTTCAAGGACGGGGAGCCCCAGGTGCGGGTGATCGGGGCGAAGCCCAAGGGCCAGCTGCTCGAAGAGATCTCGGCCTACCTGTAGGGCTCCCACTGGTCATCTGGGACCGCGGGCCCGCGGTCGCCGACGTCCAGCACCGTCTGGGTACGGTGCTCGGCACGCCTCTGGAGCCCGACGGTGTCTTCGGCCCGGCCACGCGGGCTGCGCTCGAGGCCTTCCAGCGCCTGCGCGGGCTGCGCGTCGACGGCGTCTGCGGCCCCCAGACCTGGAACACCCTGGTCGAGGCCGGTTTCCGTCTGGGTGACCGCTTCTTGTACCGCCGGACCCCCATGCTGCGGGGTGACGACGTGGCCGAGCTCCAGCAGCGCCTCTGCACGCTTGGCTTCGACACCGGGCGCGTGGACGGCATCTTCGGTGACGCCACCACCCGGGCCCTGGGCGAGTTCCAGCGCAACGCCGGGCTCCCCGTCGACGGGATCGTCGGCGGCGCCACCCTGCACGAGCTGTTGCGGCTCGAGAGCCGCCACCACGATCGCGAGTTGGTCTCGAGCGTGCGGGCCCGTGCCGCCCTGCGTGACGCGCCCCCGACCCTCCGGGGCCGCCACGTGGCCGTGGGCGAGAGTGGCGGGCTGGGCTCGGTGAGCGGCGCCCTGCGGCGACGGTTGGCCCTGGCCGGCACGAAGGTGACCGAACTGCACCACCCCGACGACACGGTCCAGGCCAAGGAGGCCAACGAGCTCGGGGCGGACGTCTTCGTGGGACTGCGCCTCAACCCCTCGGTGGCGGTGTGCCGCACCGCGTACTG
>Ga0187769_10001253_pt1 | contig 14448 bp, 14 predicted proteins | sample 0116_SJ02_MP02_1_FD_133140 | JGI IMG/M metagenome (GOLD analysis project Ga0187769, IMG submission 133140) | Tropical peat soil microbial communities from peatlands in Department of Meta, Colombia - 0116_SJ02_MP02_10_MG | ecosystem: Environmental > Terrestrial > Soil > Wetlands > Peat | place... | reverse complement strand
CGAGCCCGTCTGGGGCGGCACTTATTTTCCGAAAACGTCGCGCTACGGCAAGCCGGCCTTTGTCGACGTGCTGCGCGAGGTTGCACGGCTGTTTCGCGACGAGCCCGACAAGATCGAGCAGAATCGCGCCGCGCTGATGGAGCGGCTTGCCGCCACCGCGCGCGCCGGCGGCGGCGCGACCATCGGGCCTGCCCAGCTCGACAATGCGGCCCGTCAGCTTGGCGGCATTATCGATCCGGTGAACGGCGGCACGCGCGGCGCGCCGAAATTTCCGCAAGCCGCGTTATTCGAGCTCCTGTGGCGCGCGGGCCTGCGCACCGGCGAGGCGCGCTATTTCGCCGCCGTCGACATCACGCTGCACCACATCTGCGAGGGCGGCATTTACGACCACCTCGGCGGCGGCTTTGCCCGCTACTCGGTCGACGAGCGCTGGCTCGTGCCGCATTTCGAGAAAATGCTCTACGACAACGCCCAGCTCCTCGAGCTTCTGGCGATTGCGCATCAGCGCGATGGCAAGCCGCTCTATCGGGCGCGCGCGCAGGAAACAGTCGGCTGGCTCATACGCGAAATGACCACTCCCGACGGCGCCTTTGCAGCGTCGCTCGATGCCGATTCCGAAGGCGAAGAGGGCAAATTCTACGTCTGGTCCCATGACGACGTGATCCGGCTCCTTGGCGAGGAGGATGGCACGTTCTTCGCTCAGCATTACGACGTCACGCCGGCCGGCAATTTCGAAGGCCACAACATCCTCAACCGGCTCAAGCTCCCCCTCCCTAACCCTCCCCCGCTTACGGGGGAGGGAAGGGTGGGGGATGCCGACGAAGCGCGGCTTGGGGCTTTGCGCGACAAACTTTTCGCCGCGCGCGCAAGCCGCGTGCGCCCCGGTCTCGACGACAAGGTGCTTGCGGACTGGAACGGACTGATGATCGCGGCGCTTACCAACGCCGCGCTGTTGTTCGAGGAGCCGTCGTGGATCGATCTGGCGGTGCGCGCCTTCGACTTTATCGCGCGCGCCATGAGCCGCAGTGACCGGCTCGGCCATTCCTGGCGGCAAGGCCAGCTCAAGTTTCCGGGACTCGCTTCGGATTTCGCCGCCATGATCCGCGCCGCGCTCGCGCTCTACGAGGCAAGCGGCCAGCCGGCCTATCTCGACCGGGGGCTGACTTGGCAGCGTGCGCTTGACCGCGATTACCTCAATGCTGAGACCGGAACCTATTATCTCACCGCGGCCGATGCCGAAGGCCTCGTCGTCCGTCCGGCCTCGACGGCGGACGAGGCGACGCCGAACCACAATGCGGTCGCGGCGCAAAACCTGATCCGGCTGGCGGTCCTGACGGGCAACGACAGCTGGCGCGACAAGGCCGATCGGCTGATCGCCGCCATTGCGCCGGCCGCGGCGGAGAACCTGTACATGCACATGGCGCTTTTGAACGCCATCGATCTGCGGCTGCGCGCGGCGCAGATCGTGGTGACCGGGCAGGGCCCGCAGGCCGAAACTTTGCTCGCCGCCGCCCGGCGGTTTCCATCACTCGATCGTATCGTGCTTCACGCCGCGACCGCGGAGGCTTTGCCACTGGCGCACCCGGCGCGCACCAAAATCGCCGCGGCAGGGGAGCCGGCGGCCCAAGCGCCGCAGGCTTATGTCTGCGTCGGCGAGGTCTGCTCACTGCCGGTGACCGATCCGGCCGCCATCTCAGCCGCCATCGGCGCGGTGCGCCAGTCTTGACGCCTGCCGCCTCACGTATTCATCGAGTCGAAGAACTCGCCGTTATTCTTGGTGTTGCGCAGCTTGTCGAGCAGGAAGTCGATGGCGTCCATCGTACCCATCGGATTTAGGATCCTTCGCAACACGTACATTTTCTTGAGCTGATCCGGCGGCACCAGGAGCTCTTCCTTTCGGGTGCCGGAGCGGGTGATGTCCATCGCCGGGAAGGTGCGCTTGTCGGCGACCTTGCGGTCGAGGATCAGTTCCGAATTGCCGGTGCCTTTGAACTCTTCGAAAATCACTTCGTCCATGCGGCTGCCGGTGTCGATCAGCGCGGTGGCGATGATGGTCAGCGAGCCGCCTTCCTCGATATTGCGCGCGGCGCCGAAGAAACGCTTCGGCCGCTGCAGCGCGTTGGCGTCGACGCCGCCGGTGAGCACCTTGCCGGAGGAGGGGACGACGGTGTTGTAGGCGCGGCCGAGCCGGGTGATCGAGTCAAGGAGGATCACCACGTCGCGGCCGTGCTCGACTAGGCGCTTGGCCTTCTCGATCACCATCTCGGCGACCTGAACGTGGCGCACCGCCGGTTCGTCGAAGGTCGAGGACACCACCTCGCCCTTCACCGAGCGCTGCATGTCGGTGACTTCTTCCGGCCGCTCGTCGATCAGCAGCACGATCAGGTAGCACTCGGGGTGATTGTGCGTGATCGAGTGGGCGATGTTCTGCAACAGCACCGTCTTGCCGGTGCGCGGCGGAGAGACGATCAGCGCGCGCTGGCCTTTGCCAACCGGCGCAACGATGTCGATGACGCGAGCCGATAAATCTTTTTTGGTCGGGTCTTCGTATTCCATCTTCAGCCACTCGTCGGGATAGAGCGGCGTCAGATTGTCGAAATTGACCTTGTGGCGGGCCTTTTCCGGGTCCTCGAAATTGAGCGAATTGACCTTGAGCAGGGCGAAATAGCGCTCGCCTTCCTTGGGGCTGCGGATATGACCGTCGATGGTGTCGCCGGTGCGCAAGCCGAAGCGGCGGATTTGCGAAGGTGAGACGTAGATGTCGTCGGGCCCCGGAAGATAGTTCGCTTCCGGCGAGCGCAAAAAGCCGAAGCCGTCCGGCAGCACCTCGACCACGCCTTCGCCGACGATGTCGGTTTCGCGCGCGGAGAGCTGCTTGAGGATGCCGAACATCAGCTCCTGTTTGCGCATAGTCGAGGCATTCTCGACCTCGAGCTCTTCCGCAAACGACACCAGCTCCGCCGGGGTTTTGGTTTTTAGTTCTTGGAGTTTCATTTCCCGCATGAAGAATGTCCTATGGAAATCGGGCCAGCGGTGGAGAGGATGCGACGTCGCTGGCTTAAGGAAAGACCGCAGGTCCTGGGTTGCGAGGGGCTTGTGCCCCGAACCCTTGATGCACCCGGTGGCTCCAGTCGGCTGGAGCCAAGACGCAACTGCATCCGCCTACGTTGGGTGGGATGAGGTAAAGATAGGTAAAGACCGCGGTTCAGGCAAGAGCGGAGAGGAACCAAAGCCATTGCCTTGCTCTGCAACGCTCCGCGTTCAGAATGGTTTCACCACCGCAAGGATAACGATCACGATAAGCAAAATCGTGGGTATTTCATTGATTATCCTATAGAATTTATGAGAATGCCGGTTCTTATCGGCGGCAAAATCCTTGCGCCAGCGCGCCAGCATGCCATGCAGCGCCGAGAGTGCGAGAACGAAGACAAGTTTGACCTGCAACCACCCCGAATTGAACCAACCGTAGTGAGAATCAGGGCCGAGCCAGGCGAGCCAGAGCCCCAACAGCCAAGTCGCGATCATCGCCGGATTGATGATGGCGCGAAGGAGCCGTCGCTCCATCACCTTGAACGTCTCCGACTGCACCGAGCCCTCCTCGGCTGCGCAGTGGTAGACGTAGAGGCGAGGCAGATACAGCATGCCCGCCATCCAGGCGATCACGGCGATGATGTGGAAGGCCAAGACCCAGCGATACATGTCCGCTTCGCTTTCCGTTCCAGTCTTCACACGGCACGAGATTTTTGCTGGCGCATGATCTTTTCAGGAAACCGGTTCCCACCCCGGATCAAGTCCAGGGCGGGCTTTTTCCGGATCATGCTCTAGCATCGCGAACCTGCGCCACCAGCCGCTCCACATGCGCAATCGGCGTGTCGGGCAACACGCCGTGGCCGAGATTGAAGATAAACGGTCCGGCGCCGAAGGTCTCCAGAATGGCATCGATGGCGCTATCGAGCACGGCGCCTCCCGCCAGCAGCGCGACGGGGTCGAGATTGCCCTGGACCGGCCGCACGCTCTGGATCCGAGCGCGGGCGAAATCGGCCGCAATCATCCAGTCGAGCCCGACCGCGTCGACCGGCACACCGGCGACGTAATCGACGAGTTTAGTGCCGGCACCGCGGGGAAACCCGATGACTTTCGCTCCGGGCACGGCCTGGCGAATGGCGGCGACAATGCGCGCACACGGCGCGATACACCACCTGCGGAATTCGTCATCCGGCAGCACCCCCGCCCAGGTATCGAAGATCTGCACGGCATCCACGCCTGCTGCAAATTGCCGGATCAAGTATTGCGCCGACGCTTCGACCAACACATCCATGAGTTCGGTAAACGCTTGAGCATGGCGATAAGCAAACCGCCTTGCCGGAATCTGCTCGGGCGTGCCGCGACCGCCAATCATGTAAGTCGCAACCGTCCACGGCGCGCCGCAGAAACCCAAAAACGCCACGCCTGCCGGCAGGTCCTGCTTTACCCGCGCAATGGTTTCATAAACCGGCTCAAGCGCCGCCTGGTTCACCTCTCGGTCAATACGACCCAACGCAGACGGCTCGTTCAAAGCGTCGAGCCGCGGTCCGTTGCCTTCTTCGAATGTTACCCGCTGACCGAGCGCATGCGGAACGACTAGGATATCCGAAAACAGAATAGCGGCGTCGAAACCAAAACGGCGGATCGGCTGCAATGTCACTTCAGCCGCCAACTGCGGATTGAAGCATAGATCGAGAAAACCGGCCGCCTTCTGTCGGATCGCTCGGTATTCCGGGAGATATCTTCCGGCTTGGCGCATCAGCCAGATCGGCGGCGGATCGATTCTTTCGCCTGAGAGAACTCGAAGAAGAGGTTTGGTCACAGGACTATCCGGCACGCTTCTATTCCAATCAATATAGATTCTTAGAATCTGTTGTAGTGCTTGAACGGTTGATTGGACTCATACAGCCGCTTTCACATTTCATCCACGGTTTACCCACATCTCCTCATTGTTGGATAAAATCTGCATGGCGGCGAGCACCGGCGCTTTTCGGTGCAATACGCTCGATCGGCTCCGGCAGTACAGTCACCATCCACATTTCACCATTGTTCGATTTGATGACGGGCCTGGTATTGCCGGATGGCATGGGTGTGGATGGCGGAACCGCTTGTTCACCGAGGGCGCTTGCGCCCCGGGCTTAGGCATGGCCTTCTCCCCAGTCATCGACAGGTTGTCCAGCGAGTCAAATCGGACCTCATGGCGCCGGCAATAGGCTATTTTCATCTGCATCTGGTCTCCGACGCGACCGGCGAGACCCTGATCACGGTCGCTCGAGCCGCGGCGGCGCAGTACACCAAGGTCATGCCGGTCGAGCATGTCCACCCCTTGGTGCGGACGGCAAAACAGCTCGACCGGGTATTGGCGCAAATCGAGGAAACGCCCGGCATCATTCTCTACACTCTGCTCGACGACAATCTGGTCGAGCGGCTGGAAGCAAAATGCCGCGAACTCGGCTTGCCGTGCCTGTCGATTCTGGGTCCGGTGCTGCACCTATTCCAGGCCTATCTTGGCGCGGAATCGACGCATAAAGTCGGCGCGCAACACACGCTCAATGCCGAATATTTCCGCCGCATCGATGCGCTCAATTACACCATGTTGCACGATGACGGCCAGCAGACCGACGACCTCGAAGAAGCTGACGTGGTTTTGATCGGCGTGTCGCGGACATCGAAGACCCCGACCTCGATCTACCTGGCCAATCGCGGGGTGAAGACGGCGAACGTTCCACTAGTGCCGGGTGTGCCGTTGCTGAGCCAGGTCGAGCGCCTGAGCCGTCCGCTGGTGGTCGGCCTCTACGCCACGCCGGAGCGGATCGTGCAGATCCGGCAAAACCGGCTTTTGGGGCTCAAAGCCCATCGCGACGACGACCGATATATCGATCGTCAGGCTGTGGCCGAGGAAGTGGCCGTGTCGCGCCGGCTGTGCGCCAAGCACAATTGGCCTTCGATCGACGTAACCCGCCGTTCGATCGAAGAAACCGCCGCGGCGGTGCTTGCTTTCCTGGGCGAGCGCCGCCGCCAGCAGGCATCGTGATTGACGCCGATGCCGCTCTGGCTGGCCGAGGAGCCGCTGCTGCTGGCTTCGCAGAGCAAGGCGCGGCGGATGCTGCTTGCGGCCGCAGGCGTTCCAGTCGAGGTGCAATCGGCCGAGCTTGACGAGCGTGCGCTGGAAGCGTTGGCGCCGGCACAGACGCCCGGCGCAGTCGCCGCATTTTTGGCGCAACAGAAAGCCTTCGCGGTGGAACGGCGCAAGCCGGGGCGCCTGACGCTCGGCGCCGATCAAACGCTTGCACTCGGCGCCGAACGCCTGGCGAAACCGGCCGATCGCGCGGCGGCGCACGCCCAGCTTCGCGCGCTCCGCGGCCGCATGCACGAACTTCATTCGGCGATCGCATTCGTGAGTGACGGTAAGGTTCTGTTCGAACATGTCGGCGTCGCGCGGTTGACGATGCGCGCTTTTTCCGACCGCTTCCTCGACCTTTATCTCGACGCGGTCGGCGGCGCCGCAACGGCAAGCGTCGGCGCTTACCAGATCGAGGGTCCCGGAGCGCAATTGTTCGAACGCGTCGACGGCGATTATTTCACGGTGCTGGGGTTGCCGCTTATGGCGGCGCTCGGTTTTCTACGGCAGCGCGGGGCGCTCGCGTCATGAGCGGGCAGCGGCCGTTTATCCTGTGCCTGACCGGCTCGCTCGCCATGGGCAAATCCACCGCCGCCAGGTTTTTTGCCGAGGCTGGCGTGCCCGTGCTCGATTCCGATGCCGTCGTGCACGCCCTTTATGAGGGCGAGGCGGCGCCCTCGATCGAGCAGGCGTTCCCCGGCTCGACGGCAGCCGGCAAGGTCGACCGCAACAGACTGGCCGCGATGGTGCTTGGCGACAGCGCAGCGCTGGCCCGGCTCGAAGCTATCGTTCACCCGCTGGTATTCGCGGCGCGGGAGAAATTTCTGGCCGACGCGCAGGCCCGCGGCGCAGCCGTGGTCGTGCTCGATGTGCCGCTGTTGTTCGAAACCGGCGCGCAGGACCGCTGCGACGCCGTCGCGGTGGTGTCGGCGCCGTCTGCTATGCAGCGCCAACGCGCCTTCGAACGGCCCGGTATGACCGAAGACAAGTTCGCCGCCTTGCTCGCCAAGCAGATGCCGGACGCGGAAAAGCGCGCCCGTGCCGATTTCGTTATCGACAGTTCACAGAGTTTCGACCACGCTCGGACGCAGATTCGCGACATTCTTCGGAGCATTGCTAAAATGCCGCGGCGCCGGAACTGATTCGCCCAACGCCTACACCGTCATGCGCGAAATCGTCATCGATACCGAGACTACCGGGCTCGATCCCTTCCAGGGGGATCGACTGGTCGAAATCGGCTGCATCGAACTCTTCAATCGGTTTCCGACCGGACGGATCTTCCATAGTCATTTCAATCCGGAACGCGATATGCCGGAGCAGGCGCTTGCGGTCCACGGCCTGACGTCCGAGTTTCTCAAGGACAAGCCGTTGTTTGCCCACAAAGCAGAGGAGCTGGTCGTTTTTCTCGGCGACGCGCCGCTCGTCGCCCACAATGCGATGTTCGATCTCGGCTTTCTCAACGCCGAATTGGAACGGGCCGGCCGCGCCGCATTCAGCCGCGAACGAATGGTCGACACGCTTCTGATCGCGCGCCGCAAGCATCCCGGCAGCCCCAACCGGCTGGACGATCTTTGTCTGCGCTATGCGGTCGACAATTCGCGGCGCACCAAGCACGGCGCGCTGCTCGACGCCGAGCTCCTCGCCGAGGTCTATGTGGAGCTTATCGGCGCCCGCCAGGCGCAGTTCGTTCTTTCCCAGGCGGAGATGCCGGCTTATGCCGACGGCGCGGCGGCGGTGCTGCGCGAACGTCCGGCGCCGCTTGCGGCGCGCCTGTCGGCGGCCGCGCGCGCGGCACACCGGCGTTTTATCGCGAGCCTCGGCGACAACGCGGTCTGGCGCGATTACGTCAGCTTGGATTGAGCGGCGGTGTCGGCGGCGGCGCGGCGGCCAAGCGTTGCCGGTAGAGCGCTACGAAATCGACCGGTTCCAGAAGAAGCGGCGGGAAGCCGCCGTTGCGCGTCGCCGTGGCGACGATTTCGCGGGCAAAGGGAAACAACAGCCGCGGGCACTCGATCATGACGGCGGCCTGCAAACTTTCGGGTGGGATGTTCTGCAGCCGAAACACTCCACAATAAATCAGCTCGAAGCCGAACAGCAGCATGCCTTGAGCTTCCGCTTTGCCTTCCAGGCGGAGCGTTACTTCGACGTCGCTCGCAGCCAGCGGCGCGGCTTCCACCCCGATATTGATGGCGATAGCCGGCTGTTGCGTGCTTGGCGCCAGCGAGCGCGGCGCATTGGGATTTTCGAAGGAAAAATCCTTCACGTATTGCGTGAGAATGCCGATCTGCGGCACCGGCATTTGCGGCCCGGCCGTCTGCGGCGCGGGCCCGCCATTTGTCACCGACATTTTTGTCTCCGCTCTAGTGTGGCCATGCGAACTTCGGAATCGGGACACTGGGCGCGGCGGCTTGGCTAACATAGGGCAAGGGGGTGAACAATGCCGGCTAGGGCCTGCGGACCGGCCGGGCGGCGGGCGGCGGGTTTTACGCCGATTTCTGCCGGTTTGCCCAAAAGCACGCCATGCGGATGCACTTCTATGATTGGCGCAGGCGCGGCTGATCGTCTAATCTTACGCATGGGCACGCTGTAATAACGATCGCTGGCCACTGGATGGCCACTCTTGCGTGCCTACATAGACCGGGGGTAACCGGTCCCTTCTTCCGCGGTTCGGTGAGTCCGAACCGCTTGGAATGTGCCATCCCGCTGCCGGCGGTGCCGAAAGAATGCCCGACGTGTTCGATATCTACACAATTATCTTTTTGGCGCTGGCGGTCTTCATTTTCCTGCGCTTGCGCAGCGTTTTGGGCCAGCGCACCGGCCGCGAGCGTCCGCCCTACGACCCTTATTCCGCGCGCGACGCCGTGCGCAGCCCGGCCGGCGATAAAGTCGTGACACTGCCGCCGCGTCCGGCCGAGGCGCCGGCGCGGCCGGTCGAAGCGGTCCAGCCGGCGGCCGAGCGCTGGAAAGACATCGCCGAGACCGGATCGAGCGTCGCGGCGGGCCTCGATGCGATCGCCGCCGCCGATGCGAATTTCGACGCCAAGCATTTCATCACCGGCGCCCGCACGGCCTACGAGATGATCGTCACCGCTTTTGCCAGCGGCGATCGCCGTCAATTGCGCAGCCTGTTGTCGCGCGAAGTGTTCGACGGTTTCGACGCCGCAATCAACGAGCGCGAGCGCCGCAGCGAAACCGCCGAGACGCGTTTTGTGTCGATCGACGCTTCCACCATCACCGCCGCCGAACTTCGCAATCGCACTACGGCGCAGATTACAGTCCGCTTCGTTTCGAAGCTTGTTACCGCCACGCGCGACCGCGCCGGTGCCGTGATCGACGGCAACGCCGACAAGGTCACCGACGTCACCGACGTGTGGACCTTTGCGCGCGACGTATCCTCGCGCGATCCCAACTGGAAAGTGGTCGCAACCGAAGCCGGTCAATGAGGTCCGCCATGGCGGGGGCGGCGCGGCGCTTCGGTTTATGCACGATCGTTGTGTTGCTTGGCGCGTTCGGCATTGCACCTGTCGCCCGCGGTCAGGACCGCCCGCCGATTATTTTTTCGGATACGCAGTACGAACCCGTCGATTGGGCCGAGCTGGACGGCTGGGACACCGACGATCACGCCGCGGCGTTTGCGACCTTCTTGACCAGCTGCCGCACGTTCGACATCAAGCGCCGCCGCGATCGCGAATTGACCGGGATCCCTCTGGCGCTGCGGGGCATCTGCGAACGGGCGCGGGACGCCGTGCCGCTCGACGACGACGGCGCGCGAAAATTCTTCGAAGAAAACTTCAGCCCGGTCCGCATCAACCGGCTTGGCGATACCGACGGTTTTCTCACCGGCTACTACGAGCCGATCATTGCGGGTTCGCGTTTTCCGACCGGCGAGTTTAACGCGCCGCTTTACCGCAGGCCGCCCAATCTCGTGGTGTCCGGCTGGCGCCGGCTCGGCAAGGATGCGTTTCCAAGCAAAGGCGTTCAGGTCGGCCGCCGCGTCGGTCGGCGCCGGATCGTGCCTTATTACACGCGCGCCGAAATCGAGGACGGCGCACTCGACGGCTGGCATCTGGAAATCTGCTATCTGCGCGATCCGGTTGACGTCCTGTTCGCGCAAATCCAGGGCTCGGCGCGCATCAGGCTCGAAGACGGCAGCATCCTGCGCGTCAATTACGATTCGCATAACGGCTGGTCGTACACGGCCGTCGGCCGCGTGCTGGTCGACAACAAGATCATGACCAGGGACCAAGTGTCGATGCAGAGCATCCGCGACTGGATGGAAGCCAATCCGGACCAGGCCAAGGACGTGCGCCGGCAAAACAAGTCCTACGTATTTTTCCGCATCACCGATCTCGCCGCGGAAGACGAACCGATCGGCGGCGAAGGCGTCGAGCTCGTGCCCGGCCGCTCGATCGCGATCGATCGGGCGCTACACGCCTATGGCACGCCGTTCTTTATCGAAGCCGCATTGCCCATAGCCAACGGGAAGGCGGAAACCAAATTCGACCGTCTGGTCATTGCTCAGGACACCGGCTCGGCCATTGTCGGCCCGGCGCGCGCCGATATCTATTTTGGCGCCGGCGACGAGGCCGCGCGCATTGCCGGCCGCATCAAGCACCCCGGCCGGTTTGTAATGCTGATTCCGCGCCAACTCGATCCGGTGGAGGCCGGGCGCGATACGCCGCTGCCGCCGGAGCGGCCGAGAGCGTTCAGCTTCGCCTTCGGCAGCGCGGACGATCCCACGGTCGACGATCCGACGGCGCAGGAGGCGTCACCGGACGCAACGCCCGCCGCGGCGCCGCAAGCAAAGGCTAAAACGCGACGGAAAAAATGAATCGCCGTCCCTTAAGCGACGAGGATCGTGCGCTGTGGGCCGGGCTCACGCGATCCGTCACGCCCCTACGCTCGGGCAAGATCAAGGCCAGGCCGGGCACCGATGCGAAAGCTCAAGCGTCGGCACCGCCGCCGCGGCCGGCCGCACGGCAACACGGCGCGCCGTCGGCAAAGCCGCTTCCGCTCGCGCCGTTGCAGCGCCGCCTCAAGCAGCGGCTGGCGCGCGGCCGCGATGCCATCGACATCCGCATCGATCTGCATGGCATGACGCAGCGGCAGGCGTATGCCGCACTGTTGCGCTTCCTGCGCCGGGCGCAGGCCGAAGAGGCGAGAATTGCGCTGGTGGTCACCGGCAAGGGCGGCGGTGGAGACCCGCGCGACGGATTAAGCGAGCGCGGCGTGCTGCGGCGGCAAGTGCCGCTGTGGCTCGAGCTGCCGGAATTCCGCCGCTTTATTGTCGGCTTTGAAGAGGCCCATGTCGCCCACGGCGGGCAAGGCGCGCTGTATGTGCGGCTGCGGCGCGCGCGGACCGCCTGTTAACCCTAACAATTAGAAATTTCGCCGCGACGCAAGAATTGGTCAATTTCGTCTGCTCAACTGCATGCGAGCATGATCCGGAAAAAGCCTGCCCCGGACTTGATCCGGGGTGGGAACCGGTTTCCCGAACAGATCAGGCTCAAGCGCAGAATCTAAATCGTCAATGCGGAGCAGCGCCATGAGCGCCATGTCCGAGACCGCTACCGTGCAAACCAAGCCCGCAGTGCCGCGCGGCAGCGCCTCGGACACGCGCGTCATCGCCCACGTCGAGAAGTGGATGACGGTGATCCGCGAGATCAAGCAAGACCGCGCCAAAAGCTAGAATGCCTTAAGCGACTTACTCGATCGTGATATTCGCCGTCTTGACGATGGCGCCCCATTTCGCGGCGTCCGTCTGCAAGAATCTCCGCAGTTGGTCCGGCGTCGAACCTTGCGCCGCATAAGCCGCACGCGCGAGCTTGTCCTTGACTTCGGCATCGGCGAGCGCGGCGACGATGTCGGCGCTGATCTTGTTGACGATTTCGGGCGGCGTTTTCGCCGGCACGAATACGCCATGCCAGGAATCGACCGCGTAGCCCGGAAGGCCCGCCTCGGCGACGGTCGGCAATTCCGGCTCGGCCGGCGATCGCTGCGCGCCGGTCGTCGCCAAGGCGCGCACCTGGCCCGATCGCGAATAAGTCAGCAATTCGCCGCTGCCGAAATAGCAATCGATGCGGCCGGGAATGAGGTCGATGAAAGCCGGCGCGGCGCCGCGATAGGGCGCGTGCGTCATCTGCAGCTTCGCCATTTGCAGAAAATATTCCTCGGCGAGATGCGGTCCGCTGCCGGTGCCGGGAGAGCCCATTACCAGCTTGCCCGGATGCGCCCTGGCGTAAGTGACGAATTCGGCGACCGTCTTCGCCGGCGAAGAATTCGGCACGAACATGAAAAACGGAAACTTCGCGACCAGCGACGCCGGCGCTAGATCTACGATCGGGTCGTAGCCGAGCGAACGGTATAAGGCGGCATTCACCGCGAGCGATGAGGTGCCGTACAGCATCGTGTAGCCGTCGGGATCGGAATGGGCGACGAATTCATTGCCGATATTGGTGCCGCCGCCGGCCTTGTTCTCGATGACGATCTGTTGGCCCCAGCTCTTCGACAATTGCTCGGCCAGAATGCGGGCGACGGTATCGGTGGGGCCGCCGGGCGCGATCGGCACGATCATATGCACCGCCCGATTGGGCCAGCCGGACGGCGGTTGCGCAAACGCGGCGCGCCCTGAAAAGTCCGGCATCGATGCCGCCGCGGCGGACAGTGCAAGCAAACGGCGGCGCGTGAGCATGGCGAGGCCCGGCTGATCAGCGGACATTAGCGGCAAATGCCCGGCCGCGCCACGCAAACGCGTCACGATGACGCGCGCAAAATGCCGCCGCCTAAAGAATGAACCGGCTCAAATCGGCGTTCTTGGCGAGGTCGCCGATGTGCTTGTGCACGTAGGCGGCGTCGATCTTCACCTTGTCTCCATTGCGGTCCGGCGCGGCAAAGGAGATCTCGTCGAGCACGCGTTCCATCACCGTCTGCAGACGGCGCGCGCCGATATTTTCGACGGCCGAATTGACGGCGACGGCGACGTCGGCCACCGCGTCGATGGCGTCTTCGGCGAATTCCAGCGTCACGCCTTCGGTCGCCATCAGCGCGATATATTGCTTGATCAGCGACGCCTCCGGCTCGGTCAGGATGCGGCGGAAGTCGTCGCGGGTGAGCGGCTTCAGCTCGACCCGGATCGGCAACCGTCCCTGCAGTTCGGGCAACAGATCGGACGGTTTCGAAATGTGGAATGCGCCCGAGGCGATGAACAGAATATGGTCGGTCTTCACCGGCCCGTGCTTGGTGGCGACCGTGGTGCCTTCGATCAGCGGCAACAGATCGCGCTGCACGCCCTCGCGCGACACGTCGGCGCCGATGCGGCCGTCGCGGGCGCAGATCTTGTCGATTTCGTCGAGAAAGACGATGCCGTTGTTTTCGACCGCCTTGACGGCTTCCTGCGTCAATTGATCGGAATCAAGCAATTTGTCGGATTCCTCGTTGATCAGAATATCGTAGGAATCCTGCACCGTAACGCGGCGCGTCTTGGTGCGGCCGCCGCCGAGCTTGCCGAAAATGTCGCCGATCGAGATCGCGCCCATCTGGGCGCCGGGCATGCCCGGGATGTCGAACAGCGGCAAGCCGCCGCCGCTCGCCTGGACCTCGATCTCGATCTCCTTGTCGTTGAGTTCGCCGCCGCGCAGCTTCTTGCGGAAGGTTTCCTTGGTCGAGGCGCTGGCGCTGGCGCCGACCAGCGCATCGAGCACGCGGTCTTCGGCGGCCTTTTGCGCCCGGGCCTGGACGTCCTTGCGCTTGCGTTCGCGCGTCAAGGCGATGGCGATGTCGACCAGGTCGCGCACGATTTGCTCGACGTCGCGCCCGACGTAACCGACCTCGGTGAATTTCGTCGCCTCGACTTTCAGAAACGGCGCGCCGGCGAGCTTGGCGAGGCGCCGGGAGATCTCGGTCTTGCCGACCCCGGTCGGTCCGATCATCAGGATGTTCTTGGGCAGTACTTCTTCGCGCAGCCGCTCGTCGAGCTGCAGCCGGCGCCAGCGGTTACGCAATGCGATCGCCACCGCGCGCTTGGCGTCGCCCTGCCCGACAATGAAGCGGTCCAGCTCGGAAACGATTTCGCGGGGGGAAAAATCGGTCACGCTTGCAACGTTTCGATGGTGACATTGCGGTTGGTGTAGACGCAGATTTCGGCGGCGATATCGAGCGCGCGGCGCACGATCGTCGAGCGCGCCCTCGGCATCGCCGCCGACATTTGCATCTACACCAACCGCAATCTGGTCATCGAGGAACTGCGGTCATGACCCCGCAGGCGATTGTTCAGGAGCTCGACAAGCATATCGTCGGGCAGGCTG
>Ga0187769_10001252_pt1 | contig 14449 bp, 6 predicted proteins | sample 0116_SJ02_MP02_1_FD_133140 | JGI IMG/M metagenome (GOLD analysis project Ga0187769, IMG submission 133140) | Tropical peat soil microbial communities from peatlands in Department of Meta, Colombia - 0116_SJ02_MP02_10_MG | ecosystem: Environmental > Terrestrial > Soil > Wetlands > Peat | place... | reverse complement strand
ATCGATGACACCAGCGTATACATCGTGGATCAAGGCATGGGTTTAGTGCCCGTCGGCCAGGCTGGAGAACTCTATCTTGGGGGCGCTGGCGTGGCCCGCGGCTATCGAAACCAGCCCGAGCTCACAGCTGAGCGCTTCGTATCAAATCCTTTCGTTTCCGGGAATGGCAATCGCCTTTACCGTACTGGGGACCTGGGGCGCGTACTTGCCAACGGCGAAATCGAATTTCTGGGTCGAGTCGATGAGCAAATCAAGATTCGCGGCTTCCGCATTGAGCCCAACGAGATCATCGCGGCGCTCAACTCCTGCCCGGGAGTGCAGGCCGCGACCGTCCTTGCTCGGGAAGAGCAGGGCGGAGAGAAGCGCCTGATCGCGTATCTCGTATCAGATGCAACCGGGGCTCTGAGTGCAGGTGTGTTGCGTGCGCAGCTTTCCAGCCGGCTTCCCGACTACATGATGCCATCCGCATTTATTGAGCTGAACTCAATTCCTACGACTGTAAATGGCAAGGTGGATCGGGCAGCTTTGCCGTCACCGACTACCGCGAACATGCTGCGCGATGAGGCTTACGTTGCGCCGGAAGGCTTGGTCCAGCAACGCCTGGCGGCGCTGATCGCGCCATTGCTGCACGTGGATCGCGTAGGCGCCAACGATAATTTCTTCCTCTTGGGTGGTCATTCGCTGCTTGGCACACAGCTCATTACGCGCATTAGCCAGACCTTCGGAGTCGACTTGCCGCTGCTGAGTCTTTTCGATCATCCCACTCTGGCTGGCATGTCGGCCGAAATCGAGCGCCTTATTCTTCAAAAGGTGGAAGCGCAAGAGTCATCCCAAACTCCCGCGGAAGGAAGCCGAGGATGACTTTGAGTCCTACCACCCCCTCCCGTGTCGAGCGTCCGGATGCGGCCCTGAGCCTCTACCACCTTCTCGATCCCGAGGTCCTGGCCAATCCTTATCCTCTCTTTCAGCGATTGCGGCAGGAGGATCCCGTGCACTGGGATTCCTATCTGCACGCCTGGGTAGTGACCCGTTACGCGGATGTGCTGGAGGTCCTCCACACTTTTTCTGCCGATCGCACGCCCACGCCTGCACAGCTCAGCGAGATGGGGCTGTCGCAACTGAACCCCATCGCCCAGGTGATGGTCAAGCAGATGCTGTTCCTCGATGCGCCCGCTCATACTCGGCTGCGAGGGCTGGCATCGAAGGCATTCACGCCCGCCCGGGTGGAAACCCTCAAAGCTCATATCGCGGATATCGTCAATAACCTTCTCGACATAGTGCAGGCTAAGGGGCGAATGGACGTCATCGCGGATCTTGCGGACCCGCTGCCGGCCATCGTTACCGCAGAAATGTTGGGCGTTCCTGTAAGCGACCACAAACGTCTGAAGGGATGGTCGGCAAATTTCGCTGAGATGCTGGGCAATTTCCAGCACAATCCGGAGCGCGCTCAGCTCATGCTCCGTACGGTCGAGGAAATGACAGGCTACTTCCGCGATGCGATTCACGAGATCAAGGCACACCCCCGGGAAGGTCTGATTCATTCGCTGCTGACCGCCGAGGTCGATGGCGATCGTCTGACAGAAGAAGAAGTTATCGCCAACGCGGTCGTGACCATGGTCGGCGGTCAGGAGACCACCACCAACCTCATTGGCAACGGTGTGCTCACGCTGCTGCGGAATCCTGAAGAGATGAAGCGGTTGTCTAACGACCTTTCGCTCATTCCGTCCGCGGTCGAGGAGATGCTGCGATACGAAAGCCCCAGCCAGCACACCGCCCGTTTGGCTCCTTCGGACCGGGAATTGGGCGGGAAGCGCATCCGCAAGCGCCAGGCGGTGATTGCCGTCATGGCCGCAGCGAATCGCGATCCGGAACGTTTCCCGGATCCTGATCGCTTCGACATCACGCGTCAGGATAACCGCCACCTGGCTTTTGGTTACGCTGCTCACTTCTGCTTCGGCGCTCCTTTGGCGCGAGCGGAAGGTCAGATCGCATTCCAGGCCATATTGCAACGCCTGAACAATCTTCGTCTTGAGCCGCAACGTTTGACTTGGCGAACCAACCTTGGCCTGCGCGGACTCACGTCGCTGCAAGTCAGTTTTGGAGAAAAAGCTGAGTCAGGCTGTCCGGAAGCAGGGCAGCGAACTTCTGCCGTCGCGACAAAGGCAGTCTCGGAGGCCGCACCGCCAGCAGATTCCCGGCAGCAAGCAGTTTTTTCGCCGTTGTTGAGCGAGGCAGAGCGGCACAAGATTCTGGTCGAATGGAACAGCACAGAGACGTCCCGTCCTGAAGGCCAATGTATTCACCAGCTGGTGGAAGCACAAGTTGAGCGTGCGCCAGATGCCATCGCCGTGCGCCGGGGAAGCGAAAAGCTAACCTACCGCGACCTTAACGATCAGGCCAATCAGCTCGCACACTATTTGCGCGGACTTGGCGCTTGCCCGGATACTCCGATCGGCATCTGTCTGGAGCCATCGCCCGCCCTGGTAGTGGCACTGCTCGCCGTGATGAAAGCCGGGAGTGCGTGTTTGCCGCTCGATCCTGCATATCCGAGGGAACGCTTGCAGTTCATGCTGGATGATTCGCAGGCGGCAGTGCTGCTGACAAACGAAGCTCTGCGCCCTCAACTCGAACGCCCAGATATGACGGCACTGTGTGTTGATTCGCAGCGGGGATCGATCGCAAAGGAAAGCCGGAAAAATCCTGCAAACAATCTCAATCCGACTAATTTGGCCTACGTGATTTACACCTCCGGTTCGACTGGCAAGCCGCGCGGAGTTCTGCTCACGCATGCCGGATTGGTCAACCATAATCTGGCTTCCATAAAGCTCTACGATCTCAAGCCAAGCGATCGCGTTTTGCAATTCTCCTCGATCAGCTTCGATATCGCCATTGAGGAGATATGGCCGACTTTGATGGCGGGCGCGTCGCTTGTGCTTCGGCCCAAGAATTTCTCAGTCGCAGTTGCAGATTTTCTGCGCTGGAGCAATCAGGAAGGTATAACCGTTTTCGACTTGCCCACAGCCTACTGGCATGAGTTGGTGCATGGCCTCTGTGACGGAGCGGGGGCTGTGCCGAAGAGCTTGCGCCTAGTAATCGTAGGAGGCGAAAAGGCCTCGGCTTCGCTGCTCAAGACCTGGAGAACTCACGCACCCTCCACCGTCCGTTGGATGAATACTTATGGCCCGACTGAGGCCAGTGTGATCGCCACTGCTTATGAGCCTCCGGCGGGCGACATTCCCGATCCTCTACCGATCGGAAAACCGATCGAGAATGTCCGCACGTACATCCTTGACGAGAGCCTGCAACCAGTGCCTGTCGGTGTTGCCGGGGAGTTGCACATCGGCGGTGTGGGTTTAGCGCGTGGATACCTGAATCGTTCCGAGCTGACCGTGGAAAAATTCGTCTCCGATCCGTTTGCCACCGACCCAAACGCTCGGTTGTACAAGACGGGCGATCTTGTTCGCTATTTGCCGAACGGGGACATTGAGTTTGTAGGCCGCCGTGACTTCCAAGTGAAGATTCGTGGGTTTCGCGTGGAACTAGGGGAAATCGAGGCGGCTCTGGCAAAACATTCAGCGGTTCGTGAAGCAATCGTGATCGCCAGAGAGGAAGGCCTGAATAGCAAGCGCCTGGTTGCTTACGTCGTGCCGTTGCCCGGCGCAACACCTGCAGCCGCTGAATTGCGCAGTTTCCTTAAGAAGCAACTGCCGGATTACATGGTTCCATCTGATTTTGTTCAGCTCGAAGAATTGCCGCTGACGCCCAATGGCAAGATCGATCGCCGCTCTTTGCCTGCTCCTCCTGCTGAACAGTCGTCCGCCGGTGACTATGTCGCGCCCACGGATTCAGTCGAATCTCGGCTAGCCGGTATGTGGGAAGAAATCCTGGGAAGACGCCCGATTGGTATTCGCGACAATTTCTTTGAGCTCGGTGGACACTCATTGCTCGCGGTACGTCTGATGCGCCGCATTGAGCGAGGCTTTCAACGAAAGGTGCCTCTGGCTGCGCTTTTCGAGGCGCCGACCATCGAGCAGCTCGCGGCTATTCTGCGGGGGCAGCAATCGACCTCCGGCACGTCCCTGGTGGTCCCGATTCAACCGCATGGCAGCCGGCCGCCGTTTTTCTGTGTGCATGGCCTTGGCGGAGCCGTCTTGCGCTTTCAGGAATTGGCGCGGCACATGGCTCCCGACCAGCCTTTTTACGGAATCCAGCCTCAGGGAATCAATGGGGATATGCCTTTTCTCAGGAGCGTTGAGGAGATGGCCGCCTGCTACGTCAGGGAGATGCGCAAATCTCAGCCGGAGGGCCCGTACTATATCGGAGGATATTCCTTCGGCGGACTCGTCGCTTTTGAGATGGCGCGCCAGCTCCAAGCTGACGGCCAGGAGGTCGGATTACTTGCGCTGCTGGACACCTATCCCGGCAAAGCGAAATCCAAGGCCGTTCTCCTGAGCACGCTGCTGGCCCTACCCCGCGAACAGCAGGCTGCTTATGTGGCGCGCAAACTCAAGAAGTATCGTCGAGGATTGCGAAGGAGATTCGACGCTCTTTTCCTTCCGAAGCCCCTAAAGGAAATTCGCAAGATTCTGGCTCGCGCCGAAGCCATGTACCAACCGCAAGTCTACGCCGGTTCTGCCAGCTGGCTGCGCGCCAGCGAAAAAGCCCTGCGTGGATTGGATAACCCGCAAGACGACTGGTCGAAATGGATCGCCGGAGGAGTGCAGATCCAGGAAATCGATGGCGATCACGGCAGCATCATGAAAGAGCCGATGGTCAGCGTGCTCGCTTACAAACTGCGTTTGTGTCTGGCCCAATCCCAGGAACGTGTTGAAACGAGATGTCTCCCGTCCCAGAGAATGTGGGAAACAAATGTCTCAGGAACTTTGGTGTCAAACTAAAAGAAGTGCCGAACCTTGGTCGAGATTCGGGATCCCCCAGCTCGATGACGAACAGGGTAGTCACGCTGGAGGAAGCAAAAATGAAAGGTCACTCGCATCGTTTGGTTATCACACTGCTCTGTGCGATCCTGGTGCAAACAGCATTTGCAGCACAGCGCACCTCACCCCAACCCATCGTCATCTTCGGAGGACGACATGCTGTTTCACCCGCACTCCGCGAGTTGGCTTCTGATCGTGACGTGCCGGCTTCGGTCTCGCAGTCGCCCGAGGTCTCCGGCGAAACGTTCACCAGTGGACTGAACTTCGACGGCATTGCGGCAGGAATCAACAACGGAGGCGATAATCCGGATGTCAACGGAGCCGTGGGCGCCACTCAGTTTCTGCAGTGGCAGAATGCCAACGGCGGAGCCTTCGCGGTCTACGACAAAACCACCGGCGCTTTGACCTACGGTCCCTACATCGCGCCCAGACTGTGGAAGAGTCTGGGTGGCCCGTGCGCCGACTACGTGAGTATCCAGAACCTTGTCAATTACGACAAGGCGGCTGGCGTGTGGGTCATGGTTCGGCATGTTTACCCTCCCACGACTCCCAACTATCTCTGCTTTGCGGTTTCGCAGACGTCGGACGCGACGGGCAAGTGGAACTTGTACGCCTACGCCCTGTCCAACGACCAGATCGACTATCCCAAGCTGGGGATCTGGCCGGACGCTTATTACATGTCGTTCAACTTGCTGGCCGCGACCGCGCCGCATACCTACCTGGGGCCCATGGCGTGCGCCTTTGATCGCAACGGGATGATTGCTGGCGGGACACCGGCCAATCCCATCTGCTTCACTCCCACCACCACGCTGAGCACGCTGTTGCCTTCGGATTTGGATGGTGCTACGGCGCCGCCGACGGGTTCGCCCAACTATTTCGTGAACTTGGATGTCAATTCCCTGGATATCTGGCAGTTCCATGTTGACTTTACGACTCCGGCCAGCTCCACCTTTACCGGACCAGTTAACATGGCCGCGTCGCCCTTCAACCATGCGTGCTACCGGCGGGCAGGAGTTTGCATTCCGCAGCTAGGAACCAACGAGCCCCTCTCCGCTTGGAGCGATCGCCTGATGAATCGCCTGTCTTACCGGAACTTTGGCACCTACGAGTCGATCCTGGCAACCCACGCCGTGACCTCGCCGCAGACGAGTGCGTCCTCGGCGGTGCGTTGGTACGAAATCCGCAGTCCGGGATCAAAACCGACGATTTATCAGGGGAGCACGTACCAGCCAGATAACACGTCGCGCTGGATATCCAGTATTGCCCAGGACAAAGATGGGGACATCGCGGTGGGCTACAGTGAGTCGAGCACCACGCAATACCCCGCCATTGCCTATACCGGCCGGCTTTCGACCGACCCATTGGGTACACTGGAAACGCCGGAAAACGTGATTTCGCCGGCATGCCCTTCGGGCCAGGTCTGCGATCAGGTCTTCAATACGGGTTGGGGAAGCTACACCAGCATGTCCATCGATCCGGTTGACGACTGCACGTTCTGGTATACCAACCAGTACTATATTCAGCAGGGGTCCAAGATCTGGAATACACGGATCGCCTCTTTTAAGTTTTCCTCGTGCAACTGATGCTGGGCGCCAGCCCAGTTGTCTGAGACCAACCTTCTGGGGGGAGTGCCGGTGCATCATCGTGTGCTCCCTCCAGAATTAGACTTTTTATCGGCTAGGATCGATGACTGAAGTGATGACCGAAGAACAAACAGCAGCACCGCCTCGCCCTTTCAGCCCCGAGTTTGTTTTGCGAAAGGTGGTTCCATGGGTGGCGAAGGGTGGGCTGGCGATTATTGACTACGGACTGATTTCAGGCTCGAATTTCTTGCTGGGCGTGCTACTGGCGCGCTGGTTGGCGCCGGAGCAGTATGGCGCCTACGCGCTTGCGTTCAGCATATTCGTTCTGGTCGCATTCCTTTATCAGGCTCTTCTATTGGAGCCGCTCTCGGTATTCTCCGGCGCCGCTTACCGAAACAATATCCGCGGTTACCTCAAGACCACCGTATGGATTCACTGGGCGATTTCCCTAGTCGTCTGTTTGCTGCTGGGTGGCACGGCCATCGCTGCGCGAGTGTGGTGGCACTCCTCGGTATCCGCAGTGGCATTTGCGGGCATGACGCTCGCCACGCCGTTCATTCTGATTCACGGCTTGGGCCGCCGCAGCTTCTATCTCAAACTTTCTCCCGGGCCGGCAGCGTTTGGTTCCATCTTCTACTGTGTTCTGGTCACTGGGGGAGTTTTCGTCGTTTATTGGAAGGGATGGCTTTCGTCGTTTACCGCCTATGTGGTGATGGGACTTGCGGCCCTGGTGAGCGGCATCGTCATGGTTTTTCAATTAAACGCCAAACTGGAACCGGCGACTGCCGAGCTGCATCTGCCGGAGGTTTGGAAAAAACACTGGGAATATGGCAAATGGGCGCTTCTAACCTGCGTGGTGGGCTGGATTCCAAACTACCTTTATATTCCGCTAATCAGCGGTATATCGGGTATAGCAGCGGCAGGTGAACTTCGGGCACTCATGAACTTTGCTGCTCCCTTGCTGCAGACCTTCGCGGCCCTTTCGATGTTGTTTCTGCCGCTTGCGGCGCGCGTGCAAGATGAGAAAGGTCGTCATGGCGCTTCTGCTCTTTGCCGCAAGCTCACACTTTTGTTTGTCGGCGGCGGCGCTGCTTATTGGGCGCTTTTGATTCCATTTAGGCAGCCACTCTTCCAACTGGTTTATGGCGGGAGGTACATTGAGTCGTCTTATCTGATTCCGTTCTTTGCCATGGAAACGATGTTCTGGAGTGCGGCGTTGGGACCGGCGATTCTGCTTCGAGCAATGGAATCTCCCCGTTCATTGTTCTTCGCCAACGGCGCGGCCAGTTGTATCGCCATCTTCTTTGGAATTCCGGCGACCAGGTACTTCGGCTTGACCGGAGTAGTGTGGAGTATGATTTTGGCCAATCTTCTTTATATGGTCGTGGCTTTCATCTTGTTCGGGCGTAAGGTCGCGACGTTGAAGGCTCCGGACCTCGGCTCGATGGTGAACCTGCAACCGGACGAAGGCAGCTACTAGCAGCCAATGGCAGGAATCTCTTCCAGTTTTGAAGAACGTAAGAGCGGGTTGGAGCAGGACAAATCCGTGTGGGTGACCACCAGTTGGGATGATGGTCAACGAGAGGATTTGAAATTAGCTGAGCTCCTGGCCGCCCGAGGACTACCCGCGACCTTCTACGTGCCGACCGGAAGTCTGGGTAAGGATGCGGCCATGTCGGTCAAAGAGGTTCGTGAACTGTCGAACGCCAGTTTCGAGATTGGCGCTCATACCGTGACGCATCCCATTTTGACGCAAGTGAGCCGAAGTGCCGCGCGGTGTGAAGTTGGGGAATGCAAGCAGCACCTGGAAGATCTGCTGGGTAGGGAAGTGAGCTCGTTCGCCTACCCTAAGGGCCGCTATAACTCTGAGGTCGTCGCGCTGGTTGGGCAAGCCGGATACCGTTGTGCGCGCGGACTGAGGATGCTTTCTCTGAGCCGCGATTTTCCTCCCTTCGAAATGCCGGTCACGGTGCAAGCCTACCCCCATCACTGGGCAAGTTACGCCAGAAATCTTCTGCGCCGGGGCGAAGTTCCAGCTCTGGCAAAGCTCTCGGTGCAGATTGGACGCTCGAAAAACTGGGTCGAACTCGGCAAGAATCTGTTTGACCGGGCGTTACGGGACGGTGGCGCCTGGCATCTTCTGGGGCATTCGTGGGAAACCGAAAGACTGGGCGGCTGGCACGAGTTGAAGGAAATGCTGGACTATGTGAGCCAGCGGCCCGGAGTTCGCTACTTTACGAACGGGCAATTGTGCGAAGCTCTCCATCCTGGTCTGCGCGGAAAGAATTCCTGCGCGGGAAGTCCCGTAGCCTGCGCGTAGGCTGATTGTCCCAGCCCGCAATTTTTCGCTTTGAGATCCAGAAACTGTGATGTCTGACGCTGTCCTCATCGAGACGAAACGCCGGCAGTTGCTCGAAGCCTATCTTCAGGCGCGCCCGGAAACTGTCGCAAACCAGCCGTCGAGAATTGATCGGCGATCGGCTGGCTCTGTGCTGCCGCTGACCTTCGCGCAGCGCCAGTTATGGCTGCACGCGCAAATGGCGCCAGATTCGCCGCTGTATAACGAGCCGCTCACGCTGCGCATCACTGGTCCTTTGGACATCCAAGCACTGCAGCGAAGCTTAACAGAGATCGTTCGGCGTCATGAAGCCTGGCGGACGAACTTTTCAGCGGTTGACGGCGAGCCGGTCCAGTTGGTGCAAGAGCCGTTCGAGGTGATGTTGCCAGTGGTTGATTTGCGGTCGCTTCCTCCCGAGGAACGTGAAAATAGGGCGATGTGTCTTGCGACCGAGAATGCTCGCTGCCAGCTTGATCTTGCGCGCGGGCCGTTATTCAAAGCCGATCTGGTGCGCGTGGCTGACGAGGACTATCGCCTTTTCGTGACGCTCCACCATTTGATTTTTGACGGCTATTCGGGATACCGCGTCTTCCTGCCAGAGCTGTCCGCTTTGTATGGCGCCTTTTCGCAGGGACGGCCGTCGCCTTTGCCCGAACTGCCGTATCAGTTTGCTGACTATGCGCTGTGGCAGCAGAAGCGGATTGAGGAAGGTGAATTCGATCGCCAGTTGAATTACTGGAAGCGGCAACTGGCGGGTCCTTTGCCCACATTGCAATTGCCGTTCAGCCGCCCACTAGCGGGCACGACAAGTTTCCGCGGAGCGCTGCATTCCCTGCGATTGCCGGCGTCACTAAGCGAAGCCTTGCGGAAGCTGAGCCAGGAAGAAGGCGTGACATTATTCATGACGCTGGTAGCTGCATTCAATGTTCTGCTCCATCGCTACAGCGGACAAGAAGACATTCTGGTCGGCAGTAATACCGCCGGACGCAACTGTCCCGGCAGCGAGCAACTGCTGGGCTATTTCCTGAACACCATCGTGCTGCGCGCGGACGTTTCCGGCAATCCGACTTTCCGGCAATTGCTGCGACGAGTGCGGCAAATTACGCTGGATGCTCTAGCCCACGAGGATGTTCCGCTGGACCGCCTGATCGCAGAACTTCAGCCGCAACGCGATTCCCACCGTAGTCCGCTTTTCCAGGTGTTCCTCTCGCTCGAGCCGCCGCCTGTACGCCAGGAGTCTGGGTGGGACTTGACCTGCATCGACGCGGAAACTGGCATGACGAAATATGAGCTCTGCCTGGTGATGGATGACCGGAAGGACGGGTTGCTTTGCCGCTTCATCTATAGCACCGATCTTTTTGATGGCGCAGCAGTCTCGCGTATGAGCGGACACTGGCAAACTTTATTGGAAGGGATCGTGTCCGAGCCTGCGGATCGGATTAGCGAGTTACCTCTGCTGACGGAGGCGGAACGCCACCAGATTCTGATCGAATGGAATGATACCGCTCAAGCGCAAGACCCGATTCCGGTTCACAAGTGGTTCGAGGTGCAGGCGAGAAAGACTCCGCAGGCTACTGCGGTAGTTTGCGGAACTCGCCAGTTAAGTTATGCCGAACTGAACCAACGGGCGGAGAAATTGGCTGCCAGGTTGTGCAGCATGGGAGTGGGGCCGGATGTTCCCGTCGCGCTCTGCCTCGAGCGTTCGGTGGAAATGATCATCGGAATCCTTGGGGTCTTGAAAGCGGGCGGGGCATACGTCCCTCTCGATCCCACTTATCCGCGAGAGCGGCTCGAATTTATGCTCGCCGATTGCAAGGCGACGGTGCTCATTACACAATCACATCTTGCCGCTCATCGATTGTCGCGCGATTTCCAGACTGTTTTACTGGATTCCGAAGAGACGTACAACGGTGCGGATTCAACAATAAGCTCGGCCCAAGTTAGTCTCGAAAATTTAGCCTACATTATCTACACGTCGGGCTCGACCGGCGGTCCGAAAGGTGTGCTCGTAACCCATCGGAATCTGGCTCACTCCAACGGGGCTCGACTGCAGCATTACCGCGAGCCTGCGGGCCGTTTTCTGCTGCTTTCCTCTTACGCATTTGACAGCTCGGTGGCGGGCATCTTTCACTCCTTGACCAGTGGCGGGACGTTAGTTGTTCCTCCGCCGGAGTTTCGCTGGCAGGCGGAGCAATTGGCGGGGCTTATTGCGCAAAACCGGATCACCCACATGCTGTGTTTTCCCAGTCTGTATGGAGAACTCCTGGAGCATGCGCATCAGTCGGAACTTGCGTCGCTACAAACCGTGATTCTCGCTGGCGAAGCTTGTCCACGCCAGTTGGTGGATTCTCATTACCGGGTTCTCCCGCAGGCTTCCTTGTTTAACGAGTATGGACCGACCGAGGCCACGGTGTGGAGCAGCGTCTACGAGTGTGAGCCGGGAGAATCCGATACGTCGGTACCGATCGGCCGCCCCATAGCCAACACTCAAGTTTACGTGTTGGATCGCCAAATGCAGCCCGTTCCGGTCGGGGTTTCCGGCGAATTGTACATTGCAGGTGATGGGGTAACCAAAGGTTACTTCAATCGCCCTGATCTGACACGCGCCGGTTTCATCCGCAATCCGTTCGTTGCCAATCCGGAAGCGCGACTTTACCGGACCGGAGACTTGGCTCGCCTTCGGCCAGATGGAAATCTCGAATTTCTGGGCCGCGTCGATCAACAGGTGAAGATTCGTGGACTCCGCATCGAACTGGGAGAGATTGAAACGGTGTTAGCGCAGCATCCGGATGTGCGGGAGGCAGCCGTCGAGACTCACAGAAACGGCACCGGCGAAACCCAACTGGTCGCGCACGTGATTACGCGCCAGGAGTATTCGACCTCCTCCAATGAGCTACGTGCATTCCTGAAGAACAGGCTGCCGGCGCATATGGTACCTGGTGTGTTTCAGTTTCTTTCCGTCTTCCCGCGCACGCCGAATGGAAAAGTGGATCGCCAGCGCCTCCTGCATCCAGGCAGCAGCATCGACGACTACGCCAAGCCACCAGTAACGGGACCAAGAAACGAGATTGAAAATCGCTTACTCGCCATCTGGAAAAGTGTTCTGAAAACCGACAGCGTGAACGTAACGCAGGACTTTTTCGAAATGGGTGGACACTCCCTGCTCGCAGCCAGATTGCTGGCGGGTATTGAAAAGGAATTCGGCCGGTGCCTGTCGCTAGCCTTCGTTTTTCAGTCGCCTACGATTGAACAGATGGCCGAGTGCCTGCGAACGGCCGGACAAAGTTTGCGGGATCGCGCAATCATACCCATTCAACCCAAGGGATCGCGGCCCCCCCTATTCTGGATTCGGGGTGGCCCCCGTTTTCGCTTATTGGCACAAAAGCTAGGTCCGGAACAACCGTTCCTGGGACTGGATTTGCCTTTCACCGATGCCATCAAGCTGCCTGTCCCTTACCGCCTTGAGGATATTGCCTCGCTGCTGGTTGAGGCTCTTCAGGAGGTGCAGCCGCATGGACCCTACTATCTTGCCGGCCTGTGCGTGAATGCCGTGCTCGCCTACGAAGTTGCGCGGCAACTACGGCACAAGGATGAAAAAGTCGAGCTGGTGGCGATGTTTGATGGACATAATCAGGCATACTACAAAAACCCGCTTAAGGATGGGCGTTATTCCCAACGAGTTAAGTATCACTTGTCCAATCTTCTGCAGTTGGAGGCGCGAGAAGCGCCCAGTTACCTGCTCGACCGCCTGGAGGAAGCCCGGCGAAAGATCGAACGGACCGTCTGGCAACTGACTTCAGACCGCAGCGCTGGCAATGATCGCTTGCGCAATACAGATAACATTGTGCATCCCGCGTTTCATCGCTATGAGCCTCAACCCTATCCGGGGAAGATTGTTCTGCTCCAGTCGAGCGATTGGCCTGCAGGTCCTTATTTCGATTTCAAACTGGGATGGACGGAGCTGGTCTCCGACGGAGTCGAATTTCACCGCATCCCGGGCGATCACCCGTCAATGTTCACGGAGCCGAATGTCAACCTTGTGGCTGAGAGGCTGCTTGAGCATCTGAGTGCCGCCGAGTCTGGCCAGGATCGACAAATCCTGGCGGAGCCGAAGGCATTCTAATTCAGGAGGTTTTAGAAGTTGATGTTCAGAATTGGACGTAAAGAAAAGTCTCGCGCAGGCTGGCTGGTGCTCATAATGGCACTAACTCTCGGCACGTTTCCGGCATGGGCGGTTGAGCCATACTCGACCGAACCGGCCAAGCCTAAGGTGTCCGACCAACTTCCCGCGAGCATTGTTGAGAATCTTGACCCAACCGGTACTCTGTTATTCACCGATTCCAATGGTCTCAAGGAGCCCATCTGCGAGATCTTCTGGGCGAAGACCGTCGCTCTCCAATCCACTGCCTCTACCGGCCTACTCCGCTACAGCGATCTCAAGCCGGGATCCTTCGTGGGGGTGATCCACCTCCTGCCAGAGGCGACAGAGGACTATTACGAGGACTACCACAATCAAAAGCTGAAGCCCGGGTTCTACACCATGCGCTATGCCGTGCTGCCCGCCGGCATCGGCGCAAATGGGCCCATTCAGGGAGACTTCTTGGTGCTCAGTCCGGCAAGACTGGATCGCGATGCCCGTCACATATTACCGTCGGAGGACTTGCTTAAGCTGGGACGCTTAGTGTCACGAACAGACCTGCCAGCCAGCATGCGTTTGGTACCGGCCGATGTCAAGACTGACCCCTTCCCCCCGTTGAAGACAGATGATGTGGGCATTTGTGTAATGCAGGTCATGTTGCAGGGGAAACCGGTAAGCGGTGCTCCTCCGCGAATGGCACTTGCGATGGTCGTGGTCACTCCGGTTCCCAACCTCGGAGGTTCTTAGGGCTGCTCCCCCTTTGCAAAAAACTGGCGAAAAGGTGCTCATTTGTTAGCCTCAGGGCACCCCGGCACGCGAAACTAATTTATTCGCGCAGTCCAGTGGACTTTGGTCCCTAAGAAGCTCTGCTACTTGCGGGAAGTGGTTCTGCGACATAGGATTTCAGAACCCATCGTGGTTTAGTGCCGGGTGCTCGGAACGAGAATCCCCCAGAGAAAAGCACGCCAATTCCCAGGGTTGGAACGAATGTGCAGGCGATTGCACATCCGATTCTGGAACTTGTGGCAGATATCCCTACTGGGACCGCCTTCACGCATGTATCGATTTGATTCTTAAGAAGTTAGAAGGCGCTGCCAGTTCCTGTGGAGGCGAGGTTTGGCGGGGTGAATGCTCCCTGCCTTGGGAGCAATAATCGAGAATTTGGGCACACCGATGTGACCCAGAGGGCGAAGCTGTGAGGAGCTACCACCGGTCGGCGCCATAACCAAATATTACGGCAACCAAATATTACGGCGCAAAATCCGTGGAGGCTGGCACATTCGTATTGAGCCTTTCGAGTTCTCAGCGTGACAGCTTCTGCAGAGGGAATTAATCAACCACATGCCTTGGCTTCGTAAAGTTCGTCACCAGATTGCAAAAAGCCCGGCCAGAGCTCCGCTGGTTTGGATGCGGCACAAGAACCTGAGAGCCAATGATGTGTTTCTTGCCTCCT
>Ga0187769_10001251_pt1 | contig 14453 bp, 11 predicted proteins | sample 0116_SJ02_MP02_1_FD_133140 | JGI IMG/M metagenome (GOLD analysis project Ga0187769, IMG submission 133140) | Tropical peat soil microbial communities from peatlands in Department of Meta, Colombia - 0116_SJ02_MP02_10_MG | ecosystem: Environmental > Terrestrial > Soil > Wetlands > Peat | place... | reverse complement strand
GTGCTACTTCGAAGTATTCCTGCGTAAGGACGTGCCCGACCTGTTCGTCTGGGATGTCATCCTGTTCGTGCATTTGGTTCCCATGATTGCCGCCCTCGCGGTCCAGCCGCACGGGCAGCAGGACCAACGCAATACCCGCCTGGGAACCCTCGATTTCGCGATGCTCCTGATCTGGTGGCTCTATCTCTACCTGATCACTCTGATTCCCTGGCAGTATGTGTACCCGGACCCAGGGGTATACCAGCACAACTTGAATGTCGTTTATCTCATCGAGAAACTGGCATTGCTGGGTGGCCTCGCTGTGGCCTGGCTTCGCAGCACAGGTTATTGGAGCCAGATTTACGCGAATTGGTTTGGTTGCACGCTCACTTACGGCTTAAGTTCTTATCTGGCGAACTGGGCAATTGAGAGAAACGCCTACTTCTCCGGCAGTCTGTATGACGTACCGTTGGCCGCCTCCATGGCATGGGTCACCTGGATCGGCTTGAAAGCGCTCCACGCCGCTCCCCAGCAAAAGCTCACCGGCAATGGCAACGGCCACGGGGTGTGGGTGGCAAGAATGGGTATGTTTGCCGTTTTCTCTCTCCCCTTATTCGCCGCCTGGTCGGCATTTGACTTCGCCACTCCCCAAAACGTCCGCACCTTCCGCCTTACGGTAACCCTGTTCACCATGCTCGTGCTGGGCGGCATGGTTTTTCTGAAACAACACATGCTGGATCGCGAACTCCTCCACCTGCTGAAAGCATCCCAGGAAGCGTTTGAAAATCTCAGGCGGCTGCAAGCTCAATTGGTGCAGTCGGAAAAACTCGCGTCCCTCGGACAACTAGTGGGAGGCGCCGCCCACGAATTGAACAATCCCTTAACGGCCATGCTCGGTTACTCCGAGCTCTTGATATCGACGCCCCTGAGCAACGAGCAGCGCTCACTGATCCAGAAGATCGAGCAGCAGCTCCGCCGGACCCGTACATTGGTTTCCAGCCTTCTCAGTTTTGCCAAACAGGTCCCTGCGGAAAAGACCCCTATCGACATCAATGCTCTGGTGCAGACCGCAGTTAAACTTTATCCTCCGCAATTGCATGGCACTTCTGTTCAGGTTCGCACTGATTTGGCCAGCAACTTGCCGCGTGTTCTCGGGGACTCGAATCAACTTTTGCAAGTGTGTCTGCACATCACCAACAACGCATTCCACGCTATGGCGGACAAGGGGGGAGTGCTGCAGGTATGCACACGGAGCGAAGATGATTTGGTCGTGATTGATTTCTCCGACGACGGCCCAGGCATACAGGAGCCCGCACGAGTTTTCGATCCGTTCTACACTACCCGGCCAGTGGGCCAAGGCGCAGGTCTAGGTCTCAGCGTTTGCTACGGCATCATCCAGGAGCATAAAGGAAGGATCCTTTGTCAAAACCGCTCGGAAGGTGGCGCCACGTTCCGCATTGAACTTCCCGCCTTGACAGACAGTGCGGCACAACGGCGTTCCCAATCTTCATTCGATTCACGCCTCGAGGCGAAGACGGTAGCAACTCACTAAGAACGGTTCTTGCGCGAATGCGTGTCTCGAGGTGCTCGGCGCTGTCGGCCGTTCAAGATTTTGCGCATCGCAATTAAAACTCTAGATTGTCTGGAGCTCCACCGTTCGCTTTAACTGCCCGCAGGCCGCGAAGATATCGCGCCCTCGCGGACGCCGGACAAATGCTGGCACACCCGCAGCGATCAGAATCTTCTGGAACTGTAGTATGCGCTCCTCCGAGGGCGTTTCAAATGCGATGTCCGGCCCGGGGTTCAGCGCGATCAGGTTTACCTTGGCACGTAGGCCCCGAACGAGTTCCACCGCTTCCCGCGCGTTCTGTGCCGAATCATTCACTTCACTCAGCAGCACGTACTCGAAAGTGAGCCGCTCCCGGGGGCGCAGCGGGAAATCTCGGGCCGCCGCCATCAACTTTTCAAGATTCCATTTGCGATTGATCGGCATCAGCCGGCTGCGCAATTCATCGTTCGACGCGTTCAGCGAAATGGCTAGCTTCGGCCGTACCGGTTCGCTGCCAAAATCATAGACTCGGGGAACAATTCCTGCAGTGGACACGGTCATACGCGACTCCGCGATGCCGACTCCCTCCACCAGCAGGCGCACTGCCTTCATAAAATTGTCGTAATTCAGAAATGGCTCTCCCATGCCCATGAAGACAATATTCACCCGGTCCTGCGGCAACAGTACGTGCTGCTCATTCAAGAGGGCGCAAATCTGCCCGACAATTTCACCCGCCGTCAGGTTGCGTTTCACGCCCAGCAGCGCCGTCAGGCAAAATTGGCAATCCACCGCGCAACCGACCTGGCTGGAAACGCAAATCGTCGCCCGGTTCCACGCTCGATTTTCTTCCTCTATTCCTGCCTCGCTGCCATCCCCCGCTTCTCCGCCGTCACCTTCTGGCATCCATACGGTTTCCACGCTTTGGCCGTCGGCCAGAGCCATCAAATAGCGCACCGTACCGTCCGTGGAGACAAATTTCTTTTCGATCCCAGGCAGCCCCACCGAGAATCCCGCTTCTACCAAGGCACCTCGGAATGGCTGGGGTAGGTTCGATATTTGCTCGGGACTCTCAACGCGTCGCCGATAGATCCCCTCAAAGATCTGCTGGCCCCGGTAGGAGGCCTGGCCGGCTTCTTCGGCAACACACGTAAGTTCCTGAAGCGTAAGGCCTAAAAGAGATCTTTCCTTGACTTCGCTCATGCCATCTAACCAGCAGTTCAGGCGGGTCTTTCTGATTCTAGTGCAGGAATCCTTGCAAGACTGTACAAAATCGGGAATTTCCGGCTAAGTATCTGGTCTGCAAGGGGTAACGAACTTTACACCAAGCTCGGCTCGTTATGTAACAATACGATACGGGTCGGGCCGAGCATTCCCGACTTGTTGGGTAACAATTCATGGTTGAAGACGTGCGCAACATTCAGCGTGAAGTCCTGCCCAATGGGCTGACAGTCATCACCGAACAGATGCAGCATATTCGTTCGGTGTCCATCGGCATTTGGGTCAAGACCGGCTCGCGAGATGAAGATCTCCAGTGGAACGGGATTTCCCATTTTATCGAGCACATGGTCTTCAAAGGAACCAAGCATCGTTCGGCTGAAGATATCGCCCGCCAAGTCGACTCCATCGGCGGCAATATGGACGCATTCACCGCCAAGGAATGCATCTGCTTCAACGTGAAGGTGCTGGATGAGCATCTCCCCATCGCCCTGGATGTGCTGAGCGATCTGGTGCTCAATCCCGTGTTTGCCGCTCAGGACATCAGCCGGGAACGCGGCGTTATTCTGGAAGAGATCAAAATGGACGAGGACAGTCCCGACTACCTCGTGCATGAGATTTTCACGCAGAATTTTTGGAAGGACCATCCGCTCGGCAAACCAATCCTCGGCACAAAAGATACAGTCAAGAGGTTTGAACGGGATCCGGTTCTCAGCTTCTACGGGCAGCGATTCGGACCGGGCAATCTCATCATCAGCGCCGCTGGCAATCTGAACCACCATGACTTCGTGGCGCTGGTGAACAAGCACTTTCAGCACATGCGGCCCGTCAAGAACGGCGCCCACAGCCCGCAGCCGAAAATTGTGCCGCGCATCATCCTGCGGAATAAGAAAGCTCTGGAGCAGGTACAGATATGCGTGGGCGTGCCTTCCCACCCCATCGCCCATGAGAAGCGCCACGCTTCCTACATTCTGAATACACTGCTGGGCGGGGGCATGAGTTCGCGGTTATTCCAGAACATTCGCGAGCGCCAGGGCCTGGCCTACGCAATTTATAGCGACTTGAATCCCTACCGCGACACCGGCTGCCTCTCGGTGTACGCCGGCACTTCGTTACAGTCGGCAGTTAAGGTCGTGCAGTGTGTCGTCTCCGAGTTCCGCAAACTTAAGGCGGAGCAGGTTCCGGAGGAAGAGCTTCGCCGCTCCAAGGACCAGTTGAAAGGCAGCTTGATGCTGTCGTTGGAATCTTCCACCGCGCGCATGTCCAATCTTGCCCGCCAGGAGATGTACTTCGACCGTTTCTTTAGTATGGACGAGCTGCTGCAAAAGATCGAAGCCGTCACCGCCGATGAACTACAACATCTGGCAAACGAGTTCTTCCACACCGAATCGATCGCCATCACCGTGCTCGGCAACCTCAACGGATTGAAGCTCCAGCGCGAGCAGTTGGCCTGCTGAGGGTTCTGGCTGGGGTGTCGAAAGCTGTTAATGCTGCGCCGCAGTCAGCGCGCTTTCTTCCATCTCTACCGCCCGCGGAAACAGCATGTTGTTTTCCAGATGGATGTGCTGATGCAGGGCAGCTTCAAATGCAGGCAGTGCCTGGTAAAGCGTTTGATAGCTGATGCAGGCATCTTCCGGCGCTGTGAAATCGCGGCTGGCCGCGCGAATCTCGCGCAATGCGTCGCCCGCTCCATCGTGCTCCTGCATCATCATGCGCACCGGATTCTGTACGGTGCCGAACGGCGGCCGCAACAGTGCATCGTTCTGCGCTACGGCCTGCTCCATCCGAATGATGTAGGGGAAAAGCACATTCTCTTCCTTCATCATGTGCAGGGTGAGCTCCTGGGCAAGCCCGACAAAGATCTCGCGGATCGCCGGCAATTCGGGATGATTCTTGCCGTGCACTGAGCAAACTTTTTCGAGCAAAGCCTTTAACCGCGTGATTTCTTCCCGCGTGAATTTGTGGTGAGTCTTAACAATGTGATCAATCAATTCTGCGAGCGAACCTGAGGGCAGGGCGGATTCCGGCGCAGAAGACACCGCCGATGCTTGGAGGGCCTTCAGAACTTCGTCTACCGGCAGCTCGGCTGCACTGCAGGCTTCCTCCAGCGACTTCTTGCCGCCGCAACAGTAATCTATTCCAAACTTCTCAAACACGCGCGTAGCATTGGGAATTTCCACTGCCAGCTCACGCACGGTCTTCGTACTACTCACGTTCATGATGTTCTCCTTCCGGCCCCAAGTTGCCTGCAAACTGAGGCAGCTAGTGGTGCAAATAAAGTCCTATCACGAGAAGAATTCCGAAAGTCATTGCGTGCCCAAGTTCTGTCCAGCCAAGACGGCGTACCACAAGCGGTCCCGACGGCTTTACAAACCAGGCAATACTGCGCACGAACGCTGGAACGAAAGCCAGAAGCACCAGCCCCGGCAGCATCTTCGTCCACCATGCGACACCAAGCATTACCGCGACGGCGGACTGCGTAACAAGAAACGCTCTGCCGTGCGCGAGCTTTTGAATGAAATCGACCGCTCGCGCCGAATGGATGCGGAGTTGCACAAACTGGATCTGGTTTACGGCAAACAGCCAGTTGGTCAGCCACAGCAGTACTACGGAATTATTGGCATGCCCGGCGACGACGCAGTAGGCTGCCGGCGCCGTCGAAGTGAGCCCGATCGCGCCGACGATCTGCGCCAGCATTCGGGTCTTGCGGGCTAATCTCTTCAGACCTGCCTGGACTAAGAAAGCTGCCGTCGCGATCATCCCGAGCCAGACCAGCTCTTTGTTCTGACCACCCCAGAAAAGCCCCGCCAGAGCCACACCAGCTACAACTGCTAAGACAGAGATCGCACGCCCGACTGTCCTTTGCTCTTCATCGGATTGCGCGCGCAGCGGACTCGTTCCCAGCCAACTCTCCACCGGAGTGCGCAGCCAGAAGACGGCGATAGTAGCAACGACCAGCAATGGCAGTGCCCAGATGCGCCCGCCCGCGAGAAGTCCAACCGCAGCCCCCGTCGCCAATGGAACCAGTAACATGCCCCAGGCTCCGTGTTCACGGGGGACAGTGAGCGAGTGCAGCCGCGCGCGCGACTGACTGCCAGTCGACAGCACAGCGAGTTCGGTCACATGTTCAGCCATGAATTGCGATTCCCCGACGTTGATTCAGCTTAGCGAACAAGAGAAGGCGATTCTTTTCGCTTTTCCTTGAGGTTGGTCATGCGCGGCTGGTACACGCAGAATGGCTCCTCATCCAGGTAGTCGCCAGTTGCCGCGAATGCGCGTGCCCGGCAGCCCATGCAGACGTTGCGAAACTCGCAGCAGCCGCACTTTCCTTTCAGGTTGTCCGTGTCGCGCAGCGCATTGAAAACTTCGGCATTCTGCCAAATGTCAGCGAACGTCTGCTTACGCAAATCACCGGCGATCACCGGCAAATACCCGCAAGGAAATACTTCGCCTTCGTGAGAGATAAAACAAACGCCGGTTCCGGCAAGGCATCCCTTGGTCATGGCGTTCATGTCGGAGGGATGACCTCCGGGATGTCCGCCAGGATGACCTTGTGGCTTCAGCGAAATGCCCGTCCCGCCGGGCATCATCATTTCCGTAGGACCAATGTTGGATGGATCCGGCGCGCTCTCCGCCGCTGCCGCCCTCGCTGCCGCTTCCGCCGATCGCCGCTCCGCCACACGCCGTTGCCGCACCACGCGAAAGTAGTGCGGCGCACAAGTCGCTTTCAACTCGATACCACCTTCCAGCGACCGGTCATAAAACCAGTTCAGCATTTGCTCGTACTCTTCGGGAGGCACCATCTGCTCGGCCGCGATGTCAACTCCGCAGCCCACCGGGACCAGCAGAAAAGTGTGCAATGCGTCTGCGCCCAGCGCTTTCGCCAACTGCAAAACATCTGGCAACTGCTTCGCGTTGTGCCGAGCAATGGTCATGTTGATCTGCACTGACATGCCTAATGCTTTCAGATTGCGTAAGCCTTGCACCGCCGCATCGAATGCACCGGGAATGCTGCGGAAGGCGTCATGTGTTACCGCATCCGCGCCGTCCAGACTGATCGAAACACGTTTGACACCCGAGTCCACGATCATGCGCGCAACTTCCTTCGTCACCAGGGTTCCGTTAGTGGCCAGTGCGACCCGCAGACCCTTGTCTCGAGCGTACGTCGCTAACTGGAAAATATCGGAGCGGTAGAGCGGTTCGCCTCCGCTCAGCACCAGAATGGGTTTCGCAGCTTCTGCAATTTGATCGATGATTCCGAGTGCGGCATGGGTCGAAAGATCACGGGGCGAGCTCAGTTCCGTAGCACTGGCCCGGCAATGAATACAGCGGAGATTGCAACCTTTCGTGACTTCCCAGAAGATAAGGCGTGGCTTGTTTTCACCTGCGAGCGGCGAATGTCCGTTGCCATTGCCGGAGGCCATGGGCAATCTCCTTCCGTTCCAGAACCGAGGGATTTTCCACCCCTGCTAAACGATAGAGGAGCGGTAAACACCCAGCCGTGACTAGTGTCACCAGAACTTGTGACATTGATCACACCGCCAAGCCCCTCAAAATGTGATCTTTAATCGCTGATTCCCCGTCGAAAATTGACGCGCCTGATTTATCATGCTTTCACCTTGAATCACAGGGCAGTTTGCGGAGTACTGGAGTAGGAGCGACCTAGGGAAGAGACAACATTGGGAACATCGAACCACGGAATGATGAATCCGAGCGACAGGATGTCACCTTCACTACCGCGCCGGCGTTTTGCCGAGCTACTGCTAGGCACGGGATTTCTGGCCACTGCCGTCACTTTCATTTATCCCGTTTTGCGCTATTTGATCCCTCCCAAAGCAGCCGACTTGGGTAGCGACTCTGTAGTGGCCGGGCGCGTAGGCGAGTTGAAACCGAACAGTGGCAAGATCTTTCGCTTTGGCAACCGTCCGGGACTGCTGATCCGGACTGCCAGCGGCGAGTACCGGGCCATGTCCGCTACTTGTACTCATCTTTCCTGCACCGTCCAGTATCGCGATGACCTGCACGAAGTCTGGTGCGCTTGCCACAATGGCATGTACGACCTCAACGGCCGAAACATCTCTGGTCCTCCGCCACGCCCCCTGCAAACGTTTGACGTGCAGGTGCGTGGCGACGAAATCTTCGTGATGCGACGACGGGAATCGTGAGATGAGCTCCCTACAAAACGTCCGGAAATGGCTGGATGAGCGTATCGAGTGGGATGATCTGATCGCCCCGTTGCGCAAAAAGGCTGTGCCGCTCCATCGGCTCTCCTATTGGTACTTTCTCGGAGGAATCACGCTTTTCCTCTTCATCATCCAGGTGCTGACCGGAATCTTGCTACTCCTTTACTACCGCCCCGGAGCGAACGAAGCCTTCGAGAGCGTGCAGTACATCATGACCCAGGTGCAGTTTGGCTGGTTGATTCGCTCCATTCACTCCTGGTCTGCGAACCTCATGATTTTCACCGCCTTCGCCCACATGTTCAGCGTGCTGTTTTTGAAGGCGTACCGCAAGCCGCGTGAGCTGACCTGGCTGAGCGGAGTGATTCTGCTTTTTCTTGTCATGGGGTTCGGCTTCAGCGGCTACTTGCTTCCGTGGAACACCTTGGCCTTTTTCGCCACCAAGGTCGGTACCGATATCGCCGGACAGGTACCGGTCATCGGCAAACCCATCATGATTTTTCTTCGCGGCGGTGAAGAAGTGACCGGCGCGACCCTTACTCGCTTCTTCGGATTTCACGTTGCGGTTCTGCCCGGCTTGGCCACTTCGCTGATCCTCCTGCACCTGTTACTTGTTCAGCGCCAAGGTATCAGCGTGCCTCCTAGGCTGGAAATGGAGTGGAAAGCGCGTCCTGCTGAGCGGCGTGAAATGAAGTTCTTTCCCAACTTCATGCTCCGCGAACTGATGGCCTGGTACGTGGGACTCGGTGTGCTTGGAGTGCTGGCCGCTCTTTTTCCCTGGAACCTAGGCGTTAAAGCAGATCCTTTCTCGTCGGCGCCCGCTGGAATCAAGCCCGAATGGTATTTCCTCTTTATGTTTCAAACGCTCAAGCTGATCCCCGCTAAAGTGTGGTTCATCGACGGGGAAGTACTTGGTGTGCTGCTTTTCGGGGTGGTCGGCCTGCTGTGGCTTCTGCTCCCGTTCTTTGAAAGCAAGGACCCTTCGCGTCCCAAGCCGTGGATTACTGGATTTGCCGTCTTTGCTCTTGCGTACGTCGCAGGCATGAGTCTTTATGGACATTTGGCAAGGTAGAAAACAAATTGTCATTGCGAGCGGATTTATCCCCCCCGAGAAATCTGCTTTTCTGCGTCGCCCGCGAACAACAGATTCCTCCTGGCTGAAGCCGGTCGGAATGACAAGGGCTCAGTCAATCGCGACAGGCGGATTGTGCTTGGTGGTCATCTTCTTGCTCGGCCCCTTCGGCTTCGCTCAAACCAAAGACTCCTGTCTGGACTGCCACTCTGCGTTACCGGATCCCTTGGGTGTGAGCCAGGAAAAATTCAGCCACGACATACACGCCCAGAAAGGTTTAACCTGCGCCAGTTGCCACGGCGGCGATCCTACGAGCGACGATCCCGACAAAGCCATGAGCCGCAAAGCGGGATGGAAAGGCAAGATCGATCGCAAGCAGGTTTCACAGTTGTGCGGAAGTTGTCACTCCGATCCAGCGTACATGCGGCGGTTCAATCCCAGCCTGCGCACCGATCAACTGAGCCAGTACCGGACCAGTGTTCACGGCAAGCGTCTGGCCAGCGGCGACACCAAAGTTGCGGTGTGCACCGACTGCCACAGCGTCCACGATCTGCGCGTACCCACTGACCCGGTTTCGACCGTCAATCCGGCCAACGTGGCGAACACCTGCGCTCACTGTCATGCCGACGCCGCATACATGAGCGCGTACAAGATTCCCACCAACCAATTCGCGGAGTACAGCAAAAGCGTCCATCACGACGCGCTGGCATTGCGGGGAGATTTGAGCGCGCCGACCTGTACCACCTGCCACGGCAACCACGGTGCCACTCCGCCGGGTGTCGCGAGCGTGGCCAACGTCTGCTCAACTTGCCACGTGTTTCAGGCACAACTTTTTGATTCCAGCCCGCACAAAGATCCTTTCGCAGCCGCTGGTCTGCCGGGTTGTGTAACCTGCCACAGCAATCACGGCATCGTTCATCCAACCGATGAATTCATCGGGACTGGAGACAAGTCGGTCTGTAAGCAGTGCCACAGCGAAGGCGACGCCGGGTTTGTTGCCGCCGGAGAAATAAAACAACAGTTGGCCAACCTGTCCACATCAATTACCGGTGCCGAGCAGATACTGGGCGAAGCTGAGCGTTCTGGCATGGAGGTGAGCCAGGCCAAGCTTGATCTGACACAAGCCAAAGACGCGCTGATCAAGGCCCGCGTCACCATTCACAGCTTCAATGTTGGCCGCGTGGAGGCCGACGTCAAACCCGGCCTGGCGACCGCTGCTAAGGAATATCAGGCCGGACAACAGGCCCTGGCCGAGCGCAATTACCGCCGCCTCGGGCTGGGAGTTTCTCTGGTGGCAATCGCTCTGGTTCTCATCGGACTTCGGCTGTACATCAGGCAGATTGAGAGTTAGAGCAGTTCACAATTGGCGGTCTACATATTGGCCAAACCCGGTTCAATTCTGCGGTACTTCATAACCCGCAACTCCCTGCCCGGCGCGTGGTTGTAATAAGGATGTCTGTAGTCGAAAATCGTTTTGAAAACCAGAATTGGACCATCAAGGCTCCAGGTAAAGGTGTCTACAAGATCTGCCTGGGCCTCAGTCCTTACCTCATGCCCGTTTTGGTTGTCGTGCGCATGGAAGCTCTGATATCCCACGTTGCCCTCGTTGGTAATGTGGAGGTCCTTGTTGCGGATATGTACTACCGCTCCGTCCTGTGTGATTGTCATGCGCTCCTTTGTCGTAATTTCCCGTTGTGTCCCATTAAGGGTGTTCTCGAACAATTCCCAGGTCCCAGCAAAGTTGGGAATCGCATGACTTGTCGCTACCACGGGATTTCTCTCCGAGACCCCTGATTTGGCTGGGCTTACTATTACCTCCTGGAAGGTGCCGCTCTTTCCCCCACTTTTGTTGGTAGCGGTTAGCCTGTAGACGGTGGTCTGTTGCGGTTGGTCCACGCTATTTCCGGTTGCAGGCACCTGCCCGAAAGGCTCCAGTCGGATGTCGTCGGCATTCACCACTTCCCAATGGAGTCTGACCTCGCCTCCCTTGGTCACTTCAGTAGGAGTAGCGGAGAAGGTCTTAATGATGGGCTGAACTTGAGTGGGGTACCTGCTCCGGATATAGACGCCGCCGATGACCGCCGCGATAACCCCTGCCGCTATTGCTCCCACGACCACGCGCCGAGACTTACTCGGTGCTTCTTCTGGGACGCTCGTTGGCTCGGGCACCGGCGCCGCCACGGGCCTCGGCGGTTTTTCGACCTGCGCAGCGACCGGCTGGCCCTCTTCCTCGCTGACATGCCGCTGCAGCGCTTTGATCAGCACCTCGATGTCCGAATCCCAACGGGCGTGGGTCAGCTCCAGCCCGTTGCGATAAGCGAGTTCCTTGAGATCGTCAGGGAGCTGTTCCGACCTTGGCATCCTCGCCCCACGGACCAGGACCGGCACGACTGGAATATCCCGCTTCAACGCAGCAGCTGTTTCCAGGCGGACGAAATCCATGGGGTTATCGAGCCGCCGCTGTCCAGTTTCGTCCTTGGCATCCAGCCATGACGGCCCGATCACCGCCAGCAAAACACCGCAGCAGGCTACGTTCTTATCGATAACCTTGCGGAAGTCACGGCCCGGCTCGATGCCGACCACGTCCATGAAAACAGCGCCATCCCCGAAGTGGCGGACCAGGTCGTCGTACAAACGGCCGGACTGGCCCTCGCTGTCATCCCTGCGATAGCTGATGAAAATGGCACGCATCAGAGTCGGTTACCTCTCTGGCTTTACCTCTTGCAGAACGAAAATTGCGGGAACCCAACCAGGAATTATGGATGAGAGGATAGTCCAGCCGACAATAGAATTCAATGTTGCCTAGTCAAGATGCGCTTTGATTTCGCTTCGCCAAGCACTAGAATGGCGCAGCTTATGGCTGATGAGATCACGAGTGCGACCGAAGCCGATCCGATTATGCAGCGTTTGGAGGATCAGATCAGCTGGTACGACCGCAAGAGCCAGGTCAATCAGCGAAGCTACAAGCGCATCAAAATTGTGGAGATCATTGCTGCCGCGATGATTCCATTTTTGGCAGGTCTCCATGCTGCCTACATTGCTTACGTAACCGGGGCGCTCGGGGTTCTAGTAACAGTGTTAGAAGGCCTGCTCCACCTCAACCAGTATCAGCAGAATTGGACCGCCTACCGTTCTACTTGCGAAGCCTTGAAGCACGAGAAATTCACTTATCTGGGAAAGGCAGGACCTTATGCGAGTGTCGCTGACCCGCATGCGCTGCTCGCCGAGAGGATCGAGTCGCTCGTCTCACAAGAACATGCCAAATGGGCCTCGGTGCAACAACAGGAGACCAAACCTAAGGCCGGTTAACCCTTGCAGGATACCGGGACATGAACCAAGAACCCCTGCGCCTGCACTACGGCCCTACTCCTCCCGTGTGGCAGTCGCTGCAACTCACCTGGCTGAGGTCGCCGATATCCACCGGGTGCTTAAACGGTATTCCCGCCGACGAGATCAGCCTTGTCGCTCCTTCTTGTTGCTCCAGGATACTGTGGCAAATGTCGCAATCCTTGCGGATCGCCCTGCCGTCAGAGCTCACGTGCTGGCCGTCGTGGCAACGGAAGCAGCCGGTGAAGTAAAAGTGGCCAATGTTGTTGGGATGGGTTTTCCAATCTAACTTCATTTCCGGGAAGGTCGTGCTGCGATAGATGCGCTGCACTTCCGCGATGGCACTGCGGATTTCATTCTGTTTGTTCTTGTCCACGTCCGGGTACTTAGTTAGATAGAACTTGTGCAGGTCCGTAGCGATACCTTCCATGGCTGTCTCGGTGGTGGGATAAGCATTTGTCAAAACCGTGACCGCCTGCTGCTTTAGGAATGGCAGCGAAGTATCAAGTCGGCCTGTAAGCAAGGAATCATCCACCGCCCGATCCGGTGGCACATAGATATGAGTTGGACGGTTGTGGCAATCGACGCAATCCATGCGCCGCCTGGGCATCTTCGCGATTTGCTGCGGGCTCAACGGTGAATCCTTCGCGATGTATTCCGTAATCCGCCCTTGCATGTCCTTGGCGCGGATGTAAGGGATCACCTGGCGCTTCTCATCGGTGGCTATATAGGTGATTTCGTTCGAAATGTTCATGTGCCAGTGAATGCCGGAAGGTGACCCGGTACTGGGGTCGCCGCCGCCAGTCTTGAGCAGCATGCGGATCTGGCGGGGCGTATTTCTTTCGTCATATTCATAGTGGGTGAATACCTTAAGCTGGGCGCCGTAAAATCGTCGCGGCCAGTGACACTCCTCGCAGGTTTCCGGTGCTGGCCGTAGATTGTGAACTGGCGTCGGAATGGGACGCGGAAATGTGTTGAAGGTCACGGCAATGACCTGCCGTGCCCCGGAAAGTTTGGAACGGACATACCACGACGCTCCCGCGCCTACATGGCATTCCACGCATGGCACGCGCGCATGTGGGGAAAGCTGATATGCGGTGAACTCCGGGTTCATTACCGAGTGGCACAGTTGTCCGCAAAACTGGACGGAATCAGTGAATTCGTAAGCCTGATAGCTGCCTACCACACTCATCATGATGAACACGATGGTGAAGCTGAAGAAGAACGCTATCGCGCCGCGTTGGCTGGGATCGTTAAAATCAATGCGCAGGTAGCGCAGCGCCTCACCGGGACGTTGCGCCCGCCGCCTGTGCCGGTCCCACCAGAAGCCCAAGGGGATCACGACTAGTCCCACGATCAAAAAAGCCGGTCCTACCATGTAGGCGAGAATGCCAATGTAGGGAGTGGGTTTCTCCGAGAGGACGTCAATCAGGAACAAGAACAGGATGTTCGCCAGGCTGACCAGTACCAACGCCGCCCCTGCCAGGCTGATGGGATTACGAAACACAAGCCCTATTCGAGTGAGCGCCGTCACATGGTCAGGCTTAGGTTCCTCGGTATTCATTTATCCTCTCCCGTGACCACACCATTCATTACATCCGCAGCAGAACTGCAGTTATGTCATCAATGTTTACTGACGGAAGGACGATTGTCCTCCATGTGAAGGCGAAATCCAAATCACTCAGGTTTCTTCCGAGGTTCTGTAGCCTCGGAATCAACCCTCCCCGGCTTATTTCCATCCCCCGCCCCGGCCATTGCCGCTTGCTCGGTTGCATCCGACTCGGTTCGTTCCTGGCGGGCTACTTCAAGCAGGGTTGGCGAGTCGAGGCCGTGCTCCTCGCGATAGTGCTCAAGCGACATTTTGCCGTCCCACCAGGCCCAGTTCATGGGATAAATATCCGGGTCAAGGAACACCTGATAAAAGTGCCACACAACAATCGCGAGGGTTGCCAATATGGCCTCATAAAGGTGGATGGCGGTGGCCACATCCAGCCACCAGCGCGGCAGGAGGTTGCCGAAGAAAACCCGCGCCCACAGCATGATTCCCGTGCTGGCCATTACGATCAAACCCCACACCAGCGCCCAATACTCCGCCTTTTCGGCGTAGCTGAACCGTGCAAACTCAGGTTTC
>Ga0187769_10001249_pt1 | contig 14457 bp, 10 predicted proteins | sample 0116_SJ02_MP02_1_FD_133140 | JGI IMG/M metagenome (GOLD analysis project Ga0187769, IMG submission 133140) | Tropical peat soil microbial communities from peatlands in Department of Meta, Colombia - 0116_SJ02_MP02_10_MG | ecosystem: Environmental > Terrestrial > Soil > Wetlands > Peat | place... | reverse complement strand
GATTGAATCAACGATTGTACGGCACGTCAATTACGGCAAGTACGTAAAGAAGGGTAATGCCTTTCGCACAGGATCGTTTCTAGGCTAGGTGAGGTAAAAGAGGCTCAGACGCGGCACCTCGAAATATTCGAAGAGGCGCTTTTGCGTGTACTGGCGCTCGAGCTGCGCGAGCTGGTCGGCGGACATTTTGCGCCGATAGGGGGCTAGCGAGCGGTCCATCTCGCGGCGAATTGCAAGCAGCGAGTCTTCGTCAGCATCGGCGGAGAGCGCGGCCGTCAACTTTTCCTCGAGAACCGTGAGGCGGCGCTCGAGGTCCTCAAGGTCGAGTGCGGCCGGGGAGTCCAAAAACGGCGAGATTTCTTCGAGCCGTTTGGCCGCTTCTTCGAGGCGGACCGAGATCGCAGTGTGCGTTGGTCGGTGCTTTTCGGCGCTCGCGCGAAGGCGCAAGCGGTTTCGCTCGAGATAGCTCTTCAGCTCGTCGCGCGAAAACGGCTCAGCCGCCGGGCGCGCGGATTTCACCTCAGGACCGGCGCCTACAGTGGCTTCCTGCGCTTCTGCGGCGGCGTCGAGCACGGCATCAACGCAGTAGGCGAGGCTTTTCAGTTGGCGACCGCCAGCAGCGCGCCGCGAGCGGCCCCAGCTTTCGAACGCGCGATCGATGCCCTTGAGCACTGCGCCGAGCGGAATGCCGGCCTTCTGCCACGTTTCGACGATAGCCCAATCGAGCGGCGAGACCAGCAAGTGCGCGCCACGCTTGCGCCAGAAATATTCCTCGATTTCCGTGAAGTAATTGAAATAGTTGAAGGATTCCATCGAGCGAGCGCGGAAGGGTTACGCTTTTTTGCGAACAGCAGATCGAGCCTGCGCGCCGGATTGATTGCGTTCCCAGATGATGCGCAGCCCCTCGAGCGTCAGGAATTCATCGACCGATTCGATGTGGCGGGACGCGCCGCCGATCAGGGCCGCTTGGCCTCCGGTGGCAATCACCTTCGTCTGAGCTCCCATCACTTTTTTCATGCGGTCGAGGATGCCGTCCACGAGATCGGTGTAGCCGTAAAAGAGGCCCGACTGTATCGATGCCGCGGTATTTGTGCCGATGATCTTGCCGGGGTCCTTGATCTCGACGCGGAACAATCGCGCCGCACGCGCGAACAGCGCATCGGCCGAGATGCCGATTCCCGGCGCGAGAACTCCGCCGAGGTATTCACCCTGTGGCGAGACCGCATCGAAATTGATCGCCGTGCCGAAATCGACCACGATGCACGGCCCGCCGTATTTGTCGAAGGCCGCGATGCTATTGACGATGCGGTCCGCGCCCACTTCGAGCGGATTGTCATAATGAATGGGCATGCCGGTCTTCACCCCCGGCTCGACAAATAGAGCCTTCTGCCCAAAATACCGTTCGGCCATTCCCGCGAGTGTCGAATTGAGCGGCGGAACAACCGAGCTGATAATCACGCCGCCGATCTCGCGCGGCTCGAGTTCCGCAAGTGTGAAGAGATCCCGCGTGAGGATGCCGTATTCGTCGACGGTCTGGTCGCGCGCGGTGGTCAAGCGCCAGTGGGCGACGAGCTCTTTGCCGCGGAACACTCCCAGCACCGTGTTCGAATTGCCCACGTCGAGCGCGAGAAGCATCAGGAGGCCTCCGCAACGTCGCCAGAGAGCACGGCGACGATCCCATTACCGTCGTCGCGCGCGACTCGCAGTACGCCGCTGGGCTCGAGTCCTGCGGTGGTGCCGGTGAACGTTTCCGTCGCTGTAGTGATGCGCACGTGTTTTCCCTTGAAGTAGCTCGAGACCTCAGCGAAGCGCCTCAAAATCGGCGCGGCGCCATCGGCGAGGAATTGATTGTAGTAGCGGTCCAGGGAGCGCAGCAACCGAATCAGCAGTTCGAGCCGCGAATGAGCCTTCCCGGTCTCGATGCGCAGCGAGGTGGCAATGTCCGCCAAGTCGGCGGGCATCTTCGATTGGTTGATGTTGAGGCCGATGCCGACGACGGCGTAATGAATGCGGTCTGGCTCGGCATGCATTTCGGTGAGAATGCCGCAAAATTTTCGGCCGCCGACGAGCAGGTCGTTGGGCCAGCGGATGTCCGGCAACGTGTCGAGATCTTCCGCGGCGGCGTCGCGCGCGGCGAGTCCGGCGACAAGGGTAAGGAGCGGCGCATGCGCGGGCGGAATGGGCGGGCGCAGGAGAATGCTGCAATAGATCCCGGCGGATTTCTCCGACGTCCACGAGCGGCCCGCGCGCCCGCGACCTGCAGTTTGCTCTTCCGCAATGACGATCGTGCCGTGCGGCTCGCCCGATTCGCCCAGGCGCATGGCGACCGAATTCGTCGAATCGATTTTGAAGAAATGGCAGATGCGCCGAGCGAACGGCGTGCCGTAAAGCCGATGGCTCAGCATCTGCGGAACGAGAATATCCGGCACGCGCTCGATGTGATAGCCGGTGCGCGGATGGCCCTTGACGCGGACGCCAAGCGTGCGGAGCGTCTGAATCCAGCGCCAGACCTGTTGGCGCGTGACGCCGATTTCTTTCGCGATTTTGGCGCCACTGATGACGATAGTCGAATTTTCGGCGAGGAGCGTGAGCAGCGCGTCGATGCGCCGGTCGGTCGTGCCGGGCAGAGTGGCGAGGCGTTTCGTTGGCATGGGGGAAAGGCTGGAGGATACCGGAGTGAGACGGCGGCGACAAGCGAGAGGAGGAGAAACCCGCGGCTTATCGGCCGCGGGTCCTGAGCTTGTGCGTCGATCGGGTATTAGTGGGCGGTGGCGGCAGCGGCCGCTGTCGACAGCACGGCCAGCAGCTCTTTGCCGTTCGGGGTGCCCCAGCCGGAGACAGCATCGTAGCCCGGCCCAGCGCTATAGCCGCCGATTTTGTCGGTGGAGTTGTTACCCGTCTCGACGTCGGTGCAGCCTTCTGCGCCGATCGTAGCACCGGCCTGGGATTGGTAGAGGAGCGGCGTGAGATAGCCGATTCGGTTGGTTGCGCTGCGCTGTTCGTTGATGAGGGTAATGAGCGAGGCGACGAGAGGCGTCGCGGCGCTGGTGCCGCCGTTGGGCTGCGCGCTGCCGTCGACAACGAGGAGATACGGAGACGCGGTCCAGTCGGCGTTGGCAGCAACGTCGGGCAGGCACCGGCCGACGATGGCGCTGGGATTCACGGACTTGATGGTGATGGCGGATTGCCAGGTAGGCCGCGGAAATATGGCGCTGACTCCGCCCCCGGTGCTGCCACCGTTGTCTGCCCGGAGACCGTCGCCCTCTTTCCAGCTGATATCACCGCCGACGGCGTTGCGCTCGAGGATGGTCGTGCCACCGACGGAGAGCACATAAGGGCTGGAGCTCGGGAAATCGGTGTGGGCGTGACCGTCGCTGACGGCGTCGCTCGATCCATCATCGCCAGCGGCGATGCAGACCGTAATGCCGAGGTAAGCGGCGTCCTTCAGGGATTCATTCACCTGCGTCATGGCTTGCTGCGTCCAGATGTCCGCATCCTCTGCATAGCCCCAGCTCGCCGACACGACACCGGGGTCGTTGGTTTTGTCTTGCATCACGGCATCGAGGGCGGTGATCCAGCCCTGCTCGCTCCAATCGGCGAAATAGAGGACGATGGTGGACTTGGGGCAGACTCCGGCGACGACTTCAACATCGAGCATTACTTCGCCTTCAGCGCCGTCCTTGGCGTTGGTCGGCGTGCCATCGGTGCTCAGGGGCTTGACGGTGGGCACGGCGGTTTTGGTGAGGTTGCAGAAGCTTTCGAGGTCCTGCTCGAAGAAGCCGCCGCCGAATTCGAGGATTCCGACGGTTTGGTTGGTTCCGTCTCCGGCCGGGAAGTTGTAATGGGTCGCAAGCGCCGCGGGCGTGTACCACGATGACGGCACGGAAGTCAGGGACTTCTTCGTCCGGGCGGCGCTGCCGGCGGGATGCCGCTTGCGGTGCGCGACGCGGCGGTTGTCCAGACCGAAGACGCCTTGCACGATGTCCTTGAGGTCGACGGGCACGCGGACTTCGCCGACGCGGCCGCGATAGTTGCCGTCTTCGTGAGCGTAGTTGAAGAGTTTCACCTGAAAGGCGTTTTCCATCGACGCCACCGAACCGGAGAACCGGATGCTTCGAGCGGCCGCATTGGAGCGAACCACGGTGAGGCCGAACTTGCCGAGCGTCGAAGTGACCTTTTCGATGTCCGCGCTCGACGCGCCGTAGGCGGCGAGCTCTTCGCGCGTCATGGCCTTAGAAGGTCGGCTCGCGAGTTCGGGCAGGGGCTTGGCGCGGCGGAGCTTTACAGTTACTTCGATCTTGGTGTGAGGGTTGGCGCTGCCCAATACCTTTGCGCCAGGCAAGGGGACTCTTTTGCTTCCCACTACGGCTTCATGCGTCTGTGTCATTTTTGTTTCCTTAGTCGAAAGCGTTTGCGGACGTATCGGGGCCTTGGGGCCCGAGTGGCGCTTTGCCGGAAATCTTGGGCGTGGGCTCTTATAGTCGAGGGGGGCCGGAAAGGGAGTAGCGGAACGATTTTGCTTTGCCCAGTGAGCATCTGAATCACGGCTTTAACCCCGGCAGTCTGCAGAGTGGCGGGCTAACCCCCAATCTTTTTGCGAGATTACTGCAATCGAACTTTTATGCATTTTGTTTGCCGTAATCGACTGGTATATAGGGCTCCCTCAACCACGCGCGCTTTGTTTTGCAAGTACGACTCGCGCTTGCCGAAGAGAGGCTGAAAGCCGGTGTGCGTCCGCCGTGGAATGTCGGGATCGAGTTACGATTTGTGCGAACGCGCCAATGGGGAGGTTGGCGCGCCGAGGGTCACTTGAGTTGGTCGAGGCGGTCTTTTAGCTTCTTCAGCTCGATCTGGCGCTCGATCAGCGTTGCGCGGAGGGCGTCGACGACCTGGCCCGGAGCCTTGCTCGTAAAATTGGAATCGGAGAGCCGCCTTTGCTTGGATTCGATGTCGTTTTCGAGACGTGCGATCTCTTTCTCGAGGCGCGCGATTTCGGCCGCCTTGTCGACCGTCTCGCCGTAGGCGATGCGCAGATCGAATGCAGCGGTGGAACGAATTGCGGCGCCCGTGGCATCGAGATGGCCCGATGAGACGCGCAATTCCGAAAGATTCGCCAGGCGCAGCAGCGGATCCATGTTCTCTTCGACAAGCTTGGGAATCATCGCGCCGCGCGTCGAAAAATCGGCAGGCACTTTGCGCTTGGGGTCGATCTTCATTTCGGACCGAATGTTACGCGCCGCGACGATGATTTCTTGGAGTTTCGCCATGGAGTCGTCCGCACCGATGTCACTCCATTTAGCGTGTGGCTCGGGAAATCCATCGAGCGCAATCGATCGCGCGCCCGCGGGCTGTGGCAGCCGATGCCACAGCTCTTCGGTGAGGAAGGGCATCACGGGATGGAGTAGGCGCAGCGCGGCATCCAGAGCCGCGAAAATGTTGCGCCAGGCCGCGAGCGCGACTTCGCGATCCGATGTTATCAACTGCGGCTTCACCCACTCGATGTACCAATCGCAGAAATCGCCCCAAAAAAACTGGTAAATCGTCTGGCAGGCCTCATGGAACCGGAAATTGTCGAGAGCGTCGTTGACCTGCGCGGAGACCGCCGCGAGGCGCGAAAAAATCCAGCGATGCGCGAGCGCGCCTTCGCCCGGAACGGGATACGGCGCCTTCGCGCGAGTTTGAGGCGCGGCAAGTTCCTCGAGCGTCAGGCCGGTGGCCTCCACCTTTTCGAGATTGACGAAAAGAAATCGCGCGGCATTCCAGATTTTGTTTGCGAAGGCGCGCGCTCCGAGGATTCGGTCTTCGCTCAGGATGATATCCGTGCCCGGCGCGGCCATGCTGGCGAGCATGTAGCGCAACGCGTCCGTCCCGTACTGCTGCGTGAGCTGCAGCGGATCGACGCCCGTGCCCTTGGTCTTCGACATCTTCGCGCCTTCGCTCGTGCGCACCAGCGAATGCAGGTAGAGGCGGCGGAAGGGAATCCGACCCTTTGGCGTCGCACCGGCTGTCAGCTTCAGGCCCATCATGATCATCCGGGAGTCCCACAAAAACAGAATGTCGTAGCCGCTGATCAGTAAGCTTGTCGGATAAAATGTGCGCAGATCGGGTGTGTCGTCGGGCCAGCCGAGCGTTGAAAACGGCCACAGGGCCGAGCTGAACCACGTGTCGAGCACATCTGTGTCCTGCGTCAACTTCGAGCCGCCGCATTTGGGGCACTTTGTCGGCACGCTTGCGGCGCGCGCATGGCCGTCGACGATTTCGACGCGCGAATCCGCCGCTGGCACCATTTCCTTGCAGTCGGCGCAGTGCCAGATCGGAATGCGGTGGCCCCACCACAGCTGGCGCGAGATGCACCAATCGCGAATGTTCGCATACCACTGCAGAAGGATCGTTTTCTGGTTGTCCGGCACAACCTCGGTGAGTCCTTCCTGAACCGCCCGGGTCGCGGCTTCCGCGAGCGGCTTCATCTTCATGAACCACTGAATGGAGATCCGGGGTTCGACCTCGGACTTGCAGCGATCACAGACTCCGACGGCATGAGTGATGTCCTCGATGCGGTCAATCAGGTCCAGAGCCTCGAGATCGCTCACGATGCGCTTGCGAGCCTCGAAGCGGTCGAGTCCGGCATATATCCCAGCGGCAGCGCTCATGTGGCCGTCGTCGGTCATGACATCGATTTCAGGCAGGTTGTGGCGCTTGCCGATCTGAAAGTCGTTCGGGTCGTGCGCCGGGGTGATTTTCACCGCACCAGTACCGAACTCGCGATCGACGTATGTATCGGCGATGATCGGGATTATGCGATTCATCAGCGGTAGCGTGACGGTTTTGCCGATAAGATGCAGGTAGCGTGCGTCTTCCGGATGGACAGCGACCGCCGTATCGCCCAGCATGGTTTCGGGTCGCGTCGTCGCGACGACGAGGAACTCGCTCAATCCAGTAATGGGGTAGCGCAGGTGCCAGAGCTTGCCGGGCCGCTCTACGTGAACGACTTCGAGATCGCTGAGCGCCGTCTCGCAACGCGGGCACCAATTGACCATGTAGGGCCCGCGATAGAGCAGCCCTTCATGATAGAGACGAAGGAAGGCTTCGAGGACGGCACGATAGAGCTTGGGCTCCAGCGTGAAATGCTCGCGCGTCCAATCGCAGGAAGCACCGAGGCGGATCATCTGCCCTTTGATCTGGCCGCCGCTTTCCGCCTTCCATCGCCAGATGCGGCGTTCGAACTCCTCACGGCCTAGATCCTGGCGGCGAAGATTCTGTTTGGCCAATTCGCGCTCGACGACGTATTGCGTACCGATTCCGGCATGGTCCATTCCCGGAAGCCAGAGCGTGCGATTGCCCCTCATGCGATGCCAGCGCACCAGCATGTCGATTTGCGTGTGCTCGAGCAGATGGCCGACGTGGATCGAGCCGGTTACATTCGGGGGCGGCAGCGCGATCGAAAATACGGGACCATCACCGCTGTTCTCGGCGCGGAAGAGCTTTTCCTCATACCAGGCCTTGGCCCAGCGCTCTTCGATCTCCTGCGGCTCGTAAGCCTTGGGAATTTCCCGGGGCATGCGTTCCTTATGTTCTTGAATTTACCGCTGACGTGAAATTACCAATATACGAGGGGCGCGAGAGACGCGTCAATGCGGCTCGCGACGAGACGCTTCCGAAGTCTGCTGAAGTACGCACTCGCAGCAAGCCTCAGACGAACGTTTTGCCGAGGTTTTCCAGGATCGTCGCCCAGCCGGAGGCCGTGCGGCTCTCCCACTCGGGCAGGACAAGCTCATGGGTCAGCGTAAGTTCGCATCCGCTGCCGGCAGGAACGATGTCGATCGTGACGCGGGTCTTTTCCACAGAGTATTTCGGCACGGAGAACGTGAACACGAGGCGGCGCGGCCTGTCGATTACCAGGTATTCACCGACGTGATCGACGTCTTCGCCGTCCCGCCGAGTGAAGATGAACTTTCCGCCCACGCGAGCGTCGATTTCCACGCGCACCATCTGCCCCGTGGGCGTTGCGAATAGCCACTTGCCGGTGCGCTCGGGGTCGAGCCACGCATCGAAGACGCGCTCGGCCGCTGCCGCGTACCGGTGCTTCACTCGGATCGTGGCCCTGGATTCGGCACTCATTGCGTTCGTCCTTTACTTTTGGCCGCCCGGGCCATTGCGACATCTTCTGCCTGAAGCATTTCGTCCAGAGCGCTCAGCCGGGCGGACCAGATTGCCTTTTGAGCCTCGATCCAAGCCGTCGCGTCCGCAAGCGGAGCCGGATTAAACGACAGGAAGTGCTCACGGCCGTTCCGTCGCCGCTTCACAAGACGAGCCCGCTCGAGAACACGAATGTGTTTCGACACGGCGTTCAGCGACATGGCAAATGGGCGTGCCAGTTCCGTGACCCTCTCTTCGCCCTTCGAAAGGCGATGGAGGATGGCCCGGCGAGTAGGATCGGCAAGCGCCGACAACGTACTGTCGAGTTGCGATGGTTGCGCCGTGGCCATTATTCAACCCATCGGTTGAATATAGTCTGCGGATTCGGATCGGTCAAGTCAAAAAAACGGGCAGCGCTATTTCTCTTTCTTGGCGAGTTCGCTCTGAAGCAGGTTTTCGACCAGCGGCTTGAGGACGCCCTGTGAGAGCAGATCGTGGAGCTGCGGTTCGAGCTTTTCGAGAACTTTCTGGACTACGGCATCCACGGTGCCGGGGTCGCTCGCAGACTGTTCGCGAACCTGTGCGCGAAACTCCGGAGGAGGCGTAAGGAATGGAATCTCGGCGAGAACCTCGCGGTTGGGCGGCGGTCCGGTGGGAATCCGCTCGTTCACTTCCGCGTGCGGAGGTTCGAACAACGCCACCGGCGGTTCGACCCGGCCCGGCATCTCTCGCGCTGACGATTCTTCGGCAGCAGGCGCCGGCGACGGCTGCACGAAGAACGAATGCAGTGGCTCCATTTCTTGAGTGTGCGCCCCATATTGCGAAGGCGCGTCCGGCTCGTCTTCAACAAGCAGCGGCTCGGGCGTCACATGGACCGCGGGCGGTTCCACCAACTCCGGATCCTTGCCCGAAATCGGCGGCTCGGTAACTGACTCGAGCTCGAAAGCGTCGTCTGGCTTTGCGGCGACGAGCGGAACTGCTTCTGCGGAGGTCGTCTCGATCGGAGCCGCCGAAATCTCAGTAGGTGGCGCAGCAGGCGAAAGCCACGACTCGCTCGACGCCGCCGGCGCAGGCTCTTCCGCGAAAAAGTCCTCTTCGGTCTTTTCCTGGGGAATTGCAGTCGACTCTGCGCGGGCCCATGGATTCGAGTTGAACTGCTCGGTCTCTTCAATCTCGGCCTCGGGAGCAGACGGTGCAACGCCTTCGACCACTTCGTCGTGTTTCACCGGTTCCGGAGGGGCTGCGACGGAATGTTGAGGCGGCGCGGACTGCTCGGAAAGCACGCTCATCCAGTCCGCCGGTCCCCGCTGCGACGAACCCTGCGCCAGTTGATCCATCCAGTGTGCCGCGCTTGATTGGGGCGGCGGCACGGGCGCAGGTTCTGGTTCGACGACAGGAATCGACTCCGCTACCGGCGAAGGCGCAGGTTCGGCCGGTGCTGGTGCGCTAGCCGAAGTGAAATATTCGGCGTCAGGCTCTTCCGCGATCGGCTGCTCGAATTTCGGGGCCTCCGGCGGTGCTTTTGGCTTGTGATCCTGCGCGAGCGCATCGTGCTCTTCGGGCGGCTCGGGAACCTTTACATGCCGCGGTGGCACATCGCGCTCGGACGGAAACATCGACGGCTCCAGATCCTCATGCGAGGCAAACGCCGGTTTGTTCGCGGCCTCCGGCGGAATATCGAAATCCATCGCGTTGCGGCGCCAATCTCGGGCGGTGGCCGCACCCTCGGAGTCTTCCTCGCCGGCTTCTTCTTCTGCCTCGTTCGCCGGAGCAACGGGAGGTTTGGGGTCCGCGCTGACGTTTTCTAGCTCTTCGTCGAGCGCTCTCTTTCCAGTCCCGAAACCGTAAACGAGAGCGGCTTCCTCCGGGCTTGGCTCCGGGAAATCGGGGAGCGGCTTGACTTCGGCTCGCGCAGAATTCGCCGGCTCGGGAATTGGCGCTGCGACGGGCTCGGGCGGCGCTACCGCGGCCTTTGCCTCTTTCGCCTTCGCGAGTTCCGCGGCGATCTTTGGATTTTTTTCGAGCGCGGACATCACCATCGCGATCAGCGGGTCCGGAGGAACAAACGGTTTCTTCAGGACGCCGTCCGCGCCAACGCGCCGCGCTTCTCTTTCGTCCAGCGGATCAAACGCGCCGACCAGCAGGATCACCGGGACGTGCGAGAACCGCTCATCTTTCTTCACGAATTCGCAGACTTCATAACCGTTGCGCACCGGCATGAAGATGTCCGCAAGGACGAGGTCTGGCTGCAGGTCGGGGATGCGGCGCACGGCGGCTTCGCCGTTGCCGACAGCCACTACATGCACGCCGCGGTCTTCAAACGATAGCGCCACCATTTTCTGAATGTTGGCGTTGTCGTCAGCGACCAGAATTTTGGGCACTGGTATCCCCTCGGGACGCGCTTGCAGAACCCCGCGATATCCCCTGTCCGACTATTGCAGCATTACCGCAGAGGGGCGTCAACGGCGACGAGGCCCTAGGGTGCCTGAGTTGTCAGTAGGGAGTAAACGGCCTGCCAGCTAGGGAATTATCTTGTGCAAACCCTTCTTTTTCTTGCTGGTGGATTCGCTCTTGGGATCGCTTTTGTTCGTAGAGGATTGGTTTGTCGATTGGGCGGACTGAGTTGCTCCACTTGTTGCATTTGCGGAGTTCGACACAGCTTGCGCCGACTGCGCCGGCGGAGCGGGTGATTCCGCGGTGGCTGTCGCAGGTGGTGCGGACGGAGCCGAATTTGGCACTTCGCCCCCAGCCTCCGGCGCTGCCGTAGATACCGAAGTCATGGTTGACGGCAGCGCGGGTGCTGCCTCTGGAGCCGTTGCCGCCGCCGCAGGTGTTGGCGCGGCAATGATCTGTGCGCCGGCTGCCGTCGTGTCGCTGCTAGAGGAAGACTCGACAGATTCTGTGTCTGTCGATGCCGAATCGCCGCCTGAAGATAATGCTCGCGCGGTTATGCTGAACGACGGCCCGGCTGCGCCCTGATTCAGAACATCGGTTGCGGAGACCGTGTCGTCGGGCGGGTTCAAATTTGGCGTACCGGATCGCGCCGCCATCGAGATATCCGGATTGGCTTTGATCATGCCCAGCGGGTACTTCGTCACCGTATTCGGATGGTGCTCCTTTTCGTATGCCAGTTGCGCCTCCATCCGTTTAACAGCTTCTGGATCAGCTTTGGGGACGGGCATTCCCATCGAGGTAAGTTTGGCCTTGGCGTCAAGCGCGAGCTTCGAGAGCGGGTAATCCCTCATAATCTGCGTATAGCACTGCCCGGCAAGATCGGCCCAGTGGTTCTTGTCGTCTTCATTTTTCGACACTTGCTTGGCGCGCATGTAGATGTTGCCCAGCATCGAGAGCGCCAGATCCCCCTGGCTGTAGAGCGGATACCGGTCACTCAGTTCGACGAGCCGGGCGGCGGACGCGCGGTAGTCCATCTTCGCGTAGTAAAAACGCGCAATTCGGAACTCGCCGTCGGCCAGGACTTCCTGCACGTTGCGCAAATACTGTTCAGCCTGCGGTATGAGCGGGCTCTGCGGGTACTTCAGCAAAAACGTCCGGAACTCGTCTTCGGCGTATTCGGCTTGGCTGTTATCGCGATCCGCCTTTTCCATCATCCGGTAATGCGCCATGCCGATTTGCATTTGGGCGTACGCCGCTTCGTCGAGAAACGGAAAGAAAACGATGAAATTCTTATACTCTTCGACGGACTGAGTGAGATTCGAAGTGCCGCCTTCCTTGTAGTACGAGTCTGCAATAGCGAGTTTCGCCTTGGCGAGGTACTCGCTGTCCGGGTACGTGTTGATCAAGGTCTGCAAATCGAGGCGGGCCTCGATAAACTTCGTCTTCTTGAGGCTGACCATCGCGCGATCGTAAAGCACCTTGTCAGGTTCGGCCGACTGGCTTGCGTCCCCGTTCTTGTTGCCCTTTTTCGGCTTGACTTTCGTGACGTGAGGCTTCTGTGCGTGCGTGGCAGTGGTCGCGAGGCTCGCCAGCAACACAACCAGAGCAGCAATCAGCACACTGCGCAACTTGAGAGGGAATCCGCTCATGAAACTCTCAAACTTTCTGGCTTATGGCCTCTGTCGCTAGCTTCCGCATTTGGCGCGTTGCTGCCGCTGGATCGGGCGTGTGGAAGATCGAAGTCCCCGCGACGAACGTGTTGGCCCCCGCCTGCGCCAGTTCCGCGGCGTTTTCCGCGTCAACGCCGCCATCCACCTCAATTCGAAAGGCGGCATTATAGCGCGCCCGCCACTGATTCAACTGCCGAATTTTCTCGAGCGCGTCCGGGATGAATTTCTGCCCGCCGAACCCCGGATTAACCGACATCACCAGAACAGTGTCCAGCTTGTTCAAGACCTCGGACAACATCACGACCGGCGTCGCGGGATTGATCGCGGCACCTGCCTGAGCCCCGAACTCGCGGATCATCGCCAGGGCGCGATCGAGATGCGCCGTCGCCTCCTCGTGGATCAGGACGCGGCTGGCTCCGGCGCGAACGAACTCCTCGATGTACCTTTCGGGACGATCGATCATGAGATGCACGTCCAGCGGCAGGCGGGTTGCCTTGCTTAGCGACGCGACAACCGGTATCCCGATCGAGATGTTGGGCACGAAGTGGCCGTCCATGACGTCCACGTGAATGACGTCTGCGCCGCCTTGCTCGACGGCGCGAATCTCTTCGCCTAGCCGGGAGAAATTGGAGGCCAGGATCGACGGTGCGATCTCGATTCTTGCGTAAGGCATTGCAGTTATTCGGATTCTAGCACAGGCGAGAGCCGGGGACGGGAAGGCCCTACTGTGCCACCTCCAGCTCGATCGTTGAACTGGAGTCCACGCGCTGGCCCCGCGGCGGTGCCTGCGCAACCACAGTGCCCGGCGCCTGATCCGGGCTCGGTACGGCGGTGACTTTGGCGATCCTCAGCCCCGCAGCGCTCAGCTTCGATGCCGCCTCAGCAACGGTCAGCCCTGCCAATTCCGGCATTACGAACGCGGGCGGCCGTGGCCCTAGCGAGACGAGTAGGTTCACGTGAGGGCTTTGGACGTCCGTCGTGCCTGGTGCGGGATTCTGCAGGAACACCGTGTCGACGGCGCTGCCGGGCAAATATACGCTCGAAACTTCGCCGAGTTGCATGCCGCTGCGCAGCAGCTCGACCTGCGCTGCGCGAAGGCTCAAATCTTTGAGCTGCGGAATCGAAACTTTCTGTGGGCCGAGGCTCAGCACGACGTGGGCGTACTGCCCCGTTTTCACCTGCATGTTCGGCGGCGGGCTTTGCCGGACGACGGCGTCCACCGGCAGCGTGCTGTAAACACGATCCTCGACCTTCATTCCAAGGCTGCGGCCTTGGAGCACCTGACGCGCCTGCTTGGCGCTGGTCCCTACAACGTCGGGCATTTTCACTTCGCGTCCCTGGATTGCGAACCGCATTGCCGTCAGCGCGCTCAGAAATGCCACCGACGACAGTATGAACAACAGCAGCGCCATCCGCAGAATCCATTCCAGACGCTCGCGCAGAGTCAAGTACTTGTGCCTCCCGCCGACGAGAGTAGCACGACCCCTCGATGCTCTCGAAGCCAGGTGTAGGAAACCAAACCGTCCTGTAAAAGAGACGAAACGACGATCACGCGCGCTCGAAAGCCACGGCGAAAAAGCCGTCGGTATGTTGCAGGGCAGGCGAAGTCCGAAAGCAGCCGTCGCCCGTGATCAGTGCCCTCGCGTCCACCCCTTCGGCGATGTGAGGATCGATCGCCTCGGCCATCACGCCCTCAGTGACCTGCCGGATCGACGGTTCGCCGCGCAGCACCTCAGCGACCACTGAGTCATTTTCTTCCGGCTCGAACGAGCATGTCGAATAGACGAGCCGCCCGCCCGGCGCGAGGCTCGCAAGCGCGTTGCACAACATGCGCACTTGCAAGCGGTGCAACTCGCCGAGCTGTTCGGGCTTGAGCCGCCAGCGAATTTCTGGATGCCGCGCAAGCGTGCCCGTGCCCGAGCACGGCGCATCGACGAGAATGCGGTCAAATTGTTCGTTGAAGGGCAGCGGTCGCTCGGCATCCAGCGCGACAAGCTCCACGCCGGTGAGCTTGAGCCGCTCGAATTGCGCTCTCGCGGCGCGCAGACGGTGCGCGTAGCGGTCCGCTGCAATGACCATTCCCCTGCTTCCGGCCGCGCGCACCATCGCAGCTGTCTTTCCCCCTGGTGCCGCGCACAAATCGAGCACCCGATCGCCGGGCTGGACGCCAAGCAACAGCGGCACCGCCTGTGAAGCTTCGTCTTGAATCGAGATCAGGCCGTTGCGAAACGCCCGCGTCTTCGCTGGGCTCCCGCCG